>Ga0102879_1000076_pt1 | contig 40250 bp, 35 predicted proteins | sample Colrivmet1548B02_FD_78187 | JGI IMG/M metagenome (GOLD analysis project Ga0102879, IMG submission 78187) | Estuarine microbial communities from the Columbia River estuary - metaG 1548B-02 | ecosystem: Environmental > Aquatic > Marine > Intertidal zone > Estuary | place: USA: Columbia River... | reverse complement strand
TCTACGCGCTTCTGATGACCTCAGCGATCTGGCCCGCGCATCGCAAAGTCAACTCACGGGACAGTTGCGGTTGGGATTTATTCCGACGATTGCGCCGTATCTGCTCCCGAAATTCATTGCGAACATGCAAAGGAGTCACCGAGAAATCGAGCTCAATATCCGCGAAACACTGACGCCTCGACTTATCCAAGAGTTATCTGACGGCAGGATAGATGCCGCCGTTGTGGCGCTGCCCGTGAATGAGGCGGCTTTTACGGAAGTGGATTTATTTGAGGAAAAATTTGTCCTGATTCGCCCCGTTACAGACGCGCAAAAACCAGTGCCGAACGCAGACATGCTGCGCGATATGCGGTTATTACTGCTCGAGGAGGGGCATTGTTTTCGGGATCAGGCGCTGGCTTATTGCACGGTCAGAACCTCGCGTGCGTGGGAGGGGCTCGATGGCTCCTCACTCTCGACCCTCGTTCAAATGGTCGGCGCCGGGATGGGTGTTACGCTATTGCCTCAGATGGCGATCGCCGTCGAAACCCGCGCCGCCAAGGTCGATGTCGTTGAGTTTGAAGGGCGCGCACCATCGCGCCGTATCGGCATGATTTGGCGGAAAAGTAATCCGCTGGCAGAGCAACTCCATCACGTCGCGCAGGTTATGAGGCTTTCCGCTGAATGGTGAGCGAACTTTTTTGCCCCGAATACCATATTTATTTGACGAAAATGCGCTGCCCGTCCGTATAAGACGTAGAACGTGTCCAAGCGCCACCACCAAGGAGAGATAAATGCGATTTTTGCGCCGCAGCCTGACGGGTCTTTTCCTATTGGCCACGACACTCGCACTTTTTGGGGTGGCGGGCACGATGGTCTATGACGCGATCCAAGCCAAGATGTCACAAGAGCCACGCACACGGCCGCAACAAGAACGGGTTCTATCTGTCAACGCGATCAAAATCGAACCGACAGCCATCACGCCAGAACTGACAGTATATGGCGAGGTTCAAGCGGCCAAAACGCTTGATCTGCGCCCGTCAACTAATGGGCGGATCATCGAAGTATCGACGCGTTTTCAAGACGGCGGAATTGTTCGCGAAGGAGAGGTCCTTGTCCGGATTGACCCAACTGATGCCCAGTCCGCTTACGACCGCATTCAAGCGAATTTGCAGGATACCGAGGCCGAGCTGCGCGACGCCCATCGAGCATTGATTTTGGCACAAGATGAAAGCGCGGCGGCCTCCGAGCAAGCGCGCATTCGAAAAGCCGCTCTGACGCGGCAGCAAGACCTACAAAAGCGCGGTTTTGGCACGGCTTCGGCAGTTGAGATCGCGGAACTCGCGGCCTCCACTGCGGATCAAGCAGTGCTGTCACGCCGCCAATCAGTGGCCCAAGCGCAGGCTCGCATTGATCAAGCGACGACGCAAAAATTTCGCGCTGAGATCGATTTGAGCGAAGCGCAACGTGCCCTTGATGACACGACCATAGTTGCAGGCTTCGACGGCAGCTTGGCCGATGTGGCTGCTGTTTTCGGTGGGCGTGTCACGGCCAACCAACTGATCGCAACCTTGATCGATACATCGCAGCTTGAGGTCGCGTTTCGTGTCTCGACGGCGCAATACACGCGGTTGCTCGATGCCGACGGAAACCTGATCAATGCCGATGCCAGCGTTCGGCTTGATGTGCTTGGCGTCGACTTGGTTTCAACGGCCACATTAAGCCGCGAAAGCGCGTCTGTGGCTGAGGGTCAAACTGGTCGTCTTATCTTTGCGACGATGGCAGAACCGCGCGGTTTTCGTCCAGGCGATTTCGTGACGCTCAGCATAACGGAGCCTCCATTGGATAGGGTTGTCTTGTTGCCAGCTACCGCCGTCGCGGCAGACAATACTGTGCTTGTCATTGGCGAGGATGATCGCCTGTCGGTGGCCGATGTGGAGGTCCTGCGCCGTCAAGGTGATGACGTCATTATTCGCGCACGTGGCCTGAATGGGGCTGACGTCGTCGCAGAGCGGTCTCCGATCTTGGGGGCGGGGATCAAGGTCAATCCGATCAGGCGCTCTGTTGATGGCGAGGTGGTCGCGGCCGAGCCAGAAACGGTGGTCCTCACGCCCGAACAGCAAGCGAAACTCTTGTCGTTTATCGAAGGCAATACACGGATGCCTCAAGAGGCAAAAGCGCGGATCGTGACCCAAATCCAAGCGGGCGAGATTTCGGCAGAAACGCTCGCACGGCTGGAAAGCCGGATGGGAGGATAAGCTATGAGGCAGCTCTCAGGTTCTGGCGGCATCATATCATATTTCACCCGCCATAAGACGGCAGCGAACCTGTTGTTGGTGGTTATGCTGGTGGCTGGTATCGCTGCGTTTCCACGGATGCGCGCCCAGTTTTTCCCTGATGTGATTGTGGATACAGTGAGCGTGTCTGTGACCTGGAGCGGGGCAGGCGCCGAAGACGTTGACCGCGCCATTGTGCAAGTAATTGAGCCTTCATTGCTCAGCGTCCAAGGGGTTATCGACTCTGCCGCCACTGCGACCGAAGGTCGGGCGAGCATAAGGTTGGAGTTCGAGCCGAATTGGGACATGGCCCGCGCAACGGACGATGTGCAAAAGGCCGTCGATGGGATCAGCAACCTACCCGAGGCCGCCGAAACACCATCGGTATCGCGTGGGCAGTGGTCGGACCGCGTCACGGATGTGGTGATCACTGGCCCCGTCGGCGCCGATCAATTGGCCCGTTTTGCCGATGAGCTGGTGATAAGGTTATTCGCAGCTGGCGTGACGCAAACGACAGTGCAAGGAATCGCCTCTGCCGAAACGATTGTCGAAGTCCCGTCGCTGTCCTTGATTGAACACGATGTAACGCTGGCGCAAATCGCTGACGCGATTGCAAATGAGGCCGATGCAAGTCCCGCAGGCGATGTATCAGGCACGTCGCGCGTCAGAACAGGTGCCGCAAAGCGGACAGTTACAGAGATTTCGGGAATCGTTTTGCGAACCAATGCCGACAACTCTGTTCTTCGGATCGGCGATGTTGCGCATGTGACCCAAGGTAGCATTGACCGCGACCGGGCGTATTTCGTTGAGGGCAATTCTGCGCTCTCAATCCGCGTTGACCGATCGGATCGCGGCGATGCGATTGATATGCAAAACAAGGTTCAGGCCGTCGCAGACACCTATGAGTTGGGTCTGCCAGAAGGTGTGAAAGTCGACCTGATCCGGACCCGCGCCGAACTAATTACGGGCCGGCTGAATATCTTGCTAGAGAACGGGCTTATGGGACTGGGGCTGGTCGTCATACTTCTTTTTCTCTTCTTGAATGCGCGAACCGCTATTTGGGTCGCTGCGGGAATCCCTGTTTCGATGCTGGCGGCGATGGCGCTGATGTTTTTGGCTGGCCTGACGATCAATATGATATCCCTCTTCGCGCTCATTCTGACGCTTGGCATCGTTGTTGATGACGCGATTGTTGTTGGTGAACATGCCGATTTTCGGGCCCGTAAGCTGGGCGAGGACCCTGTCACGGCCGCGGAAAATGCCGCGCGGCGCATGTTTTCTCCCGTCTTTTCGGCGACGCTTACGACGATTATCGCGTTCTTTGGGCTTGTTGCTATCGGGGGGCGATTTGGCGACCTGATTGCGGATATCCCCTTTACCGTCATCGTGGTTTTGACCGCCAGCTTGGTCGAGTGCTTCCTGATTTTGCCAAACCATATGTCCCATTCGATTGCGCATTCGATGAAAGACCATTGGTATGACGCGCCTAGCCGATTTGTGAACAAAGGCTTTGATTGGGTGCGCGAACAATTGTTCCGCCCTTTCATCGCGGCCGTCATTTGGGCGCGTTATCCTGTCTTTGCGGGGGCTGTTGTCGTCCTTGCCAGTCAAGTCGTTCTCTTTATTAATGGCGATGTGACATGGCGGTTTTTTAACTCTCCCGAGCAGGGATCGATCAGCGCCAATTTTGTGATGACCGATGGCGCCACGCGCGAAGACACCCTTGCGATGATGCGGGAAATGCAAAGGGCGACAAACGATCTTGCGGCGGAATATGAGGAAAAATATGGAGCGAACCCGCTTGCCTTTGTCATGGCCGAAATCGGAGGCAATTCTGGTCGCGGCATTGCCGGAACCGAAGCGAAAGACAGCTTTCAGCTTGGCGCAATTTCCATTGAATTGATTGATGCGGATTTGCGCAGTTATTCAAGCAACGCTTTTGTCGCCGAACTTCAAGACAAGGTTGTGAACCACCCCCTTGCCGAAACAGTCAGCTTTAGAAGTTGGCGTGGCGGGCCAGGTGGTGACGCCCTCGACATCCAGATTTATGGCGCGAGCTCCGAGACCCTGAAGGCCGCAGCCGAAAGCCTGAAGACGAGCCTCGCGCAATTTGGCGAAGTCTCCGCGCTTGAGGACAATTTGGCATATGACAAAGAGGAAATCATTCTTCAACTCACGCCGCAGGGTCAAAACCTTGGCTTCACCATTGACGCTTTGGGACGGACACTGCGGGATCGCTTGGGTGGGATTGAGGCCGCGACCTATCCTGATGGTCCGCGTTCTGGAACTATCAGGGTTGAGCTTCCGGCAGGTGAGCTTACGGCCGATTTTCTTGAACGCTCGCAGATGCGGGCGACGAGCGGCATCTATGTGCCCTTGGCGGACATCGTGGGCGTGACCCAACGCACGGGATTCTCCACCATCCGTCGCGAAAACGGTGTGCAACTGATCTCGGTAACAGGCGATTTGTCAGAGGATGATCCCGCGCGGGCCGCGGAAATCATGACACTAGTCGAGGCGGATATTCTGCCCACTTTGGAATCGGAGTTTGGCGTCGAGACCAGACTGTCTGGGTTGTCGGAACAGTCAGATCAGTTCCTCAATGACGCGCGTGACGGATTGATTCTCTGCCTCACGGGCATCTTCCTAACGCTAGCTTGGATTTTTTCCAGCTGGACTCGGCCTCTTGTCGTGATGGCCATTATCCCCTTTGGTCTCGTCGGAACGATCTACGGGCATTACCTATGGGATGTGCCGCTGAGTATATTCACGGTCGTCGGGCTGATTGGTATGGTTGGTATTATCATCAACGATTCCATCGTGCTTGTTTCGACCATTGATGAATACGCCCAAGAACGCGGACTTATTCCAGCTATTATAGATGGGACAGCGGACCGTTTGCGCCCCGTCATGCTGACGACAATGACGACTGTCCTTGGGCTTGCGCCGCTTTTGTATGAAGGGTCCAGCCAAGCGCAGTTCCTGAAACCGACAGTGATCACGTTGGTCTATGGTTTGGGTTTTGGCATGGTTCTGGTTCTTCTGATTGTGCCAGCCCTTTTGGCGATGCAGGCCGACGTGGGCCAGCAAGTCGCATCGGCGCGTCGCATGCTGACCCGTCCAAAGCGCAGTGGAAACGTCGGCATTGTCGTATTTGGGGCAACGCTTGGGGTGGGGGCGCTATTTACTGTGACGCTTTGGCCAATGCTGCGCGGGGAACATGGCACATCTGAAGTGTTCCTAGGTGCTGCGACTTTCTTGGGTGCTACGGCTGCGCTTTTGGTCCTCGTTTTCATCGGGGCTGCCTTTGAAAAGAAATTCCGCAGTCGCAGACAGGCGTAAAAATTCGGCGCGCTTTGGGGTGTATACGAAACTTTCGCATGTCCTGTGCCCCGCCCAAGAACGCAACTGACACGGTGAATGTCGTATTTGCGCTGTTGCGATAGCTTTGCGCCCGATAAACCTATGCTCAAGACATATGCAAAGGATACCCGCAGAATGGCACTCGATGATCGTAAGGGCGTTTGGAAATCTGGTAAGGGTAAAGGCCGCCATACCACAAAGGGTCGGCAGTTAGACGATACAGCCCACGGCGAGGTTGTCGCGCTTTTGGGTGATGGCCCTTATGCGCGTGATATGCTCATTGAGTATTTGCACTTGATCCAAGACAAATTCGGATGCCTTTCTGCGACCCATTTGCGGTCTTTGGCCGAACTGCTGCGTGTTGGTCAGGCTGAGGTCTATGAGGTCGCGACCTTCTACGCCCACTTTGATGTGGTCAAAGAGGGCGAGCCAAAGCCGCCCGCGCTGACGATTCGTGTTTGTGATAGCCTTTCGTGCGAGATGGCTGGTGCGCAGGCGCTCAAAAAGGCACTCGAGGATGGTCTTGATGCGAATGAAGTGCGCGTGTTGCGTGCCCCTTGCATGGGTCGTTGTGATACAGCGCCCGTATTGGAAATCGGCCACGCCCATATCGACCACGCCACTGTTGAAAAGGTCGAGGCCGCAATTGCGGGTGGCCATACCCACGCAGTAATCCCCGACTACGAAGGTTTTGACGCCTATGTTGCCGCTGGTGGTTACGCCGAACTGAAGGCGCTGCGCAAGGACGGCAATTGGGAAGACGTGCAAGCCAAGATCAAGGAAAGCGGTTTGCGCGGTCTTGGTGGCGCTGGCTTCCCATCTGGTACCAAGTGGGGCTTTGTCCGCGCCAATGAGGGCACCCGCTATCTTGCCGTGAACGGCGACGAGGGCGAGCCTGGCACATTCAAAGATCGCTATTATTTAGAGCGGACGCCGCATCTTTTCCTAGAGGGCATGTTGATCGCGGCTTGGGCCGTGGAGGCAGAGCGTGCCTATATTTACATGCGCGACGAATATCCTGCTGTGCTGCATATCTTGGCTGCTGAAATCGCGAAACTTGAGGCGGCTGGTATTGTCGAGGCTGGCTACATCGAGGTGCGCCGCGGTGCCGGTGCCTACATCTGCGGCGAAGAATCCGCGATGATCGAAAGCATCGAAGGCAAGCGCGGCATTCCGCGTCACCGTCCGCCGTTTGTGGCCCAAGTCGGTATCTTTGGAAAGCCAACGCTGGTGCATAACGTCGAGACCTTGTTGTGGGTCGCCCGCGTCATGCGCGAAGGGCCAGAGGTTCTCAATTCGGTCGAAAAGAATGGCCGCAAGGGCTTGCGCAGCTACTCCGTATCAGGCCGCGTCAAGAACGCTGGCGTCTATCTTCTTCCTGCTGGTTCCACGATTATGGACGTCATTGATGCCGCTGGCGGCATGGCCGCTGGCGAGGTGTTCAATGCCTATCAACCGGGTGGTCCGTCCTCTGGTTTGCTGCCCGCTTCCATGTGTGACATCCCGCTTGATTTCGACACGCTGCAACCGCACGGCACGTTCATCGGGTCTGCTGCGGTGGTCGTCCTCTCTGAACGTGACAGCGCCCGCGATGCTGCACTGAATATGCTACGTTTCTTTGAAGACGAGAGCTGTGGTCAATGCACCCCATGCCGCGTCGGTTGCGAGAAAGCGGTCAAGTTGATGCAGGCCCCGAAATGGGACCAAGCGCTGCTCAAGGAACTCAACACCACCATGGTTGATGCCTCGATTTGTGGCCTTGGTCAGGCGGCACCGAATCCGATCAAAATGGTCATGGCCTTCTTCAAGGATGAAATCTGATGTCAAAAATTACATTCACACTTGATGGTAAATCGGTCGAAGCTGAAAAAGGCATGACCATCTGGGAGGTCGCCAACGGGCGTGGCCTTGTGATCCCGCATCTGTGCCACAAGCCAGAGCCGGGCTATCGGTCTGACGGTAACTGCCGTGCTTGTATGGTTGCAATCGAGGGCGAGCGTACTTTGGCTGCGTCGTGTATTCGCGAACCGTCCGAGGGCATGGTTGTCACAACTGACAAGCCGCGCGAAGTGCAGGCCCGCAAGATGGTGATGGAAATGCTCGTCGCCGACCAGCCAGAGCGCGAAGTCGCCCACGACAAATCCTCTCACCTTTGGGATATGGCTGAGGCGCAGGGTGTGTCTGAGAGCCGTTTTCCGACGATGGATGCCGAACATATTCCGCTGCTCGACAGCTCGCACGTTGCGATGTCGGTGAACCTTGATGCGTGTATCCAATGCGGTCTTTGCGTACGTGCATGTCGCGAAGTGCAGGTCAACGATGTGATCGGCATGGCGGGGCGCGGGCATAACGCCTACCCCGTTTTCGATATGGACGATCCGATGGGCGACAGCTCTTGTGTGGCGTGCGGCGAATGTGTGCAGGCTTGCCCGACGGGTGCTTTGATGCCCGCGACGGTGACGGATGAAAACCAAGTTGGCGACAGCGCGGATTTCGACAGCGAAGTCGAGTCCGTCTGTCCATTCTGCGGTGTCGGCTGCCAGATTTCGCTCAAGGTCAAAGACAACAAAGTGAAGTTTGTGGGGGGCATCAATGGCCCCGCAAACGAAGGGCGTCTTTGCGTCAAAGGGCGCTTTGGCTTTGACTATATCCACCACGATCACCGTCTGACGAAACCACTGATCCGCCGTGATGATGCACCTGCCAAAGGGCTCAACGTTGACCCTGGAAACTGGCAGGAATTCTTCCGCGAGGCGTCATGGGACGAGGCGCTTGATTTCGCCGCAAAGGGGCTTTTGGACCTGAAGGCAGAGAAGGGCGGGGCGTCTGTTGCTGGCTTTGGCTCGGCTAAATGCACCAACGAAGAGGCCTACCTTTTCCAGAAAATGATCCGCCAAGGATTCGGCCACAACAACGTCGATCACTGCACACGTTTGTGCCATGCGTCGTCCGTTGCGGCCTTGATGGAGAACGTCGGATCGGGTGCGGTTACTGCGACCTTTAACGAGATCGAAAACGCAGATGTGGCAATTGTCATTGGTGCGAACCCTGTCGAAAACCACCCTGTTGCCGCGACCTATTTCAAGCAGTTCGCGAAACGTGGTGGCAAGCTGATCGTCATGGATCCGCGCGGCGTTGGCCTGCGTAAATTCGCGTCACATATGCTGCAATTCCGCCCCGGTGCGGATGTGTCGATGCTCAATGCGATCTGCCATGTGATCGTCGAAGAAGAGCTTTACGACAAAGCCTATATCGAGAAATACACCGAGAATTGGGACGCCGAAAAAGCCCACCTCGCGAATTTCACACCTGAGAAAATGTCAAAGATCTGCGGCATTGAACCAGAGGTGCTGCGCGATGTGGCCCGCACTTTTGCAGGTGCTAAAGCGGGGATGATTTTCTGGGGCATGGGCATTTCGCAGCACATTCACGGCACCGATAACTCACGTTGTCTGATCTCGCTTGCCTTGATGACGGGTCAAGTCGGTCGCCCCGGCGCGGGGCTTCACCCATTGCGCGGCCAAAACAACGTGCAGGGTGCGTCTGATGCAGGCCTGATCCCGATGTTCTTGCCTGATATGCAGACAGTGACCGACGACGGCGTGCGGTCACGTTTCGCCGAAGTTTGGGCGCGTGATTTGACCGCTGATGCGATCAACGAACCACTGCTTGCGCAAAAGGGCCTGACTGTGACCGAGATCATGGATGCGGTGCATGATGGCGATATTCATGGGATGTATATCTTGGGCGAGAACCCTGCGATGTCTGATCCTGATGTGGAACATGCGCGTGACGCTTTGGCAAAGCTGAAGCACCTGATTGTGCAGGATATCTTTATCACTGAAACGGCAAACTATGCTGATGTGATCCTGCCTGCCTCTGCCTTTGCCGAGAAATCTGGCACGGTCACGAATACCAACCGTCAGGTCCAAATGGGCCGTCCTGCTGTTGCCCCTCCGGGTGAAGCACGCGAAGATTGGTGGATTGAAGTTGAGCTCGCAAAGCGTCTTGGCCTCGGCTGGAAATACACCCACCCTCGCGAAGTTTTCGCGGAAATGGGTCTGTTGATGAAGTCGTTCAGCAACATCTCTTGGGATCGTTTGGAAAACGAAAGTGCGGTCACTTATCCGTCGCTTTCGCCAACTGATCCAGGTCAGCCGATCATGTTTGCGAACGGGTTCCCGCGTGCCGATGGCCGTGCGAAATTCACTCCTGCCGATGTGATTGCACCTGATGAGGCACCCGATGCAGAGTATCCGATGATCCTCACAACGGGACGTCAGTTGGAGCATTGGCACACGGGGTCAATGACCCGTCGTTCCAAGGTTCTTGACGGTCTGGAGCCAGAGGCGAACTGTTCGCTGCACCCGTCCACTTTGCGCAAACTTGGTGTTCCTGCTGGTGGGATGCTGCGGCTGTCTACCCGACGCGGATCAATCGAGATCATGGCGCGTGAAGACCGTGCCGTGGCCCCTGATATGGTGTTCCTGCCCTTTGCCTATGTCGAGGCGGCCGCGAACATCCTGACGAACCCTGCGGTGGACCCATACGGGAAAATCCCCGAGTTCAAATTCTCGGCTGTGAAGGTCGAGAAAATAGAGACTATTGCGGCGGAATAACGGAATTCGGCTATTTGGTCACAGCGCCAGATAGCCGATCCCACCAAAGGCCAAAGCGCAGCCAAACCATTGCAGCGGGGTCATCTGCTCGCGCAGGATCGCCCAAGCCAAAACGATTGTTAGTAGGCCAAAACATGATGCGGCCACGGCTGCATATTGCGCATCGGGAAGCCCGCCCGCCGAGAGCACACACGCAAGCGCGATCCCGTCAGCGATACCCATGACAACGAGCATTGGCATTGCCTTTTTGCCCGCCCAGAATGGCAAGCGACGTATCGCCATACCTGCAATCAAAAGCGTAATCGCGGTGATCCGTGTCACCAGCGTGACAGGCATATGCCCTGCTGTCTCAGCGGCATATTGGCCAAGCGCAAATGTCCCTGCAAAACCAATGGCTGCAATCAGTGAAAACAGAATTGTAGGCCCTTTGGGCGCGACGTCCTCTTCGCCATGATCCGCCAGCGCCGCAACAACCGAAACGCCCGCGATAATCAAAAGGACGGCGACCCATTGCAGCCACGAGACGTCTGCACCTCGAAACACTGCCCAGCCGACCGATAGAACAGGATAAGCGGCAATGATTGGTGCAACCAACCTCACAGGGCCACGATGAAATGCGGCGTAAAGCCCAAGACTGGCAACGATAAAAAAGAAGCCAGAGACCACTGAAATCCAGAATGCCTCTGACGGCAGGGTGAACGTCGACTTGGTCACAACCATCAACCCGATTTCAAAACCAAGTGCGACAACGAGAACGGTCAAAAGCGACGCCATGAGCGGAGTCTTCTGGCTAAGATATCGAACGCAGATATCGTGAAGCGCCCACGCGAAGGCGGCGATCATTCCAAGGGTTAGCGCGCTCATCTGGGTTCCGATCAAATAACGTCGCCCATCCCTAGGCGAAGATTCGATCTGCCGCAATCCGCGCGGGTGATGCGCGGAAAGCAGCGCTGCGACGTATTGCTACAAGGCTTGGTCTGGCCTGTCAGGATCGCTTGGCGTAAATTTTCCCGATAAGAGTAGGAAACATACCATGAAACACCTGATCCTCACGGCCATCCTTTTGGCCAATCCTGTGGCAAGCTTTGCCGATGATTTTAAGGTTGGTGATTTGGTTATCGAACATCCCGTTGCGCGCGCGACTACAGCGATGGCAATGACGGGCGCGGGGTATTTTGTGATCATGAATAACGGCACCGAAGATGATCGGTTGGTCGAAATTACCGCGAACTTTCCGCGCGTCATGATGCATGACACCAAAACGGACGACGGAATCGCCACGATGTTTCATATCGAGGATGGCGTCGCTGTGCCTGCGGGTGGGACTGTGACGTTTGAGCCTGGCTCTAAGCATGTGATGTTTATGGGCTTTAACGGTGATCCATTTGAAATTGGTGAAGAAATTCCTGCAACCATGAATTTCGAAAAGGCGGGTGAACTCGACATCGTCTTTGTTGTCGAAGAGATGTAAATGGAGCTTGGACATTAAGGCGCCACTGGAAGTCTCGAAAAAAGAGCGTAAGTAGATGCGTAAGTGGGGGGCTCCCTACGATCGCTTAGATCAAAAGGACGATAATGATGAGATCACTTTCTCTTGTAGCACTAATCACCAGTCTCGCGGTGCCATTTTCGGCACAAGCTGAGGGCGACATTGCTGCTGGTGAAGAGCAGTTCAACCGCCAATGTGTATCGTGCCACGTCATTCGCAACAATGATGGAGAGGTTCTTGCGGGTCGCAGTGCTAAGGCAGGCCCTAACCTTTATGGGCTGGCTGGCAAAGCGTTGGGAGCAGCCGAAGGCTTCCGCTATGGCGATAGCATCGCGTCGGCTGGTGCTGCAGGTAGCGTTTGGAGCGAAGATAATTTCGTAGACTACGTACAAAACCCAACAGAATGGCTGCGCGACACGCTGCAGGATCGCCGCGCGCGTAGCAAAATGGCCTATCAAGTACGTGAAGCCCAGCAAGCGCAGGATATTTACGCCTTTATCGCGTCATTCGAGTAATCGGGAAAATGAGGTCGTTCGCGTCATGCGCACGACCTCACCATCCATCCCCCTTGATCCGCCGGCAATTCGGTGAAACATTTGGGGATGGAATATCACATTAAATCTTGGGCCGAAGTTGCCCCCCGTTTGGTTGCTGTCGCCGCAGGGCGCGAGGCGGCTGATCTTGTTGTGCGCGGTGGCGTTTTGGTCAACGTGCAATCCCGCGAAATCCTTGATGGCTGGCAGGTTGCTGTGGCGGACGGGCGTTTCGCCTATGTTGGCCCTGACGCGTCGCATTGCATCGGCCCAGATACGGAAGTCATCGAGGCCAATGGCCGCTACCTGATCCCGGGTTTGTGCGATGGTCACATGCATATCGAAAGCGGTATGCTTACCCCCGCCGAATTTGCTGCCGCCGTGATCCCGCATGGCACAACGACAATGTTCACCGATCCCCATGAGATCGCAAATGTGCTTGGCCTGAAAGGTGTGCGCATGATGCATGACGAGGCGCTGATGCAGCCTGTCAATATCTATACACAAATGCCGTCTTGTGCGCCGTCCGCGCCAGGTCTTGAAACCACAGGGTTTGAGATTTCCGCCGAGGATGTGGCCGAGGCCATGGCTTGGCCGGGTATCATTGGCCTTGGTGAAATGATGAACTTTCCCGGTGTCGTGAACGGCGACCCCAAGATGCTGGCCGAAATGGCTGCGACCATGAACGCGGGCAAAACTGTTGGTGGGCATTATGCCAGCCCTGACAAAGGTATCGCCTTTTCTGCCTATGTCGCAGGTGGTGCGGCTGATGATCACGAAGGGACAGCCGAGGCCGATGCAATCGCCCGCGTGCGCCTTGGCATGAAGTCGATGATGCGCCTTGGCTCTGCTTGGTATGATGTCGAAAGCCAGATCACCGCGATCACCAAAAAGGGGCTCGATCCGCGTAACTTTATCCTGTGCACTGACGACTGTCATTCTGGCACGTTGGTTAACGACGGCCACATGAACCGCGTTGTGCGGCACGCGATTGACTGCGGGTGTGATCCGCTGATTGCGCTGCAAATGGCGACGATCAATACCGCCACGCACTTTGGGTTAGAGCGCGAGCTTGGCTCTATTGCACCCGGTAGGCGTGGGGATATGATCCTGACCTCTGATCTGAAAACACTGCCCATTGAGCACGTCATCGCACGCGGGCAGACTGTCGCAATTGACGGCAAAATCACCGCCGATTGTCCGCATTTTGATTGGCCCGATAGTGCGCGTCAGACCGTGCATATGGGCAAGATGCTCGGCGTAACTGACTTTGAAATCAAAGCGCCAAGTGGCAAAAACAAAGTCACCGCCAAGGTGATCGGCGTTGTTGAAAACCAAGCACCGACGGAGGCGCTGACTGCCGATCTGCCCGTCAAAGACGGTATCGTCGAGGGCGAAGGTGGGGTTTGCCAAATCGCCCTCGTGGAACGTCACCGCGCCACGGGAGATGTGGTTAACGGTTTCGTATCTGGCTTTGGTTACACGGGGCAAATGGCCATTGCATCCACCGTCGCTCATGACAGCCACCACATGATTGTGGTTGGCACCAGTCGCGCTGATATGGCGCTGGCTGCGAACCGATTGGGCGAGGTTGGAGGCGGTGTGACTGTTTGGAAGGACGGCCGTGAACTCTCGCTCGTCAAACTGCCTATTGCGGGCCTGATGTCAGATAGTCCAGCAGCCGAGGTCGCAGCAAAGGCCGACGAAATGGTCGCGGCAATGGCTGCTTGCGGCTGCACATTGAACAACGCCTATATGCAGCATTCGCTTTTGGCGCTTGTTGTCATACCCGCGTTACGTATTTCTGATTTGGGCTTGGTTAATGTGACCAAATTCGAGATCACACCACTTTTTGAGGACACTGAATGAATACGCCAATCCGGACACCCGATGTGCCCGCCCACGAAGAATTTATGGACGCCAAAGCGGCCGTTGCGCGGTTGCAAGATTTCTACGCAACTGCGTCAAAATTTCTAAGCGAAAGTTTCAGCGATGCAATTCTGAACGGTCAACCCGACGCACGCATCCGCGCCTTTTATCCCGAGATCCGCTTCACCACGACGAGCTATGCCAAGACCGATAGCCGTTTGTCGTTCGGCCATGTCGCTGAGCCGGGTACTTACTCCACAACCGTCACGCGGCCCAACCTGTTCGAGCATTACTTGATTCAACAAATCGGTTTGCTGATCACGAACCACGGCGTGCCTGTCAGTATCGGTGTGTCTTCGACGGAAATGCCAGTGCACTTTGCGGTTGCCAACGATGCGAACGTGTCTGTGCCACAAGACGGCAGCTTAGATTTCACGCTACGTGATAGTTTTGATGTGCCAGACTTGGCCACGACCCACGACAGCATCGTGAACGGCAACGAATTCCATTACCCTGACGGATCACGACCCCTTGCACCATTCACGGCACAGCGCGTCGATTATTCCCTAGCGCGATTGTCGCATTATACCGCAACCGCAGCAGAGCATTTCCAGAACCATGTTTTGTTCACCAACTATCAATTCTATGTCGAGGAGTTCGAGGCCTACGCGCGGCAGGTTCTGGCCGATCCAAACAGCGGCTACTCCAGCTTTGTCGGCACGGGAAATATCGAGATAACGGAACCGACCTCACCGCTGCCAGTCCCAGCAAAGCTGCCGCAAATGCCGACCTACCACCTGAAGCGAAAGGGCGGCGGCGGGATTACATTGGTCAATATCGGCGTCGGTCCGTCGAACGCGAAAACAGCCACCGATCACATCGCGGTTCTGCGGCCTCACGCGTGGTTGATGGTCGGTCACTGCGCTGGGCTTCGGAATTCACAACGGCTTGGCGATTACGTTCTCGCGCACGCCTATCTGCGCGAAGATCACGTGCTGGATGACGACTTACCGGTCTGGGTGCCGATCCCCGCGCTTGCGGAAATTCAAATCGCCTTGGAAACCGCGGTTGCCAATGTCACCGAACTCGAAGGTTTCGAGCTTAAGCGGATCATGCGAACAGGAACAGTGGCGACAATCGACAACCGTAACTGGGAACTGCGCGAACATTCGGGTCCAGTACAGCGGCTTTCGCAATCTCGCGCTATCGCGCTTGATATGGAAAGTGCCACAATCGCGGCAAATGGGTTTCGGTTCCGTGTGCCTTACGGGACCCTTCTTTGTGTCAGTGACAAGCCGCTTCATGGTGAATTGAAGCTGCCTGGAATGGCGTCAGATTTCTATAAAACACAGGTCGCGAGCCATTTGAGGATCGGAATTCAGGCCATGGAAATCTTGCGCGAAATGCCACTGGGACGTATTCACAGCCGTAAGTTGCGCAGTTTTGAGGAAACAGCCTTCCTCTAATCGCCCAAAAACCAAGAAAAATGCATATTTCCATGGTTTTTTTGCAGACTAATCGTTGTAGAGGGACACAAGATACAGTTAACTGTGCGCACATGAGGCCCCATAAGTTGGGCACAAAGATGGAGACCAGAAAATGGCAAAACCAATGACAAAAGCGCAGCTCGTCGCAGCACTTGCAGACGAAATGGGTTCAGACAAAAAAGCTGCTGGTGCAGCACTTGATGCGGTATGTGGCCTGATCACACGCGAAGTTTCTGGCGGCGGTGCTGTCACTCTTCCAGGTGTTGGCAAAATCTATTGCCGTGAGCGCCCAGAGCGTATGGTTCGCAACCCAGCCACTGGTGAGCAGATCAAGAAAGACGCCGACAAAGTTGTTAAAATGACAATCGCGAAAGCACTTAAGGATTCCGTAAACGACTAAGTCGTGAAACGTTGAAGACGATCGAAAGGGCCGCCCTGGGGGCGGCCCTTTTTCGTTGTGTTGGCATCTCAATTCGGCAAGTGTCACCCCATGGATATCAAAGCAATTCTCATGGGCCTCGCGTTTGCCGCAATGTGGTCTTCGGCCTTCACATCCGCGCGGATCATCGTGGAATTTGCGCCGCCATTGACGGCGCTCGCCTGTCGGTTTCTCGTCTCGGGTCTGATCGGCATCGCGATTGCAAAGGCGCTTGGTCAAAACATGAACCTCACGCGGCGCCAATGGAGAGGTGTGTTGATTTTCGGTCTCTGCCAAAACGCGCTTTATCTTGGCATGAACTTCGTCGCGATGCAGACGATCCAAGCCTCGCTTGCCGCGATCATCGCATCTACCATGCCGCTTTTGGTGGGGCTCGCTGGTTGGCTTTTCATGGGTCAAAAACTACGGCCTTTGGGTGTCGCGGGACTAACCGCTGGCTTTATCGGCGTGACGATTATCATGTGGGGGCGGCTGACGGGCGGCGTTGACGTGTTTGGTCTCGCGCTCCTCATCCTTGGTGTTATCTCGCTGACCATCGCGACGCTTGCTGTAATGGGTGCAAGTTCGGGCGGCAACGTCTTGATGATCGTTGGCCTGCAAATGCTTGTTGGTAGCGCGATCCTTTGGGGACCAGCGCTCGCATTTGAGAGCTTCGACATTGCATGGAATTGGCAACTGATCGTCGCATTCATTTACACGACACTGGTGCCGGGGTTACTGGCCACATGGGTTTGGTTCATGCTCGTCGGGCGGATCGGCGCGGTGAAGGCATCAACGTTCCACTTCCTCAATCCGTTCCTCGGCGTCGCAATCGCGGCGGTCCTCTTGGGTGAAAAGCTTGGTGCGGACGATGTGTTGGGCGTCATCATCATCGCAGGCGGAATTCTTGCTGTTCAGATGTCAAAGCAACCCGTCACCAACCGCTGACAGCAACGTACAATTCGGTTGCTAGTTGATCAAGGAAATCACGCAATACATTCGCGCGGTCTTCGGCCAATTTCCGACCAGTCGCAGTTTGCATTGTTGCGGGTAAATTCAGCAATTTGATCTTAAAGTGGTCAACCGCATAGGCCTTATCATCCAGACGACGATCCAGTCCAAACGGGTCCAGCCCATGAAACAACCCGCCACCCATCACGCCAGTTGTTGCAAAGCAGCGGGCGATCCCAATCGCACCAAGCGCCTCAATGCGATCCGCGTCTTGCAGGATTTTTGCCTCAAGTGTTTCGGGTGGAATATTGGCGGAAAAGCTATGCGCAGTGATTGCATGGCTGGCGTTTTCGACCTGCCGACTGTCGAGACCCAATTCACGTAAGATCGGCGCGGCGGCCTCGGCAGACATTGCAGAAGCATGTGCGCGTTCAGGGCTATTTTTCGGTAAGGTCACAAGGTCGTGGAAATAGCAGGCAGCCAAAAGAACGGTCATGTCGCAAGGCGCTTCACCCTCGGCAATGACTCGTGCATTCGCCCAAACGCGATCCGTATGCGCCACATCATGGGCTGCATCGCTATCGCCAGCGGCGATCAGATGCGCACGTAATCCGTCGCGGAGTATCATCCGATTTTGCCGCGCACGCCACCTGTCTGGCCACGGTCTAGCAGGATATGATCTAAGATCACGCAGGCCATCATTGCTTCACCTACAGGCACGGCACGAATGCCAACGCAGGGGTCATGGCGACCTTTGGTGATCACTTCCATCGGGGTACCATCCATGCGGATCGACTGGCGCGGGGACAGGATCGACGACGTCGGCTTAACAGCAAATCGCACGACCACATCTTGGCCAGTACTGATTCCGCCCAGAATACCGCCAGAATGGTTGGAGGAATAAACTGGCTGTCCGTCGTTCCCCATGAATATCTCGTCGGCGTTGTCGCGACCCGTCAGTGCGGCTGCATTCATGCCTTCGCCAATTTCGACGCCTTTGACCGCGTTGATCGACATCATCGCAGCGGCTAAATCAGTGTCTAACTTGCCATAAACGGGCGCGCCAATCCCCGCAGGGACGCCACGTGCAACCACCTCGATAATCGCACCGACCGAGTTGTGATCGTCCTTGCGCAGCCACGCGAGATAGTCGTTCCACTCGACAGCAGCGTCCACATCAGGGCAGAAGAAATCGTTGCGGTCAATTTCGTCCCAATCGACCTTGGCGCGGTCAATCTTCTTGGTGCCCATTTGGGTCATATAGCCCCTGATATGAACATTCGGCGCAAGGGCACGAATGGCCTCACGGGCCACACCACCAGCCGCAACACGGGCCGCAGTTTCCCGCGCAGACGAACGACCGCCACCGCGATAGTCACGCACGCCGTATTTCTGGTGGTAGGTGATATCGGCATGACCAGGGCGGAACGTATTGGCGATATCGCCGTAATCCTTAGACCGCTGATCGGTATTGCGGATCATCAATTGGATCGGGGTGCCAGTGGTCACGCCTTCAAACACACCCGACAGAATCTCTACCTCATCGGCCTCTTGGCGTTGGGTCGTGTTCTTGTTCAATCCCGGACGGCGCTTGTTGAGCCATTGCTGGATCATCGCCTCATTGATCGGTACATTCGGCGGGCAGCCGTCAATGGTCGCACCCAAGGCAGGCCCGTGGCTTTCGCCCCAAGTGGTGAACCGGAAAAGATGGCCAAATGTGTTCATCGACATGGGGTAAGCTCCTTTACCTTCCCCGATAAGCCATCCTTGGCCGTTGGAAAAGCCCTTGCCTGTTGATTTATGCGGCTCTTGCGCTTCGCTGCAATCCATCTTACCAAAGTGCTACCTCGGGGGGCCAATCTGGCTGAGATGCGAAAGCGGACCCGTTGAACCTGAACCGGTTAAGACCGGCGGAGGGAAGGTCCGGCAATAACGCTGTCCTCCAATCCGCTCGTCGCATTTGGAGGATATGATGCAAAAACCAATCATTCTGACAGCTGCTGCGGCCTTTGCTATGGCAACTCCTGCCATCGCCGAGACGCCCGTGCTGACTGTATTAACCTACGATAGCTTTACCAGCGAATGGGGCCCTGGCCCTGCGGTTGAGGCGGCGTTTGAAGAGACCTGCGGTTGCGATCTGCAATTTGTTGGTGCAGGCGACGGGGCGGCGTTGCTCGCGCGGCTGCAACTTGAGGGGCCAAGCACTGAGGCCGATATCGTCTTGGGGCTTGATACCAACCTCACGGCCGCCGCACGCGAAACAGGTCTGTTCGCGTCGCATGGCATCACAGCCGATCTGGATTTGCCCGTCTCTTGGGATGACGCGGAATTCCTGCCCTTTGACTGGGGCTATTTCGCATTTGTCGGCAACAAAGGGGCCGAGCCGCCAACGTCGTTCCGCGCACTCGCAGACAGCGATATCAAAATCGTGATCCAAGATCCGCGCTCGTCTACTCCCGGCCTTGGCCTCTTGATGTGGGTGCAGAATGCTTACGGCGATGAGGCTCCTGCGATTTGGGCTGACCTTGCTGACAATATCGTCACTGTCACTCCGGGTTGGACGGAAGCCTACGGCTTGTTCCTTGAGGGTGAAGCGGATGCGGTTCTGTCCTACACAACATCCCCCGCTTATCATTTGATCGCGGAAGAGGACGACAGCAAGGTGGCGTGGCCCTTTGATGAAGGTCACTACCTGCAGGTCGAAGTTGCGGGCAAGGTTGCAGGCACGGACCAGCCTGAACTGGCGGATAAATTTCTGGCTTTCATTGTGTCTGACGCGTTCCAATCCATCATCCCGACAACCAACTGGATGTACCCTGCGGTGACGCCACAAGACGGCCTCCCAACAGGATTCGAGACGCTCATCACGCCCGCGAAATCATTGCTCTTCTCTGCAGATGACGCGCTTGCGACCCGCGCGACAGCACTCGACGCATGGCGCACAGCCCTGTCGCAATAAACCCGCGCTGGCCCGGCGGCATTGTCGCTGGGCTGGTGTTGGCGCTCACGCTCGGCACGCTTTGTGCCGTGGCTCTGCGTGCCGAATTCCAAACGGTGCTTGGGGCTGCCGATTGGGCCGCGATACGGTTCACGGTGTCCCAAGCTTTCGTCTCTGCCGCGATGAGCTGTCTGCTTGCGATCCCTGTCTCGCGGGCATTGGCGCGGCGGCAATTTAAAGGGCGCGGGGCGCTGATCACGCTGCTTGGTGCGCCTTTCCTGCTTCCTGTGATCGTGGCCGTCTTGGGGCTTGTTATGGTCTTTGGGCGCAATGGAATATTTAATGATGTGCTAGGCTTTCTTGGCATGCCAGAAATCTCTATCTACGGTTTTCATGGTGTCGTTCTTGCGCATGTGTTTTTTAATATGCCCCTTGTCACACGGCTGATCCTTCAAGGTTGGCTTGCGGTCCCGTCAGAGCGGTTTCGCCTCGCAGCCTCCTTAAATGCCCCTATCGGCCGTCTCATCGAATGGCCGATGTTACGCAATATTCTTCCTTCGGCCTTTCTTGTAGTCTTCCTGATCTGCCTGATGAGTTTTGCTGTGGCCCTGACCCTTGGGGGTGGGCCAAAGGCGACAACAGTGGAGCTTGCGATCTACCAAGCGCTTCGCTTTGACTTTGATCTTGGACGGGCAGCGCTATTGGCGCTTGTTCAATTCGGCATTTGTGCGGTGGCAGCAACGATCGCGTGGGGGATCACTAGCCCAGAGGTATCTGGCGCGGGCTTTGATCGGGCTGTGCAACGGTGGGATGGTGGCGTGAAGCGTGACGTTTTGGCGATTAGCTTAGCCGCGCTCTTCCTTATCCTGCCGCTTGGCATGATCGTGTTGCGCGGCAGTTCAGCCTTGCTCAGCCTGCAACCTGATATCTGGCAAGCGGCACTCAGATCGGTGATCGTCGCGCTGTGTTCATCCGCACTTTGCACCGTCATGGCACTGGCCCTCGCGCTGCGGGCAGGGCGGTTGGTGGCGGTTGCGGGTGTGTTGCCATTGGCGGCCTCGTCGCTGGTGCTGGGAACAGGCTTGTTCCTGATCGTTTACCCCTACATCAGCCCTGCAAAATTAGCCTTGCCGATGACGATGCTGGTGAATGCGGTTCTTGCACTTCCCTTTGTATTGCGCGCAATCGCGCCAGCCGTCACGAAGATTGAGTCTGATTTCGGGCGCCTTGGGGCATCTTTGGCGATGTCAAAAGGCACATGGCTTTGGCGGATCGTTTTGCCACGGTTGCGTGGGCCAATCGGGTTTGGTGCAGGAATAGCCGCTGCTTTGTCGATGGGTGACCTTGGGGTCATCGCCTTGTTCGCTGGCGACGCGCAGGAAACGCTTCCGCTCGCGATGTACCGCCTCATGGGAGCCTATAAGATGGAGGCGGCATCTGGGGCTGCTCTGCTTCTTTTGATCATGAGCTTCACGTTGTTTTGGATCTGCGACCGAGGAGGGCGCGTGAATGCTGACCTTTGAAAATGTCGAAATCGGGCAAGGGGACTTTAGTCTCAAGGCAAATTTTGAAACTTGCACGGGCGTAACCGCAGTGATCGGACCATCAGGTGCGGGAAAATCGACGTTGCTGAATGCTGTTGCAGGCTTTGTCGCGGGACCCGGCGCGATTATGCTCGACGGTACGAGGATCGACCTTCTGCCGCCAGCAAAGCGGCCTGTGAGCATGTTGTTTCAGGATAATAATCTGTTCCCACACTTGACGGTTCGCGAAAATGTTGGGCTTGGGCTGCGACTTAATCGACGGCTTAGCGTCACCGAGCAGGCAGAAGTGACAAAAGTTCTCTCTCAGGTTGGTCTGGCTGGCATGGAAGATCGTAAACCCGCCGCGTTGTCTGGTGGTCAGCAAAGCCGCGCGGCACTGGCAAGGACCTTGCTGGCTGGCCAACCGATTGCCTTACTGGATGAGCCATTTTCGGCGCTTGGGCCGGGGTTGAAGGATGAGATGCTCGATTTGATGCGACGCACTTTGGCCCGCGTCGCTGACTGCACGATCCTCATGGTTACCCACGATCCAAGCGACGCAAAGCGGATTGCCGATCAGGTGATTTGGGTCAGTGAAGGGATCGCCTCGGCCCCGGTTGCAACCGCCGCGCTATTTGCCAATCCGCCCGCGAGTATACGTCACTACCTCGGCGAGATGGGTTAAAACCCATCCTACGCAGTAACGTAAAAGGCCCACCAAATTGGCGGGCCTTTTGATATTCACATTTAAGGCGCTTAGTCTTCTTTGTTTTTGTGCGGTGCCCACAAACGTTTGTTTGTCAGATACAGCAGCACGGACAAGAGACCCAAGAAGATCACGCCAGTCAGACCAGCTTGCTTGCGTGCCATCATCTTTGGTTCAGCAGCCCACATCAAGAATGCGGCAACGTCTTGAGCTTCGTGGTGCAATTCGTTTGAATGACCATCGTCGAACTCAAGGTCTTCACCATAAAGCGGCTGAGCCATAGCAATCCAAGAACCGGGAACGGTGTGGTGGCCGTCCTCGTCCTTGCACTCTTCTGGATAACCGCCAGGAGCGAAAGCTGAGTTATATGAGCCAGGGAAATCCTCTGGCGCGCACTCTGGTGTTTCTTCGTAGCCGACCATCAGCGATGCAATATATTCTGCGCCGCCCATGCCCTTAAAGAGCTGGTTCATACCAGATCCGTATGGGCCGTGGAAACCAGCGCGTGCCTTTGCCATCAACGACAGATCGGGTGCACCAGCGCCTGTGTTCGCAGGGAACTTGTCTGCTGGTGTTGCTGGACGGAAGTCGCCTTCGCCATCATTCATGGTTTTGTCGAACACTTCGAGTCCAGCTGCATATGCACGCATCTGATCTTCAGGAAGCGAAGGGCCGCCCTCGTCATGCAAGTTGCGGAAGGAAACCAGTTTCAGACCGTGACAGGCTGAGCAAATTTCTGTGTAGATTTTCAAGCCGCGCTGAAGCTGGTTCTGGTCGTAAGAGCCGAATGGACCTTCGAAAGAGAAATCGAAGTCTTCGATATGCACTTCGGAGCCAGCGGCAACAGCGGTGTTGGCGGAAAACGCCAAAACGGCTGCGAGGGTGAGTTTGCGGAACATCATCATTTGTCCTTTCCTCACTCGGCCGGCGTGGTGGCTTTACCACCCGCTTTTGGACCGTAGTGCGCATTAAAGTCATCTTCGATTGTTGCTGGCATCGGCAGCGGCTTCTCGATCACACCCAAGAGCGGGAGGATCACGAGGAAGTAAGCGAACCAATATGTAGCGCCCAGCAAGGAGATGTAAGGATAGATACCATCAGTTGGCATCGCACCAACCCACATCAACACAACGAAGTCGATGGCAAGCAAGGCAAACCACCCCTTGAACATTGGGCGGAAGCGACCGGACCGAACCGAGGATGTATCCAACCAAGGCGCCAAAGCCATCACAAAGATCGCGCCGAACATCGCCAGAACACCAAAGAATTTCGCATCGATGATGCCGAAGCTCAGGAAGTTGACGATTTGAACAACCCATACGTCTGCTGTGAAAGCACGTAGGATCGCGTAGAATGGCAAGAAGTACCACTCAGGCACGATGTGTGCAGGTGTCACAAGCGCGTTCGCAGGTGTGTAGTTGTCTGGGTGACCAAGGTAGTTTGGCATGAAGCCAACGACTGCCATGAACACAGTCAGGATAATCGCCAGTGCAAAGAGGTCTTTGATCACGAAGTATGGCCAGAAAGGCAGCGTGTCTTTCTTGGCTTCTGCAACGCTACCACGACGAACCTCAACACCTGTTGGGTTGTTGTTGCCTGTGCTGTGGAACGCCCAGATGTGAACGATCACAAGGCCAGCAATGATAAACGGAAGCAAATAGTGCAGCGAGAAGAAGCGGTTCAACGCAGGTTGACCAACAGCGCCAGCACCCAAGAGCCATGTTTGCAGATGCTCACCAAAGAACGGGATCGCACCGAACAGGCCAGTGATAACAGCAGTACCGTGGAACGACATTTGACCCCATGGAAGAACGTAACCCATGAAACCTGCACCCATCATCATCAGGTAGATGAGCATACCGATTATCCATGTGATCTCGCGTGGTGCCTTGTACGAGCCGTAGTAAAGGCCGCGGAAAATGTGCATGTAAACAGCAAGGAAGAAGAGCGATGCGCCATTTGCGTGGAAGTAACGGATCATATGGCCGCCGTTTACGTCGCGCATGATGTGCTCGACAGAGGCAAACGCCATATCGACGTGTGGCGTGTAGTGCATCACAAGGACGATGCCCGTGATGATCTGCAACGCCAATGTGAACGTCAGGACAATGCCCCAAATCCACATCCAGTTAAGGTTCTTTGGCGTAGGCGCCATGATTGTTGTGTACAACAAGCCAATTATAGGAAGACGGGACTCTACACCTTTGGCAAAGTTCGACTTCGGCTCGTAATGGTCGTGGGGAATACCGGACATGGGTTGCTCTCCTTAACCGAGTTGAATTGTTGTTGGGTCTACGAATGACGCAACAGGAACAGGAAGGTTGCGCGGCGCAGGACCTTTGCGAATACGACCGGATGTGTCGTAGTGCGAACCGTGGCATGGGCAGAACCAACCACCAAAGTCGCCCTGCTCGCCCAAAGGCACACAGCCGAGGTGCGTACAAACGCCCATCTGTACGAGCCAAACACCGTCCTCGGACAATGCGCGGTTCTCGTCGGATGCATCTGCGCCTTGGACAGCATTTTCGTTTTCGGCGTTTTGGTCTGGAAGTTCGCTCACATCAACCGCACGGGCCGCTGCAATTTCTTCTTCGGTCCGCGAGCGGATAAAGACGGGCTTACCCTGCCACAGCACTGTAAGCTGTGTGCCAGGGTCTACGGCGCTGATATCAACGCGAATAGAGGCCAACGCAAGAACGTCAGCCGAAGGGTTCATTTGGTTTACGAGGGGCCAGACAGCAGCGCCTGTAGCTACTGCGCCCGCACCTGCGGTTGCATAGTAGATAAAGTCGCGGCGTGTACCCTGATGGTCTTCTGCATGTGACACGAGGTGCATCTCCGATGTTTGGGGCCCGTCGACCCGCACGAAAAATCAAATAATGGTTACCCACTATCTATTCTGGCGTTGTTTAGCTCTCAAAACCCTATCCGTCCAGCGGACAATAGGGCGCAGGTGCGATAAGACTACACAGATGATGGAAAAGGACAAACAGATGATGAACGAAACCCGCCATGTTCGCCGAAATTTTGGGTCAAGGGTGTATTTTGGCGGGGATAGATGGGTTAAAACCCATCCTACGGCTTTGTGGCCACCATACTGTCACGCTCACTAAATTCGGCATACCACGCAGCAAGCGCGTCATTTCCGTTACGCCAACCGCGCGCATCATGGCGAAGATCGAGATAGCCCAACGCGCAAGCCACACCGATTTGCGCCATATCCAGTGGCCCCGCGAGGTGACTCATCCAGCGATCGTTGATGGCGGTCAGTGCGCGAGTGACTTTTCCCCAATGAGCATCCATCCAAGCGTCATATTGCTTGTCGACGGGGCGCAACCGCAACTCGTAAGTGATCCCAACGGCCGAATCCATTATGCCGTCGGCGAGTGCCTCGAGGGTCAGCACCTCCCAAATGCGTGCATGGGGGTAAAGGCCAGCACCCGCATGATCATCCAAGAATCGCGCGATCACCCGACTGTCGAAAATTACAGGTCCATCGCCCCGCACCAGCGCAGGGATTCGCCCTGTAGGGTTTGCCGCAATCACCGCCAGATCGGTGGCCAGCGCGTTTGTCGTCACCTCTACTTCTTCTACGCTATCAAGCAGGTCGGCCTCGCGGAGCAAAACGCGCACTTTGCGCACATAGGGCGAAGAAGGGGACATCAGCAGTTTCATCGGCACGCTCCTTTTGGGGTTGTCAGAAGAGAACGCCATCTTCGCCTGCTTGCCAAGGGGGGTATTTGCCCATCACGGCGGCAAAAGCGTCAGAATCGGTAAACCCAGTCAGCCAACGCAGCAAGTTTTCCCAGTTTTGCGCATCGAACCATGTCCGATCTGTATTCGCGAACTGCCGCACAAACGGCAAGATCGCCATATCGGCCAAGGATTGCGTACCGTAGAGCCAGTCTTGGCCCGCAAGCATCCGGTCCAGCTTCCACAAGAGCGCGGCCCCTTCGGATTGCGCCGCCTCGCGCGTGCCGTCCACATGGCGGACATGGTATTTGTAGCGATCCAGCGCGGATTTGAACGGGCCGTCGGCCTCTGCGATCAGCTCAAATCCTGCGGCAGGCATTTCTAGCCAATTTTGCGGGTCACTTTGCGCCAAAGCCCAGCGCATCACGTCAAAGCTTTCGTCGACGACACCCGCGCCGGTCTCCAGCACGGGCACTGTCCCCTTGGGGGACGCCTCCAACATCGCTGCTGGTTTGTCGCGCAACAGGATTTCGCGCAATTCCACTCGCACGCCACTCGCCTTAATCGCCAGCCGTGCCCGCATGGCATAGGGGCAGCGCCTGAATGACCAAAGGATTGGTGTTTGTGGCATAGGGCAACGCCTCCGGCGGGAGTATTTAGGACAAAGCGAGGAGTTGGATGCCGCGCAGGCCAGCGATGGTGGTTTGCACGATCTGGCTTTCGGGTTGGTCGGTGTCAAAGCAGACTTCAGCGAATTGCTCGGTGCGTCCCATGCGTGGATTCTCCATCAGCACTTGGTGGGTCTTGCCGATCTGTGCGCTCAGGTGGTTTGCGACCTGTGCATCCCCGGCCGCCCGCAACCGGGCCGCGCGATCTTTGATCAGTTTACCGTTTACCGCAGGCATGCGGGCGGCAGGGGTGCCTTCCCGTGCCGAATAAGGGAACACATGCAGCCATGTCAGTTTGCAATCCTTGACCAAGGCCAGAGAGTTGAGAAACATTTCTTCGGTTTCCGTTGGAAAGCCCGCGATGATATCCGCGCCAAATGTCATATCCGGGCGCAGCTTGCTTGCCTCTTCGCAGAACCGGATCGCGTCATCGCGCAAATGGCGTCGTTTCATCCGCTTGAGAATCATATCGTCGCCATGCTGCAAGGACAGGTGAAGATGCGGCATCAGGCGTGGCTCTGTCGCGATGGCTTGCATGAGGTTCTCGTCCACCTCGATGCTATCAATCGAACTGATCCGCAGGCGGGGCAGGTCGGGGATAAGTTTAAGGATTCGCATGACCAAATCGCCGAGCTTTGGCGTGCTGGGCAGATCAGCCCCCCAAGACGTCAGATCAACGCCCGTCAGGACAACTTCATTATAGCCCTTATCGACCAAGCGCTTGATCTGATCGACGACGACACCAGCAGGCACAGACCGCGAATTGCCGCGACCATATGGGATAATGCAAAACGTGCAGCGATGATCGCAGCCGTTCTGGACCTGTACGTAAGCGCGGCTCCGCGTCCCGAACCCGTCGATCAAATGGCCAGCAGTTTCCGTGACCGACATAATGTCATTGACCTGCACGGCCTCAGTCTTGCCAATTAAATCAGGCGCGAGGCCCGCCCACGTCGCGGGGTTCATCTTTTCGGTATTGCCGATCACGATATCGACCTCTGGCATATCGGAGAACGTCGTAGGCTCCGTCTGCGCGGCACAGCCCGTTACGATGATCTGCGCATCAGGGTGGGCGCGGCGTTGTTTGCGGATGTCTTGCTTGGCCTTGCGGACGGCCTCCGCTGTCACTGCACAGGTATTCACAATAATCGCATTCTGGACACCAGCAGCACCGGCGAGTTCTTTCATCGCCTCGGTCTCATAGGCGTTCAGGCGACAGCCGTGGTTGGAGAATATCGGGGCGCTCATAGCTTCCACATACCGTCGAATACGTGGGCGGTGCCGCCCGTCATCCAAACGCCATCGATCCGCCAGTCGATCATCAGCGTGCCACCGTCCAGATCAATGCGGACCTTGCGGCCTGTGATCCCGCGCCGCGCCGCCGCCACAGCCGTCGCACAAGACGACGAGCCTGAAGCAAGCGTCACACCTACGCCCCGCTCCCAAACGCGCATCCGCAGGTGGTCAGGGCCAATGACGGAAGCGAACTGCACATTTGTGCGCTGCGGGTAAAGTGGATGGTGTTCAATCGCTGCACCACGGGCGGCCAGATCAACTGCCTCGGCATCATCCACAAAAAACGTGCAATGCGGATTGCCCATGCCTGTGGCGGTAGGGGCACCCTCAATCGGCAGGCAAAGCGTATCCATCTCAGCGGCAAGCGGGATCTCATGCCATTCTAACTGCGGCAGACCCATATTGACCGAAACCAGTCCATCGCCAGCATCCACCGCAAGCAAGGTGCCGCGATCTGTGGTGATGGTTAACGAATCCTTGCCAGTCTCATCCATCAGATATCGCGCCACACAGCGGGTCGCATTTCCACAGGCAGCAGATTGCGAGCCATCAGCATTCCAAAACGTCAGATGCATATCGGCACCCTCCCGTTCGGTCAAAACCGCTAACTGATCATATCCTACACCGCGATGACGATCCGCCATCGCAATGGCAACTGCCGAATCGACAATCGGGGTGACGCCACGCTCATCAACAACGACAAAATCGTTGCCAAGGCCGTGCATCTTCATAAATGGCAGAAAAGGCGAAGTTTTTTGGGTCATAAGTGCGCATATAGACCCTCACCGAAAATGAATCCAGTAGAAGGCGCATTTGTGGGGTTGACCGCGGCCCCCCGCTTTTCTAGATAGCCGCCTAGTGGGCCGGTAGCTCAGTTGGTAGAGCAACTGACTTTTAATCAGTAGGTCTCGGGTTCGGATCCCGACCGGCTCACCATTAAATTAAAGGCTTGGGCAATTTAGCCTGAGCCTTTTGTTTTTTCAGCGAGACGCTCAGCGAGACAAATCAGCGTATCATTGCGTAACCAGCCCCCACCAAGATTGACAAATTATCCCCAAATGCTCACGCGCATACCAGCGCGGTGCCGTGTCGGCGTGTGTGTAATCGCCTCACCACAGCCAAGCTAGCCATACCGCAGACGATGGCTGTCTGCTGCTGCATTGCTTTGGTCCGCCTCATGTCATCGCGACCGACAAGCTGCGGTCCTACGGTGCGGCGATAAAGGTCATCGGCAGCGCCGACAAACAGGAAACTGGCCGCTGGCTGAACAACAGGGCCGAGAATTCACATCAGCCATTCCGACGAAGAGAACGTGCAATGATCCGCTTCAGGCGCATGCGAACCTTGCAGAAATTCGTTGCTGTCCACGCTTCCATTCACAACCATTTCAATCAAGACCGAAACATCTCCTAACGCGATCACTTCAAGGTCAACCGCACCGCTGCTCTTGACGAGTGGCGCGGCCTTTGTGCGGCATAACGCGACCGTCACTGGCCATTCAGAGACGAGTTCGCATTCGTCTGACAGCACCGACCATATTGATGACTTGCCCAGATAAAGCACTTTCTTGCGCGGCCATGCCCATTGCGACAGCTATCCAACCATCATCAACGCTAACATCAGGTGTCGTTCGTTCACCACGAACCAATGCGAGAAAACCTTCGTGTTGGTAGAAAGTAGATCCGTTGTGGTCTCCTGCTTCTAGCAACAACGGATCAACGGGGAATTCGCGCACGGATGGCCCTTTGGGATCACGGGGGCTGGTGATTATTTGCGGGATCGGGGCGTCGCCCAAGTGCGCGGGCCAGAAACGGCCGGGGCCAGAAACCAGCGCTTCGATTTTGCCGTTTGGACCCATCGCAGAAATCTCTTCCTGATAACGCGACCCTTCGGCGAACATGCACAGCTCTAACATCGCCCGCGTCCCGTTTGCGAAATCAACGATGACATAGCCGTTGTCCCAAATGTCGGAGGTCTGGCCATCGTACACCTCATCAAGATGGTTCACGCTTTGGCCCGCACTTGCCATGATTTGCACAGGTTCGGATTTGGTCAGCAGACGCATCAGGTCAAAGAAGTGGCAGCATTTCTCAACGAACGTCCCGCCAGATTTCGCGTTAAAGCGGTTCCAGTTGCCGACCTTTTGCAAAAACGGAAAGCGGTGTTCGCGGATGGTCAGCATTTTGATGCCACCTGTCGCGGCCTCCACGGCCTCTCGCAATGCGGCGACTGGCGGCATATAGCGGTATTCCATCGCGACCCAAACGGGTGCGGGATAGGTGTCGCGAAACGCTTTCACGCGCTCTGCATCGGCGGGGTTCGTGAACAGCGGTTTTTCGACAAGGATCGGCAAAGGTCGCGTTTTGGCGATTAATTCAAGTTGGTCCAAGTGGCAGAAGTTCGGACTGACGATCACGAGGCAGTCAAGTTCGGGGGCAGCGAGCAGCGCTTCGATGCTGTCGTAAAACTTGGCATCTGGGGCAAAGGCAACTGCTGCCCGCGCCATTTGCGCATCGGGTTCAAAAATCGCCGTGACTTTGGTGTCAGGCAGCAAAGCGATGTTGCGCAGATGCTCTTGGCCCATCATGCCACAACCGATCATTCCATAGCTTGTCATTGTCGATCCTTACTTTAGCCGCTGCACATAAAGCGCGCGGTCTGTGTCATACCATGTGCGTGAAAATTCGACGGCCTCGGGGGCCGTGCCCCAACTGTGCCGCTCAATATAGCCTGTCATCGTGCCTTGAGGTTTGGTGAAATGCGCAGGCGCCCAATCGGGCACGGCCCCGATGCCTACGCGGTCAACTGCGCGGGTGATCCAAAGGCGGAATTGCTTTTGATATGTGCGGTAAAGGGAATCAGAAACGGTACTAGTTTTGAGCTCGCCCACCGATCCGTCGAGCCAGATTTCCTCAACGCCGATAATTGTATCATTCAGATAGCGCAGCCGCCTGATCCGCGTGGCGCGATCTGATGCGCCAAACGCGGGGAGATGCGCAGGTTTTTTCATTGCACTGACGTCGAGAATGTCTGCACGTGGGAGCCCACCGCCTACGATCAATTCCAACCGAAACATGGCGTAAATTGCATTGCTATCGCCGCCGTGGCGCACGTAGTTTCCAGACCCTTGCACGCGCTCAAGCAGCTTCTTTTCAACCAATATCGCAAGTGCTTTGCGCAAAGTACCAACCGAAGTGGACAAGGTTTTCGCCATCTCGCGCTCTGGCGGCAGTCGCTCACCGTCCATTAAGCGGCCTCCGCTTATGTCGCGGATCAACAGTTCGCTGATCTGCACATAGGCAGGCAATGCATTTGGATTTTGCGTCGTCAATGGCATCTGGCTCATGTCCGTTTTGGCGGGGTTAAAAATAATTGATACACTATTGATCTACATCATTGTGGATGCTACGCAAGAGGAAATTGAAGCGGAGCCTCGGGAGGGAACGGGATGACCGTCGTACCAATCACATCATCTGATTTGACCGCGTCAGAGGTTTCGTGGTTCGCGGCGCTTTGTTCAGATGATTACCAGTTCTTGGGTGTGCCTGACGGCGATCTGCGCTCTAGCTGGGCGCATTGTTCCAACATCGTAAAGACCGCTGAGAAGCAAGGCTTTCGGAACATCCTGTGCCCATCATCCTATCAGGTTGGCCAAGATACGCTATCGTTTGTTGCAGGTTGCGCGCCGATCACGACGGACATCAACCTGCTCGCCGCTGTGCGTTGTGGTGAGATGCAGCCGATCATGCTGGCCCGCACATTGGCCACGTTGGACCACATGCTTGAGGGTCGCCTGACGGTCAACATCATCAGTTCCGACTTTCCGGGTCAAAATGAAGACAGTGCATACCGCTACCAACGCTCCCGCGAAGTGGTTGAGCTATTGAAACAGGCGTGGACCCAAAAAGAGATCAACTACGAGGGCGAGATTTACAACTTCAAAGGTCTGATTACCGATCCTGTTGTGCCTTACCAGACGGGTGGCCCGCTTTTGTATTTCGGCGGCTACTCCCCGATGGCGCTGGAACTTTGCGGTCAGCATTGTGACGTATATCTGATGTGGCCTGAGAAAGAAGATGAGCTCGCAGGCCGCATGAAGGCCGTGAATGCCGTCGCCGAGAAATACGACCGAACCCTCGATTACGGTCTGCGCGTGCATGTGATCGTGCGCGACACCGAGAAAGAGGCGCAGGAATACGCGGAATACATCACATCGAAACTCGACGACGACTATGGTCGCATGATCCGTGAGCGCGCACTTGATGCGGGCTCTCTTGGTGTGTCACATCAGGCCAAGAACCGCGACTTGGCCGATGAATTCGGCTACATCGAGCCGAACCTTTGGACAGGCGTGGGACGTGCCCGCTCTGGCTGTGGGGCCGCACTTGTAGGTTCCGCCGATCAGGTGTTGTCCAAGATAGAGACCTATCAAAAAATGGGGATGCGCGCGTTTATCTTTTCTGGTTATCCACATCTGGAAGAGGCAGACCACTTTGGTCGCCTTGTGATGCCGCACCTCAAAACATGCTCGCTGCCGCAGGCCTATGGCCGCGTGCCGGCCGCCGCTCCAATGACACCTCTTGCCGCAGGAACCCGCCGCTAATGGATCGTATTACTCTTTCTCCCTCCCTTGAAGTCAGTCGTATCGTGTATGGGATGTGGCGCATTGGTGACGATACTGACACCTCGCCAGCCCGTGTGACGGCCAAGATTGAGGCCTGCCTTGAACAAGGTATTACTACCTTTGATCAGGCCGACATTTATGGCGAATATACCGCCGAGGCTGTGCTCGGTGGAGCGCTTATGGCGAACCCGTCTTTGCGCGCCAAAATGCAGATCGTAACCAAATGTGATATCGTGGCCCCCTGCGGCAAATATAGCGATGTGCCTGTCAAATATTATGATACAAGTGCCGCGCATATTCACGCCTCTGTTGACGCCTCGCTGACCGACATGGGGATCGACCACATCGACCTTTTACTGATCCATCGCCCCGATCCGTTTATGGATCACCACGAGACTGGTACGGCACTTGATGCCGTTATCGCCTCTGGCAAGGTTGGCAATATCGGCGTGTCAAACTTCCGCCCTTGGGATTGGGAATTACTGCAATCTGGCATGAAAAGCAAATTGGTCACCAACCAGATCGAGGTTTCACTCGGTGCGCATGAGGGCCTGACAAATGGAGACATTGCGTTTCACCAAAAGAACGGTGAGCACATCATGGCATGGTCCCCACTTGGGGGCGGGTCATTGATGACCGCAAATGATGAAACGGGCCGCTTGCTTGATATGATTGCCGCAGAGAACGGCGTGGACCGCGCCGCTGTTGCCGTCGCTTGGGTACTCGCACATCCTGCGAAAATCTTGCCTGTGATGGGGACCAATAACCTGACCCGCATCGCGCAAATCTCTCACGCGCTCAAGGTGAAGATGGACCGCCATACTTGGTACAAGCTTTATACCGCGGCCCTTGGTCGCGAAGTCGCATGAGGGACCTCGCCATGCCAACCGCCTTTGCGCCAACACCTGACAACACGCGCCTTTTGCGCGATGCGTTTGGGCGGTTTGCGACAGGCGTCACGGTTGTGACAGCTACCACTGATGATGGTCCCGTTGGGATCACGGCCAATAGCTTTTCGTCGCTCTCGCTGGAGCCTGCTTTGGTGCTCTGGTCGCCAGCGATAGGTTCCAAGCGGTTCGATGATTTTGCAAACGCCCGGCATTTCGCGATCCACATTCTGGCCGGCGATCAGGCCAGCGTTTGCGAGGGTTTTGTCCGTAACAAACGCGCGTTCGACGGTTTGGACATGACACTAAACGATCACGGCGTGCCGTTGATCAACAATTGCTTGGCACGGCTCGAATGCAAACATGTGGCAACTCACCCGGGAGGCGATCATGTGATCGTGGTGGGAGAAGTCACTTATGCGCAGTTCAATGACGGTAACCCATTGGGGTTCTTCGGCGGCAAGTTCGGGGTATTTCAAGCGGCCTAAAAAGTGCGATCTGCCCATTTTGGGCGACATATAGGGAGGGGTCCGTTGGGAGGACTGTTGGCGGTGCTTGCACCACTTAGTTTCGCGAATCACCACGTTTTGCGTGTTGGGCGCGGCATCGGCGCGTTTGCCGTGGCCCTGATGGTTTTGGCCATTCTGATCCAAGTTTTCTTTCGCTATGTCCTGAACAACGCGCTGCCTTGGCCAGACGAGGCGGCACGGTTTTGCATGCTTTGGATGATGGGCTTAATGGCCCCGTCTGCGTTCCGCCAAGGTGGATTTGTTGCGATTGATATGCTGATCATGATGATGCCAAAGACACTCGCGGCCCTCATCAATCTCTTCCTCCTGTTGATCTCGCTCGCCGTGCTGATTGTTGCCGTGAAAATTGGCTGGAAAGAAATTACAGGCTTTGGCGGACGGTTTGACACGGCCTCGCTTTATCTGCCAACCAGCGTTGATTTCTCCAGCTATTACCGCGTACCACGCGCATGGATGATGGCCTCGCTTTTCGTGGGCGTCACCTTGCTTACATCGGTGAATATCGAACTAATCTTACGCACTATAGTCAAAATGTTCGGCGGCGGCGACCGGCTTACCCCCATAAGTACCGCTGACCTTGGAGGCGCCGAATAATGCTGATCTGGTTCCTTCCTGTTTTCCTGACGTTCCTGCTGATCGGCTTGCCGGTGTTCTTTGGCCTATTGTTTGCACCGGGCATTCTGCTTTACCTGAATGGCCAAGAGAAAGATATCACACTACTATATCGCAACGTTTATGCAGGCATGGATAGCTTCCCATTGATGGCGATCCCGTTCTTCATGCTTGCAGGCGAGTTGATGAACAAAGGCGGCATCACCATGCGCCTTGTCGAATTTTCGCAAGCCTTTATGGGTCATTTGCGTGGTGGTTTGGCGCATGTGAACGTGCTGTCCTCGATGCTCTTTGCGGGCCTTTCGGGTTCCGCCGTGGCCGATACTTCCGCGCTCGGCTCCATGCTTATCCCAGCGATGGAAAAGCAAGGCTATACCCGTAAATTCGCAGCCGCAATCACGGCTGCATCCTCCGTCATCGGGCCAATCATTCCGCCCTCAGGCATCATGATTATCTACGCTTATGTGATGGGCGAAAGCGTGGCTGCGCTATTCCTTGCAGGTATCGTTCCAGGAATTCTGGTGGGTATTGGCCTGATGCTCGTCGTCAAGCTGATGGCCGATAAATACGACTTCCCCGTCGCGTCACGCAAATACACTTGGCCCGAGCGCGGACAAGCGTCGATCAAAGCGTTCTGGCCGCTACTCACCCCCGTGATTATTCTAGGCGGCATTTTGGGCGGTATTTTTACACCCACAGAGGCTGCAGCTGTGGCAGTTGCCTACGCGCTTTTCATCGGCTTTTTCGTCTTGAATTCGTTGACCATTAAAGAAGTGCCGGGAATTTTGATCCGCTCTGGCATGACCTCTGCGGTTGTGCTTTTGCTCGTCGGTGCGGCCATGGCGTTCAAAACCGTGGTCAGCCTGAGTCACGCACCAGAGCAACTCGCGGCCTATATTCTGTCGCTGTCGTCAAACCCGTTAGTGCTGCTTTTCTTGATCAATATCCTGTTGTTCATCGTCGGGATGTTCCTCGACGCAGGCCCCGCGATCATCATCCTCGGCCCGATCCTCGGCCCGATTTTCACCAGCCTTGGGGTTGACCCGATCCACTTTGCGATCATCATGTCGGTGAACCTGACAGTGGGCCTTGCCACGCCGCCCATGGGGCTCGTGCTTTTCGTAGCCTCTGCGGTGTCAGGCGAACGGGTAGAAGCCATTGCCAAAGCCATTCTGCCGTTCTTGGCAGTCGAGGTTATCGTGATCTTTCTTATCACCTACGTCCCCGCAATTTCGATGACCATTCCACGGCTCACCGGATTTGCGAATTAATAAACAGAGTATCAGGGAGGAACCAACATGCTCATCAAGACCCTCAAAACAGTCGGCCTATCCGCGCTGCTAGCCAGCTCGGCCATCGCCGTATCTGCGCAAGATTTTACGATCCGCGCGACTGCCAACTCTAACGAGAACGACGAAGATTACGACGGTTTGGTCGTATTCAAAAACTATGTCGAAGCAGCATCTAACGGCGCAATTGCGGTCGAAATGTTTATCGGCACGCAGCTTTGCTCTGATGGCGCGGAATGTTTGCAAGGCGTGGCTGACGGTACGATCGACGTTTATATCTCTACGTCTGGCGGTGCGTCAGGCATTTTCCCATACGTGCAGGTTCTCGACTTGCCATACCTGATGTCGGATGACCGCGTGGCGGAAGACGTGTTGTCTGGCGATTTCGTGCGCACGATGCGCGACATGGCCTTGGTCGATTCCGATAACGCGATCCGTCTCATGACCATCGGCAACACTGGCGGCTGGCGCAACTTTGCCAACACCAAGCAGCGCGTTACAACGCCTGCGGATATGTCTGGCATGAAGCTGCGTACTGTCGTCGCCGATTTGCCGCAAGAGCTCGTCAAAGCACTCGGCGCGTCCCCGACGCCGATCCCGTGGCCAGAGCTGTTCACATCGCTGCAAACTGGCGTTGTTGAAGGCACGGCAAACGGCATCACTGACATCATGGGTATGAAGTTCCCGGACGCGGGCTTGCAGTACGTGACACTCGACGGTCACAGCTACATGGGCGCGATGTGGTGGATGAACAACGAAAAGTTCCTTTCCATGCCAGAAGACATGCGCCGTGTTGTGAACGACGGCTTCTACGCTCTGCAACAGGCAACCTTCGCCTCGCCAAAGCGTAAATCCATCGAAGCCTATGAGCAGTTCGTCGCAGGCGGCGGCGACATCTACGTCCCGAGCCTCGCTGAAAAAGCAGCGTTTAAAGACGCCGCCGCACCAGTCTACGATTGGTTCAACACCAACGTCGAAGGCGGCCCAGCAATCTTTGCAGCACTCAACGCGGCAGTTGCAGAAGCAGAAACAGAAATTGACGCTGGTAATGCAAAAGACCTGAACTAAACGGTCGAGGGCGCGGTGAAAATCGCGCCCTTACCTTACCTTATCGAAATGGATAGATCCAACCGCTGTAGTCATCGATTAAAACCTGTGCCTTTGCGATCTCTTCTGTGGTCATTCTGCGCCGCACATCCTCTAGGGACGCAGGTGCGTCCACATCGCCGCCGATGGACGATAGCGCATACCATAGATAGGCTCTGACCAAATCGGGGGCAGCGATGCCGCGGCCCACCTCGTAATACCACCCTAAACCGGATTGCGCGCCTGCATGACCTTTCATCGACGACCGCAAATACCATTCAAACGCACGCACGTCATCGCGCGGCACGCCCAACCCCATGGCGTAAAGCACGCCGATGAGTTCCTCAGCGTCGGCATTACCACTGCGCGCAGCGGGCAGGAATTCGCTCATCGCATTGGCATATTCACCCGCCTCCATAAAATCGCGACCTTCCTCGACCCCCGCAAACGCAGGGCTGGCAAGCATAGTTATCGCATAAATATAGTTGCGCATCTGGCGTTCCTTTTGTGTCTGTCTTGGCCTGCGGTGGCCGACGTGCCGCGCCCATTGTCAGAGGCGGATTTTATCGATTTCGACCCTGTGCAGGCCGCACTTGGTCAACTTTTATTTTATGACAAAATCCTGTCTGGGAACAGGAATATCTCTTGCGCGACTTGTCACCACCCGACGTTTGGCACGGGTGACGGGCTGTCGTTGGGCATTGGTGAAGGTGGCGCGGGGTTAGGTCCAAAGCGCACCACAGGGATGGAAGAGGACCGCATCCGCAAGCGTATTCCACGCAATGCCTCCGCCCTGTGGAACCTTGGCGCGCGCGACATTCATACGATGTTTCACGACGGGAGATTGATGACGTCTGACCGCTACGGCAACGGTTTTGATAGTCCCGCAGAGGAATGGTTGCCGATTGGTTTCAACTCGATCCTTGCCGCCCAAGCCGTCTTTCCGCTGGTCGCCCAATTTGAGATGTCGGGAAATCCCAGCGAGAACGAGATCGCAGGCGCCGTGCATGACCGCATTGACGCCGCTTGGCCGATCATCGCAAAACGGGTCCGCGCAATCCCCGCATATGGCGAGAAATTCGTGGCTGCTTTTGGCACTATCGACACGCCCGACCAAGTGACAATTGTCGAGATAGCAAACGCGCTTGCCGCCTTTATAGGGACGGAATGGCAGAGCTTTGACAGCCCATTTGACGCTTACCTGCGCGGTGACAAAACCGCGATGACGCCCACCCAAACCGCAGGCAAGGACCTCTTCTACGGTAAGGCAAGTTGCGCCCAATGCCATTCAGGCCCGCTGTTGTCCGACCAAGATTTCCACGCACTGGCCTTGCCGCAATTCGGCCCCGGCCGTACGCGACCCTTCGATCCGATCCCCCGTGATGTGGGCCGCATGGGTAAATCTGACGAACTCCCAGACGCTTATCGTTTTCGCACACCGATGCTGCGCAACGTGGCGCTCACAGCGCCTTATGGTCACAATGGCGCATATCCAACTCTTGAAGGAATAGTGCGCCATCATCTAGATGAACATCCGAATTGGACCCGCGACCTTGTTGATTTGCCCCAAGCAGAATGGTTAGCCGCTTCCGACTTTGCGGCGCAAAATGATCGTCTTGAAGCAGCGAGGCACATGCGAGCACGAGATACTTCACCAATACAGTTATCAGACATTGAGATCGCCGAGCTCGTCGAATTCCTGATTTCGCTGACGGGCGCATCCGCAAAACAGTCTTTGCAAGGAATCCCTACGCGGGTTCCAAGCGGGCTTACTGTTGATTGATTGGGCAGGCACTGTCAGAGCAAAACTGGTTGAGGCGGGCAGGGCATCCCCTTAGCTTCGGGGGGTGACAAAACGCAGCCCATTTCGCTACTTCAAAACCAGCCCTGAGGTGATCCGCCTGGCTGTCATGATTTAGTTGCTAAACAGCAGGTTCACATCGAAACACCTGCGACTGGATAGATGGCTCTGAACCATATTTAACAATCGCGGCGTGCATAAGTATGCCATCTTCAAAACGGAACAGGTCGCTGCGGTCAGAATCTTCAGCTAGGGCGCGAAAGCCGTTTTCGCCCAGAGGGGTGATCTCATAAGTATCGTGGTAAAACACACCATCCCCTGAAAAGCCGCTTTTGGCCCACGTGAACGTCAGACTACGCCCCTCATACATTGGGCGCATCGATCCTCCTTCAGCCAAAGCGACCCTTTCGAGTTCTTTGCATGTAAATGTCCCAGAAGCGTGGGCTGGCAGAGCGGCTAATAGGAGGAAAGCGATAGTTTTAAACATAGTCAGAGTGTAGCGTGGTCAGGGCGCAGGTCAATGGATAGGGAGCAGGCGGGCACACCCAAGCCCTCGGTAGCCAGGCCATATGCTCACGAGGTCCCATGCGAGGTTTCATGGGTAACGGTGGCCTAAAGGAGCTCGTGTCGTCCTCAGGCCAAATCATTAGGCGGTGAATAGGGACCTCATACGAATAACCGCGCCGCCGCACTGAATGAGTGGCGCGGCCTTTGTGCGGCATAAGAGGGCAGGGGTGCTGGCCTAGTAGAGACGAGTTCGCATTCGTCTGGCAGCACCCCCAGGAGGCTATCCACCAGAAAATAGAGCACTCCCGACACCATCCAATAAAGCGCGCGACGGGAAGTCCATGGTGGTTAAGCCACCATCTACGATTAAAGTTTGCCCAGTTATGTACGACGCATCCTCTGACGCAAGAAATGCAACCGCTCCAGCGATTTCGTCTCCAGTACCAACGCGGTTTAGTAGTGAAGGTGGCAAATCCCATGATCCATCCGCATTGCCGGACGCTTGGGAAGTGGCATCAGTTGCAATCCATCCTGGACTAACCGCATTTACACGTACCGGAGCTGCTTCGGCTGCGAATGAACGGGTCAAAGCTTCGACACCTGCTTTGGCAACTCCATAGAGCCCCCAATTGCTGTGCATTGAGGCGGTAGAAGAGATGTTGATGACCGAGCCGCAACTCTTCTTCAGCAAAGGCATGCAATACGCAGTCATGTAGTATGTCGCGTCCAAATTCGAACCGCGCCAACGATCCCAACGAATGCCCGGAGTATCGTCTAGTTTGGTGTCCGTGCGACGAGTCCCGAGCCCTGCATTGTTCACGAGAACATCAAGCCTGCCTAACTGCTCCACAACATCCTTAACGGATTCTTCCGAACGCAGGTCAATTTGCAAAAACTCGCAGGCTGCTCCAAGAGCTTTGACTTTGGAAGCCGCTGCCTCGCCCTTGATTAAGTCACGTCCAACCAATACGAGCTGAGCACCTTCGCGTGCAAATCGTTGGGCTATAGCAAGCCCTATGCCGGAGTTCCCACCGGTTACAAGAACGACCTTGTCGGTAAATCGTTCCACTGCACATGCCTTTCAAACGCCACAACCTGTTGTCGAG
>Ga0102879_1000055_pt1 | contig 47615 bp, 39 predicted proteins | sample Colrivmet1548B02_FD_78187 | JGI IMG/M metagenome (GOLD analysis project Ga0102879, IMG submission 78187) | Estuarine microbial communities from the Columbia River estuary - metaG 1548B-02 | ecosystem: Environmental > Aquatic > Marine > Intertidal zone > Estuary | place: USA: Columbia River... | reverse complement strand
TACAATAAAATGCAGTTCAGCTGTAGGAAATTTTTGTTTTAATTCTTCAAAAATCACACTCGTAATCAATACATCCCCAATCATTTTTGGCTGAATCACTGCTATTTTCATGATGTTTACGATTTTATTTTTTCAATTAAATCTCTAGTACTATGAAAACTGTAGTTCTTTTTTTTCATCCAAAAAATCAAATTATCTAATCTTTTATACATTTGAATTCCAGAGTTTTTTGAAACATAGCCTGGAAAACCAAATCGATTGAAATCATTTAAATCCGTAAATTCCCACGGGTGAAAATAGATATTTAGATATTTATCTTTCAAAAAAGTAATAGTACAAATTATTTTATACAGCCAAAGTGGAAGGTTGTGGAAAGATAGCCAAAAAAGCGGAAAACGGATAATAGGACTTACTGATGCTGGTATTTGCCAAACTCCATCTTGCTTAAAATAGGTTCTTGGCTTCGAAAAATTATTGTATCTGCCAGGCAAATAGGTTGGATTAATTGATGAATTGTAAATATAACCTGCTTTAAAAATTTCTTTTTCATCAACAGGTTGCATTCTTGGCATTCTAAAACCTATAACTTTTGTATTAGTAATTTCCTCTAATTTATCCTTTGATTCTAATAAATGTTCGACTTTAAAATCGCTATGGTAGTAACTATGTGAAGCAATTTCGTGTCCGTTATTGACAATTCTCTTGATTATTTCGGGTGCATTAATTGCAAATATTACGGTGCTAAAAAAGGTAGCTTTTACTTGATGTTTTTCTAATAAATCCAATATTAAAGAAGTTCCTTCAATAGAAATACTCATTTGATCTTCAAAACTAATTGTCTTGCCATATTCAAAAGGCATATCAAATTCTTCAATATCAAAACTCAATAATATCATTTTTTATCTTCTAAATTAGTATCTCTAATTAAATAGTTTGGACGTTGTTTGGAATGCATAAATAATTTTCCAACATAAACTCCAATTATTCCCAATACGATTAAATTTAGACCTCCAAATATTACAATTGTAAAAATTACCGATGCCCATCCAGATATTACATGTCCATAATAAATACTATAAAAAACATAAAGAATATAAAATAGTAATGATAAGAAAAATAGAGAAATTCCTAAAAATATTGATATGTAAAGTGGACGAATACTAAATGAAGTGATGCCTTTTAGTGCAAACTGCATCATTTTTTTTACGGTGTATTTACTATTTCCAGAGAAACGCTCGGCAGGTTTATAATCAATAGCATATTGTTTAAAACCTACCCAATTTACCAAGCCGCGTATAAATAGTTCGTTTTCACTAAAAGCAAAAAATACTGTAGAAACTTTTTTGTCCATTAACCTAAAATCGGCAGTTCCTTCTTCAATTTTAATTTCAGATATGTAATTAATGAATTTGTAAAAATATTTTGAAGTTATTTTTTTGAATGCAGGAAGGTTTTTATCTTCTAAACGACGCGTATAAACAATATCATAACCTTCTTCCCATTTCTCAATTAACTGCGGAATCATCTCAGGCGGATGTTGCATATCTCCGTCCATAGTAATAATGCAATCTCCTGAAGCTAAGTCCAATCCTGCTTTTAATGCATTTTGATGTCCAAAATTCCTTGATAATTCAATGTAGAAAACATTGGAATCAGTAGCTGAAATTTCTTGTAAAATAGTTAAAGTTTTGTCGCTGCTTCCATCATCTACAAAAATCAATTCATATCGATATTTCAATTTCTGAAGCACTTCATTCAGCGCATTTATAATAATTTTAATATTTCCTTCCTCATTAAATGAAGGAATAACAATAGATATTTTCTTTTGTAAAGTCATCTTTAATGAGTAATTGAAGTGTAATTTTTAAATTTATTTTTTAGCATTTCGTACACAATTGCAAACCAAATCAAAACACAAGGTAACGCTTTTAATGCATAAGGACGAATAAAATTGTCTTTTAAATATTTCGGAATTAAATCGGAAGGGGATAAGCTAGTTAGAATTAAAGAAAAAATAAACAGTGCAATATAGAAATTTGAAATTGGTTTAGGTTGAATTACAAACCAAATTGCAACTCCAACAAATGCAATTATATAAGTTGGAGATTCAGATCCTGAACTAAATATTACAGTAAAAATTAATACAGATGCTAAAAGCATTAGTCTAAATGAAACTTCTTTATATTCTTTTATTCTTAAATATTGCAATCCAAATAAGAAAACTCCGCCAACTAAAAAGGGTAAATTGGAGATGGTGCTGTCTTGAAAAAATCTTCGAACAATTCCCATTAGTGAAATATCTTGATAGGAATTTAAACCTGTATTTTCGTTATTTTTTTCAACTAATCTTTCAAACCATTCGCGATAAGTTTGAATAATATATTCAGGTGATGAAATCAACATTGGCAAAGTAAATAAAACTACACTCCATAAAAATAGTGATAAAATAAACTTGATTTTATTCCTTGAAAAAAAGAAAAATGCCAATCCTACAATTCCATACAGTTTTATAAAAACGCCTAAAACTATAAAAAATGCTGCCCAGAAATCCTTTCCTTTTTCAATGTACACAAATGATAAAACAATGATAGCGGTCATTATTGGGTTAAATTGCAATCCTAGTAATGCTGTTAATAATTCATGCAAACAAATCCAAAGTATAGCATTTATTTGTGAAGATTTTAATGGTAATTGAGTTATCGCCCATGCTAAAATTCCTGCATTAAATAATCCCCAAAAGGGTATTCCTAAATAATCGGGAAGAATAGCAAATGTTGCTATTAATAAGCTAAAAACTGGTCCGTAATGGTTGTGGTCAAAATATTCTAATGGATATTCGTTGTATAAAGGCAGTTTTTCAATGCTATGAAAATAAACATTTTTAAAAATTTTGTAATTATTATAATTTCCAATTTTTAATTGTTTTACAGCAGTTATTAAAGTGATAATTATCCAAATTGAAATGATATAGAGTCTATTATTGAAAAAAGACAAATTTAAAAAAGAGGTTATTTTCTTGTTAATTAAACTAAATATCATTTCTATTTGTTTAGATTTTGATGTGATTTATCAATTAAACGGCAACATCATATTCTCTCAAAGCATCGTTCAAACTCGTTTTTAAATCGGTTGATGGTTTGCGAGTACCAATAATTAATGCGCATGGAACTTGAAAATCACCTGCAGCAAATTTTTTAGTATAACTACCAGGAATTACTACTGATCTTTCAGGGACAAAACCTTTCATTTCAATTGGGGTTTCACCGGTAACGTCAATAATTTTTGTTGAAGCAGTTAAACAAACATTTGCCCCTAAAACAGCTTCTTTTCCTACATGAACTCCTTCAACCACAATGCATCTTGAACCAATGAATGCGCCATCTTCAATGATTACCGGTGCCGCTTGAAGGGGTTCTAAAACACCACCAATTCCAACACCACCACTTAGATGTACATTTTTACCAATTTGTGCACAACTTCCAACGGTTGCCCATGTATCAACCATTGTTCCTTCATCAACATAAGCACCAATATTAACGTAGCTAGGCATTAAAATCACTCCCTTTGAAATGTAAGCACCATGCCTCGCAACTGCATTTGGAACTACACGAATTCCTTTTTCAGCGTAACCTCTTTTTAATGGAATTTTATCATGATATTCAAAGATACCTACTTCTAAAGTTTCCATTTTTTGAATTGGAAAATACATTACAACTGCTTTTTTTACCCATTCGTTAACTTGCCATTTATCTCCAATTGGCTCTGCAACCCTTAAATTCCCTGCATCTAGTAAATCAACCACTTTTCTAATTGCGTCTGTAGTTGTATTTTCTTTTAACAATTCTCGATTGTTCCAAGCTTGTTCTATAATAGTTTGTAAGTTGTCCATTTTAAAATATTTTACGCAAAGATAACTTTTTTGTTTATTTTCATGAATGTAAAATTTGGATTTTATTTAGTAAATTATTTAGTTAGTTTACTTTGATTATATTTGTATAAATATTATAAAAATGCCTCGAATTATAGCGATTGATTACGGACAAAAACGAACAGGAATAGCTGTTACAGACGAATTGCAAATTATCGCTTCAGGATTAACAACTATTCCTTCAGCAACCACAATCGATTTTTTAAAGGATTATTTTGCTAAAGAAAATGTGGAAAAAGTTCTAATTGGCGAACCAAAACAAATGAATGGAGAACCATCGCAAAGTACCGAAATCATTGAAGCTTTTGTTAGAAAATTTAAAAGTTTTTTTCCAAATGTGCCAGTAGTTCGAGTTGACGAACGATTTACTTCTAAAATAGCATTCCAAACTATGGTTGATAGTGGTTTGAATAAAAATCAAAGGAAGAATAAGGCCTTACTTGATGAAATTTCAGCTACAATAATGCTGCAAGATTATTTGAGATAATTTCATTTAATTTTATGATTGTATCAATGTTTTCGAAGTAGATACAATATTACTTGACAAATTGGTTAACCAAATTAATTGTTCTTTTATTAATTGAATTTCTTGAAGGTTAATTTTAAGATTCTCTTCATTTAAATTTTGACTTTTGTTGATTTCATCGATACGAATTTTTTTGATTTCAGAAAAAACACGATCTAAATTTTCTATTTCTTTTGATTCCTTTTTTCCATTTAATATAGCAATTGCTTGATCTAAATTGGAAATAATAACTTTAATTACAGTATTAAAAGATTGAGAAGCGTCAGTAGTTTTATGAGTTTGAGTGTAAGTACCTAGTGATGCTACTGATGATAACATTGCGTTATTAATTACGGTTATTTTATATACTTGCTGTAAATTATTTTGTTTCGATTTTGGTTCTTGCAACATTCTTTGAAATGAAGCCATGAGGTTACCAATTTCTATAAATGCTTGATTTCTAGCCAACCTGTAGTTGCTATTTATATCTTGTTTGTTATTATAAAATATGGAAATCTGCAGTAAATAATTTCTAATTGCTTTAATCGAATTCTCAATGTTTTCATTGGTATTTAAAAATTCCCAAAATGGCCAAAAGAAGTGATTTGCAAATAGGGCTAATAAAGCTCCAACAAGTGTATCTAATATTCTATAAATGATAATGTCGTTATGAGTTGGATTTAATATAGCAAAAATAAATAGAACATGTAGCGTTATAAATAGGGTTCCAATCCTATAATTCGAAGGATTAAAAGACAATCCAAGTATTAAAAAAACGATGGTTAAAACTCCTAGAACTAAAGGACTTGGACCAAATGATAAAACTAAAAATCCAATAAAACCACCAACAACTGTACCTATAAATCGATTCAAAGTTCGTTCTTTGGTTAAGCCATAACCTGGCCTCATTATTACAACTATTGTTAGTAAAATCCAATATACATTCTGAAATGGTAGATACTTTCCAATGATAAATCCAATCAATAATGTTAAAGTAATTCGAAGAGAATGTCTATAAACCAATGATGAAAAACTTAAATTTTCAATAAAAGTACTAAGCGGATAATAATCTTTAGTAATAAGTTTTTCAATGTCTTTTTCCCTTCCGTTTAAGTCTTTTAATTTTGTTGGGTTGGTGAAAATTTTCTCTAAATAATTTATTTTTCCAATTTGTTTTTCAGCATAATGCAACATATTGGTGAGCATTAAAACTCCCTCAGAGGCTTCTTTTCCTAATGATTTTGAATATTCTTCAATAGCTAATTCAAATTTCGCAAAATGATCATTAAGGTTATTTTTTATAGGATTTGTTTTCCTATTTCTAATTTTTTTTGATAATGATTTTAAGTTTTTGGCAAGATTATAAGCTAAATTTTGGTAAGTTTTCAGTACCAATGGATGCTCATCAAATTTTTGATGTAATTTGTTGTGATTGAATGAAGTTGAAATTGCCAATTCCATGATTTCAACCAAAGAAATAAACGATAACAACATTTTTCTATTTTGATGTGAAGATCCATAATCCGTTCGATTTCTGATTAATACTTCTCTAATATTTTCGTGTACTTCGTTAAGTTCCACTTGTAGTAATAATTGCTTTTTAGTAATTGCTTTTCTATCAGAATCAATTTCCCATAAATCACCTCTTAATTTTAAATATTTTGAGGTTAAATTGATGCATTTTTCAATCTGTAATTCGGTATATCGATGAGGATATAAATAGTGGAATAAGATAGATATTAAAAGATAAAACAATCCTCCGGCCAACAATAGCAATGAATGTCGAATCATTTCCCAGCTTGTATGGATATGAGCAAATGAAATTGAAATTATCAATAATGTTGAAAAAGCAACCATGGTAGCCCTTTGTCCATAAACGGCTAACATTGATAATGTAAATACCATCGTACAAAATACGGGAACAAAAATAATCGGGTAGGGGTAAGTTAAATTAATTAGTAAATTGGCAATCGAGAAAAATAAAACGCTTGCTGTTATACCTTTTATTTTATGGTTTAAATTACTCGGAATGTCACTTGGTAAAGTAAATAATGCTCCGAGTGCAATTGTTAAACCAGTTTCCAAACTTCCTAAATTTGAAAATACAAGAACCGGAATAACTGCAGATAATGTTGCTTTTATTGCATTATTGAAATTAGTTCCGTCTGTAAAATCTCTTAATAATTTCAGCATATTTATAATGTTGGGGCAAAGGTATGAATTGTTAAATGTAAAATAATGCAAAAACCCATTTGAATCACATTGAAATAATATTTGTTAATTACCCAGTTCAACATGTATTTTTTGTTATTTTTGCGAACTATTATAAGTTAAATTATCTGAATTTCATTTTTCAGATCCTAAAAATAATTAAATGATTATACCAATTGTAGGATATGGCGACCCAGTTTTAAGAAAAGTAGCAGATACTATTTCTTCTGATTATCCTAATTTAAAAGAGACAGTTGCCAATATGTACGATACCATGTATAATGCTTGTGGTGTTGGTCTTGCAGCTCCTCAAGTTGGATTGAGTATTCGTTTATTTGTAATAGACACTTCTGCTTTTGGTGAAGATGATGAATTAGCAACTGAAGAACAACTTAAATTAAAAAATTTCAAACGTACTTTTATCAATGCTAAAATGATAAAAGAAGAAGGTGAAATTTGGGGTTTTAATGAAGGATGCCTTAGTATTCCTGATGTTCGTGAAGATGTTTTTAGAAATGAAAGAATCACTTTAGAATACTGTGATGAAGATTTTGTTATAAAAACAGAAGTTTTTGACGGTTTAATTGCTCGTGTGATCCAACACGAATACGATCATATCGAAGGGATTTTATTTACCGATTTAATTTCATCATTAAAGAAACAATTGATTAAGAAAAAACTTCAAAATATCATGGATGGCAAAGCTCGTCCTGATTATAGAATGAAATTTTGTAATAAAAAGGGAAGATAATATATTCAAAAAATAGATAAAAAAATAAAAATGACATTAGATAAAATATTAGCAATAGCTGGAAAGCCAGGATTATTCGCGTTAAAAATTCAAACTAGAACTGGTTTTGTTGCAGAATCATTAATTGATGGTAAGAAAATCACGGTAGGATTGAAAAGTAATGTAAGCTTGCTTTCTGAAATTTCTGTTTATACCTATTCAGAAGAAAAACCATTAACTGAAATAATGAGATCTATTGCAATAAAAGAAGATAATGGTCCTGCTATTTCTCACAAAGAAGACAATTCTAAATTAGTAGCTTATTTCCTTGAAGTCCTTCCGGATTATGATCAAGAGCGAGTTTATCCATCAGATATTAAAAAAATTGTAAATTGGTACAATATGCTTCAAGCCAAGGATTTAGTTTCTAAAGAAGAACCCAAAATCGAAAATGCAGAAGAAGTACTAGATAAAGTGGTAAAAGAAGTAGCGGCTGAAAAAGCAGATAAACCTGCTAAAAAAACAAAATCTAAATAATATTTTTTCCAAATCAATAAAATTTTATCCTGTCAGGAGTTTATCCTGACAGGATTTATTATTTTTACAATAATTACTTTAAGAATCTAACTATTTCAAATGGACAATAGAAAAAACCAACTTCAAGCTTTCGATAGATTGTTATCTATAATGGACGATTTACGTGAAAAATGTCCTTGGGATCAGAAACAGACCTTGCAAAGTTTACGCCATTTAACCATTGAAGAAACCTATGAATTGGGAGATGCTATTTTGGATAATAATTTAAACGAAATTAAAAAAGAACTAGGAGATTTACTTTTGCATATCGTTTTTTACGCTAAAATTGGAAGTGAAACCAAGGATTTTGATATTGCCGATGTTTGTAATGAAATTTGCGACAAACTAATTCATCGACATCCACATATTTATAGTGATGTAGTTGTTAAAGATGAAGAAGAAGTGAAGCAAAACTGGGAAAAACTAAAGTTAAAAGAAGGAAAAAAGTCAGTTTTAGAAGGCGTTCCCAAGAGTTTACCAGCATTAGTAAAAGCCAGTAGAATTCAAGATAAAGTTAAAGGCGTTGGATTTGATTGGGAAGAACCACACCAAGTTTGGGATAAAGTGCAAGAGGAAATTGAGGAATTTCAAGTTGAAGTTGCCGCTGGTGATCAAGATAAAATGGAATCTGAATTTGGTGATGTACTTTTTTCAATGATTAATTATGCCCGTTTTTTAAATATCAATCCAGAAGATGCTTTAGAGCGAACTAACAAAAAATTCATAAAAAGATTTCAATATTTAGAGTCTAAAGCACAAGAATTAGGAAAACCATTAATGGAAATGACTTTAGCAGAAATGGATATTTTTTGGGAGGAAGCAAAAAAAATGTAGTTAATGATATTCTTGATTTTATCCATTTTACTCTATTCTATTAATAATTATTTTTGGAAAAAAATACTTTCAGACACGAATATTTGGTTTGTAATTGCATTACGATCTTTATTTACAATTATTTTGTGTTTATTGCTTTCTTGTTTTATCTACTCTGAATTGTTAAACACTATTTCTTGGCATCAATTAAAATCCATTTTAATAGCCTCTTTATTAGGTGCTTTAGGATTAATTTGTATGGTTTCTGCACTGAAAAATGGTAGTTTGAGACAATTAGGGGTTTTTAATCTTTTAACCGTTTTTATAACTGTTACTTATTTAATAATATTCGAAAATCTAAATATTAAATATTATTTAATTGGAAGTTTTTTTATTTTAATTGGATTTGCTTTTTATTTATTTCAAATTAAAAAAAATAGAGTTGCTGAATATTCCATTAAACAATACTCATTACTAAGTTTAATGGCACTATTTTTTTCTTCGTCTGGACTATTACATTGGTATAATTTAAAAGCTTCTATACCTGTTATTGCGTCAGTATTAACTCAAGAAAGTACTGTTTTTTTAATAGGAATTTCTATGTTTTTATTTCAACCTAAAAAGCTTATTATTGAAATAGTTAGAAATAGCATAAACAAAATAAAATTGGTTTTTATTATGGCGCTAATAATATTTTTAGCGATATTGTTTGGATTCATGGGCCTTAAAATTACAAACCCATTGATTTCTTCACTATTATCATTATCAGTACCAATTATTACTATCCTTTTTGGTAAAATATTTTTCAAAGAGAATTTAAATTCTAACATTTTGGTATCACTTTTACTAATTTCAATTGGAGCATTCTTATTATATTTAGACTTAAATCATTTTTATAATTAATATTCTTTCAAAAATTTTGAAGTAAATCGTTTAAAACCTGTTCTATTAACAATATTTACATATTTTGATTCTATCTCTTTTAGTTTGTCTATTGAAATATTATTTGACTTTCCGATTTTGTATTCTACTATATAATAAAAAAGTGATATATAATCTATATTTGAGAGACTAAATTTTGATAATGATATTATTTCAAAACTAACAGTAGCTTCTTTAATTTTATTTTCATTAATTAACTGAATTGATTGAACTAATAATATTAATGCTTGAAAAGCATATCCACTCCAGTTTTCTACAGTTAATAGTTCTTCATAAAAGTTGTTTATTAAATAAGTTGTTTTTTCTATGTCTTTAATTAAAATTAATGCTGGAAAAATTTCTATTGTAAAAAGGTGAATTTCTTTTGTGTTTTTAATTTCATTTATTAATTTATTCCAGGTTATTTCATAATTAGAAATATCATTTTTATCCTTAAAATAGATCAGGTTGTACCCATAACATCTACCCTTAAGGACAACAAAAAAATCAGGCTTAATTCTATCTAAATAAATAGGTTCTAAATTATTTTTACAAGATAAATAATTGTCTAAATTCAATATTAAATCATAAAAAAGTAATTCATGACTATCTTGTAAAACTTGTTTTTTAGCCTCTTTAATTATTTCTCCATAATATCCGTTAAAATAAGAGTAATCAATAAACCAATGAATAGTGTTCTCTCTAAAAGTTTTATTTACAGATACTATTTTTAATATTTCCTTTAAAGTTATTGAATCTAAACTTCTAAACAATAAGCAAATATTTGATGCTATTTTTAATCTCTCAGGTTCTTCGAAATCGAAAATTCTCGGATCTAAAAATGTGTTTAAACTTTGATATTTCTTTCTATATATTAAAGTTTTAAATATTGAAGCAATTTTTAGATGGTAATCATAAGTATTAATTTGGGTTTGTAACCATTTAATATCATCTTCAGTAATTCTCTCACTTAGTTCTATTTTAATTATTTGATTCCAATTGAACCAATCATCATCCTTATTCTTAATTTTTTGGTAAGTACTATAATTTGAAAATCCTAAATATTGACTTAAAATATTTAAAGTATTTATATTCGGACTAGTATAACTTAAAAATCCAAAGAAGCGTCTTAAAGTATTAAACCCAATATTTTTTTTGGTAGTGCTTTCAATATTTGTCACCAATAATTTAAGGTGTGATTGTTTGTCTAAAGGCCCTCCAAATTGTTTTTGAATATCTAATCTCAATTGGAGGTATTGAAAATTTTCCATAAATTAATGGGCTTATTATGGGCTAAATTAAACTATTTTAATTAATATATTTGAAAAATATAATAAAAATGATTTAAAAAATGAAAGAAAAAGCATTAAAACAATTAGAACCTATCTCAATAGATCAGATTAAAGAAACACTTAAGAAATTAGTTTCTGATAAATTTGATAAGATGATTATTTCTGGTGACCAATCATTTAAAAGATCCAACTATGTTTATACAAGATTTAGATATCAAAATGTAGAACGACAAATAGAACAAATTACGTTCCCGCTTTTTGGATCAATTAAAGATAATTTTGCTGAAATTGAGGGAGGTATATCTAAATTTGGCGAAAAATCAAAATTACCTTCGGAAAGAATTTTAGATGTTCTTCAAAAAAATTATCATATAACTAGTCAACCAATATTAAATGTTGATTTAGACTCTCCTTTCGAATATCCAATGGATGTTGATAATAACGAAGTTGCATTATACCAGTCCAAATATTTCTTTCCAGATTTAACTTATAAAGAAACTTGTGATGAATGTAACGGTCATAAATATGTAACTTGCCAAGACAATACTTGTAATGGTCGTCACAAATGGACCTGTACAGAATGTAATGGTGATGGTAAATTAACTTGTAGTGGGTGTTCTGGAAGAAAAAAAGTTGACTGTCCTAATTGCAATGGTTCAAATCGAGTAAAATGTAGAAGATGTGGTGGTGATGGAAGAGTAAACGATGGTGTGATTGCGAAGGCTGCAAATACAAAATATGCTGCTGAAAAAAAATGTGGCGATTGCGCAGGAAAAGGATATAATCAATGTAGAGAATGTACAAATGGACAGGTTACCTGTAATCCTTGTTCAGGAAATGGCAAGGTAAGCTGTCGAGAGTGTAACTCTCAAGGAACAATAACTTGTAGTCATTGCTATAGTGATAAAGAGCGCTATGGTAAAATAAACTGCCCACAATGTCAAACAGAGGGGGTAGTTGCTAAACTAGTTTTTGTTTCAACTAAAATTGCTTCTTCTGAAATTGACAAATTTATTATTGAGGGATCAAAATTAAATGTAAATGAAAGTTTATTGAAGTCACATGTTAATAAACAAAATAAATTAGAACTAGTTTATAAAAATGTAAACAATGATGTAAATGAAAATTTTGATGAATTCAGTAAAGATTATACTGATAATGTAGAAAGAGAATTAGGATTAAATAAAGATAGATTTCCAATTACTACTAAAGAAGAAATTTACTATCAATTATTACCATGCGTAGAATTAAGCTATAAACACATGTTAACTAATACTATACATGAATTCACAATTGTTAACTTTTTTGATAATCCTGAAATATTTTTCCATAGTGAACCAGAGCAATTAAAACAAGATTTGGGCAATGCTACAAAAGCTGTTGGAGGATTTTTTGGTAAATTATTTAAAACTAAAGGATTTAAATCAAAAGTTGACAAACGTAATGAAATTGTATTATTAATACATTTAGCTAAAGTTGATGGTAAAATCGAAGATGATGAAAAAATATTTTTATCTGATATGATTGGTAACCTGGATGATTTTACCAATTCAGAAAAACAAAAACTATTTGATATTATGAATTCTTCTGTTTTACCTGAACTAACTAAATTAGATGTAACTTTCAGCACTAAAGAGAGAGAAAGTGAAGTTATTACTAAGTTAAATAATCTTGCTAATGCAGATGGTGAAATGGAACAAGCTGAGAAAGATCTTATAGATAAAATTAAAAGTATGATGTAATTAAATGAGTTTTTTTAGAGTGCAAATATTTTTTTCACTTTTTACATTACAAAAAAAACCTCGCAAAGCGAGGTTTTTTTAATATTTATAGTAAGAAGTTTACTCGATATTTATACTTCTAATTTGCTTTAGCTTTTCTTTCCAAACATCAAGCGTTTCTTTTTGAATTTCAATGTTTTTTCGAACTTCCAAAACGATTGAATTTTCTTTTTTGGCATTTCTTGTATTGGCAAAAAACTGAATATTATTTTCCAATTGGAATATTTCATTTTGTACTTCATCAATTTTTCGCATGATGAATATCTTTTCATTTTCCAATTTTCGTGTGTCATTAGATTCGGATAAATTCCCAACTCTATTTGAGAAACGAACCATTTCAGTTTCCTTTTTACTTAAGCTTAATTTTTCAAATAAAGCGTCCAATATTTTATTGAATTTCCCTTCAATATGTCTTCTTGCAAATGGAACTTTTCCTAAACCTTTCCAATTTTCAATATGCAATTTAATAGCGTCTAAATCTGCTTTATGCTCACCAATTAATTGGAATTCTCTAAGTTGTTCAAGGTAAGCTTTCTTCTTCTCAAATGACTCCATTTCTTCAGAATTGGCTTCATTTTTCTGAGCTTTTAATACTTCAAAATAATGATTGCAAGCCGCTTTAAATTCAGCCCAAATAGAATCTGAAAATTTTCTTGGCACATGTCCAACCAATTTCCATTCTTCTTGAATTTGCTTCATTAATGGGGTTGTTGTTGCAAAATCTTCACTCGATTGAAGTGCTTTTGCTTTAGCAACTAATTCCGTTTTCTTATTCAAATTATCTTGTTGCTCTTTTTTTATGTCCTTATAAAATGAATTTTTAAAAGTATTAAAATTGCGAACTGAAGTTTTGAATTCATTCCAAGTACTTTCATTTACATCGGCTGGAACTTTACCTACTGCAAAAAATGCATTTCTTAACGCTTCAACTTTATCAATTTGTGATTGCCATTGGCTATGGGCATTAACTTTTTCAGTTGCTAACACTTCAATTTTAGCAATAATTTCTTTTTTACGCTCTAAATTTTCTTTCTCATTTCCACGTTGCGCTTCAAACAAAAGTTCTCGTTTATCGTGCATTTGTTTGGTTAATTCGCTAAAACGATTCCAAATTTCCTCACGATGTTCTCTAGAAACTGGCCCAATATCTTCTTTCCAAATCTTGTGTAAATCTTGTAATTCTCGAAATGCTTTATTAACATCAGCTTCATTTACTAAAGTTTCTACACGTGAAATTATCTTTAGTTTTTGGTCTAAATTATGTTTGAAATCAAGGTCTCTTGCTTCACGATCCAAATGTAAATAGTCATAGAAATTTTCAACATGGAAATGATAATTATTCCAAACGTGATTGTATTTATCCTTTGGAATTGCACCTGCATTTTTCCAACGATCTCTTAATTCGTTAAAATGTTTTAGGGTGTCTTTTATATTTTCTTGAGGATTAATTAGCTCTTTTAATTCTTCAACTATAGCCAATCTAACTTCTAGATTATTTTTTAAATTATTTTGTAAATTCTTAAAATGAGCATTCTTTTTATCTCTGTAAGCAGAATACAATTGATCAAATTTAGATTTTAATGGAAAATGATATTGAAATTCCTCTTTTGATTCTGGATTATCAGCAATAAATTCTTCTTTTTTCTCGTCTAAAAAATGATGGTATTTTGCTAAGAATGAATTTTTAATTTCTTCAACGTGATCTTTAACCGACATTATTTTTTCAATCTCGCTCAATTTTTCCAATTCAGCGATTAATTCTTCCATCGATAAAGATTCGTACTCTAGCATTGGAATTTCATGACGCTCTTTTAACGTTTCATCTTCATTTTCAGCTGCATTTTCATTTTCAATTGCTGTAATTGCATCATTTGTTTCAGTCACAACGTCTTTTGTAACTTCTTCAACAACTTCATTTTCTACTTCAAGAATAGTTTCTGTTGGAGTTTCATCAACTTCATGAGCTTCTGTTTGAAACACTTCTTGTGTTTCGTTTTCTACACTTCCATCTGTCTCGTTTTGTTGAACTGACAGGTTATCATTCTTTTCTTCTAACATTTTTAAAATGTTTAAGGTTCATATTATTTAAAGCACGAAAGATAGCAAAAGAGCAATCAAAATTCAAAGATTTTTTGATATTTAAATTACATTTCACTTAAAATGGGTTGATTATTTTACTAATTACTAATTTTTGAAACTAATATCCCCAAATGTTCCAGGATTTTTCTGCTTGAATTGTTAACATTTCAAAACCATTTTTAATAATTGCTCCTTGATCCTTCGCTTTTTTTAGAAACATTGTTTCTGCGGGGTTATAGATTAAATCAAATGCAATATGATTATAAGTGAAATATTTATAGGGAATTTCAGGACAAGAATTTGTATTTGGAAAAGTACCAATTGGTGTACAATTAATAATTATATGAAATTCTTCAAATGTTTTTTCATTGATTTGGTTGTAACCAATAGCATCTCCAATAGCGTTTCTAGAAACAAATAAACTCGAAATACCTAACTGTTTAAGTGCATAAACTATAGCTTTTGACGCACCACCTGTTCCTAAAATAAGTGCTTTTTTGTGGCTAGTATTCAACAAAGGTTCAAGTGATTTTTTAAATCCCAAGTAATCAGTGTTGAAACCCTTTAATTTTCCAGATTTTGTAATTTTTATCGTATTTACAGCACCAATTTCTTTTGCTTTTTTTGACAATTTGTCCAGATACGGAATTATGGCTTCTTTATAGGGAATGGTTACGTTGAGTCCCGAAATAGACGGATTTTGTTTAATATATTCTGGAAATTGTTCAATGGTTTGAAAATCTAAATTTTCATAGGAATAGTCTAATAATAAATTTAGATTTTGAAATTTTTCATTGAAAAAACCTTTTGAAAAAGAATAGCTGATATTCTTCCCAACTAAACCAAATTGGTGTTTTGCCATTCAATACTTATTTTGAACATTTATTGATCGCGTTTTGTACCATTTTACGTGCCCAAACCACAGGAAATAATTCTTCAAGGATGGTTTTATTTTTGAAGTTCAAACGAAGTCCGTTGCTTAAATGGAATTTTGCTTTAGAATCATCGTGAATCATAAAATACAATCCTGCTAATCGGTATTCTATTTCATATTCTTCTGGGAAGTATTCAGAAGCTTGTAACAAAGTGTGAATTGCGCTTTCAAATTCGCCTAAAAATTGTAAAATATCAACCCAAAACAACCAAGTATCTAATTGGTAATCACCAAATTCTACTGCTTTTCTGTATCCAAATTCTGCTTCTTCAAATAAATTCAGTGCTTTGTTTATGGAGGCAAAACGTTTCCAATAAAAACGATTTTGGTTGTCGATATTCAACGCTTTATTTACAAAATAAAGTGCTTTTTCGAATTTCTTTTGACGTACATAAAAATCTGTAATTGCAATCCAACCTTTATCTAATAAAGGATCTTCATGTACTGTTTTATTGAAATATTTTATTGCCAACGCTTTTTTACCTAATTTCTCATAACATTTTCCCATTCTTAGTAAAGCGTAGGAAGTAGGTTCGTCTAATTCAATTGTTCTTGTATAGCTTTCAATGGCTTCTTCATACATTTTTAGTCGCTCATAAGCTTTTGCTTTTTCCATGTAAGCTCCTAGAAATTCATCGTCAATTAAGGTTGCGTATTCAAAGGCTCGAAGTGCTTCTTCGTATTTTTTTAAACCGTAATTTAACCTTCCAATTTGATGCCAAGCAATTTCGCTGTAGGGATTTTTGTCGGTATATTTGGTAAGATATTCTATAGCTTCTTCGTTTTTATCTAAAAATTCAAAGCAATAAACGACATTGTATAAAGCAGCTTGGTCTTCGGTATCTTCTTCTAGACACTTAATAAAATTCTCTTTTGCTAATTCAAGTTGGTCCATGAAAAGGTATTCCATTCCAATTAAATTATATACATCGGCATAATCATCGGTGTATTTTAAGGCAATTTTAAGTAACTCTACTGCTTTTTCGTGATTGTCTCTTTTGGAATAAATATTAGCTTTTTGGATATAAATTTCTTCGTTGGTTGGTTCGATTGCGTACAACTCATTAAGTAACTTTTCGGCTTGTTCCAATTTGTCTTCAAAGACAAGCATTTCTACTTGAACCAATTTTAAACCGGTAGATCTAGGGTGTTGTTCCAAAGCTAATTTTAAGGCTTTTTTTGCCAAAGCTGGCTTACCCATGTCGAGGTAATGAAGCACAATTTCTTCAAATTCTTCGGAATCGAAAAAGAGTACTTTGTTGGTTTTCAACATCGACTCAAACTTTGATAAGGATAATTTGTACTCGTCTTCTTCGTCGCTTATGTGCATGTTATTTTGTTTAATTTATCCTTTAATAAAGGTAAGAATATAAATCTAAGATTGGAATTCCAGTCTTTTTTTTGTGAACAATTTAATTAACAAAAAACAATCTGATTTAACGTAATTTTTTAGCCCTGATAGAAGGGAAAATCCCTTATTATTGCTCAGAATGAAGCAATATTAAGGATTGGAATGATAGCAGGAATAGCTTCTAATAAAATTTAAATTTCTTTTAAGATTTCGTCCATTACTTGAAGAATTATTTGACATCCTTCTTCAATTTCGTTTTCTGAAATGGTTAGCGGCGGTGTGATTCTGATGGCGCAACCTTCGAATAATAACCAGAATAAAATGAGGCCTTTTTCTTGACATTTCAGAATTACTTTTGTGGTAATATCAGCGTAGTCTGTCATGGCGGCCAACATTAATCCTTCGCCTCGAACTTCTTTTATTAAGGGGTGAATTAGTAGTTTTCGGAATAATTTTTCTTTGTGAATTGCCTCTGTCATTAAGTTACTTTCAGTTAATTCTTGTAAAGTGGCGAGGCACGCTGCGGCAATTACAGGGTGTCCTCCAAAGGTGGTTATGTGTCCTAATTTAGGGTTGTGGCTTAATAAATCCATGTGTTCTTCGGAGGCTGTAAAACCACCAACGGGCATTCCGCTTCCCATTCCTTTTCCCATTACAACAATATCGGGAACGACATCGTAGTTTTGAAATCCGAATAATTTTCCTGTTCTTCCAAAGCCTGGTTGGATTTCGTCGAGAATCATTATAGCGCCTACTTCAGTGCAACGAGCGCGAACTTTTTTTAGAAATCCGTTAAAAGGCTGAATAAATCCAGCGCCACCTTGAATGGTTTCTAGAATTATTCCAGCTGTTTTAGTGGTTATTTTTTGTAAATCGTCTTCGTTATTGAAGGTAATAAAATCGACATCGGGAACTAAAGGGCGGAAAACTTGCTTGCGTTCTTCAAATCCCATTACGCTCAGCGAGCCCATTGTATTTCCGTGATAGGCATTATGGCAAGAAATTAATTGACTACGGCCAGTAATGCGTCTGGCTAATTTTAATGCGCCTTCTGTAGCTTCGGTTCCTGAATTTACCAAGTAGGTTTTTTTTAAGGGATAAGGAAGGTGATTGGCTAATAATTTGCAATATTCTACTGCTGGACTTTGGGAATATTCTCCGTAAACCATGACGTGAGAATATTTATCCAACTGACTTTTGATGGCGTTATTTACTCGTTGATTTTGATGTCCGAGCGTGCAAGCCGAAACTCCAGCTACAAAATCGAGGTATTTTTTATTGTTAGTGTCGTAAATGTAAGAACCAATAGCGTGCGAAACTTCCATACCGAGCGGGTAGGGCGACGTTTGAGTTTGGTATTTTAGGAAATCGTTGTTCAATTTTACGTTTTTATTTGTCTTTGTATTCTAAGGTTTCTTTTCGGACTTTCATCGGAACGTCTGCTTTTGCTTTTAAAGCTTTACTTTCTTTGACAATTTTGTCGTTCATTTCATTTTCTTCTTTGGTAAATAAATCGTCAATGGATTTTATTCGTTCGTCGCCACGCCATATAAATCCTCTTAATTTCCTTGCGTTTTCAGGCAGATCTTTTTCAGGATAAATATCGCTATCTGGCTTGTCAAAAAGAGTCAAATCATCGATTTTATTTTTATCTAATTTCAGATTTATTTTACTGCAAACGCTTTTATTTATTCCAATGAGTTCTTGTTTGTCATTACGCATGTAATAAATGACTTCGGTATTTTTTATAATATCAACGTTATCAAGGGTTTTATCTTTGAATTTACCATACAAATTTTGCCCTTTTACTTGATTAAATCCTGTTCCAATGGTGTCTTTTGAGACTATAAATGCATTATTTAATACTTTGAGAGAATCCAATTGTTGTGTTTTATTATTACCAATGAGGTGCATTATATCGCCGGTCATTTGATTTTCAAAATTCCAAAGAATTGGTTTTCCAATGAGTTTTGTGAGTTCTTTTTTCTGATCGGAATGAATGGAATCACATTTACCACTTAAATTTAATTTGTAGAATTTTGCGTCTTTAAAACCACGAATTATTCTGTTATTTTCTTTACCGGTAATCATTAATTTTTGAGCATGAATATAAATGGAATCTTTTTCAATTAAACTTATCGCCAAGGCTCTTTTGGTAACATAAACCGAGTCTTTAAATTTATAAATTTCAGCATAATGTCCTTTTACAATGATTTTATTTATGGTATCGGTTATTTTTACGTTATTGGTTGCTGATGCAAATCCTCTTTTCTTATTGTAAAACAAACTATCGCCTTCTATCAATCGATTGTTATATTCTATTTTGGAATTTCGTTGCAAGCGCGCAATGTCTTTTTTGGTATCGTAAAACCCATTTTCAGTATAGATTTTGTTGTCTTTCCCATCAATTGTTGAAGGTCCTAACAAATAGGAATGACCCGAATTGGTATAATAATCCAAGTGATTTGATTTGATTGTATTTTCAGGTGTTTTTATTACAACAGCGGTTAAAAACTGGTATTTTTTCTGGGCAACATAATATTTTCCAGATTTACTTTTCAGCGTATTTCCTTTGTTATTAATTACTCCGCCAGTGGTATAAAATGCTTCTTGGCTGTTTCTATTAAAATTCAAAGTATCAGTTACTAATGACATATCCGGAGATCTCAAAACTACCTCGCCCGTAGCAAATGCTTGTTTGATATTTCCATTGTATTCGGCATATTTACTAGTCATTGTAAGCGAATCACCTTGAATAATTTGAACATTTCCAAAGGCTTTTATGTAGTTTTCTTTTTGAAACCAATAGGCTTTGTTGCAGGTTAAAATTGCCCCGTCATGATTCACCCTAACGTTACCCGTTAATAATGCTGCATCTGGAATTTCTAATTGGTTAATATCTGCAAAATCAGAATGTTCAATGATAATTTTCTTTGGCGTTTGTGCCATTATCGTATTCAAACTAAAAAGTAGGATGCAGCTATTTATAAGAAATAAGTACTTTTTCAAAGGTTTAATTTTTGCCAAATTTAAGAAAAAGGAAACAATGCTGCTGCAAATTAAGATATATTTATTACTTGCATTCAACTAATTTAATTTATCTCTTTTTAGATTGAATTTCAAATAGATAAATCCTACAATAGCTGCAATTGTTGAAGCAATTAATATTGCAATTTTTGAGTTGATAATATCTTCATTATTATCAAACGCTAGTAGACTTATAAATATAGACATCGTAAATCCAATACCACCCAAAATTGCTGCACCAAAGATAGAACTCCAATTCAAACCTTTTGGTAAAATTCCAATCCCAAGAAGCACACCTAAATAGGAAAACAACCAAATCCCTATTGGTTTTCCAATAAATAATCCTAGAATTATTCCGAAACTATTAGAATGACTTAAACCTTCATACCAATTGGAATTTAAAACAATAAACGTGTTTGCTAAAGCAAATAAAGGCAGGATTAAAAATGCGACCGGTTTATGTAAAATATGTTGTAGTTTGTAAGAAATATTTTTCTTGTTTCCATCTCCAAAAGGAATTACAAATGCCAATAAAACTCCCGTAATTGTAGCATGTACTCCAGAATTCAACATAAAATACCACATCAAAATACCTCCAATTAAATAAGGAAATAGATTATTGACTTTTAACCGATTTAGAATAAATAAAATTCCTAAAATCCCTAATGCAATTCCTAAATTCAATAAGGAAATACTTGAAGTATAAAAAATTGCTATTACAATTATAGCTCCTAAATCGTCGATAACTGCTAATGCGGTAAGGAATATTTTTAAGGATATTGGAACGCGTTTTCCCAAAAGTGAAAGGATTCCAATTGCAAACGCAATGTCTGTAGCCATTGGAATTCCAACTCCTGATTGCGTAATTGTTCCATAATTAAAACAAGCATAAATCAATGCTGGAACTATCATTCCGCCTAAAGCTCCTATTAATGGTAATGAAGCTTTTTTAAAAGAGGAAAGTTCGCCGATATAAACTTCACGCTCCAATTCTAATCCTATCAATAGAAAGAATAGGGTCATTAAACCATCGTTGATCCACTCAACTATACTGTGATTTCCAATTTTGTAATTCCATATTTGAATATATTCTAATTGAAATATAGAATTTGCTAAAAGCAAAGAAATTAGAGTTGCAAATATCAATACAAATCCACCGGCTTTTTCACTTTCAAAAAAGGCTTTAAATATATTGGTTTCTTTCATATTGACTTTGCTGTTAAGATAAAAACGCCTTGATTTCTCAAAGCGTTTCTTTAATTATTTTGTAATTGTTTGTTTACGATCAGGACCTACGGAAACAATTTTTATTGGCACTTCAACTTCTTTTTCAATAAAATCAATGTAGTTTTTTAATTCTACCGGAAGTTCGTCAAAAGTGGTCATTCCTGTTAAATCAGCTTTCCAGCCTTTGAATTCTTTGTAAATTGGAGTAACATTTTCAGGTTCGATATTGTAAGGTAAGTGTGCTATTTTTTGACCTTTATATTCGTATTCTGTACACACTTTTAAGGTTTCAAATCCAGACAATACGTCTCCTTTCATCATCATTAATTGGGTAACTCCATTTACTTGGATTGCATATTTCAAAGCTACTAAATCCAACCATCCACAACGTCTTTGTCTTCCTGTAACCGAACCAAATTCGTTACCAACTCTTGCCATAGTTGCTCCATCTTCTTCAAAATCTTCAGTAGGGAATGGGCCACTTCCAACACGTGTGGTGTATGCTTTAAAAATTCCATAAACTTCTTTGATTTTATTTGGAGCAATTCCTAAACCAGTACATGCACCAGCAGCAGTTGTATTAGAAGAAGTTACAAATGGATAAGTTCCAAAATCTACATCTAATAATGAACCTTGAGCACCTTCACATAATATTGATTTTCCTTCTTTTTGAGCTTGGTGTAAATATTCCTCACTATCAATAAAGGTCAGTTTTTTCAAATCTTCAATAGCTGCAAAAAATTCAACTTCCAATTCTGCAAGATTGTACTCGATAGCTACATCATAAAATTTAATCATAGCTTCGTGTTTGTTGGCCAATGCTCTGTATCGTTCTTTAAAATCTTCCAATTCAATATCACCAACACGTATTCCATTCCTTCCGGTTTTATCCATATAAGTTGGTCCAATTCCTTTCAACGTAGAACCAATTTTGGCTTTTCCTTTTGATGCTTCAGAAGCAGCGTCCAATAAACGATGTGTAGGTAAAATTAAATGTGCTTTTCTTGAAATGATTAATTTATTTTTGATATCTAAATTAAATCGCTCTAATCCTTCAAGTTCTTTTTGAAAAACAACAGGGTCAATTACAACACCATTTCCGATAATATTAATTGAATTTTTGTGGAAAATTCCTGATGGTATTGTTCTTAAAACGTGTTTAATTCCGTCAAATTCTAAAGTATGACCTGCATTTGGACCCCCTTGAAAACGGGCAATGATATCATATTTTGACGTAAGTACGTCTACAATTTTTCCTTTTCCTTCATCTCCCCACTGTAATCCTAATAATAAATCTACGGTCATTATACTTGTTGTTTGTGTGTTGTTGCTATTTATTGTTGCTTTTGTTTTTTTTTATAATTTCAAATTTTACGAAATAATTTAATATTCCTAAAATTAGTGCAGTTAATGTACTCACAAAAAGAGTCTTCAGTAAGAACTTTAAACTAAAGGAGTTTAAACCATCAAATAATTGAAATACAATTCGATAGGCTAAAGAAAAAACAAATACGAAAACGAATGTTTTTTTGAAATAATCACTTGCTTTCATTATTTAACCTTTTTTGTTCCGTATAAATACAAAGAGTGATTGTGTACATCAATGTCAAATATTTCTTCAATGGTTTTTTTAATCATTTGAATTCTAGGATCGCAAAATTCTATTACTTCACCAGAATCGGTCATAATTAAATGGTCGTGTTGCTTGTCAAAATAGGACTTTTCATAATGCGCTTGATTTTGACCAAATTGGTGTTTTCTAACTAAACCACAATCCAATAAAAGTTCAATGGTATTATAAAGTGTTGCACGACTCACTCGATAATTTTTGTTTTTCATCTTTACATAAAGATGTTCCACATCAAAATGATCTTCACTATCGTAAATTTCTTGCAGAATAGCGTAGCGTTCAGGAGTTTTCCTGTGCCCATTATTTTCAAGGTATAATGTAAAAACATTTTTTACAATTTCTTGATTCTTACTATTATCAACTGAAATTAGTGTCATATTCTGCAAAGATAAATTATTATTTTAATAATAAAATGTTTCAACTTGATTGTTAAAAACTTTAATTTTTATAAACCCGAGTAACCTTATCAATGCCTTCAATTTTGCGGATTTTAGCCATCATTTTTTCTAGGATACTATTGTTTTTAACAATTACAGCAACTTTTCCGTTAAACAACCCAGCTTCGGTGGTGAGTGTAATACTTTGAATATTTATATTCATATTACTTGAGATGACTTTGGTGAGTTCATTTGTAAGTCCTAGAAAGTCCATTCCAGTGATAATTAAAACGGCTTTAAATTCCTGTTGTGTCGAGTCTATCCACTTCGCTTTTATAACTCTGTAAGCATAATTAGATTGCATACTAAGTGAATTTGGACAATCTTTTTTATGTACTTTTATTCCTTCATTGATGGTTAAAAAACCATAAACATCGTCCCCTACAATTGGATTACAACAGGCTGATAATTTGTATTCTAATTTATCTTGTTCAGGTCCAAATACTAATAAATCGTAATTGTTGATAATTTCATCTTTTGAAATTTGTTCAATATTTGCTGAGGGAGAACGCTTAATTTTATTTTTAAAGAAATTAATAAAGGAATTACTTTTTAGGGCGGCAAAGTCCTTTAATTTCTGATTTTCTATAGTGCCATTTCCAACTCTGTAAAATAAATCTAAACTTGTTTTTAGTTTGAAGAAAACAACTAATTCGTTAATTGTTTTTTCGTTTAAAGTAACTTTTAAGTGGCGTAATTTTCGTGTTAAAAGTTCTTTTCCTTCTTCGGCAATTTTCTTTGTATTTTCGTTTAATACGTTCTTAATTTTAGTTCGAGCTCTGGAAGTGGTTACATAATTTAACCAGTGTGGCGTTGGTTTTTGATTTACTGAAGTAATTACCTCAATTTGATCACCACTTTTTAATTCGTAATTTAAAGGAACTAATTTTCCATTTACCTTTGTTCCTCTGGTGTGAACCCCAATTGCTGAGTGAATACTAAATGCGAAATCTAATGTTGTTGCTCCTTTTGGGAGTGATTTTATTTCGCCTGAAGGGGTAAAAACAAATATTTCTTTGGAATAAAGATTCATTTTAAAATCTTCAACAAAATCAACTGCATTTTTTTCTTGATTTTCTAATGCTTCCTTTAATTGGTTTAACCAAATATCTAAACCACTTTCTTCGGTCGCTCCTTGTTTGTATTTATAATGAGCAGCATATCCCTTTTCGGCAATTTCATCCATTCGCTCGCTTCGAACTTGAATTTCCACCCAACGTCCTAAGGGTCCCATAACAGTTATGTGAAGTGCTTCATATCCTGTTGATTTTGGAGAGGAAATCCAATCTCGCAATCTACTTGGACTCGGACGATAATGATCGGTTACTATTGAATAAATTTTCCAAGCCAAAAATTTCTCATCGTGAGCATTTGATTTATAAACAATCCTTAAGGCAAATTTGTCATATACTTCTTCGTAACTCACATTTTGAGCTTTCATTTTTCTACGAATGGAGTAAATAGATTTGGGACGTCCTTTAATTATATAGTCTATTTCTTCAACATCTAAGGACTTTTTTATTACATCAGAAATATTCTTGATGTATTCGTCTTGTTCTTCTTTTGTTTCTTTAATTTTATCAACAATATTATTATAGATAACAGGTTCAGTATATTTTAAACCTAAATCTTCCAATTGTGTTTTAATATTATATAGTCCTAAACGATGGGCAAGAGGGGCATAAATGTATAAAGTTTCTGAGGCAATTTTGGTTTGCTTGTATTCCACCATCGAATCCATAGTTTGCATGTTATGCAATCGGTCGGCCAATTTTATTAAAATAACTCGAACATCATCGTTCAATGTTAAAATCATTTTTCTAAAATTTTCAGCTTGCATGGAGGAATTTAAATCCTTTTGAATTTTAGAAATTTTTGTCAATCCATCGACCAATTGGGCGACTTTAGGATTGAACATTTTTTCGATATCTTCAACTGTAATTTCTGAATCTTCAACTACATCATGAAGTAAAGCAGCAGCTATTGATGTGGGGCCTAAACCTATTTGTGATGCTACAATTTTTGCAACAGCAATGGGATGAAATATATAAGCTTCACCTGACTTTCTTCTTTGTTCTTGATGGGCATCAACGGCAACATCAAAGGCTTTTCTGATTAATTTTTTGTCTTCAGCAGTTAATTTCTGATAACTTATTCGGAGAAGTTCTTTGTATTCTTGGGCAATAGCCTTGTTTTCTTTCTTTATTTCGATTTCTGTCATAGCTATTTTATTCAATTTTTAAAATTATGAATAAGTTATCAGTTGTGCAAATGCTATTTATTAAAAATATATTAAAACCCTCTTTGTCTTTTTGCCTCAAATATTAAAATTGCTGCTGCAACTGAAACATTCATTGAATCAATTTCACCCTGCATTGGAATAATAATATTTTGAGTTGCTGCATCACGCCATTCTTGTGATAATCCGGTTGCTTCAGTTCCAACCACCAATGCCGAAGGAGACGTGTAATCTTGGGTATGATAAGAAGTTGAATTTTGCAATGTGGCACAATAAAAACTAATTTTTCTATCTTTTAAAAACGAGATAATTTCAGAAGTTGTTCCTGTTGCAATTTGATTAGTAAATAAACAGCCCACACTTGATCGAATAATATTGGGATTGTATAAATCTCCATTTGGATTTGCAATAATTACTGCATCAAGATTTGCTGCATCAGCAGTTCTCAATAATGCACCAATATTTCCTGGTTTTTCTGGAGCTTCAGCAATTAATATCAACGGATTTTCATTGAGTTTTAAATTGGTTAAACTAAAACTCTTAGTATTTGCAACAGCAATTAAACCTTCTGTACTTTCGCGATAAGCTAATTTTTCAAAAACGTCTTTGTTTATTTCAATAACATTATTTGAGTGTTTAACCAATTCATTAAGCTCTTTTTCAGTTATTAATTCGGGATAATATAATAGGGTATCAATGCTATAACCTCCTTTTATTGCTAATGAAATTTCTCTTTTTCCTTCAATTATAAAAGTGCCGGTTTGCTTTCTTGCTTTCGCTTTTTCTTGTAAAAGTAAAAGAGATTTTATGTATGGATTTTGAACGGATGTGATTTGTTTCAAAATAGAAATTTAAATTAATACAATGCAAATATAATCAGAGAAATTGAGGTTATTTACTTATTGAAAACTATTTTGTTAAATACAAATATCCTGTTAGTGGATCAGTGTAATCAGGATCGTTTAATTCAATAACATAATAATAGGTTCCAGATGGAATTTGTTTGTCATCAATCAAAAGACCATTATTGGCAAATCCGTCCCATTCATTTGAATTATTATTTCCTGTCCAAACTAATTTCCCCCAACGATTATAAATCGAAATTTTATGATTCAAAAATATGTTTTTCAAACCATCAACATGAAATGTATCATTGAATCCATCGTTATCTGCAGAAACAAAACTATTCACAGTTGGCAGACAGTTTTTTGTTGTTAACACAAATGAAGTGATACTATAACAGCCTAAGCCATTATCCAAACGGATATAAATTGTTTTGGGAGAATTTAATAGGTTATAGTTTGATGAATTTAGAATTGGATTAACGTTATTTTGGGCGTTTTCTATTGATTCAAAAAAGTTAACATTATCATTTAAGTTAGTTTTAACCAATGTTCCATAATCTGAAAAATTAAATTTACCTTTTGAGTTTCCAAGATTACAAGATTCTAAATTTGGCAATGAATTAAAAATTGGGGGAATTAAAAGTTCCACCGGCATCAAGAATTTATTATTAGTTTCATTTATTTCGGTAACAATTCCTGTCCCTGTTCCAATATCATCTACAACAAATTTTAAATCAAAATTGTTGGGAATTGAATTTGGAATTAATACCGTAACTTGTCCGATTTCATTGCCATCGATAGGAATATTGGTTTGAGTATAAATAGTTCTCAAATAAATAGTGTTAGCATAAATTGAAATTGGAGTATTTAATTGCAACAGAGCAGTTGAATTAGAGTTTGTTACTTTATAATTAGCTTTAATTGATCTCGAGCCACACTGTTTTTCTATTGAATTTATTCCAATCATAGCATCTGGAAGTTGACTATTTAATTTGGTCACAATTGCATTAATCATTACAAAATCTTGACTAGATGTAAGCTGAATTTGCGCCGAAGTATCTCCAATGGCTATATTATTTTGAATTGGAAAAACATCTAAATCCATATTGTATAAGACATTTGAATTAGTCAAACTATTCGTACCGTTAAAAGCATTGTCTATTGGATTCAATGGAGGGTTTCCAATGGGAGTTCCATTAATTCGAAGCGTTTCATTTACAGCAATTCCAGAATCGCCTTCCCAAGCAAGAAAACCAATTTTAGCGTCATTATTATCAATAACATTCAAACTATTCAGTGTTATATTAACTTCATCTGGAACAGATTGCATTCCGTCGTAAACATTCAATTGATTTAAAGATAAATTTGGGTTTTTAAAAACTACAATAATTGCCCAACCTGCAAAATTTGTACCTCTTTGGGCATGAAAGTCTATAAAAGCAGAAACATCAAGATCTGATATTGTGTAATTTCCGTTTCCAGTTGCTTGAACTTGACCAGTTACGTCTTTGAAAGCACTGAAATAGTCAAAAACTAGATTTGAAGCTACTCTTTGAATACTAAAAGTTCGGTCAGCACTTATTGATTGCCCATTTAATTTAATATCAAAATCACCTGTTCCGCAACCAGCCCAATATAAATAGGCTTTTTCAATTTGATCATTTGCATTTAATGACAATTGTGCCGATGAAGAAGTTAATACCGATACGCTTGTTTGAAATGAATTTTCAATTGGATTTAAGGTATTACCAATAAATACGAAGTCATATCTTCCATTAAATTGTTGAAATAATGAAATATCTTGACCAAAAAGGACACTTGTAATAAGTAATAAATTCGCAATAAGAGCGTTTTTTATCAGTTGTTTCATTATTATTGTATAATTGACTAAAAATACTAATTTATTTTAATAAAATAATGTTCGAATAAAATTAAATGATTAATTTTCCAATGTTTAAAAATTGAAATTGAAAGACTACACAGTAAAAAGGTACGAATCCAAATATTTTAGTGATTGGAATGCATTTATTAGCACCGCCAAAAATGCCACTTTTCTATTTAATAGAAATTTTATGGAGTACCATTCTGATCGCTTCGAAGACTTTTCATTAATGATTTATGATGAAGATAAATTAGTTGCAGTTTTGCCCGCAAATAGAGTAGGAGCTACTGTTTTTTCTCATCAAGGATTGACCTACGGAGGCATAGTTTTGCCTAGTAATTCAAAATTATCCAATGTAATTTTCATCTTCAAATCAATTTTATTGTTTTTAAATGAGAATGCTATTTCGGAATTAAATTTAAAAAAAATACCTTCTATTTATTGCGATACTTTTTCCGATGAAATTGATTACCTAGCTTCTATTTGCAAAGGAAATCCTATAATGAAACATGCTATTTCAGTTATTGATTTAAACTCTAATTTTAAAATTTCAAAATCTAGAAGGGAATGCATTAATAGAGGTAAAAAACTAAATTTGGTAATCAAAGAAGAAATTGACTTTAAGCCTTTTTGGAACGATATCCTGATACCAAACTTAAAGGAGAAATACAATTCAAAACCAGTACATTCATTAGCTGAAATCACCGCTTTGAAAGCGAAATTCCCTCATAATATTAAGCATTTTAATGTTTATAATGAAGGTAAATTGGTATGTGGAACGACACTTTTTATTACTAATAAAGTTGTAAAACCTCAATATATTTCAGGTAATGAAGATAATAATTTGCTCGGAAGTATTGATTACCTATATGATTACCTAATTAATGAAGTTTCAAAGGGTAAAAGTTACTTTGATTTTGGTCCTTCACATGAAAACAATGGATTGAATATTATAAAAAATATCAATTTTTGGAAGGAAAGTTTTGGAGCACAAACGTTAGTTCAAAATTTTTACGAAGTTGAAACTTCAAATCATAATTTACTAGATACCCTTTTGATATGATAAAATTTATTGACTTATATAAGATCAATCAACCTTATGAGAATGCTTTTCAAAATAAATTGAGAAGTGTTTTAGATAGTGGTTGGTATATTTTGGGTGAAGAAGTAAAACTATTTGAAAGAAATTTTGCTCACTATTGTCAATCGAAATATTGCATCGGTGTTGGTAATGGATTTGATGCTTTAACTTTAATTTACAAAGGCTACATTCAGTTGGGGAAAATGCAAAAAGGGGACGAAGTAATTGTCCCAGCAAATACTTACATTGCCTCTATATTATCAATAATTCAAGCAGATTTAGTTCCGGTTTTGGTTGAACCAAAATTAGAAACCTATACAATAGATCCGAATTTAATTACTGAAAAAATTACTTATAAAACGAGATCTATTTTAGCGGTTAACCTTTATGGACAATTGGCTGAATTAGATGCTATAAATGAGATTGCTATAAAAAATAATTTGATTGTAGTTGAAGATTCTGCTCAATCCCATGGAGCAACTTTGGAGAATAACAAATCAATAAACACTCAAGCTTTTAGTTTTTATCCAGGAAAAAATCTTGGAGCATTAGGAGATGCTGGTGCTGTAATTACAAATGACGGTCAACTTGCTGAAGTATTATTTTCACTTCGAAATTATGGTTCCCAAGCTAAATATTACAATGAATTTATTGGGGTTAATTCCAGATTAGACGAGCTTCAAGCCGCGTTTTTAAATGTGAAATTACCCAACTTAGATGCTGAAAATCAAATTCGAAAAAATATAGCAAAGCGTTATTTACTAGAAATAAATAATGACAATATAATCTTACCATTTTGGGATTTTTCAGATAATCATGTTTTCCATTTATTTGTAATTCGAACTCCAAAAAGAGCTGAATTACAAGATTATTTAAGGCAAAACGGAGTTGAAACACTAATTCATTATCCTGTTGCCTCTCACCGTCAAAAGGCTTTTAAACATTGGAATAATTTGCAGTTACCAATAACAGAAAAAATCCATGAGGAGGTTTTGAGTTTGCCAATAAGTCCTGTAATGACTGATGAAGAAGTTGATTTTGTGATTCAAAAAATGAATTCATGGACTTATTAATAAAATCATTTAATCGACCTTATTATTTGGATAGATGCATTCAAAGTATTTACTTAAATATTCATGATAATAATTTTAACATCATAGTTTTAGATGATGGAACTCCAAAAAAATACCTCGATAAATTACTGGAAAAATTCCCGTCAATTACAATATTAAAATCAGATTTATATTTTGAAAAATCCAATGCTATTTTAAATGGAGATTCAAATGTAAACTCAAAAATACCAATTGATTTATGGTTAAGTGCTGCTGAAAATGCTTCAAATTATTTCTTATTAATTGAAGATGATTTTTGGTTTACAAAACCCATTCACTTAAAAAAAATCAGATTAAATTTAGAATCTGATAAAATAAAAATGTTGAAACTATGTTGGCTTGGAAATCCGAAACTTTTGCCTAACAAAATTCATAATGTTAATGATGAATATTCTATTTTCACCCCTAATTTATACACTACAAATCCTGTTTTATTTCATTTTATATTTAGATTGCATCGATTTAAAATTAGAAAAATACTTACTATTTTTAAGATTTATAATTTGGATAAATATTTAGAATATTATTCTATTTATGCAACTTCAGGTGCGATTTTCAATAAGAAGTATTTTCTTAAATTATGGAAAAATCACAAGAATAATGTAGATGAAGGACTTCAACTAAGTAATGCCCTTAAATTTATTAATCGTAAGAAAAAGTTACAATTTTTTGGTTTTACCAATTCAGAATTTTTGAGAACAGGTTTTCTCTCTTCTGCAAGCAATCAAAATAAAAAGTTTGAAAATGTGAATTTTGATTTATTTGCTTTTAATAAAATTATTAATGAAGCATGGTATAATAATGGTTTTGATGCTATGGAAAATTACCCAAAAGATTTAAATGAAGATAAAATTGATGATTTACTACTAAAAGAATGTCACTCTGATGCTTCTAGTAATGAATGGAAAAAATGGGTTCACAAGTTTAAAAATCAATATCTAGATTTCGGATGTAAAATTGACTAAATGGAAATTAAAAGTAAAGAAAATTCCCATAAAACTATTCTAAATGCTACTGGTATTTTTGGATTTGCACAAGCAATGAAAATGTTGGTGAGTATTGTAGGATCTAAGTTTGTGGCCATTTTTTTAGGACCATTTGGTATAGGAATAGTAGGATTATTAAATAATACAGTTGCAATTATTAGTTCACTTACAAGCTTCGGAATTAATATTACAGGAGTGCGTGAAGTGAGTATGGCAAATGCTGAAAATGATAAAATTAAATTTTCAGAGCGATATATTGTTCTTCAAAGGTGGTCAATTTTCACAAGTATTTTAGGAGCTTTATTAACTATAATTTTTTCAAAGCTGCTAAGTGAATTGACTTTTGGAACAACTAATTATTATTTCTGGTTTGTAATTTTGTCGGTTAATTTTATTTTTTCAAATTTGACTTCAACCAGAATTGCACTTTTACAAGGGTTGAGAATGGTTAAGTCTCTTGCTATTTCAAACGTAATAGCTTCGATTTTAATTACATTGATCACTGTTCCAATTTATTATTTTTTTAAATTTGATGGTATTATTACTGTTATTTTGGCTTCTAGTGTTATCAATTTATTAGTAAATCTCTATTTCACCAGAAACATTAAAATCAATAAGATTTCCATTTCTATCGCTGATACATTTCAAAGAGGAAAACCATTAATGAAAATGGGATTTCTACTTTCTATTAATGTTATTTTTGGTCAAATATGCAGTTATTTAATAAAATTATATTTGAATGGTAATGGTTCAAGTGCCGGAATTTTAGGATTATTCGAAGTGAGTTCTGTAATTTTAATTTCCTATGTTGGTCTAATTTTTAATGCTATGGGAACTGATTTTTATCCAAGAATTACCGAGGTTCAAAGTGACAATAGTAAAGTTAGAGACTTAGTAAATGACCAAATTGAAATGGGTTTATTATTGATAACGCCCGCTATAATTTTCTTGTATTTTTGTGGACCAATTATAGTTGAATTACTATATTCTAATCAATTCTTGGGAGTTTTATTTATTTTTAAAGCAGCATTATTCGCAGTAATTATTAAGACGGTAATTTGGCCTTTAGCATTTGTGATTTTAGCAAAAGGGGATAACAAATTGTATTTCAAACAAGAAATAATCAGTGATATATTCCTATTAGCTTCAACTGTATTTTTCTATCATTATTTAGGATTAGTAGGAATTGGAATAGCTAGCTCAGTTCAATTTTTACTTTATTCAATGTATATAATTCCTTTATTAAAAAAGAAATATGACTTTTCGATTAGAAAAGATACTTTTAAAGTAATATTGATTTGTTTTATAATTGGAATTTCAGCATGCACAATCACTTTCACGATTGATTACCCTTATGCATACTATCCTCTAGGTTTGATTTTAGTTTTTTCTATTTTCTTTTCCTACATAGAAATAAACAAACGAGTTGCTATTAATTCTTATTTTCTAAAATTAAAAAATAAATTTAAACGCAATGAATAAGATTAATTTTCCAGCGCTAACAGGGATTCGAGCACTTGCTGCATTCATGGTTTTTGTTCATCATTACAATCCTTTTTCTATTGAGGTTTATGGGAAATATGCTCATGATTTCTTTAGTGAATTTCATATTGGAGTGACCATTTTCTTTGTATTAAGTGGATTTTTAATCTGTAATCGTTATTATGATGAGCCAAATTTTAGTTTCAAAAGTTATTTAATAAAACGTGTAGCTAGGATTTATCCAATGTATTTTATTCTTACAACACTAACGTTTGTTTTTTTTGCTTTTGTTTATTCACAAAATGGTTGGGTTGATTTACAGAATTATTTTTACAATATTTCTTTTCTAAAAGGATTTTCAGACGATCTTAAATTTACAGGAATAGCCCAAGGTTGGTCTTTAACCGTTGAAGAGGCTTTCTATTTTACGGCTCCACTATTTTTTATTTTAATCAATAAAAGTAGAATTTACCTAGTTATTATACCATTAGTTTTTATTGGATTGGGACTTCTTTTGGTTTCTTATTTTAGTGGAATAGATTGTAATGGGTTTATGAAATCAACAAATTTCATGTTTGATTTCACTTTCTTTGGAAGAATTTGCGAGTTTTTTGTTGGTATTGGATTGGCGTTAATTCTAAGAAAATTCTCGTTTAATTTCAAAGGATTTACTTATATTGGACTTGCAGGAATTATTTTAAGTCTTTGCGCACTTGTTTCTTTACAAGTTGACGCTGGTTTTGGAGTTGACAATTTTACCGGAAAGATTATAAATACAATTGTATTGCCTGTTTTTGGAATTGCACCTTTATTCCTTGGCTTAATAAAAGAAAAGACCTTTATTTCTAATTTTTTCAGTTCAAAAACACTACAGTTATTGGGTAAAAGTTCCTATATTTTTTATCTAATTCATCTAGGAATATTCGTAACTATTTTGAATAAATTTTTTATAAATCAGTGGTTTTTATTTTTCTCTTTAAATATTATTTCAATAGTATTTTACTTATACATTGAAGCTCCACTCAATAAATTAATTAGAAAAAATATTGATTAGGTTGAATATTTCTTGAATTTTTTTCTCCAAGAAATAGCTATTCGAAGTCCAATATTCTTCAAAAACAAATTTAAACTTTGATTTTTAAAAGAGTGAATTATTTCATAATGAACTCTTTTTTGAAGTGCCAAATCTTCAGCTTTCGAACGATTTAATTTCAATGCTTTTAATAGAATTTTATAAGTAGAAATATTGATTTTATGATTTTTTGTATAAAACTTAGTTCCTAGTGAGTTGTTAACCGTTCTTTTTTTGACCAAAACGTCATCGATAAAATCAAATTCAAATTCCCTTGAAGCTCTAATCCAAGAATCCAAATCTTCATAGGCTAAAGTTTCATCATAACCCTCTAAAAAATCAAAAACACTTTTCTTAATCATTGCTGAAACAGAACAAATACTATCTCCAGATGACAAAACTGAACAGTAAATATCTCCAATAGTTCTATTTGAAATTACTTTTCCACTTTGATCTACCGGAAAATAAAAGGAATTAAAACTTCCATCTTCATTTATAATTTCAGCATTTCCATAAACAACACCTAGGTTTTTGAATTTACTTTTTTGGAATGCATTAATCTGATTTTGAATTCCATTTGGTAATAATAAATCGTCTGCAGCCAAATCAATTAAATAATCTCCCTTGGCAATTTTTAGTGCGTTATTAAATGATTTTGTATTACCAATATTTATTTCATTACTAATATATTGTACCTCAGGATTAGATTTTAGCCAATTATTAATTATTGATTTTGTATTATCCGAACTACAATCATCCACAATAATAAGCTCAATTGGAGTGTAATTTTGTTGTATAACAGAATTCAAAGTTTCAACCACAAATTTCTCATGATTGAATGCCAAGCAAATTATCGATACAAGTGGATTCTCTTGCATATTTTTCTAAAAGAGTTATATTTGATACGAAAATAAGAAAACGTTGATGATAATACCTAACAAAAAAACTAAAATTGCTTTAATTGGCTACCGACTAGGAATAGGTGGAGCGGAAAGAGTGATGGCAAATTTGTCTGTTTTTTTTGATAAGCAAGGAATTGATGTCCACAATATTATTGTTATTGATGAAGTTTCCTATGATTTTTCAGGTAAATTATTAAATCTTGGTAAATTAAAAAACAAGTCAAACGGAATTTTTAACAAGCTAAAACGTTTCTTAATTTTGAAGAATTATCTAAAAAATAATAATTTTGATTTTATAATTGATTTTCGATTTCGAAATAAGCCACTTCAGGAATTACTTATTTCCAAATTTATATATAAATCGAAAACTATTTTTACGGTTCATAGCTATTTAATCGAGCATTACATGTCAAATTGGTCTTTTTTAACCCGATTTACACATAAAAATTCCTATAAAATTGTCACTGTTACTAATAAAACTAAAGAATTAATTGAACAAAAACATCAATTGTTAAATGTTCAAACGATATACAATCCAATAAATTTCAAAGAAATTCAATCAAAAAGTAATGAGCCAATTGATTTAAATTTTGAATATATTATTGGTATTGGTCAGATGGATACTGACGTTAAGCAATTCGACAAATTGATTGTTGCTTATTCTAATTCGCTTTTGCCAAAGCAGAATATTCATTTGGTTTTAGTTGGTGAAGGTCTAAAAATACCAGATTATAAAATAGTAGCTAAGCAAAATAAAGTTGAAGAAAAAGTACATTTCGTAGGTTTCCAAAAGAATCCGTATTCTTACTTAAAAAATGCTAAATTTCTAGTTTTAAGTAGCAAAAATGAGGGAATGCCAAATGTGATTTTGGAAGCATTTGCGTGTGAAACTCCAGTTGTTTCATTTGATTGTTTATCTGGTCCAAGCGAAATGATTATCAATAAAAGTAATGGTTTGCTAGTTGAAAATCAAAATTTAGAAAAATTGACTGAGGCTATGAATTTATTAATTTTGGATACAGAATTATATACTATTTGTAAGGAAAATGCGTTACCAAATAGCCAACATTTTTCTATAGAAACAATTGGTAAACAATGGTTGGATTTAATGCAAATAAATAAGTGATATTATGACAAAAATTGCCGATATAGAACTACTTCAAATTCCCACTATTGAAGATTTACGTGGAAATTTAGCTTTTGTTCAAAATGACATTTTACCATTTGAATTAAAAAGAATATACTATTTATTTGATGTTCCAAGCACTGCTTTCCGAGGCGGTCATTCCCATATAAATCAGCAAGAAATATTAATTGCATTAAGCGGTAGTTTTGAAGTTACACTTAATGACGGCAAGGAAAAGAAAAGTTATTTATTAAATAAACCAAATATTGGATTGCTCATTCCAGCAGGTATTTGGCGCGAACTAGAAAATTTTTCTTCAGGTGCAGTTTGTCTTGTTTTAGCGTCAGATGTTTTTGAAGAAGCCGATTATATTCGTGATTATAATGAATTTTTGAGTTCTAAATAATGAAAATCCTATATGTAGTTCCAAATATTAATAATGAAGGCGGTGTTGCGAGAGTACTTGCTATTAAAACACATTATCTTATTGAAAAATGGGATTATAATATTGATTTTCTGACTCAAAATAATGGAAGTTTCCCACAGTTCTATAACTTCAATAAAAAAATTGGCTTTCATGATATTATTTTGAAACGAAATTCTATTCAGTTTTTATTTGATTATAAAACTAAATTAAACCATCAGATTGAATTATTAAAACCTGATGTTATTATTGTTTGTGATAATGGAATTAAGGCTTTTTTACTTCCATTTATTTTAAAAACAAAAATTCCTATTGTTCTAGAAATACATAGTTCGTTGAGTGTAGTTGAAAAGGAAAATGATTCGATTTTTAATTTAATCGGCACTCATTTATCTATTTTATTCAAAAAGTTTGCCGCTAGAAGTTTTGATAATTTTGTTGTTGAAACAGCCGAGAGTATAAAAGAATGGAACGTACCTGATGGAATAATTATTCCAAACCCACTATGGTTTTATACCGATAAATTTGCAAAGCTAAATTCTAAAAAGGTAATTGCTGTTGGTCGGCATGTATATGAAAAAGGGTTTGATAGATTGCTGTACATCTGGAAAAGAATAGTAAAAAAACATCCTGATTGGCATCTTGATATATATGGAAAGTCTAGTGATGACTTATTTTTACAAAAGTTAACATCAGAATTAAATCTTACCAATAGCGTTAGTTTTTTCGAACCAACAAATGATATTGTTTCAAAATACCAAGAGAATTCAATTTATTTAATGACTTCAAGATTTGAAGGTTTTGGAATGGTATTAATTGAAGCAATGGCGTCGGGTTTACCTTGTATTTCCTATGATTGTCCGTGTGGACCAAGAGGAATTATTACCCATAAAACAGATGGGTTATTAATCAAAAATGGTAACGAATCCGATTATGTTGATGCTGTTTTACATTTGATAAACAATGATTCAAAAAGAATCGAAATGGGAAAAAACGCTAAATTAAAGAGTTTGAATTACAATATTGACAACATTATGCCTCTTTGGGATTCACTTTTTAAGGATATAAAAGCAAAATCTATTTTTTAAATTTTAAGGTGTTAATTTTACACAAATACCCAATTCTAAAAAAATTATAAACTAATAAATTAGGATTATTACCTTCCAAATTTTTATACAGAAAACCTTCTGATATTCTGAAAAATACGGAAATCAAATACGTTAATTTCAATTTATTCAAAAGTAATAATAACGAAATTAACCTAGAAAAATCCGTATTTATTTTTCCATCGTCATACAAGACAACCAAATTTTCAAGTGAACTCTTAGATTTACTTATGTATTCTTTATTGGAATCGATATCGCCGTGTTCAACTGGGTTGTCAATATGCTTTAATTTCAGATTAAATTGGCTAAGTTGATACGATAGTTGGGTATCGTCATGGCCATATTTAGTTAAGTGAGAATCAAATTTTACTTTATCAAAACTAGTTTTTTTTATAACTGTATTATTGAATAACAAAGATTGAAACGGAGCTAAATTTCTTTTTTTAACTGATTTATCTTCTATGAATTTTCCGTATTTCCATCGAAGTTTTTGATAGTTGTACGGGCATATTTCAGGATGTAATCTTCCGCCATAAATAATATCAAAATCATTTAACCAAGAAATATAATTTGATATATAATCATTTCGAATAATAATGGAATCTCCGTCTATAAAAAGTAAATTTTCAAATTTAGCTTTATTAGCAAGCGAGTTTCTATTTTGTCTGTGAGCAATATTAATTTTAAGTTCAGTAAAACTACAACACGACAACGAATTTATTTTTTCGTTTTCTGAATTTAAAACCGATTTTGAAGCATCATCTTGGCATAAAATTTCAAATTCAATTTTACATTCCAAACATTGCTTGTGAAGTTCCAAAACTAATGGATAAGCATTGTAATTGTATATTGGAATAAGAATAGAAAGCATTAAGCTATTTTTTGAACAACTTCAAATATATTACTGTCTTCACATTTTAAGGTTTTCGATGGATATTTCATCAAAAGCGCATAATCGTGAGTAGCCATAATCACTGTTTTCCCTGAAGCATTAATTTTTCTTAGAACTTCCATAACTTCAATACTTGTTTGAGGATCTAGATTTCCAGTTGGCTCATCTGCCAAAATTAATTCAGGATCATTCAGTAACGCTCTAGCGATTGCTACACGCTGCTGCTCTCCTCCTGATAATTGGTGTGGCATTTTGGAAGCAAAAGATTTCATGTCAACTTTGTCTAATACTTCGTTTATTTTATTTTGCATTTCTGGTAGATCAATCCAACCAGTAGCTTTCAAAACAAAAATCATATTTTCGTTTACAGTTCGATCTGGTAAAAGTTTAAAATCTTGAAATACAATACCTAATTTTCTTCTTAAAAAAGGAATATCATCTTCCTTTAATGTTGCTAAATCAAAATTCACAATGTTTGATTGCCCTTCTGTTAATGGTAAATCAGCATATAAAGTTTTCATAAAACTACTCTTCCCAGAACCTGTTTTTCCAATTAAATAGATGAATTCACCTTCGTTGACTTCTAAATTAACATTTGTTAAAATGACTTTTTCTTCTTGGTAAATGGTTACGTTTCTTAAAAATAAAATAGGTTGTGACATAGGATTTGTTGTTTATTTTGTAAAAGTAATAAGTTTTAATGAATTTCCAATTTCAATTTTCTTATTTATTGTTTAAAAATATGTTCATAATAATAATCAGATTAAGTTCGTTATAGGATGTATAAATAGATATATTTGATATTACTAAATTTCAACGTTATGCAAAAACCATTAAGGTTCCTTATATTTTTGTTTCTAATAATAGTAACAACAGTTTCTGCTCAAAAATCCGAGATCTATACTAACAATTTAGTAGACTTTAATCAGGCAATTTCACTGTTTAATAATAAGCAATATTTATCGGCACAAATAATTTTTGAAAAAGTAAAATTAGAGAATCTTGGACAAGAAGTTCAATCGGATTGTACTTTTTACAGTGCTATTTGTGCCATAAAACTCAATCATTCTAATTCTGATTTATTGATGCAAAATTTTATTACGGATTATCCAACTAGCACTAAAAGAAATATCGCTTTTATTGAAATTGCAGGGCATAATTTTGATCAAGGTAGTTTTTCAGAATCATTAAAATGGTTTGAAAAAGTAGATGAAAGTTCTTTAAATAATGATGATGTTGATAAATTTAATTTCCAAAAAGGATATGCTTTTTTTAATGAAAAAAATAAATCGCAAGCCACAATATATTTCAATAAAGTTCAAAATTCCAATATATATGGTTCACAAGCTAAATATTATTTAGGGTTTTTGGCTTATGAAGGGGATGATTTTAAAAATGCAAATAAGTATTTTGATCAAGTTGCTGGTGATGAAAAATACAAAGAAAAGTTGTCCTATTTTCAAGCCGACATGAGTTTTAAATCGGGTGATTTTCAAAAAGCAATTGATCTTGGATCTATAGCTTCAGCTAAATCAAATGCTCAAGAAAAATCAGAATTGAATAAAATTATAGGAGAAAGCTATTTCAATTTAAATCAATTCGAGAATGCTATTCCATTTTTAAATCAATATAAAGGGAAAAAAGGAAAGTGGAATAATACAGATTATTACCAATTAGGATTTGCTTATTATCAGCAGAATGATTTTGAAAATGCGATTACTCAATTTAATAAAATTATAGACGGAAAAGATGTTGTTGCTCAAAATGCATACTATCATTTGGGTCAAAGTTATTTGAAGACCAATAGAAAACAACAAGCATTGAACGCATTTAAAAATTCGTCTGAAATGGTTTTTGATTTGAAAATTCAAGAAGATGCTTTTCTTAATTATGCGAAATTGAGCTATGATATTGGAAATTCCTATCAAAGTGTTCCTGATGTTTTGACTTCTTTTTTAACTAAATATCCCAATTCACCAAGTAAAATAGATGTTGAATCTCTTTTAATTAATTCATTTATCACTTCAAAAAATTATAAAGGTGCTTTAGAATTATTAGAAAAAAATAGAAGTTTTGCAAATAAACAGGCTTATCAAAAAGTAACATTTTATAGAGGTTTAGAATTATTTACTGATGGAAATTATCAAGAAGCATTAGTAATGTTCAAGAAATCAATAAGCGAACAACAAGATCCTAAATTTACCTGTCGTGCCACTTTTTGGAAAGGCGAAACGGAATATGTTTTAGATAATTTTAGCGAATCTTTAATTAGTTTCAAGCAATTTATGACTTTTCCAGAATCGAAAAACACTTCTGAATCGAAAAACATCAATTACAACCTTGCGTATTCTTATTTTAAGTTAAAAGAGTACGATCAAGCTGGTGATTTTTTTCAAGCTCAAGTTGAAGCTGTTAAAGACGATAAAATTCGTTTGAACGATTCCTATTTGCGTATTGGTGATAGCCGATTTGTAAGTGCAAAATATTGGCCAGCCATGGATGCTTATAATAAAGCAATTGATTTGAAAGGTATTGATGCCGATTATGCGGCTTTTCAAAAAGCAATTAGTTACGGTTTTGTGAATAAAAATGATAGAAAAATTGATGATTTAAATAAGTTAATTGCCAATTATTCTAAATCGCAATACCGGGACGATGCCTTATTTGAATTAGGAAACACCTATGTGGCAGAGAAAAATTATGATTTAGCAATTAAAGCCTACGATCAATTGTTAAGCGAATTCAAAAAAGGTTCCTACGCTTCTAAATCTATTTTACGACAAGGATTGGTTTATTATAATACTGAAAAAGACGATCTAGCAATTGCAAAATTTAAAAAAGTTGCAGCAGAATTTCCAAAATCTCCTGAGGCCCTGGAAGCCGTTTCTACCGCAAGAATTATTTATGTAGATAATGGAAAAGTTGATGAATATGCAACTTGGGTAAGAACATTGGATTTTGTTTCTGTTACCGATTCAGAATTAGATAATGACACTTTTGAAGCTGCCGAAAAACAATTTTTGCAAAATAATACCAAACAAGCCATTTCAGGTTTTAGTAATTATGTCACAAAATTTCCAAATGGTAATCATGCCTTAAATGCTAATTTCTATTTAGCGCAATCGTATTTTACCGAGGGATTAGAAGCCAATTCAGTTGCTAATTATGAGTTTGTTATTTCTAAATCAAGAAATGAATTTACCGAACAAGCCTTGGCAAGATTATCTGAAATTTTTATTAAATCTAATGATAATTCGAAGTTAGTTCCAATATTAAAACGTTTAGAAACCGAAGCTGATTTTCCTCAAAATATAACATTTGCACAAGCAAATTTGATGAAAACCTATTATGAGCAAAAGGATTATTTAAACGCCGTTATATATGCCGATAAAGTATTAAGTAATCCAAAAACGGACGACAAAGTAAAAAGTGATGCCCAAATTATAATTGCGAGAGCCGCTTTTAGTTCAAATGATTTGCTAAAAGCACGTCAAGCTTATTCAAAATTATCATCAATCGCAAAAGGGGAGTTGGCTGCGGAAGCCTTGTATTACGATGCTTATTTTAAGAATTCCGACAGAAAATTTGAGGAATCAAATACTGTAGTTCAAAAATTAACTAAAGATTACTCTGGTTATAAATATTTTGGAGCAAAAGGGTTGGTGGTAATGGCTAAAAATTTCTACGGATTGAAAGATAGTTTTCAAGCCACTTATATCTTGGATAGTGTGATTAAGAATTTCACTTCATTTCCAGATGTTTTAGAAGAAGCTCAAAAGGAATTGGATTTTATTAAAACAGAAGAAGCGAAGACGAATTCGTCGATTACAAAATAAATAAAGAAATCAAATGAAAAAGATATTTCAAAATAAAATGGTTTTAGTTTTAATAATTTTCGGAATCCAATTTTCTATTGCTCAAAAGAAAGAAGAGAACATTGGAACAGAAGTTGTAAATGTTGTAAAACCATACACTCCAACAATTTCTGATGCTTTTAAAGTTAAAGAAATACCTGCTCTTGAAGATGCTGATAATACTAAAAAAGAAGAAATTAAGTATAACTTCTTTTCATTTCCAGTTGCATCTACATTTGTTCCTTCAAAGGGACGTGCTGCAAATGTTGATAAATCCCAATCGGAAAAATTATATAAGAACTTTGCCAATCTAGGTTTGGGAAATTATACTTCCCTTAATGCTGAACTTTTTGTTACAGAAAACATCAGTGATCATGAATATATTGGTGGAATGTTCAGACATCTTTCGTCCCAAGGTGGAATAAATGGGGTTGCTTTAAATAATGATTTTTACAAGACTTCTGTAGATTTAACTTACGGAAATCAACTTCAAAATTTGACTTGGATTTCAGATTTAGGGTATCAAAATCAAATGTATAATTGGTATGGAATTCCTGAAAATTTTTCTCAGCCAACACTAGATAGAATTAATCCAAAACACACATTTAATAATTTTTATGTTGGAACAAATTTGAGTTTGAGTGATAGTTTTTTTAAAGAAGCTAGTTTGAAATACAATCGTTTTTGGGACGCTCTTGGGTCGGTAGAAAACAGATTTTTTGTAAAACCATCCTTCGAATTTAATCTTTTAAACCAGAAAATTAAGACCAATTTTATACTTGATTATTTAGGTGGTAATTTTGATAAAAACTTCTCAGGAACAAATGCAATAAAATACGGTTTTACCAATTTTGGAATTCATCCAAGTATAGTTGTAAATAAAAATGATTGGGCCATAAACATAGGAGCATCTGTTTTTTATAGTATTGATAATGAAAATAGTACCAGTAAATTATTTGTATATCCGCAAGTAAATGCTTCTTTAAAAGTGGTTGGTGATTACATGATTTTTTATACGGGTGTTGAAGGTAGTTTAGATCAAAATTCTTATCGTGATTTTTCCAATGAGAATCCTTTCGTATCTCCAACATTAGAAATTGCTCCTACAGATAAACAGTTTGATTTATTTGCTGGATTAAAAGGTAAATTGGCAAGTAATGTAAGTTACATCGTTCGTAGTTCAATTCAAAACGAAAAAAACAAGCCTCTTTTTATAACCAATAAATTCAATATGTTTTCTACAAATTCTGAGAGCTATCAATTTGGAAATTCTTTTGGTGTAGTTTACGATGATTTAAGAACCTTGAATTTTTATGGAGAATTAAAAGCCGATTTCACAAAAAATATAACCATAGGTTTAAACGGTACCTTCAGTAAATTTTTCACAACCTATCAAGAGGAAGCATGGAATTTACCATCGATTAAATTAGGCGCTACTATTAATGTAAACATCACTAAAAAATGGTTTGCTGGTGCAAATGTGTTCTATGTAGGCGAAAGAAAAGATGTTGTTTACAAACAGAGTATGATTGCAATTTTTCCACCAGCCTATTATCCAGAAACGACTAATTTGAAAAGCTATTTTGATGCTAATTTTAATATTGGATACCAACATAGCGAACGATTAACAGGATTTTTAAAATTGAATAATATTGCCAATCAATCCTATCAAAAATGGATGAATTATCCAGTTCAAGGGCTTCAAGTGTTGTTGGGAGCAAGTTATAAATTTGATTTTTAATTTTTTTACCACAAAAGACTCAAAACACACATCTTACTTTTGCGCTTAACTTTGTAACTTTTGTGGTTAATTTTTCAATATGACTTTCAAACAAAAAATCCATCTTCATTATACACAGCAAGTTCAAGACAAAATTGATGTTTTTCGGGACATGATTTCGGCATTGACCGAAGATTCTAAGAATGATGCCAAAGGATCGGCAGGTGACAAACACGAAACCGCTTTATCAATGATGCATTTAGAGCAAGAGAAACTCAACTATAAACTCAAAGAAGTGCTAGATCAAAAAATGATTTTAGACAAAATAGATTCAAGTTTTCAGCATTCTACAATTGCATTAGGAAGTTTGGTTCAAGCCAATGGAATCTATTTGTATTTAAGTTTAGCATTGCCTAAAATTACCATTGACCAAGTAAATATTATTGCTCTTTCATCACAATCTCCACTTGGAGAAAAATTAATGGGAAATAAAGTGGGTTTTGAGTTTGAGATTAATGGAACTAAATACCATATTGAAAGTATTTCATAACCCTTGTTTTTACGATTTATAACTTACTCTATAGATAATAACTATATTTAATTTCATATTTATATAAAAATATATTATTTTGTTTAAAATTATAACTAAATAATTCAATTTTGTTTTAAAAAGGAATTATAATATTCACTTTTGCAGAAGTAAAAATTATATATTATGTGTGGAATTTTAGCCATTATTGGAAAAGGAAAAGAGGAAGGTTTAGTTAGAGAACTTTCTAAAAGAATGTCGCATCGTGGACCAGATGAAAGCGATTTGCATGTTACTGAAAACGGTCATATACTTAGTCATGAGCGCTTATCAATTATAGATTTACATTCGGGAAGACAACCAATTCAAGGTTCAAAAACAGCTTGGATGGTTCACAATGGTGAGGTTTATAATCATCAAGAATTGAGAGATGGAATTCTAAAACATCATACCTTTAGAACTAAATCAGATTCTGAAGTTATCGTTCATTTATATGAAGAATTTGGATATGATTTTTGCAATATGTTGCATGGGGATTGGGCTTTTGTAATTGTTGATGGTGACGATTATATTGCAGGTCGTGACCCAATGGGTGTGAAACCGTTGTATTATGGTTTGGACGAAAGGGGTCGTACCTATTTTTCATCGGAAATGAAGCCTATTGCTGACCAATGTAAAACATTTTCAACATTTCCCCCAGGGCATTATTATACCCCAAAAACAGGTTTTGTAAAATATTACCATCCTGAATATGAAGATTATTTAAAGGCCGATCACGAATTGGATTTGGAATTAATTAGAACTTCATTAACAGAAGCCACTCGCAAAAGATTGATGAGCGACGTGCCAATTGGAGTTTTACTTTCAGGAGGACTTGATTCTTCATTAACTTCTTCGATTGCTTCTAGATTATTAGCGGAAAGCGGTAAGAAATTACATTCTTTTTCAATTGGTTTAGATGCTAATGCCCCAGACGCTTTAGCGGCCAAAAAAGTAGCGGATTATTTAGGAACCGAACATCACGAAATTCACTTTACTATTGAGCAAGGAATCGAAATATTAGACAAATTAGTTTGGCATTTAGAAACCTACGATGTAACGTCAATTCGCGCTAGTACCCCAATGTATTTCTTGTCAAAAGCAATTACTGATATGGGAATAAAAGTAGTTTTATCTGGTGAAGGAGCCGATGAAATTTTTGGTGGCTATTTGTATTTTAGAAACGCCCCATCTGCAGTTGATTTTCAAAAAGAAACAATTGAAAGAGTTCAAAAATTATTCACAGCCGATTTGTTAAGAGCTGATAAATCTACAATGGCTCATGGTCTAGAAGCCAGAGTTCCATTTTTAGATAAAGATTTTTTGGATATTGCTATGTTAATCAAAGCCGAAGAAAAACAACCTAAAACTTATAACGGCAAAGAAAAATACATTTTAAGAAAAGCTTTTGACACTCCAGATAATCCCTATTTGCCTGATGAGGTTTTGTGGAGGCAAAAAGAGCAATTTTCTGATGGAGTAGGTTACAATTGGATAGATCAATTAATTGAATATTGTTCTTCAAAAGTAACTGATTCTGAATTGGAATCTGCTGCCAGTTTATTTCCATATAATACACCTACAACCAAAGAGGCCTATTATTATAGAACAATTTTCAATAAATATTATCCTCAAACAAGCGCAGCCGAAACCGTTAGAAAATGGATTCCAAAATGGCAGGAAAATCAAGATCCTAGTGGAAGAGCGAATGCTGCTCACGTAAATGCAGATACCGATATTGCGAAAACAAATGTGATTTTTAGTTAGTTTTTTTATTGCATTTCGTTTCTAAACGCTTACTTTTAGTAAGCGTTTTTTATTGGCAATAAACGTCTTAGTAATTAACCGATATATGTTAATAACTTAAACCACAAAACAGGCGATTTAAGGGAATATTAATTCTTGTTTGACTATATTTGTACGTTAAACAAAAAAATATTCAGAATTACATTAATATGAGCGAAGAAATAAATAAAAATAATTATTCAGCAGATAGTATTCAGGCATTAGAAGGAATGGAGCATGTAAGAATGCGTCCATCGATGTATATTGGAGATGTAGGAGTTAGAGGTTTGCATCACTTGGTTTATGAGGTGGTTGACAACTCTATTGATGAAGCAATGGGAGGTCATTGTGATAAAATTATAGTAGATATTAACGAAGACGGATCTATTTCTGTTGAAGATAATGGACGTGGTATTCCTGTTGGAATTCACAAAAAAGAAGGAGTTTCAGCATTGGAAGTTGTTATGACTAAAATTGGTGCTGGAGGTAAATTCGATAAAGATTCTTATAAAGTTTCTGGAGGACTTCACGGTGTTGGGGTTTCTGTTGTAAATGCATTATCAAATCATTTAAGAGCAACTGTTCACAGTAGTGATGGAAAGATTTATGAGCAAGAATATGAAAAAGGAAAAGCACTTTATCCAGTTAAACAAATTGGGGACACCACTAAAAGAGGAACAATTGTTACTTTTTACCCAGATCCAACCATATTTACTCAAACTATAGAATATTCATACGATACTTTATCGGCTCGTATGCGTGAATTGTCCTTTTTAAATAAAGGAATTACAATTGTTTTTACTGATAAAAGAGAGAAAGATAAAGATGGTAATTATGTGTCTGAAACTTTTCATTCTAATGAGGGATTAAAAGAATATATCCGTTATTTAGATGGAAATCGTGAACCTATTATTGCTCATGTTATCTCAATGGATTCTGAAAAAGGAGAAATCCCAGTAGAAGTAGCGTTAATTTATAATACAAGTTACTCAGAAAATATATTTTCATATGTAAATAATATCAATACTCACGAAGGAGGAACGCACTTGCAAGGTTTTAGAACAGGTTTAACAAGGGCCCTGAAAAAATATGCTGAT
>Ga0102879_1000043_pt1 | contig 52172 bp, 26 predicted proteins | sample Colrivmet1548B02_FD_78187 | JGI IMG/M metagenome (GOLD analysis project Ga0102879, IMG submission 78187) | Estuarine microbial communities from the Columbia River estuary - metaG 1548B-02 | ecosystem: Environmental > Aquatic > Marine > Intertidal zone > Estuary | place: USA: Columbia River... | reverse complement strand
CCATATAACTTAAAAGCATTTGGCTGAAAACTCCAGAAGTATTGGTCAAATTCAACCAAATACGGTTTCTTTCTGTATTGGTTCTAAAAAATTGAGTTGAAGTGCTACTCAAACGCATTGCATTTTTAAAATTCAAAGTTGAAGCACTTTTAGCTTTAACAAAAAACCCTTGACCTACTTGAATCGTTCCATTTGGAGTTCCACTTGTTGCAGTGGCTGCTGTTCCTGTACCTCCAGCTGGATTATAAGTTGCATAAGCTGAGCCCGATGCCGCATTAGTTTTTCTCCAGAAATACAAAGTACTTTCAATATTATCGGTATTTTCAGATATAAATGCATTTGCGTTTATAGTTGATGGATAAGGATTTCCTACTAAATTATAACTACGAGCAGCATCAGTATAGTTTAGGGCTATTGGAACGGTACCGTTATTAGGTACTCCCGTGAAAACGCCGTTAAAAGTAGTTGGCGTAGCAGCAGTCAACGTATTATCAGCACGAATTAAATATCCTGTTGCAGTAGCAAAATTAGTTGTTGTTAAAGGTGTAGTAACTACATTATATAAATTAGTCCCCGAATTGTAAGTATAAAAACGTGTGTCTAAAGTGTTTGGTGAAAAAGCTTTTAATTTTTGACCCGCCACTGGTGAACTCCATAATGTATAATCATACAATTGAATAGAAGCACTGTTTCTTTTTATTGTTGCAGTTCCAGAACCTGAGTTAGTATTTGTTAAAGCAGTTTGAATTAAGTTGGCATTGTTTTCTACAGTTATTGTTCCATTATTAGCAACAGCTCCTGCAACGGTCAAGTTAAAACCTGTATTAACTGTTAATGATGTTGAAGCATTTAATGTTAAAGATGCTACACTTACATTAGAAGCAATAATAGGTTGATTGGTTACATTTGCTATCGTTACATCAGTTAAAGAATTTGGTACTCCAGCACCAGTCCAGTTTGTTCCAGTTGCCCAATCTGTGCTTGTTGTTCCTGTCCAAGTAGTAGGAGTTGAATATACTAATTGAACTTTTCCTGCTATGCCAGTGGTATAATTTAATGACCATCCTGTACCTAAACCTATAACACTACTAAACTCTCCTATAAGTGTACCCGTAGCATTGGTAGTTAGTATACTAATGGTTCTATTTCCAACGGGCGTAAATATACCTGTTAAGTCTAATGTTGCATTGGTAATATTAAATCCTCCACCAGTAGCACTGTTGGTAATTTGGTCAAAAGCTGTACTTGATACAATACTTGGAATGTCCAATTTCAATGTACCGTTAAGTGCCACCGTTGAAGCATTCGCAATATCTGTATTTCCTACTCCAGAAGCACCACCAGGGGAAATCACACTAGTTGCAGAAGTCGTTACGGCCGCAAAAGTATTTAAGTTTGTAGCCGTTCCTGTATTGACAGTACCATTGTTTGTAAAAGCAGAATTAGCTGCAGATAAGCAGGTTGCTTCATATAAAGTAATTGCAGTATATGTAATACTTGTATCGCCTGTACCAGATGTTTTAGTAAGAGTCCCTGATGCAGGAGTGGTTCCAGTTAATGCAAAACCACCTGTTAATGCAGTAGCAATTCCATTTACTTTAGCGAAAACTACGGTATAAACATTTGAGTTAGCATCCGTATAAGTAGCGCCCGCAGCTGCGGCAGCTGTCAAACCTACGGTAAATTGAACCGATCTACTTGTAGCAGGTGTATTATAGTTAAAATTAATTGTCCCAGCAGTACCATTTGTAACAGTAAAAGATTGGAATTCAGAACTTGAATTTATAATTCCTGTGTTATTGATGCTAGATCTAGTAGCTATACCACCAAAATTAATACTTTGCCCTGTGAAAGTTAACGCACCAGCATTATTAATAGTCACAGCAGGAGTACCTGTAGCCGCAAAAATACGTATTGGACAGCCCGTAACTGCGGTAAATGGTTGCGAATTTTTTAAGTTCAGTACACCTGTGCCAGTATTTGTTATAGTAACAAGACCCTCACCAGTAGTAGCTGGCACTCGAAGCGCAGCATTATTAGAAGACGATCCAATTGCAACATCTACATTTACCGTACCCTGATTTTCAAAATTTATCTTGTTTATAGCAGGTAGAGTATTGCCTGAGTTGTTAACACTTAAATTAATAACAGAACTTGATGAAGCACCCAAAATAGCAACAGTTCCTTTATTAGTAAAATTAACATCAGCAGCAGCAGCAGTAGTTTGAAGAATATTAATCCCCATGGCAGTATTAGTAGCAGCGCTATTTAATATCAATGTTGTTCCTGTATTTACAGTAACATTGTTTCCATTATTCCCCATTATTAATAATCCACAATTAACAGGTGCACCTACAGTTCCTAGCGTAAATCCAGCACCACCGATAACTACAGGACCTTTAGCTCCATCACCTACTCGAAGTGCATAAACGGCTAAAGCCGTGTTGTTAAGGCTAAAAGTAGTGGTGCCATTAAAAAGCATTTTATAGGTCGTGTTCGCTGCAGTACCCGTAAATTGAATACCTCCGCTTGAGGCGTTAGTACTTGCACTTGTATTAATGTTTAAGGCACCGGATCCTGAATAGCCATATTCTGTAGCAATACTAGGAGCCACAGAAGGAACTTGACAAGCGATACCAAACGAGGCACCAACATTAGTAGAGGTAGCATTCAATGTTCCATTATTAACAATACTACCTCCTTTTAAGGTGATAGCGACAACTGCAGTATTGTTGACCGTAAGAGTTGCCCCAGAATTGATGGTTAAGATAGAACCTGTGTGGCCACCAGTAGCATTATTGATAGCAAGGCTAATCATTCCATAAGTACCGCTAGCTACAACAGGAGTACCGCCATTGCTGATTACAACAATATCTGTTGATTTTGTTTGACCAGGAAAAGTATCTGGACCATCTCCTGTTGTTGTCCAGTTAGCAGCAGTTGCCCAGTCATTAGAATTATTTCCTCCGACCCAGGTAAAGGTTTTAGTACAAGAAGTATTTACCGTAATGGTCATTGTAGCTGTTGAAGCACACTGACCTGCGTCTGGTGTAAAGGTGTAGGTTGTGGTAGCCGCATTATTTAATGCTGGCGACCAAGATCCTGAAATACTATTATTAGACGTTGTTGGTAAAGCCGATAAACTTACTCCTGCACAAATGGTAGCCACTTGAGTAAAAGTTGGTGTTACAGGTGAATTTACCACAATGGTCATTACAGCTGTTGTAGCACACTGACCTGCAGTTGGTGTAAAGGTGTACTCGGTAGTTGCCGCATTATTTAATGCTGGCGACCAAGTTCCTGTATAACTATTATCAGAAGTTGTTGGCAAAGCCGATAAACTTCCTCCTGAACAAATGGCAGCAACAGCAGTAAAAGTTGGAGTTACATTTGCATTTACCGCAAAATTCCCACCAGTTGTTGAAGCTCCTCCCAAAGTAGTCGTAACTACTACTGCTCCAGAGGCAATTGCCCCAGCAGGAAGAGTAGCCGTTATTTGAGTTGCACTATTAACGACATAGCTGGCAACAGCAACACCATTAACGGTTACTGCTGTAACTCCTACAAAGTTAGTTCCTGTAATGACTAAAGTAGCCCCTGCACAACCTTGTGTAATTACAGTTGTTCCATCACTAGTCAAACTAGTAATTGTTGGTTCACTAGAGGACACATTAGTAGTAAGATTCAAGGTGGCGGTATTACAGCCAGTAACATAAGTGTAGGTTCCAGTAGCAGTATACGTTTGGCTATTGAGTGCCCAAGTATAAGAACCAGTTGGTTCTGCTACTGTTTCACTTCCAGTTGTTGTTGCTGGATTAACTGTAATGGTCATTGTAGCTGTTGTAGCACATTGACCTGCAGTTGGGGTAAAAGTGTACACGGTAGTTGCCGTATTATTTAATGCTGGCGACCAAGTTCCTGTAATACCAGTTGTATTTGTAGAGGTTGTTGGCAAAGCCGATAAACTTGCTCCTGAACAAATGGCATCCACTTGCGCAAAAGTTGGAGTTTCACTTGAATTTACCGTAATGGTCATTGTAGCTGTTGAAGAAGCACACTGACCTACGGCTGGCGTAAAGGTGTACACGGTAGTTGCCGTATTATTCAAAGCTGGCGACCAAGTTCCAGTAATTCCATTGTTAGAGGTTAATGGCAAAGCCGATAAAGTTGCTCCAGAACAAATGGCAGCCACTTGCGTAAAAGTTGGAGCTACACGAGTACCGCAATTCCATGCACCTGCATCGGCTGAGACTGCGACTGAAGTGCTAGTCGTAGTAGGTCCAAAAGCTATAGGAGTAGCATCTCCAGCAGCTGCAAGACCAAATCTAACTTTACCACTTGTATCGTCATAAGTTAAGTTAGACGAGGCAAGTGTTATAGCAGCATTTACAGTTGAATTGCTATTAGTCACATTAGCACTAATCTTTTGAGCAAGTGAATAACTAAGAGTTGAACCTATACTAGCCGGAGAACCCCAGTCGCCTGCAGCACTAACATTAGAATTCAATTTATTATCATAAAATAAGGAATTATATATTTTTGTCGTTCCTGAATCTGTTCTTATTACTCCATAATCTTGGTTTGTTAATCCTGTAGTATTTTGAAAAAAGGTGCAATTGTACGCATTCACAACAGCAGTAGCACCAGTAACAAACAAAGCACCTCCACCTTGTGCAGCAGTAGCACTTGTTGTTTTATTTTTATAAAAAGTACACCTGGTTAATGTAGCAGTAGTACCAAGACCAATAGAAATAGCACCACCATCACGTACGGCAGTATTTTCTTTAAAAAGGCAATCCGTAATATTTAAAGTAGAAACAGAAATAGCAAGAGCACCACCAGCAGCTGCTGTGGTACTGGTTATGGTATTTCCATTAAACCTACAATTTTCAAAATTTATAGTAACACCAGCCTGATTACTAAACAATACAGCTCCCCCTGCTGCTATACTAGAACTCTGCCCAGAAAAAGTGATGTTTTTAAACGTTACGTTTTGACCACTAGAAGCAGCGTTGATTGTAAACATTCTAGCAGTACTTCCAGTTACACCAGATAGAGTAGAGCCTCCTGCATCACCTTGTATAGTGTATGCAAAAGCTTTAGTTAAAGTTTGAGATCCAGCAGGAACAGTTCCCACAACCCTTAAAACATCGGTTGCTGAATTTATTTGAACTAAAGCAGTAGTAAAACTACCAAAAGCATTAGCTTCACTTGAACCATCAGCTAATCCTGAAGCAGTAGCCTTAACCCAAACGGTTTGTTGAGAATACAAATTGCCCGCTAAAAATAGAAGGCATAAAGTATTAAAAATATTTTTTTTCATAATCGATTAATTATTATTTTGATACGGCAAATAAAAAAGTAGAACATTAATTTTTTATTAATTTTTCATTAATAATGAAAAATTTTAATGAAAAAAAAATAAATCAATAAAAAAAGACTGTTTTTTTTATTGATTTATTCATTAATAACTAGGTAAGATGCCCTTTAAAAAATTTATATGGATATTAAATTTATAATAACGTTAAATCATTTAATTGGCTCTTTAATATTTCAACCCGCAAAGAGGGTTCTAAGTAGCAAGTGTAATAAAGTGTCTTGTTTTATTATTGTAATTGTCTGATTTTAAATATTTTCTGCTTAATCAATACTTTTGACTTTACGACATTAAAATTTTCGACTTACTTATAAAGTAATTCATTTTTCAAAAAAATTAATTTGCCGGTTCTACTCTATACCGTCTTTCTATACTAACCTCTGTCATTTTTTTTAGGGCTTCATCTGACAAATCCATTTTGTTTTCTTTTTTCAATTCTTCCAATCTCGTTTTAAGATTTGAAATTAATGCTGCGTTTGCTGAATTGTTATATACATTATCTACTTCAAAAGGGTCTTTTTTTAAATCGAATAACTCCCAGTTATCCTTATCGTAGTAATAATGTATTAATTTATAGCGTTCCGTTCTTATTCCGTAATGAGGCTGTACATGATGCCAATACGGATATTCGTAATAGTGATAATAAACAGCATCTCTAAAAGGTTTAGCTTTTTTGTTTTCTAAAACTGGTACAAAACTCTTCCCTTGTATGTCTTTGGGTGTTTCAATACCTGCTAAACATAATAAAGTGGGAGCAAAGTCTATATTTAAAAGCAAATCATTGCTAACCGTACCCGGACTAATATGGTTAGGATAACGCATTAAAAGCGGCATATGTAGGGATTCTTCATACATAAACCTTTTATCAAACCAACCATGTTCTCCTAAATAAAAACCTTGGTCAGAAGTATAAACCACTATTGTGTTTTCGGCTAAACCACTTTCATCTAAATACTTTAGCATATCGCCAACAGCATCATCTACTCCTTTTACAACACGTAAATAATCCTTAATATAATGCTGGTATTTCCACTCTTTTCTTTGGATGTCTGTCATAGTAGTATCTGGCGTCCAAAATTCGCCCTCATTATTACCAAAACTATTCCAGGCATTCAGTTGTTCTTCTGATAGCCCTTTAGGGGGTTTGATTTTCAAATCCTTTCTGTTCAGATGCCCGTCAATTCTCATCCAGGCATCTTTTGCAGCGTCTCTTCCTTTATAATCATCATTAAAAGTGGTAGGATACGGAATGGTAACATCCTCTAGATAATCTTCATAACCAGGACCGGGTTCCCAAGGGCGATGCGGTGCTTTAAACTGATACATGAGCATAAATGGATTATCCTTTTTTTCTCTGTTTTTTAACCATTTAATAGCATCTTCTTTTATTACCGCTGTAGAATGTTTTCCTTTTTCTTCAATAATTTTATTTTCTGTTGTTTCAAAAACGGGATCAAAATAAGTACCCTGACCTTCTTTATTAAATAATACTTTATAATAATCAAAACCTGTAGGTGCGGTTCCTAAATGCCATTTACCAATTACGGCTGTTTCATAACCCGCACTTTGAAGTAACTTCGGAAAAGTTTGTTGTGAACCATCAAAATCACCCCCGCCTTCATTTTTAAAAAAACCATTTACATGACTGTATTTTCCCGTAATAATGGAAGCTCTTGAGGGACCACAAATGGAATTGGTACAAATCATATTATTAAAACGTACCCCTTCCCTACCGATACGATCTATATTTGGGGTCGGAGCCACTTTCGCCAAAAAACCTTTGTAAGCACTAATGGCGGCCAAAGCGTGATCATCTGTCATAATAAACAAGATGTTTGGTTTCTTTTTTGGAATTTTATTTGTGGCTACAAATGCCGTATTACAACTTATCAGCGAAAAAATAGCTACTGTAACTAATAAATAGAAATGATTTTTAGAACTCATGGATTTAATCTAATTAATTGTTTTTATGTTTTTTATACTTCAATTTCTAATTCGGAAATTTTGCGTTTTTTCCCCATTCTTTATTTGGGAGTTCCGATAATTCAAGCTTTAATTCTCCACCAGCCATTATTTGGGCGTGGGTTATAAATGGAGCATCAATTTCAGTATTATTTAGGAAAGCCTTTTGAATATATTTATTAGTTTTACTAGATCCTTTTGCCAGAATTGTGAAAGTTTTTCCATTTTTAAGAATAATTGTTGTTCTCTCAAATAAAGGACTTGTAATAGTATAGTAGGGCTCACCGGGAGTTACGGGATATAAACCCATAGCGGTAAACACCACAAATGCAGTCATACCCCCACCATCTTCGTCTCCAGGAATTCCAAATACATTATCTTTGAACCATGTATCTAAAAGGAATCGGGTACGTTTCTGAGTTTTCCAAGGAGCTCCAAAATAGTTGTACAAATACGGTATGTGAAATGAAGGTTCATTCCCCATAGAAAATTGCCCGACAAGTCCCGTTGAATTAGACCCATTTATGTAGAAATCGCTCTTACCCATATCAAGAGGCTCTCTAAACAATTGATCCAAACGCGTTTCTGCCCCTTTTTTTCCTCCAAGTAATTCTGTTAATCCACTAATATCATGTTGCACATCCCAGGCATAAGTCCAGCCATTGTTTTCGTCATAATATTCTCTAAACCCTTTTCCTCCTCCATTTTTTGGGTCTATCATTACCCAATCGCCGTTAGCGTCTTTTGGCATAAATAAGCGTTTTTCAGGATGCCATAGGGTTTTAAAATTTTTGGCTTTTGGGGCAAAAAGAGTATAATCATTTTTTTTGCCAAGTTCTTTTGACAGTTCGGCTAAGGCCCAAAAATCGTAGGTAATCCCCAAGGATACTGCCACCGGTTGTCTTTTCTCAAAGCTATCTACATTGGGTTCTGTCTCTTTTTCATCTATTTTTAATGATGGAAAATAGCCGTTGTTATGGTATATGTCATCAATAGGCAATCTTGGGTTGCCTTGTCTCCAAGGAATAAAAGTGCCAGCAATTAAATTTTTCTTAATCCCTTCATACGCTTTTTGTACATTATAATTCTTGAGCCCTTTTCGATATCCATCTATAAAAATAGCGGAGGAATGATAGGAATTCATGCAAAGATGGTTGCCGAAAACCTGGGGAAATGTTGGCATCCAGCCACTTTGTTCGTACATCAATGTATAGGAATTTAATATGTCATCTTCCATTTTCGGATCAAGGATTGTTCGTAGGGGGTGTTGCGCTCGATAGGTGTCCCAAATCCAATCATCTACATAAAAAGGCCGATTTGAAGTATGCACTTTTTGATCGTAACCACTGTAATACTTTCCTCCTTCATTGATGTTAACCATTCGTTCATAAGTTCGGTATAAGGAAGTGTAAAAGGTTCTTTTTTGAGCTTCTGTCCCCCCTTCTACTTGTATTTGATTTATAGCATTTTCCCACTTTATTTTTCCTGATTTTGTTAATTCATCAAAACTTTGTGTTCGCAATTCCTTCTCAAAATTAAGTTTAGCCTGCTCTAAACTCACATAAGAAACTGCATACTTAATTAGGATTGTTGAAGGTGCATTCGCATTTGCTGAAATAGTGATTTTTTGTTTATCACTAATAAACTCAAATTCATTTATAGGATTATTAGTACTATCAGTTATTTCGCCATATAAAAAAACAGAAAAACTATTAGTTACCGGGTTAGTCCCTCCAGTTTTTTTGCTAACCACTTCCGTAACATTAAAATAATTTTTATCCTTAGAAAAGATCCTATTTTCAGATCCTTTTATCAGTAAATTTTTTTGAACATTTTTTGGAAAATCTATTTTATAAATAGCACATTTTTCTCCAGGAGTAAAACTTACGGTTATGTCATCATCAATTAAATAGGTGGAATAAAACCAAGGGTGAATGATTTCCAAATCATGATCAATAGTCATTTTTTTGTTCCAAGAAGCATCATTTACTAAACCCGCAGCAATTTTCATAGGCAAAATTCCCGGTGATCGATGTGAGGTTACTTGAAATGGGAAGGCGTCTACTTGATCCGAAATATAATCTTTCTTAATGGGGTACATCCGCATCATTTGGTTGGGCAAATGCATCGTTGGATAGGTTGGTACTAAAAAAGGGGCAACATTACCAATGGTTGGGTCAATATATTTAGTAAAATCTTCTTGTGAAAAAGAGGGGCTAATGGAAGCAAATGTTAGTAGTGAAATCGCGAAATATTTATTCATTTTTTTAATCATTTTTATTATTTTAAAGAATTTTAATATTGCTATTGCTTCGCAGCAATAGCACCGGTAAACGAGTTTTCGAGATACATTGGTGAAATGATGCTGATTTATCGTTCACTCATTGAGTTTATTTGTTTAAAAAAATCCATATTATCACACTTAAAAATCGCTTTGATTTTTTGCTTGTTTTCAGGAATATTTTCTCTAAATTTTATCACAAACTTATTCCAACCTCTGTCTAATGGAATCTCCTTCATAGGCGCTCTTTTATCTCCATTAAGAATAAAATTGAAATTAGCCACCTCCTTTATTTCTAAGCTCAGCTTAGGCATATCTGGTTCTGCCAATAAATCGACCAACGATCTTGGACTAAATACCCAAAAGCTAATGCCATCAGCATCTTCCTTAAATTTAATCAAGTTGCCATTCAAGTCAATAGCTCGTTTATTTTCATAAATCGAATTATCAAATTGTATTCCCAAATTGGTTAACATTAATCGAATAGGCGACTCCGATTCAATAGGCATGTCTTTAAAGTCAAACGAAGCTATTATTACCTCTGATTTTCCTTGATTAAAAGTAATTAAAGTAGTTCCCACCCCTTTTTTCTCCATCTCGCTTCGGAAAACACTTCCGGTTTTAGTTGGTTCAGGACGACCATTCCAGGCTTGCCATTCGGTAGTACAAGCAGTGAGTAAAACGGTCGCATTTCTGACCATTTCGCCCGTCATCCCATAGTTTAAAGCGGTTTTTCCGAGCGGCAATAATTCTGAAAAATAGAAATCGCTATGCTCTAAATTTGATAAAATTTGGGCATCTTGCACTTTGATAAATGATGTAGCTTTACGTGGTTCAAGTGCCAGAGGAAAGGGCAAAATAGTATTTAGCGAAGAAAGCGTTTCGGGCGAAACTCCCCAAATTATAATTCGTGCACCGGCATTTATGGCTTTTTCATATTTGGCTTTCAGCACTTTATCAGTAGCTATATTCAAACCATCAATTATTACCAATGATTTTGCTGTAGGTAGGGCTGTTTTACTAAAGCGAACACCCATTTCAGTAAGTTTAAGAGCCAGTTGCGACGAATCAGTTCCAATTAAGATAAGGTTGTCGTTTTCGATTACTGGAAATTTTTTGGATGACGCTAATTTAGGATACATCTTAAACTCCTTTACCGGTGTGCTGTTGGCTGCTTGAATAGCCTCAAACATCGGCCAGGTTTTGTACAATGGCATATTGACATCGTAGCCAGGATTGAGCGTGCTAGTATAAGGCCCTAAGCGTTCAGGTTGAACGCCAAAAGCTCCTTCATTAAAAGCAGGAAAGAAAATACCGTCTTCAAGAATTGGCGCACGAGAGGAGTCTTTCATTCCAAAAGCCAAGGGTTTTAATCCATACCAAACTATATTAAAAATACTGGTGTAGCTCGGTTTGTATTTAAATTGTGTCGTAATAAGTTTATATGCTTCGTTTGCCAAGCCTTCCATTCGCCCTAGTTGTGATTCGTACGCACGATTGCCATTAATTGTTGATACCTGTTTTGGTGTTCCGAAGTAGGCTATTCCGGTCTCGCCAATTCCCCAGGGTAAACCTCGTGATGACCATGCTTTCATAGACGATTCATTTCCATAATGTCCAATCACAGTAGGTAAATTGGTAGGATACATCGGTTCGCCATCGCCCGAAATCCAGTTTCTGCTGGAGTCGAGTGTTCTTGTAATTTCTGTCCAATTATTTATTTCCTGAATCTGGCGATCGATTAGTTCCTTTGTGCCACGCATAACATTCGTAACAACTGGTAATGTTTCGTTACACACACTCCATCCAAAAACAGAAGGATAGTTGCGATCGCGCATTACAAGGCTTTTTACATGACTTTTGCATCTTGACCAATACGTTTCCGAATCCATTTTAGGTCCCCCATCGCTTGACCAAATTGCTGTTTCGTCGAGTACGCACATACCCATTTCGTCTGCCATATCAAGATAAAAAGAAGGGAAAGGCTGTGCATGAAGCCTTACTGCATTGGCATTGGCATCCTTCAACATTGTATACCATGCCCAGGCGTACCGACGAGTCATCTGTGGTATTCCCATAAAATGCCATGAATCGCCTTTTAGCAGAATAGGTTTTCCATTCAAGGTAAATTCAAGTCCTTTGATTGCAAATTGTCGCCAGCCAAATCGGGTATATTTTGTGTCAACAACGGTCTTTTTATCGGTATTCAAGCTTATGACAGAGCCATAGAGGTTTGGAGACTCCGGCGACCACAATTTTAGTTCTCCATTTATTTTTCGATTCAGATTTACCACAATGCTATCGCCCGCTTTTAGGGTAATTTTCTTGGTATTAGCTATGACAAAAACCTCATCGGTCATACCTCCGTTATCTAAAGGCAAAAGGTTGATATCGCTTGTTGCGGGTTTTGCCCAGTTTTTGACTGAAGCATTGATGGTAAATGATTGTCTTTTAGCCGAGTTATTTTTAATACTTACTAAAAAAGCCAATGTGTCTTTTTGGACGTTGGGTTGTACAAAGACATTGATAATTGCCAATTCAGGTACAGCTATCAATGAAACATCCTGCCAGATCCCTGCAATATGCTGTCCCCACCTCGAGCCGGCCAAATAATTACGGTGGCCATATTTCCCCGGAACATCCGTTAAACTGGCTTTGGCTACACCAACCATCACTTCATTGGTTCCTTTTTTCAGAAATGGGGTAACATCAAATTCTCGTGGAAAAAACAAATCAATGTATTCACCCACAAACTGCCCGTTTACATAAATTTTGGCAAATCCGGCAATGGCTTCAAAATGAAGTTTTTTCTGCTTTCCTGCCCAATTTTCGGGTAAAACAAACTCTTTTCTCATCCAACCCATTTGTGCTTGTTCCCACGCTTTAGGATAGGAAGGAAAAGTATTAAAGTCGCCGCCTTCGCCATTGGTATAGCCATTTACATTCCAAGGCGAGGGTACTTTTAAAGGGACTGCGTCCCAATTAAATGAGCTTGGCTTTACGAATTTTGCCATATCGGTTTCGTAAACTGGCATAAACTGCCATTTTCCGCTCAGGCAAATTTCTTCCCTGTATGGTTTTTCGGCTTCGTTTACAAAACCTTTTATCGGATTGAAAACAGGATTGTAAATCTCTTGTGCCACAGACCGATTATAGAATGTACAAGCGAATAGAACAAATAAAAAACAAAAGTTGGTTTTAATTCGTAACATATTATCTTATTGTTTAATGAGAACTATTTTTTATTTTGAGGTAAAAAAAGTCACCTAAATAGTGACTTTTTGAATTGAATTAAAAAAAATATTAGTTTTTAGCTTTTGCTTCATTCTCTGCTTTTTTAAAATCAGCCCAGATTTTCCATTTTTCATTTCCTACTAAAGCCTTCACGTCTTTATTGAATTGTATTTCCACTTCTTTTCCTTCAACTTTAAAACCCTCTACATCATCTCCAAACTTTTCTTTTAAAGCTTTTTTATCTTTGTTTCTCTTAGACACAAGATCATATACCTGATTTGCTTCTTCTGAAGATAAAGTCATGACATTAGTCATGCTTTCTGATACTTTTTTAGCACCTAAATCAGTTTGAGTTTGAGCGTTACCCGCAAAAGACAAACCTAATAATGCTATGAATAATAATTTTTTCATTTTTTTTAATTTAGTTTAATACTAGTTTTTAATTTTTATTGAACAAATAAACTATCCAATCATTAATTAATTATTAATTTTCAATTAACAGCCTCTATAAATTCTATTTTTTAACACTTTTATTCCAACTATTAAATTCATTAATTAATTCTTCTACTTTCTCAGGATATTTTCCAGCTACGTTTTCAGATTCCTTTGGATTATTTTTAATGTTAACCAGATAGAATGAGTTTTTAGTTTCTATTGGATTTTTTTGTGATGGATCGATGGGGTTTTTCAACAACTTCCAATCTCCTTTTCGAACTGCCCAACGGTTTGCATTATCATACCACCAGAAGACTTCATGTGGCGATTTCTTCTTTTTATAAATTACATCCACAAGACTTTTCCCTTCAAAATCTTCTTTATCGTACCCTATTTTACATAATTCAAGTATACTAGGAAACCAATCTACATTAACCGCCATCTCCTCTATAACCTCATTCTTTGTGATTTTAGAGGGCCAGCTTATAATAGACGGTACTCTAATGCCTCCTTCAAAAAAAGAAAACTTGGCACCCCGATAAATTCCCGAATTTCCACCACCAGAAAAAGTCCGTTGTTCCATTGAATGCCCATGATCCGATTGAAAAATAACGATGGTATTCTCTCGAATTTTTAATTCGTCCAGTTTATCTAGAAGTAACCCAATTCGCTCATCAAGAGTCGAAATACAAGCGGCATACTTATCTCTGGGACTTTCTAAATTTTTATAATATTCTCTCCATTTTTTCGATGCCTGCAACGGATAATGAGGAAGGTTTAAAGCATAATAAAGGAAAAAGCTCTGGTCCTTGTTTTCTGTAATAAACTTTTCTGCCTTACTTACCATAACATCCGGGAAATACTCGCCATCCATCCATACTTCTTTTCCGTTTTCCCATAGGTCATGTCGATTGGCTCCCTCCCAAAAAAAATAATGCGAATAATTATCAATACAGCCACCCATGTGACCAAACGAATAATCAAATCCTTGTGCTAAAGGCATGGTTTCGTCGCTATACCCTAAATGCCATTTCCCAATGTGGCCAGTTTTATATCCGTTATTTTTGAGTGTCTCTGCAATGGTAATTTGTTCCGTAGGCAATCCAGCCTCACCTTTTATTGCAGGGGCATTGCCAGGTAGTCCCGCCTTAAAAGGTGTTTTACCTGTTAACAAAGCAGCTCTTGATGGCGAACATATAGCAGCTGCAGCATAAAATTGGGTAAACCGAACTCCTGAATCTGCCAATCTATCGATATTGGGTGTATACAAGTCTTTTGCGCCATAGCAATTAGCATCAATAGTTCCTTGATCATCTGTATATATTATAATAACATTGGGTTTTACTGCTGATTTTTGTGCGGTTAATATTCCTGGATTTAGAATACATATTAGAATTAATATTTCAACACCCCTTTTTATTATTCTTGATTTATTTTTCATACTATTTGTTTAATATTTAAAAACCACTATTTTTTATTAAAAATAAACCTCTAGGATTTTAGCACTGTCAGAAGCGTTAAGCTCAAGAGTTGAGATGCTAGATGGGAACATAATCGTTTCGCCTTGTGAAAGGAAATAAGTTTCATCATTATGAATAATATTAAGGACTCCTTCTACACAAATATAAATAACAAAAGAATCAATATTTGAATAGTCCTTTTTCACTTTCCCTTTAATACTTAGTATGTTTGTTTTAAAATAAGGGGAATGTACCAATTTATTAGAAACATTTGTCTTTAATTCATAACTTGTTTTATAGGAATCATACACTTTAAAATCTATCACATCAATGGCTAATTCATTGTGTAGTTCTCTTTTCTCTCCTGTTTTAGCATCTACCCTATCATAATCATAGATACGATACGTTATGTCTGATGTTTGTTGAATTTCGGCCAACAAAACACCAGCACCTATAGCATGAACTCTGCCTGTGGGGATATAAAAGGTATCACCTTCACTAACATATTCATGATGCATAACATTTAAAATGGTATTATTATCTAAATGTTTTTTATAACTTTCTTTATTTATTTCTTCATCAAACCCAACGATCAGCTCGGCGTTTTCATCGGCTTGCATAACATACCACATCTCATTTTTACCAAAAGAATCGTGTCTTTCTTTAGCTATTTCATTGCTCGGATGAACTTGAATGGATAAAGGGGTTTCAGCATCAATAAACTTTATCAATAATGGAAAATCTTCCCCGAAATTCTGGTAAACATTTTCACCCACAAAATCACCTTTGAATTGTCTTGTAATTTCTTTTAAGGTTTTACCTTTTAAAAAACCGTTTTCCACTCTAGTTTCATCTCCAGAGACATCCGAAATTTCCCAAGATTCACCGATATTTGCTTCTGTGTACTCTTTATTTAGTGCTGTCTTTAATTTACTTCCACCCCAAATTCTGTATTTAAAAATAGGTGTAAATTTTAAAGGATATAATTCCATTTTATTTTAATTTAAATTAATACTATTTGATTGTTGTTATTTTTAAAATTACTTTAATTGTGTCTTTCCATGTATGGGTAATTTCTAAGTTTTTATCAAATTAAGCTACAAAATAATTATGAAAATTATCGGTTACTCCGCCATTGTTATTTCTACAATAGCCAATTATTTTGTGCTCTTTTGGTAAAATTTTTACCATTGAACCTTTAAAAAACGCATCTAGAATTACATTATGAAGCATCTGATTCTGGAAATATAAATTTAAACTGGGCTGCTCTTTCTGTTGGTGTTACCTCAATAACTACGTCATATTCTACTAAATATGTTTTATAGTGATAAGGTGTAACTGTTTCTGCTTTTTGAGGTGTAGCTATTGCCGTATATGTATTGCCATTTGACAACCTTTTTTTAGAATATTTACCAATTAAAGGGTTTACATAATCAACTAAATAAATCTCATCTTTGGAGCTTGTAGTTTGTCCTTGAGCATTATAGAAAGTAAATAAAATTACAACAAGTAATGATTTAAAGCTATATTTTGTTTGAGTCATAATCTATTTTTTTAAAAGGTTACAAGTACAGTTGTGGGTTTTGATATTTTTGCAGTAACGATATTGTTTTTATAAATCCAACTGGTAACCCCTGCAACCACTTTTGGTTTTTTTGTGCTGTAAAAATCGATTTCTGCATTTTGAAATACATTTTCTATAGTTACTTTTATCGATTGATTTTTTGATTGATAAGGAACTAATTTAATTTTTTCTGCATACCGAACTCTATGTAAGTAGGGTTCTATTTCTTTTTGAAGCGGAGATATAATAATCTCTAATTTATCAGAAATATGATTCCTTATTTTACCAATTTTTATATGTTTTTCTAAATACGTTGCTGTTGCATTTCTAACTTGCCATTTCATATTGGAATGACGCACTAGATAAGTAACTCTTTTATTTCCAGAGGTCGAAATCTCATTGACATTTCTTGTTTTCAAGGGCTTGTCTAACTCTATTTTTTTGATATCCCCTTTTGCTAAAACACCAGATGTTTGGTAGTTTTTAGTATCAATAATTACACCAGCATCTACTGTGTTTGACGTTGAATGCTCTTGTTCTAGTTTTAAATACTTAATATCTACATCTGTATTCATCCCTGTAAAAGAGGCTTCTACTGCAATATTTACTAAATTATCACTTTGCGGATTACTGTAAATGGTATCAAATTCGGGCAAGTTTGGCACTTCTAACAAGCAGTCTAGTTGCTGACTTCCTTCTACTAACATTATTTCATCTGACTGGACAATTCGCAATTTACGTCCGTTAATATCATATATGTGCAAACGCAACCATAAACGTTGTTTGCCTTTCTCCCCTTTTACATCTAAATCGATGCTTGCCTTGTATTTTTGACCTAAAGGACATCTGTAATAGGAATATTTATCATAATTATCAGAAGGCATTGTTAAGGTAGTCCACCAATTATCATTTGCTTTTAAACGAATTCCAGGATTTGTATATTCGAAACCTGCGTTTCCATGATTCACCTTGGCAGCGAACAAAATTTTATCTAATCCGTGATACGCAGTTCGTTCTGTGTATTTTGTCATGGCGTGATCATCATTAATAACAGCACTATTGCAGCCTGTTAAAAATAATTCTGATTTAGTATTCTCACCTACGTGATGATGATATGCAGGAATACGTTCTCCATTTACAGCACCACCAACTCCATAACTATATGCGAAATCTGCTCTATTATCAAATGTGGTTTTAACATCAAGGGTTTGACTTAAAGACACATCAAAAGAATCTAAAAACATATCTTTTTCTGCAGAATAACATTTTACGATTAGCTTGTCTTTTGTAATTTCGAAATACACACCACCAATACCATATTTCCCTCTACTAGGATCAAAACCGCCAATTCTTCCATTTGAAACAAACAACATATCGTCTCTATTTACTATTTCATAATTATGATTATGACCGTGCATCCAAGTAATAATATTTGGATTTTTCTTAAATACTGCCAGCATTTTATCACTATCCATTACACCTCTATACCCATTTTCATTCCCTGTTGTTGTGCCAATAATGTTATTGTGCGACAACATTACAATGGTTTTGTCTTTGTTAAGTGCTAAATCTAAATCTAACCAATCCCAAGCTTCTTCAGTAATATAGACAGCTCTAATCAATTGCGGAAAAGAGATAAAATGAATGCCTTGCATATCAAAACTATAATAAGGTCTGCAAGTATTACTACCCATAATATTGGAGCGCATTTCTGGATCATCATCTTCATTTGAACGCAATTCGTGATTGCCAATTACATAATAAAAAGGAATTTGCTCACAGCCACCCTGAATAATATCTACCCAATCTTTTCTTGCTTTATGAGGATTTCCATTATTATGATGGTCATTATGATGTGCATCTCCTGTATCCAAAAAGATATCTAAATCTGGAAATTTTTTCATAATATTTTTAACTGCTGCTGCTTGTTCCTCGATAAGAGGTTGCATTTTATTTACCCAACCAAAATGAGAATCTGAAACAATAAATCCTTTAAAAGAATCTTTTTTAGCATTGTTAAAATTAGTTGATGCAAAAACTCTTGGAGTTATAAATGCAGCAGCTGAAAACATTAAAGTTGATTTTATGAACTTGCGTCTTTTCATTATATTATTGTGCTCTTTAGATTAAACAATTATAGAATATTTTATTGGTCTCAAATAGAGTTTAAAACTCTGCCTGTCGGCAGACAGGTATGCATTTTCAGTGCATCTCGCTTAAGCTTCTTAAATTTTTTTTTGCCACAGATTCACAGATTAGAAATGATTTAAAAAATCCGTGAATCCGTGGCAAAATTTCACTGATCAATTTGTATCTAACCTAGCAGACTTATAGTCTGCCAAACCAAATCTATGGACTGGAAGTCCATAGTGGTTTAGTTACATTAATTTTCGTTTTAATACGCCATTATAATGCTTAGAGTTATTTTTTTGCAACCACTCTAATAAGCAACTTCTTAATTCTTCTGCTTTTTGTTCGTATTGTTTTTTATTGGGGTTTATCCCTAATAAATTATTCATTTCATGCGGATCTTTATTCAAATCATATAAGGCATTTAAGACATTAGAGTCTTCTGTGTAAGGCACCATTAACTTCCAGCCGGCTTTAACAATCATATAATTTGGAGTTATAGGTCCATTATAATCCCATTCTGTAACAATATATTCCCCATGTTTTGTAGCTTTACCTTCAATTAAGTCTCTTAAACTTTCGCCTTCCGATTTATAGTTACCCACTTTTAGATAATCCATAATAGTAGCAAATAAATCGACGTTAGAAACATACCCATTAACGGTTGTGTTTTGTTTAATTTGATTTGGCATGTTTATAATTAATGGCACATGAGATGATTCTTCATAAAACACATTTTTCTCCCGCATGCCATGAGCTCCAAGCATTTCGCCATGATCACTCGTGAAAATAATCAAAGTGTCATCCGCAAGTCCAGTCTCATCTAACTTGTCCATGATTTTACCCATCCAAACATCTATCTCTTTTATTAAACCATAATAATTTGAAATCATGTATTTAATTTTTTCCTCGTCTGCAAACTCTGGTAAATTTTTTCTTCCATTAGCATTTGAATAAGGGGAATTCGTCATATCATCATGAATACTAATGGGTGCCTTCATATCCTGTGCAGGATACATACCATAATAAGGCGAAGAGGGAATCATGGGTGCGTGTGGAAAATGGAATGATGCCGTAATGCTAAAAGGTTTATTTTTAAGACGCTCAATAGCATCTATCGTCTTTTTTGCATAAAAAGCGGTAATAGTTTGTTCATGAGGAATGGAAGATTTACCATGAAAGTTGGGTTGTGAAAACTTTTTATCTTCTTTTTTTACCAATTCATACGATTTGCCAAAATTCACGTCCAAAGGGTCAGGAGTATAAGGTCTTTGAGTGAAATTATCTAATAATTCAACGCCTTGAGGTTCCCTTTTTGGATAGACTTCATCAAGATAATCTTTATACATATAACTTTGACCTTCAGGTCCAAACATGTATTTGCCGTTTTTTGCATACTTGTTTGGATTTTTATAGACGGCTGCATGCGATGCGAGTACATGCCATTTTCCATAATATTCACAATGATAACCATTTTCTGTAAGAATTTCATCGAATGTTTTCATTGTCATTACGGGTTCGTCTTTATAGTAATAGGTTTTATCATTAGTGGTTACTCCGTTCGTACCTATTGTAGTTCCTGTTAAAATGCATGATCGTGTTGGCCCACAAACTGCAACTGGGGTGTAAGCATTTTTAAAATAGGCACCTTGTTTTGCCAATCGGTCAAGATTTGGAGTTTCTAAGACGGTATTTCCAGCAATACTTAAAGCATCATACCGTTGTTGATCCGTAATGATGAAGAGGATATTTTTCTTTTTTTGTGCCTGGAGACTTCCATGTATTTGAATGAACAGAAAAGTACTTAACACTAATTTTAGTGTAAATTTCATGTCTGAATTTATTGTTTTATATAATTTAACCTTCGGTATTTATTTTCTTTATTATCGGTAATTAACTCAAACATGCTGCTGTTATTTTTCCTTAAAAAAAACAATCGCTCTTTTTGTTTTTCTGTTATTATTTTTATAGAATCATTTTCGATGATGTAATTAAACTCTTTGACATTATTATTGTTTTTTTGTTCTCCTTTGCCATTAGGTTTAAAAACTAAATCTTCATTATTAAACTTCCATGAACCAATAATTTTACTTTCGGTGATATCTTTTGTTGGATACTGATTTTCTAATTGTTTATCTAATGCGGTTTGGATTGTTTCAATCTTTTTGTTTTTAATCTTGAATTCACTAATAAAGAGAGTTGCAATTTCCAGTACACTCTTTTTGAAAACATCCGGATAAGCAGCGCTTAAGCAGGTGTGATTAATTTCATCATAGAGCATAAACTTGGCTTTGCCACCAGATTTTTTAATCTTTTCGGCAAATTTTATACTTTGCGTGAAATGACACAAGCGGTCTTCTTTTCCATGCAACAAAAGTGAAGCAGGTGGATTTTCTTTTAAATTATAAAATGCAGATGCCATTTTACTTTTTTCCGTGGTATCCAACCCATAAATTTTTCTTGCTTCAGTACTTGGAAATGGAGATTCTTTTTCATCATGATCCACTAAGTTATACATTCCCTCTGAACCTATGTAAACCTTGCAGTTTGGATATTTTTGAGCCATTACAGCAGATAATGTAGATCCCGCCGAAGCACCACCAAAACCAATTCGGCTAGTGTCAGCATTAAATCTATTTGCGTTGTCTAAAAACCACTTAACACTAGATTCTAAATCATTTATTGCATCGGCAAAAGTGGCATTATTTCCTTTGCAGCGATAGGCTAAGCCAACATAAATAATGCCCAGTTCATTAACCAAGAAGTTTGCATCTCCAGAGATTGTTGCTGGAGGGACTTCATTTTGTGTGCCTCCATTCCAGCCTCCACCATGAACAAAAAAGAAAATAGGGCTTTTCTCTATGCTTTTTTTAGGTAATTGAATTTTTATCGGTATGTCATAACTACCCACTTTTGTAGCTATAGTGTCTATTGTTTTTTGAGCCGTGCCATTTAAAACAAAACAGCAAGCTATGATTGTAAGTATTGGTTTTATTGCTTTCATATGTAGATATTTATTGTTTTTTTATCGGTCATATGTAATTCGCATATCTTCATTGGTCTTTACGACTAATTTTATGTCATGCTCATTTCATACTATTAGTTTGTAAATTCTCCATAAGGTCTTTGTGGAAAGGTTTTTAAAATTTTAGCTAGAAGGTTTTTCATTTCATTAGCTTCTGTTTTATTTTTCTCAAAGACATTTTTTGTTTCTAAAGAATCTGTTTTCAAGTCAAATAATTGATTTTTTTCAAAATAAAAAGGGTTATATAACGCAGCCTGGTGTCCTAGGTGGCTATTGCTTAAATAATAAGGCAATTTAATTTCTGTGTTATTCCATCCTTTAAATAGAACGCCATTATCTATCTTGTTCTGTGTTTTTTCATCGTATCTAACTGTAATGTATTTCCAATCTTTTGTTGCTACACCTCTTGCAAAACCCAATTCGAAATACAAATAATCATGCACCGGTTTACCATTGCCTTCAAGTACATTTTTTAAACTGACACCATCTAATTTCGTTTTTACTTCTTTTAAATTTACCCCTGCCAATTCTAAAAACGTGGGGGTGTAATCTATGTTTTGAACCAACTCATAATAGTGGGAATTTGGTTTTATGCCGACTGGCCAATGCATCATCAAGGGTACTTTTATTCCTCCTTCATAGAGAGTAGTCTTTCCTCCATTATAATTACCATGATCTGAAGTAATAACAATTAATGTGTTTTCATAAATTCCCGCTGCCTTTAATTTATCCACAACTGCACCAACAGCGTGGTCAAACCATCTCAGCCAGGCTTGCGCTTCCTCCTTACCTAAAGATTTTATTTCCTTTTTTATTTCATCTCTTGTTGGCAAATAACTGTAATCTGCATCCAAATATCCTTCCCCCGTAAATTTCGGGTTAGCGTCTAATCCATGTACAAATTTTCCATTTTTCTTAATCCAGGGTGCGGGGCCATGAGGAACAGTTTCACTATAATATAAGAAGAATGGCTCCTTTTTATTTTGTTCTATAAAATTTAGGGCCGCTTTATTCTTCCATTCAACATTGTGAACATTCAACGAATCGTTATATAATTCCCTTAAATTGGCCGCATAAATACCTTCGGCATAATCAAATCCATATTCTTTTATCATTCTGGACCATTCCTTATGATTATGAGCCATGGCATTCGAAACCGAACTGTCATTTGGGTCTGATTTTTTATCGTAGATTTTAAGTCCGTTATTTTTCCAATTTTTCTTTTTCTCTAATAAGTCATGCTCTATAACATGACTTTTACCCACAAAACCTGTTTTATAACCTGCCTTTTTAAGCAATTTTGGTAAATTATCCGCATTGATTTCTAATTCGATATTATTTTCAACTCTTGATTGTTGGCCGTATGGATATTGTTTCATAAAACTAGGACCTTCAGATCTGCCTGCATAACGTCCCGTTAGTATAGTATATCGACTAGGGGAACAAACGGAACTCGACACATAAGCCCTATTGAATACTAAGCCATTTTTTGCTAAACCATCAATAATTGGGGTATGTACGGAGGTATCACCATTGAAACCAAAAGGATGGGATTGTACTTCTTTATCCGAGTCTTTTGGAACTATAGCGCTTTGATCATCTGTCATAATAAAGATGATATTAGGCCTTTTACTATTTTGAGCCAAAACATGATTACTATTGCTAACTATAACTAAAATTAACAACAGTATTAAATTATGTCTAGTCATTTTATGCATTGTCTTTTTATTAATTCTTGTTTTCCAAAGTCTGGAACTGCTTTTTCAAATTTACTATAATAATTTCGAAGCTACTTTATAGAATTCTTATATTTATTGTTTTGAATACTATTATGTATTTCTAAAGGGTCACTATTCCTATCAAAATAAATGTCTCCAAATTTTCTATAATCAACTTTGTGAATATTCATCTTAACATCCCAACCTTTTTGAGTTCCTCCAGATAAATAACGTTTACCGGATAGGCAGTATCGTTATTATAATAGAAAACGGTCGTAATTAGTAGCTTTTTTATCTATTTAAGATACCAGTACTAAATGAAAAAATAATCATTAAAAAAGACGTGTAAATCGGTATGAAAATTATTAATTTCTTAATCCTAATTTAATTTGATGTTTTGAAAATTTGCGGAACATTTTCTTCACTAGCGCCCCAAGCTTTATTTGGATGGGATCCCATTTCTAATTCTAAAGTCCCCCCATTAACAAGATCTTCATGTGTGAACCAAGGTCCGTCTAGAGATTTTCCATTCAAAGAGGCTTTTTGAATATACTTATTTTTTTCATTACAATTTGGAGCATTGATAGTAAAGACCTTACCATTTGGAAGGTTAATTTTAATTTTAGAAAATAACGGGCTACCTATTGTATAAATAGGAATACCAGGAGTTATTGGATAAAAGCCCATAGAAGAAAATACAACAAAAGCCGACATCCCGCCACCATCTTCGTCACCAGGTATTCCAAAAATATTATCTTTAAACCATGTATTTAATAGCATTCGGATTCTTTTCTGGGCTTTCCAAGGTGACTTAGTTAAATTATACAGATAAGGAATATGAAAACTAGGTTCGTTACCCATAGAAAATTGCCCTACAATACCTGTAAAGTCAGGAAATTTAGCATTTAAAGCATATACACTTCTACCTAAATCTTCTCTAAACATCTGATCCAATCGTGCTTCAAAAGTATCACGACCTCCCATTAATTTTTGCAAACCCAAAACATCTTGTTGCACATTCCAAAGATAAGTCCATCCATTATTTTCGTCATAATAATCTCTTCCTCCCATACCACCATCAAATTTTGGATCTATATCAATCCAATTTCCAGCTGCATCTTTAGGCATGAAAAAACCTTTTTCTTTCCAATATAAATTTTGGTAATTTTTTGCTGTTTTTGAGAAGTACTCATAGTCTTGCACTTTACCAAGATCTTTAGCAAGTTGAGCCAATGCCCAATCATCATAACTCTGGGCAAGAGTAACTGCAACAGCTTGTCTTTTTTCAAAACTATCAACTAAAGGTTCTGTTTCTATTTCTCCTGGATGGAGCGCTGGGAAATACCCTAACTTTAAGGCTAATTTATCTAAAGGGGAAGCTGCTCCCAAACGCCATGGCACCATGGTTCCTTCTAATGCATTTTTTTTCATGGCTTCATAAGCACTATTTATATCAAAATTTTTAATGCCTTTTCTATAAGCATCAAGAATCATAATTGTGGAGTGAAAACCATTCATTGGTGGGACATCACCATGTATTTGAGGAAATTGTGGCATCCATCCTGATTGTTGATACATCCTTACATAGGAGGCCATCATATCAGACTCCATATCAGGTTGCAGTATATATCGAAGCGGGTGTAATGCTAAAAAAGTATCCCAAACCCAATCATCAGCATAGAAATTTTGCTCTCCTTTATGAATTTTTTTATCATAATTACTATAATATTTACCCTCTTCGGTAATATTTATCATTCTTTCATAACTACGATATAAGGCAGTGTAAAATGATCTTCTATGAGCTTCCGTTCCTCCCTCAACTTCTATTTGATTTAAAACATTGGACCACTTATCTTTTGCGTTATTTTTAACTTTTTCAAAATCCCAATTTGGCATTTCTTTTTCTAAATTATTTTTAGCCTGCTCTATACTGATAAAAGATATTCCGTACTTAAAATTTACTTGCTTGAGTTCTGTATTATTCCATGTTATCCATGAATTATTAGTGTTTTTTCCTGTTTTCACTTTTGCAAAATCACCTTTAACATCAAAAACACCATACGCATAAGCTTTCATACCTTCAAATGATTCTATTCCTACAAGCGAACCGTCTTCATTAAGCTGCCAATCTCCTCCGTTTAATTTTTTAAGAAACAACTTTTTGATTTCTTTATTACCATAATTAAAACGGTAAAAACCTGTTTTTTCTCCGGGAGAAAACTCAAGAGTAATATTAAAATCTTCAAGCCAAGTAGAATAATAATAAGGGTGGGCTATTTCTAGTTCTTGATCCCAAGCGGAAATAGGTACTGAATTTTCAGGTACATTTCCTGACACCGGTAGTAAACAAAAAAGAGGATCAGATCTGTGTTTTCTGGTTGTTAACGGGAATGATTTTATTTGATCATCCTTATAATCTTTCCGATCAGGATAAATACGAACCATTGAATTTGGCAAATGCATTCTAGTTTTTGTTGGTTCTAAAAAAGGAGCTACACCCCCAATTTGAAGATCTACATACTTTAAGTTGTCAATGTTTTCTGATTGTGTGTAGGCTAAATTGCAAGAAAAAAACACTAGCACAATGACTAATAATTTCATGTAATTGATTCCGGATATGTAGTTGAATTTTGTCATTTTATGGAAAAACTAAATATTTTTTACTTTTTTTTAGAATAAATTGGTTGCGATTCAGATAATGGTATTTCTTTACGCAGCATTTTTCCTGCTTGACCTGTGAGCCATAAATAGTAATCTGAAGGCACACCTTCTTCATAACTAATAAATCTAGTGTCTCCTACAGGCGGATTATTTGATACTTTAAAAATGGCTGTACCTTCGTCGATTTCATCAAACATGGCGACGTAGATAGTTTGTATGTCTGCTGTTATCGCATTGTACATTTGTCTCCATAAAAAATCGCCTTTTAACCTTGGAACGATGTCAAAGTTTTCTGGCTTATCTTTTAAGTTTCCTGTGCTAAATCCTGGGAAAACAACGGGCATGTACAATAAATTGTTAGCATCACACCATTGTTTGTCTTTTACTATTTTTTCTAGTTTATGTTTATCTACACCTGCTAAATCTCTATACCTCATAGGTGTCCAAGGATGAACGATATCTGCCATTTTAATTACATCATGAAGTTTAGGATCTGAATTCGCATCATTTTTAAGTTCTCTCCAATGAGTAGGCACTCCTAAAAGCACTGTACAATTTCCATATACTGGGTCGTTTTTGAAAAAATCAATCAATGCTATTACATTTTCAAAAGTGTAGTCTCTGTTTCTAAAACCTACTCCCCAAATGGCAACTACTGCCTTAGATTTGTAGGTTAAGATATTTGGGGTTTTAGGATTGTTAAGTTGATAGCTATCTACTAAATGTTTCCAATCGTTAATTGTATTTTGAACTACATCGCCTGATTTGCTTCCCGATAAATCGTACATGACACTAATTAATCGATTATTATTTTTAGAGGCGATAAAACAATTGTCAAAAACCTTATTTAAATTATTTTTTAATTTTTCATTTTTAAAACCTGTTGTAAACCTTTGAACAAAAACACCATCAATATCATAGTCTTTCATCCATTCAAAATGTCTATTTACCGTTTTTGGGTTTGCAGAACTAAATACATAAGCTGGTTTTCCATCTTTATGAATAAAGGATGTTTTATAAAGCTCGTCTTTATCAAATTCAGATACGTCTGGCCAATATTCTATTGTTGCACTTCCGGGTTTAAAGCCTTGTTTACCATTGTAATGTTTCCAACCTAAATCTGCACCATCATTTTGTGCATTAAACCAACCTTGATAACCACACAATACTTTTCCAATTATGGAGCTATTTGATGGAATCTTCTTTTTATTTGTATTATTTGCTATTTCCTTAGCCGTATTACTGCTATTAACTTTTTGACCGAAGCCAAAATATATGCATCCAAATAATCCAATTATAATGGCAAATTTTTTCATTTATCGATGGTTATTATTTTTTAAAGGTTATATGTAATTGGTTTGCCTATTGGTTTTCAATCTGGTTACCTAACATCATTAATCTTTGAAACCATTTTTTGGTTATGCCCATTTCGTATTCATAACTACTTTATAAGAAGTCAAATCAAATTAATTAAAATTTGATTTGACTCTTTTTTTATAATTCAATACTTGGTGTATCTTTTATTATAATTTGAATTCTCCCCTAAGAATTCTGAGGTAATCCTCTCCATACGTAGTCGCAGATTCTATTTGTGTATCTAAATTCCAATTATTGAAAGAATCTATTAAAACTAATTTGCTGGCTCCTGATGCTCTTCTGGCAATATTGCAATTCGCTTTAAACCAATCTGCATTTTTTGCAATAATATAATTTGTACTAGATACATTATTAATTTTAGGATTATAGGATGGGGAAATAGTAGGTACAAATTCGATTTGGTGTTGAGCTAATTTTTCTTTATGGTAGCTCCAAGCTAGATCAACATATTTGTGAAAAAACTGTAGCCTGTCATAAAAAACAAATTCAATATTAGCATAATTAGTAAAGGTTAGAGCATCGACACAACCTTTAAATCTATTATCTTCTCCAGTAACTTGATCACCAAAGAATCTCAAGGTAGGTGTCCATTCTAATTGCATACCTATCAAATACAATTCAACCCCTAACGTACGCATTTGAGACCTTAATTGTTGATATAGTAAAATATTGTCATTTGAAAACAAATTAAAACTATTGCTCATATAAACTACTGCTTTACCATTAATCTTCATATAATTAGATCTTTGGAAATAAGGCAACATTAACCTAAAATCATTTAAAAAAGTGGGTACTAAACCCCTAGTCTCAATTGTACTAGTATAACTTAATCCCATGTTAGCAAAATTATAACTAAAAGCAAATTTCATGTCACCGGAATTTGGAGCCATTTGCAAATTATCTATGTATGTCTTGTCTATATTATAATTTGCCATAACATTAGAAGACCTTAAGCCAAATATAAAGAAATCGACACCGGCTGTTTGGGCTTGTTCAACATGTTTTGAATATGCTATTGGATCCCCAATATCTCCATTATATATTCCTATTGAAGGCGTTTCAATTGTGAGAGGATTTCTAATGAATTTGGTATAAATAGCCCCAACAGTGTAATTCGTAGTAACGGGTACAATAGGAATTGGTTGACTATATATATTATCTTCTATTAAGATGGCTTTATCTTCCGTACAAGAAAGAAAAAGGGATACTATTACTAATAATGCACTTTTTTTTAAAATTTTCATGATAATTATTTTTATTATTACTACAATATTCTTATTATTGTATACGTTATTCCTGCTGTCCTAAGATCATCCTCCGATTCCCCATAAAACTTACGAGCAAATTCTTGATTAAATTCTGCCGGTAGAGAATTCCAATAATTTGATGTAAATAGGGGGGCTTTATTCATTCTCAATGGAGTACTCATCAGATTTCCTCCTAAAGCCTGGATGGCTGCTAAATAACCCGCATTATTCAAACCAATTTCAGAAATTGGATAAACCATTCTTTCTGGTATATCCACATACTCGGCACCAACCGATGTGTCAGGACTAAAATGTGGTATCAATGGCAAGAGTCTCGTGCGTTTTTGTAAACACCATATATCATGACCTTGATTGTAGGATGTTAACCAAAGTTGTCTTGCAATCTTGTCCATAGGATCCGCTGAGATACCACTGGTTACAATACCAAACAAGTCTCTATCTCCTATACTAGAAGTCCCCCATTTAACACCATCCCTTGCTTTATATACTGTAACCCCAGAAGAGACTCCATATTGCTGAAACGAAGCGTCTATCCCTGCATAGTAATACTGCTCAGCTGTTCTACTCCCGCCCCAACCTTTTAATTTAGCTTCGGCTAGCATGAAATTGAGCTCGGCGTAAGTTGCAAAATAAAATTTCATGTCTTGTGCCATAAATAATAACCTACTCGGCTTACTATATCGGTTGTTTGCTATACCGTTCAAAATGTTATTACTTGGATTTAAATTCCAGTCTGAAAGAGATACTGTACCTCCAATTGGCCTTCCAAAATAAGGAAGCTTATATTGAACAACCACTCTTTGTCCGGTAGTAGATCCAGACTTAAAGAGCGTATCTTTGATGGTAATGGGATTAGTTGATGGTTCAGCTATAACTTTTAATCTCGGATCATAGTATGTTTTCATATTCAATATATAGTGAAAATTTACAAATGGAACTACATCCTCCTGTGCTGGAACATTGACATATCTTTTATAATTAAATGACCAATTCTCTAAAATAGTTTCCCATTTCATGGCAATGTTCTCTGTATTGGAAGAAATTAGTCCCGCTTCATTGGCCATAACTTCAACGCCGTGATTTTGTGCTAATGTTGGAAAACCTTCCGATATTCGCAATGAAATTTTTAAACGCAAAGTGTTTGCAAATTTTTTCCACATCAGATTGTTACCATTAAAAACGGGATCGGTAGTTAATTTATCCCCACTTACAGTAATACCTTCACCCGCAGCTTTTAACATGTCTAATATTGCAATATAAATAGCTTCCTCGCTCGTGTAAGTTGTAGTAGTATTTGATCCTAAAGAATCTACATAAGGAACTGGACCAAAAGTAGAAACTAGCACAGAATACACATAACTTTTCCAAATTTTAGCAATGTGCACGCGGTTTGCATATTTTGGATCATCAGAATAATTATCAATTATTTCTTGAGTATTCTTGAGTATATTTACATAAAAACGTCTCCAATATTGATCTACACCAGGGTCTGTATAAAAAAACTTGGGAAACTGTCCTCCCTTTCCTCCATAGTAACTGGCATAATTATTATACATTTGATCATTCATCTCACCACCTACAAGATCTACGGTGCTTTTTACAGCACCCGCTAGCAAGGCTTCAGGTGTTGCAACATTAAAATTATTTGGATTTTCATTCATGTCTTCAAAACCATCAGTACACGAAAACATCCCGATTACTAAAAAAGCTACAAAAAACACTTTGCTTATATATTTATTTTTTTTCATTTTGTTCTAATTAAAATCCTAGGTTAATATTTATTCCGATGGTTCGTGTTGGCAAAAATGAACCATATTCAATTCCTTGACCATTACCTGAAGTTGTTCCTGCTTCTGGATCAATCCCTTGGGGTGTATTTCTATAAATAGTCCATAAATCTCGCCCTACTATAGAAAATTTAGCTCTTTTAAAAGGCATATCCTTTAAAAATTTATTGGGTATAGTATAGCCTATTGTTACTTCTCGTAGTTTAACATAAGAAGCGTCATAAGTAAATCGCTGCTGATCTTGCAATCCATCAAAGCCATATTCCTGAGGACTTATCCATGCTTTAGAATATACTATGTTTCCATTTGCATCACGAAGCGCCACTAAATTACCATTTGCGTCAGTGGTTGAAATCGCTGCTCCGGCATACTGTCTCCCTTTAATTCGCATCCAATCCGCATAAGTATTTCCGTAAAGTCCATATCCGCTTCGTTCATCGTTGGTCTCACCCATAATAACGCTTGAAAATAAAAATTCGTCTCTACCAGCATAAGTGTCTGCATGAGCTCCTTGATTAACAGTCTTTAGCATTGTACCAGAATACATATCACCTCCGATTTTCGCATCTAAAAGTACATTTATAGCAAAACCTTTATAACTAAACGAATTTTTCAAACTCCCTATCCAATCAGGTTGTGCATTCCCTAGCACTCCATTTGACGTCCATTCCACCTTACCATTTGGCTTTACTAATGGTATGCCTGTTTCTGGATCTCTTGCTTGAATATTACCTCTTAATTCTCCTAATGGCTTCCCTACTTCGGCAAAAACGTTCACATTATTCCATGTTCTTAATGACAAACGATCTACTCCATCAATTAATGAAACGACTAAAGATTCACTTTTGGACCAATTCAAATCGGCAGCCCATTTAAAAGAATTATCTATTATTTTTCCGGAAAGTACAACCTCCATACCTTTATTCCGTATTTCACCTGCATTGAAAAATTGACTTGAAAAACCGCTTGTTGATGAAGTCTGAGCGGCAATAATTTGATTAATTGTAGAAGATTCATAATAGGTTGCGCTCAAGGAAACTCTATTTTTAAAAAGGCGTGTTTCGATACCAAATTCATTAGAAGAGGTTAATTCAGGCTTAAGATTTGAATTGTTTCTTGTTGTCTGTAATGCTAACCATGCTGAATTGTTGTACTGTCCCCCATATTGATAGTTTGTTATCGTATTATAGGGTTTGGTATCATTTCCAACTTGTGCATACGAAGCCCTTATTTTTCCATAAGTCAGGATATCATTTTTTGGTATCAATTCTGAAAAAATAAAGCTTCCGCCTATAGAAGGATAAAAATAGGAGTTATTATTGCTAGGTAAAGTGGAAGACCAATCGTTTCTGGCCGTTACATCCATAAAATAGGTGTTTTTGTAGCCTAGGGAAAGCGAACTAAATGCTGAATTTACCCTTTTTCTAGCATCTATTTCTACTACTTCTGGTATACCATTAGAATTTGCCAAACTCCTTACATCACGAACTAACAAGCTGTTTATTCTTGTTTGTCTTTGAGAAGAGGACAAATCAAACCTATTGGCCCCTAACAAGGCAACAATAGAAAAATCTTTAATTTTCTTATTATAATTTAAAATTGCTTCATAATTCCAGTTTTGGGTTTGGTTATTAAATGTTCTATAAAAACCATCCGGATCATAAGCAGCTCCCATATTATTAAACTCTTCGCCCTCTACAAGATTTACGGCGCCATTAACTTTTGATTTAAGACTAAGTTCCTTTGTAATATCCCATTTTAAAGTAACATTTCCAATTAAATTATTTGCCTCATCTTGATTACTATTTTCATATAAGTTCCAATAGGGGTTTTTAAAAGGACCATTTCCTGGAGAGGCATATGCCACATTATTATCCGTTAAATAAGGAAGTAAATTATCACTACCCATATCCGGTAACATGTACATATAATTATTTGCGGGATTCCGTTCGCTTCCATTTTGGTACATCCGGTTTTTTACTATATTATTGGTGTATAACACACTCATGTCAGTTGAAAGCGCATTTGAAATTTTTTGTGATCCTCTAAAGGTTAAGTTGTTTCTATTCTGTACTTCCATATTTTCCATAACATGGTCTCCAGAAGTATTGGCAAAAGAGAGTCTGAAAGAACCTTGATCTCCGCCTTTATCAATGGCAATACTATTGGTTTTTACAAATCCTATTTGATATAACTCCTTAATATTATTAGGTTTTGGAAGATATTTTGACGGTGTTCCAGTGTAGTCCAAAATATCTTGTCCTAACATTAGAGCTCCATAAGCCCTAGTGTTAGTAATCCCTGCTACACTAGGTAAGCCAGTGACTGGATCAATACTAGCAGCACTAGTTACTAATCTACCACCACTACCTGAACCATAAACATATTGGTAATATGGATATTCTCTATTGCTCGTAAAGGATGAATTTGAATTGATGGATACGCCTAAACTACTATTGGTTTTACCCTTTTTGGTTGTTATCAAAATCACCCCATTTGACGCTCTCGAACCGTATAGCGCAGCGGCATTTGGTCCTTTTAAGATTTCTATGTTCTCTATATCGTCTGGATTAATATGAGATAATGGGCTACCATAGTCAATGTCAGATACAGCGGTATTACTACCACCACCATTCCAAACGGAAACGGAACCATCGCCCTGGCCACTATCAAGAGAAATGCCATCAATCACATACAAAGGCTGATTATCTCCTGTTACTGATGTAATTCCTCTAATCACTACCCTATTTGATCCTGTAGGAGTGCCTGATTTTACAATTTGAACCCCCGACGCTTTTCCCGATAGCGCATTTACAAAATTGGTAGACCTAGCTTCTGTCATATCTTGGGTATCGATAGTTTGGGTAGCGTAGGATAACGATTTTTTTTCTCGTTTAATACCTAAAGCGGTAACGACCACTTCATCGAGTTGTTCTTCCTTTTCTAACAAGGACACATTAATGGTATTGGTTTGATTATTAAAAATCATATTTTTAGAGGTATATCCAAGATAACTAAACACCAAAACTCCATTTTTAATTTTTCCGGTTGCTATTGAATATGTTCCGTCTAAATCTGTTGTTGTTGCATTATTTGAATCCTTAAGCATAACTGTTACACCTGGTATGCCTAAACCAAAATTATCTACCACTTTCCCTTTGATAATTTTATCCTGGGAAAAAATTAGAAGTGGAAACAAGAATAAGAACAAACACCATTTAATTTTTACCATAATACTTATTTTTTTATTCATAGTAATATTTCAATACCTATTAAATCATCAATTGTATGTTAATAATTACAAGTCAGGGTTTCATAAACAAAACCCTGTACTTGCAAATTACTTAATAATGCCTAATTAATTTATTACCAGTTTTTTAGCAAAAGATTTATTTTCTGAACCTTTAATAACTAAAATATAAACTCCAGATTGTAAAGCACTCGCATTGATGTTTTCTTCTTTGCTCGCGTTTGTAAGAGAGATTACTTTGCTTCCCATTAAATTATATATTTCTAAAGAAGTCGAATCATCATTGGAATGCAGTACTCTTATGTTTTTTGATTGAGAATTGTAGGAAACAGAAAAATTAGCAGCAAATTCATTGTCTTTTACCGATAAAGATAAACCCGATTGCCATGCGCCTGCATCGACACTAGAAGATACAAAACGTATTGGTGAATTTTCACCAGCAACAGTTGGAGCATTATAGGTAACTTTACCAAGTGCATCATTATAGGTCAAATTGGAAGATGCTAAATTAGCAGCTACATCAAATGGAGCAGCAGATGTATTTTTTTTCACAATAGAACCACCTGTTACATTATCTATGTTGGCACTTATCCATTGCCCTAAAGATTTAGAGAAAGTTTGTATGCCAGATGGCGCAGCACCCCAGTCTGATGGACCACCTAGGACAGGGGGGCTAACAGTAGTGTTTGTCACTTTATTATCATAAAATAAAGAATTTGTTATGGTAGTATTCCCATTATCTGATCTTATTGTGCCATAATCTTGGTTTGGATGTCCTATATTATTTTGAAAAAAGGTACAATGATCCACATTGACAACTGCAGCAGCACCAGTAACATACAAAACAGCACCACCAAATGATTGAGTTGTACCTGTTGTACTATTTTTATAAAAAGTACACCCAGTCATGGTAACATTAGAAGTATTGTAAATAGCAATAGCACCTCCATTTTGTAGGGCTTGATTTTCTTTAAAAAGGCAATCCATAATAGTTACTGTAGAATTAGTAATATTAAGAGCACCACCACCTACTGTAACGCTTGATGCCAAGGAATTACCTATAAACCTACAATTTTCAAAATTTATAGTAACATTAGCCTGATTAGTAAATAATACACTTCCTCCTGCTCCTGTAGAACCTGTCGACCCAGAAAAAGTGATGTTTTTAAAAGTTACGTTTTGACCAGCAGAAGCAGCGTTGATTGTAAACATTCTTGTAAGACCATTAGTACCAGTTAGAGTAGAACCTCCCGCATCACCTTCTATGGTGTATTGAAAATTTTTATTAATTGATGTTGCACTTGTTAAACTTAAATTTTGGGCTCCAGCAGGAACAGTTCCCACAACCCTTAAAATATCGCCTGCTGAATTTATATCAAAGAGAGCAGTAGCTAAAGAACCATAGGCATCAGCTTCACTTGTACCATTAGCAGCTCCTGAAGCGGTTGCAGCAACCCATACTGTTTGTTGGGCTGACACAGTACCTAATAAAAATAAAGATAGGCATAAAGTAAAAAAAGTATTTTTTTTCATAAACGATAATTTTTTTGTTAATTAAATTAATTTGAAATTTATTTTACAAATAAAAAGAGTAAACATTAATTTTTCATTAATTTTTGATTAATTGCGAACTATTTTTATTAAAAAAAAGTAAATCTATAAAAAATTGACTATTTTTTTAATACCCATACTTTTATTTTAAAAAGGGCATACATATAAATCATTACGTATTCAATTTATTATTAAAGGAAAAAAACCAAAAAAAAACTATGACAAACCAAAAACACACAAGAATAAAAGTATAATCTTAATGAACAATTCTAATTTCTAATGGGAATTTCTTGTTGCAAGGGAATTTCTTTTCGTAACATTTTTGCTGCTTGTCCCGTCAGCCATAAATAATGATCAGATGGTAGTCCACCATTACTAACAAAATGTGCCTTATCACTATTTGGAGGTGTGTTCGAAACTTTAAATATGGCGGTACCTTCATCAATTTCATCAAACATGGCTACATAGATCATCTTGCTTCCAGCCTCAATGGAAGCTGTCATTTGATCCCAATAAAATTTACCCCCTAATCTAGGTATAGCATCATAAGCGGTACATCTGGCTAGTTCTGGTCTTGCTAGAGATAAATTTCGCCAACTAAACCCTGGGTAAATTACTGGGACATAATCAACGCGGTGCTCTTTTGTCCATTTAATATCTTGTATGATATGGTCCCTTAAATGGTCTTTAATGTTGTGAACCAATGGGGTAAATCGTTGCACCATCCAAGGCATAACAATATCTACAGAGGCAATGATCTCATGCAAATAAGGATCCGGCAAACAATCTTTATTTAATTCTCTAAAATAAGTGGGAACACCTAATAAAACTGAGCATCCTCCATAAACAGGATCGTTATTAAGAAAATCTATTAAAACATTAATCCCTATTTTTCTTGTGTCATAAGGACGATCGGGAAATCCTACCCCCCAAATGGCTACTAAAGGTTTGCCATTATGAAAAAGATAATTTTGATTTTTTCCTTGATTGGTGATTTTAAGTTGATCTACTAGCATCTTCCAGTCTTCAATTATGGCGGAACAATCTTCTCCTTTTGGTTTTAAGCCCGATAAATCATACATTACGGCGATAGCCCTATTATTCTCATTTGCGGCTTGCAAAGCATTTTTTAGAATTATATCCTGGGGTTTATTAAGTTCATTATTAGCTCTTGCAACCCCAAAAAAACGTTGCATAAAAACCCCATCGATACCATATTCCTTCATCCATTTAAAATGCAAATCCGTAGTGTTTTTGTCGTAAGAACTAAAAACAGTGGCATTTTCACCATTAGGATAAGTAAATGACGTAGTATATGTTTTTTTATATTCGGAAACATCTGGCCAAACGTCAATAGTAACATTTTGAAAATCAAATTTCCCCGCTTTACCATAATGCACCCAGCCTTTTCCTGAACCATCCTCTGGGGTACGAAACCAGCCTTGATATCCAGCCATAACTAGCCCTTTATAGGAAGGATAATTGCTAGACAATCCATGTTTTGATTGCGAATAACCCCAATAAAATAGCAAGAAAAGAAAAGAAAAAGTAAAATGCTTCATTATCAAAGTGTATTTAGTTGATAACCGTTTTTATGTTTAAAATTTATTCTATAATTACTTTTCTCACAAATACACGATTATTAATAATTATTCTTGCTAAATAAACTCCCTTACTCAATGACTCAACAAGGACTTTTATCGTATGACCTCCTGAATCTAATTTTTTCTTGTCACTATTTTGCAAAACAAGTTGCCCCATATAATTAATTATAGAAATCCCAACATCAGATGGCTCAGGTAAAGAAAAATTAATATATATTTCTGAATCTGCAGGATTTGGGTAGATTGTAAGGCTATTTTGCTGTGTTATAAACTCAGCACCATTACCTGCTAATGTAAATGGAGGTGTAATCGGAATATTTCTAGTTAAAGGAATGGTTCCATTCAACATTTTCTGCGATTGATCCGCTAATCTTAAATACCAGTCACTAGGTAAATTAACACCATCAATATCTAAAGATACCAGTCTATCATTAGCTTGAATAGGGAGATTTGCTGTTATGTCCGTAATTTTAAACATGGCAGTACCCTCATCAACTTCATCAAACATGGCTACATAAATAAATTTCACACCCGCTTGCACAGCATTATACGCCTGACGCCAATAAAATTGACCCCCATTACGTGGTATAGTGTTTAATGTTTCAATTGATGGTGGTGTAGAATTAGATTTTAAATTTTTCCAGGAAAATCCTGGCCAAATAACAGGCATATAGTCTTTATTATTATTGTTACACGCTGCCAAATCAGGTACTATATTATTAGTTTTGAAACTATCCGCACCACTATTATTAGAATACCTACCTACTGACCATGGACTAATCATGTCAAGTGAGTTATAGACGGCTGTCCATCCAGCACCCGTTTCTGAAGAACCAGATAGTGTACGCCAATGTTCAGGTACCCCACCCATAACATAAGCACGGTATTGAGGAGCAGCATTAGTCTTGAAATAATCAATTATTGCTTGAGATGTCGCCGTTGTTAAACCACGGTTTTTAAAACCAATACCCCAAATAGCTACTACTGGTTTTCCATTCTGTTTTACATATTCCGGCCTATTAAGGATATCATAGGTATTAACAAGATATTCCCAATCTGCTACAATTTTCGCATACATAGTAGCATCAGTTACTCCACTCACATCATACATAACCGCATACTTTCGGTTATATTCTGCAGCCGAAGTCATTACATTATTAAGTACTTTGTTTTTTGCTCTAAACATACCTGAAGTTTGAAGTTCTACAGCACTTAAAAAACGTTGCAAATAAATACCATGCACGTTATAGTTGCTCATCCACTCAAAATGTTTGCGTGTCGTACTCAAGCTGTAGGAGGAGAATAATTGAGCGTTTGAGCCATTAGCATAGGTCATATTAGTGTTAAATTTATCTGTATATTCAGACATATCAGGCCACATATCTACAGTTAAATTTGCTGCGTCTGGGGTAGCGGCAGTGCCGCCTCTAAACCAGTGATTCCAAGGATTATTTGTCGTAGAACCATCTCCAGGAGCTAAAAACCATCCTTGATATCCCATCATCACTTTGTAATCAAGTTGATTTTGTGAAGAGACTGAATTTGAATACCCTATTGCTAAAAACAATATAAAAAGAGAAACAATTTTTTTTGATTTCATAAATAATACAATTGTACTTGGAATATTTTATACAAGTAAAAATACAATATAAATAGCAACACTGTGTTTTAATTTTATAATAAATGCACAATATATTCGCAATAATAGTTTGCAGTACTTAACAATGCATTAATAAATCATTAATTTTTTTAAAAAATTAATGATTGTCGTTTATTATTCAAAAAACCTTTCAAATTAATCATTAATTAATAATAAATTAATTAATTGATTTTATATTTACAAATTATTCATTATTTATTATATTTAAAACTCATTCTTATGATGAAAATTAAACATTTATTTTTGGTATTTCAATTTTTAACTGCATTAAGCTCTTATTCGCAAGTAGAATCAACTTTGGTTTATCCTGGCACAAACGGAAGATTAGTATATGCGAACTATGCAAATAATTACCAGACAAATGAAAATAATACCTTGCCCGATTTTTCGAATGTTGGTTATATGGATGGTGCTAGCGGAGTGCCGGTAGGAGAAGTGCCAGTAAAAATGACATTGTATCCAACCCCTTCAGGCGAAGATAGAACTCGAATTCAGGGTGCTATTGACCAGGTTTGTGCAATGCCACTTGATGCTAATGGATTTAGAGGAGCGGTATTGCTTAAAAATGGGACTTACAGATTGAATGATGGAAATATTCCTGTGCTCTCTGATGGAATGGGTTATGCATTGAGGATTTGGGCCAGCGGAGTAGTGTTGCGTGGCGAAGGACAGGGAGCTGATGGAACAATTCTTTATTCAGATTTCGCTTTGAATCACACCATGATAACCCTTGAGCCATTTTCTCAATCCACATCCGAGACTAATTTGCAACGCATTACCGATGATTATGTAGGGACTGGTGCAAAAACATTTACGGTAGCCAACGCAAGTAATTATGCTGTAGGAGATAATATAATAGTAAAATTTACTCCAAATGCAACCTGGTTTTCGGATCTCAAAGTGGACGAAAATGGATATATTTTATATGTAGCTCCGCCAGGAGAAAGTGATTATTGGAATGCAAATGCCGGAGCTTTCAACATTGGATTTAAACGTAAAATAATTGCAAAAAATGGCAATACAATTACCATCGACTGTTCGATAGTGCAACCCATGCAGACCTTATATGGTGGGGGGCAAATAACAAAATACACCACAACCGGACGATTAAACAAATGCGGTGTTGAAGATTTGCGTATCGTGGGGATTCAAGATGGAGGGAGTCCCGGGGTGTCAAGTAATGGAAATAGATTGCGGGTAGGAATAAGACCCCGATTTTTGGATAATAGTTGGATTCATGGTGTTACAGTAACTCGCACATCCGAATCGGCTGTAATGACTTGGGGAGTGATGAATCTCACTGTTCAAGAATGTGCGTATATTGATCCACGGGGAACCATTTCTGGTGGATGGCGTTATAGTTTTAGCTTGGATGCAGGCTCTACACGCGTTCTTTTTCAGCGTTGTTATTCCGATTACGGGCGACATGATTTTGTAACTCACGCCAGAATGCCTGGTCCCAATGTATTTGTTGATTGCTATAGCGCAAACGGACTGAGTGCATTGGGTCCTCATTATCGTTGGGCTACCGGCACATTATTCGACAATATAAAAGCACCTCAATCTAATATGGCAATTAATATATTTGATTTATCTAATGGTCATGCTTGGTGTGGAGCACAAACGGTTGGTTGGAATCTCGAATGCGGAGGTTTAGTAAATGACGCCTCTAGGGGATCTCAAAATTTTTTAATTGGAAGTATTGGCACTGAATATACCGTTCCTACATTTAAACCTGCTAATTACCCCGGTTTTATTTTTCGTGGATTTTGGGAAAGATCAGGGCCCGCTGGTGTTCATGTGAATACACGAAGTCTGTATTACAAACAACTGGAAGACAGGCTTGGTGCTAATGCTGTCGCAAACATCACAATACCAGAACAAAGAACCGGAAATATTTACAACATATTGGCAAGTTGGGCCGGAAATGGTGAACTTGTATCCGCCAATATTCCAGTTACAGGAATAACTCTACTACCAGCTTCTTTAACTTTTAGCGTAGGTAGTCCATCGCAACAACTAGCATCAACAATAGCACCAGCAAATGCAAGTAATAAAAACCTTATTTGGACCTCAAATAATCCAGCAGTTGCCACCGTAAGTGCAACAGGAATGGTTACTGCCGTTTCAGTTGGGACAGCTACGATAACAGTAACTACTGTAGATGGTGGAAGAACTGCAACTACGGCAATTACTACAACTAATCAGATATTTGTGAGCAGTGTAGCGGTGTCTCCTACTACTGCAACAATTGCAATGGATAACCAACAGCAACTTACGGCAATGATTTTACCAGCAAATGCATCAAACCAAAATACAACTTGGACCTCGAGTAATACCAGTGTGGCAACCGTTAACTTGCTTGGATTGGTTACTTCAGTAGCACCAGGCACTTGCAATATTACAGTAACTACTCAGGATGGTGGCAGAAATGCTATTGCTGCTATTACTGTAAATCCACGCCCCGTAAATAAAATTATTTCTACTTGCGATTCGAATACCGACTGGACATCGTCGAACACATTAACGTTAAACAGTATCGACAAAAAAGTAGGGACTGCTAGTCTACAATCGGTTGGATTAAATACAAATGATTTTATAAAAGTTTTTTCTCCACCTATTAATACCGATTCAAACATAGCAAACGGAAATCTGCAATTCTGGTATTTTGTATCGGACATAAGCTCATTTGCTGCAGGCAATCAAGTTGAACTAGGTAGTGGTGGAGCAGCTGATATAAATGAATTTAACTGGAATATTAGTATTGCCACCTTGCAAAATGGATGGAATTTGGTAACATTGCCTTTTAGTACTGCTAGAATAACGGGGGGCACACCAGATTTTAGCGCCATCAATTATTTTCGTATTTATCGCACCAAAACGGCAAGTGTTACCACTAAAATTGATCATATTATTGCTGATGGGACATTAAACACAGAAACAAATATTTATTTATCAGGCGTTAGTGTTTTTCCAAATCCATTGAAAGAGGACAAGCTTACTATAAAAGTGGATGGCGCAAATGAATCTGAAATTTTCAAAGTAATAATTTACAATCTTCAGGGACAAGTAGTCTATCAAACCAATTTTTCAGGGAAAAATTTGATTGATATAAATACTGCTGGCTTGTTGAAAAGCTCTGTCTATATGGTTTCGGTTCAATCGGGCCAAAAAATAAGTACTACAAAACTGATAATAAAATAAACAAGTATCAATAACAAACTAAACTATATAATCTCGAATAAAATAGCATAAGTAAAATGAAATATCGTTTATATAGAAAGAGTATAATCTTTATTTCTATTGTTGTTCAAGTCTTTGCGTACAAAGCAACAGCACAAGATTTAACTAAATATGTCAATCCTTTTATAGATTCGCATAAATCGCGGTGGTTTTTCTTTGCTTCTGCCGCCCGACCATTTGGCATGGTGAGTTTAAGCCCGGATACTTGGGTAAAAGGCGACTGGAAAGCAGGATATCTTTATGACACTCTTTCAGTAAGATGTTTTTCGCATGTGCACGAATGGCAATTGTCGGGTATTCCTGTAATGCCAACGGTTGGTAAATTCAAAGGGCATTTGGGAATGGAGGCGTATAAATCTTCTTTTAGCCATAGTGACGAAGTAGCTCGACCCGGTTACCACAGCGTTTACCTCAAAGATTACAATATCCGTGCAGAGTTGACATCAAGCAGCAGAGTGGGCTTTCATAAATATACATTTCCAAAAGATACTACCAAATATGTTATTTTCGATGTTGGCGCTACTCTAGGACAAGGGCCTATGGATTTGGCTATGGTGCAAAAAATAAATGATTATGAAATAGCTGGTTACAGTTTAATGGCTTCCAATATTCGTCGGTCAAAACCCACCTATGTGTATTTTGTAGCTCGATTTAATCAACCAATATCAAAATTTGGTACTTGGGAAAAAGGACAATTGCCCAACTTGCAATCGGAAAGCATACAAGGTGAAGGAGTTGGAGCCTATGTCAATTTCGATAAAAATCAGAGCAATACATTGTTAATGAAAGTAGCTATTTCGTACACGGGTATTGAACAAGCCCGTTTGAATATGAAAAGTGAAATAGGGCATTGGAATTTCAACAGAGTTGTTGCTGAGTCGAACAAGGAGTGGAACAATTATTTGGGCCGTATAAAAATTAAAGGCGGTACCGAAAAACAAAAAGTAAAATTCTATACCGATCTCTGGCATTCTTTACTTGGACGTAAAATTAGTAGTGATGTAGATGGAAAATACTGCGACATGACAGGAAATTCTCCTGTTATTCGTCAGATTGAGCTTGGAGCCAACGGGAAGCCCAAACACAACCAATACAACTTTGATGCGTGGTGGGGAAGTCATTGGAACCTGAATGTCCTTTGGTCGATGGTTTATCCTGAGATTATGGATGAATTTTGTGCCAGTATGGTGGAAATGTATAAGCATGGGGGGTTAATTCCCCGAGGGCCATCGGGAGGAAATTATACCTTTGTAATGATAGGCGACCCTGCTGCATCTTTCTTTGCTTCGGCATACAACAAAGGCATACGCAACTACGATGTACAAAAAGCCTACGAAGGCCTCTACAAGAATGCATTCTTAGGTGGAATACGCGACCGTGCCGGTTACGAAATTGGGGGAAACCCCAAAGGTGGAGGGATGTTTTACTACCTCGAACGAGGCTATGTGCCCGAAGGTATTGAAGGCAAAGGAATGCATCTTGATGGCGCTTCTATGACCTTGGAATATGCCTATCAAGATTGGTGTGTTGGTCAATTGGCAAAAGCACTTGGGAAAAATTCGGATTTTGAAATGTTTAATAAACGTGCTGAAAATTACAAAAATCTGTGGAATCCACAAACGCAGTTCATGCACCCACGAAACATTGACGGAAGCTGGATTGCAAATTTTAAACCCATTGGCGAATCATTTAATTCACCAGGATTTTGTGAAAGCAACTCCGCTATTTACACCAATTTTGTTCCCCACGATTTAGCCGGGTTGATCAAGTTAGTTGGAAGTAAAGAGAAATACACTCAATTTCTCGATAGTAGCTTTGTTAAAGCCAAACCAAACCACTTCGTAGCGCCCCATAACAATCATGCTATCAGCTGGGTAGATTACGAAAACCAGCCTTCGTGTCAGATGGCTCATCTGTTTAATTACAGCGGTGCACCCTGGTTAACGCAAAAGTGGGTTCGTGAGGTAAAAGAAACTGCGTTCGGCGATATTACACCTTATGGTGGATATAATGGTGATGAAGATCAAGGACAAATGGGCGCTTTGGGGGTATTGATGTCCATCGGATTGTTTCAAATGGATGGTGGCGCGTCGTTAAATTCACAATATGAAATTACTTCACCACTATTTAATGAAATTAAAATACAGCTCAATACTAAATACTATCATGGAAAGAGTTTTGTTATAAAAACAATGAATAATCTACCTGAAAACGACTACATTCAGGGTGCTGAACTAAATGGGAAAAACTGGACAAAATTTTGTTTTCCCCATGAAATTTTCGCTAAAGGAGGTACTCTTAAACTGGCATTGGGTAAACAACCAAATAAAAATTGGGGGATAAACGAATAAAAAAAGTAATTCAATAACTTACTATTCTATCCAAATAAAATTGCAAAAAAACAGAATAATACATCATAATAAAAAAAACTAAAATGAGGTTAAAATTTTTAATAGTGTTTTTTTTGACTAAAAGCATACTAATCAATGGACAAGTATCTATGGATTTAACCAAGTATGTTAATCCATTAGTAGGAACCGATTCAAAAAAGGAATTATCAAATGGGAATACTTATCCGACCATTGCTATGCCTTGGGGAATGAATTTTTGGACACCCCTAACCAACAAAATGGGCGATGGATGGTGCTACCAATATGCTGCTAACAAAATTAGAGGTTTTAAACAAACACACCAACCCTCACCATGGATCAATGACTATGGTGCTTTTTCGATTTTTGCAACGACCGAGAATTTGGTTTTCGACGAAGATAAACGGGAATCGTGGTATTCTCACAAAGCGGAGATTTCTAATCCTCATTATTACAAAGCCTATTTAGCTAATTACAATACAACAGTTGAAATCACTCCTACTGAAAGAGCCGCTTGCTTTAGAATTACCTATCCACAAACAAATAAAGCCTATTTAATTGTAGATGGATTTTTCAAAAATTCTTATATCAAGGTTTTTCCTAAGGAACGTAAAATTATTGGCTTTGCCTGTAATGCTACAGGTGGAGTTCCGTCTAATTTCAAGAATTATTTTGTAATACATGTTGATAAGGATTTTGATCAATCCTTTACGGTAGAAGACGGGACTATTTTGGAGGATAAATTGGAAGTTGAAAGCAAACATTCGGGCAGTATAATCCGCTTTAAAACAAAAGCAAACGAGCAGGTAAATCTTAAAATCGCCTCTTCATTTATAAGTTTGGAGCAAGCTGAACTTAACCTTGAAAGAGAAATTGGAGATAACACTTTCGACCAGATAGTACAAAAGGGCAAAGCGGAATGGAATAAGCAATTAAGCAGAATTTCCGTTGAAGGCGGCACCGATGCGCAGCTGACCACCTTCTACACAGCTATGTATCGTACCATGCTTTTCCCGCGCAAGTTTTTCGAATTCGACAAAGACACTAAAATTGTTCACTATAGCCCCTACAACGGAAAAGTGTTAGATGGTTATTTGTTTACCGATAATGGATTCTGGGACACTTTCAGAGCAGCATTTCCGCTATTAACTATCGTATTTCCGGAACTAAATAGCCAGATTATGGAAGGGTTGGCAAATGCCTACAAAGAAAGTGGCTGGTTACCCGAATGGGCTAGTCCAGGTCATCGAGATTGTATGGTTGGCTCAAATTCAGCTATTATTATTGCGGACTCTTACATGAAAGGCATTCCGAATAAAGAGATAAATACGCTTTTCGAAGCTATAGTAAAAAATAGCCAGAACGAAGGACCATTAAGCTCTGTAGGGAGGTTTGGAGTAAATTATTACAACAAATTAGGCTACGTACCTTATAATGTGGGGAAAAAAGAGAATACAGCCAGAACATTGGAGTATGCCTTTGCAGATTACAATATATGGAAACTTTCAAAAGCGCTAAACAGACCACAAAGTGAAATTGACACCTTTGCAAAAAGAGCTCACAACTATAAAAATGTATTCGACAAATCGGTGAACTTTATGCGAGGCAGAAACGAAGACGGTACTTTCCAATCGCCTTTCCAACCTGATAAATGGGGAGATGCCTTTACCGAAGGATGCTCATGGCACTGGACTTGGTGTGTGTTTCACGATGTGCAAGGTCTTATTGATTTGATGGGTGGAAAAACTAAGTTTATTGAAAAAATGGATTCCGTTTTCGAAGCACCTCCTACTTTTGATTATTCGTATTACAAAAAACAGATTCATGAAATTACCGAGATGTTGATAATGAACATGGGACAATATGCGCATGGAAATCAACCTATACAACACATGCCTTACCTGTATAATTATGCTGGCGAACCTTGGAAAACGCAATATCATGTCAGAGAAATTATGAATAAACTATACACGCCATCACCTGACGGACTATGCGGCGATGAAGATAACGGACAAACTTCGGCTTGGTATGTTTTTTCGGCTATGGGAATGTATTCAGTTGCACCAGGTACGAATCAATATGTGCTAGGTGCGCCACTTTTTAAAAAGATTACACTAAATCTTGAAAACGGTAAAACATTTGTGATAAATGCTGGAAATAATAGCGCAGAAAATCGGTATGTACAAAAAGCAAAACTAAATGGCAAAACACACACAAAAACCTATTTGAATCATTCTGATATTACAAATGGCGGAACATTTAATTTAATAATGTCTTCGGAACCGAATAAGAGCAAAGGAGTTAACGAAAGCGATTTCCCTTATTCAATGACCAATGAATTAAAGCAAAAATAAAAGACTTAGCAACAATAAATTTTTTGATTATCAACTACTTTCAGAATTATAACTAACTTGATTTTGATGCCAAGATGCAGTTTTAATAGAGATTCACGTAGGCAGTATTACTGATAAGGGACAAGCTGTGCAGCTTGAAAGATTGAAGAAAAAAAGTACTTACCTGAAACTCGGTCGCAAAACAATTTGGATAATAACGAAACAAATGATGAAATCTTCATTTATCTAGAGCCAGATTATATAGCAATCAAATCGCAAATAAATTGGTATTTAGGAAAATGTATAAACGCAACCATTAACAACTTTAGTAAAAGTTAAAAACATTGACAAAATTAATTTACTAAATTTTTTATTCCTAAAACTCTTGGTCGTTAATTTTATTTTGAATCTAGTTTTTTTTTGAGTTCATTTTGAGCACTTCAACAAAAGAATATTCATATTCCTGACCGTAAAGAATTTCATATTCTTTTATAAATTTCTTAAATGTACTTTCAGCTAAACTGTGCTTACCCATTATATATTGAGCTTTGCATTTGAAAAACATTGCTTCTTCGTTTATTGAGTCAAAATTAAATATAGAATCAGCCAAGTTAATCATAAAATCTGGTTCCTCTTCAATAGTGAAATTTTCTCCAAAATCGACCAAAGTATCAACTATTCTATCCGAAACATCAGATTTAAAATTATCCAACCATTCATAATTTAAATTAAGCAAAAAAGAGCCCTTTTTGGTTATTTTAATCAAATGGTTAATATGATTTTTTTTAATTTCCTTTCTTTTAGTTTCCATAATTTGCATTACTTCAAAATAATCATTTTTAAGTATTTTTGGATCAAATTTAATTTTCCAGTATCCCGTATCACATGTTAATTTACAATTACCAACCTCACTCAACAGCCCTTTTAATTTAGCTATGTTAACAGATTTATTATTTTGAGCACTTTTAATGTCTTTATCATACCATATGATTTCAATTAATTTATCAGGAGATATTCCTTTATTATTTTTAAGGCTATATAACCATATTAATAAAAAAAGTTCTTTTAAAAGTGGTGGAAACTTATTCGTTATATCATTTTGTTTATTATCTATAATTTGGAAGCCTCCAAAAAATATTATTTGATAATCCACATCACTAGAAATTAGTTCAAAATCAATATCGTTAACTTTTGAAATAGAATCATTAAAATGGACTGTATCTTTTTCATTCACACTAACAATAATTGTGGCTTTGTGTTTTTTTGAGTAAAAATACCATACAAGTCCTAATACAAATAGCAACATAAAGGCTATGTAATAAAAGATATTTTTAACATTTTTTACATCGGATTGAGCTAGGATGTCTTTTTTAACTATAGGAGGGTATTCAATAGAATATATTTTAAATTGTGTCTTGGTTGAATCCATTAAAAAAGAGGTATATGCCAAAAACTTTTTTTTCTTTGGAAAATAATATAAAGTTGCGAAAGACTTCACATCTAAAAAATCATAAGGTATTTTGCTTCCTACTAATTCCACTTTAGAATTATCAATATTTCCTTTCAATATTTGTAAATAACCTTTAGATTTTGTTTTATCCGAAATTAATGCATAAAAATTTCTGTTTTTTTTATCAATCCATATGTTGTTCCCTACAATCATATCTTCTAAAACATGCGATATTTCAAATTTTTTGATGAATTTTTTTTCCTTAATAACATACCCTAATAAATCAAAATAGCTTTTTGGATTTAACAATTGGCTACCGGAATCACTGCCATATCCACCCAAGATATAGATGGTGTCGTTAAGCTCCCCTATTCCAGCCAAATATCTAGGATGAAATATTGAAGAGTTTGTTTTTAATACTTCAGATAAACCTTGTTTTGAATCAATACGCCTAACTTCATTGTTATAGGTATATTGCCCATAACCCCCAAAAGTATATACAGAATTATCAACCATACTATAAATACTGTTATGATGTTGGTATTTTTGTTTATGTCTTTCTTTTCTAAAAACAGCTTCATCTTCCCAAACTCCTGTTTTAATATTTAATTTAGAAACTACATTTCTGTCAATTAAGTAGCAATATATTTTTTTGTCTTGATAGTTATAAACTGCCCTGTGATCTGAGGTTAAATAAATGGGAGAATTTTTATATTTATTTATTATTTGCTCATTCTTTTCAATATTATACACTAATAAATCTTTATTTCTAAGTAAATAAAGAATGTTATTAACAGTATCAGCTGTTATCAATTGAGTTCCGGTCACCTCATTTACAAAAATCTTTTGCCATTCTTGGTGTCTATATAGTATCCAATTTGAATGGGTTACAATAGCTTTATTTTCACTGAAATTATCATGAGCAAAACTTCCGTTAATTTCATTTAAAGGATAGTGAGACTTAAGGTTTTTATTCACATATAATTTGATATTTCGAATACTCATATCTGGCACATCTGTAGAGGCAAAATCCTTATAATTATTAGCCCCAAACATAACTTTAAACGAGTCTGCATTTTTAAAATTTATACTCTTTTTAAGTACCGTAGAACCTTGAACCGAAAATAATAGTGTCTTTTGAATTAACGAAACCTTCAACCCCAATTTAATCCACTTATTTTTATTAAATGTAGTAGTATTAATTGGAACAACCGATTTGGTAGTGCCAATTATAATGTTTAAACTTTTAAACGTACTATTTGATGAAGGATTGTTGGAAATAATTAAATCAATATTTTGATGTTTATCATTAATTACTCTTAAAATATAACCAAATAAACTTTTTTGCATCAAATCAATTTTAATATCAAATGTAATATCAAATTCATTATTAAAAGACACAAATTCGTTTGGTGTTAAATTAAGACCTGTCCTTTCGTCAAGAGAGTAATTCTGTCCATTAAATGTCAACCCATAGTCTTGGGAGAAAGCCGTATAAGTGTTAAAGCTAAATAGAAAAACTAATAGAAGTAACATATAATAACGATTTGAATATTTTAATTTGTAAATAGTATTCATAATATTATATTTTCAAACTAAAGTGGACTTTTCCAATGAGAGTATTTAGTTAATAATTCAAAGATAAATGTTTTTTTTTATTTTTTGTTAATTTTAATTTTTGGTACTCATTTCTACGATTAATAATTGCAATTTTCTTGAATTTTTGTCTTTCTTTAATATCATTTCACCTCTTCCAAAATACACATCTGCAGGTGTTAAGTTGTTTAATGATTCATGATATCGCTCATTATTGTATCGGTTAACAAATTTTTGTAAAGCAGCTACTAATTCTTCTAGAGCGAAGTAATTATCAAGTTTCACAACATTTTTAATGGTTCTGTGATAGCGTTCAATCTTTCCTTGTGTTTGTGGATGATTGGGTCTGCCATGAACTTGCTGCATTTGATAATTGTCTTTTAAATACAATTTTAATTTGAGGAGATACAGAGATACAAACTTTTCTTATATTTTATGTAAATTAAGTTTTCTATTCTTAACTTTTTACGATGGGAAAGTTAGCTTATCCTCACCTATGATATTATTTTATTAACCTAAAAAAGTTTAACTTTATTAACTTTATTAACTTTATAAAATAAATAAAATCATACTTATGAAAGAAATACAATATTTAGCTATTTTACTATTTGGCATTTTAAAAAAAGAATCAGGATTTAAAAGTTATCTAGTTCGAAAACAAAAGGAAGCAGAAATGAAAAACTTTGTTTCAGAGGTAGAATTCTTTGAAAATTGTAATGAAGTGGTCTCTCTACTAGAAAACAGAATTGAATCTCAATTTTTAGAAAAAAGAAATCAGTTATATCAAACTATAGAATTACTGAAATCAAATAAAAAAACGTTTGAAAAAGAATTAGAGTTAGCTAATAACTTATCCAAAGACCATTTCAATATTAACTTATCAACCATCACTAATGGAAAATACAAAGATAAGTTATGGTACAGCCAAATTAACCTTATTAAGAATTGTATTGTTGAAATTAAAAATCAAAACTTCATAATTACCTCAGAAATTAAAGATTTAGACATTGACAATTACCTAGAATTTATTTTTTCTCAAAAAGAAATTAGTAGAGAAACTAAAGAAAATGCTGTTGAAGTATTAATGAAGGTAAATAAACAAGAAAAAACAAGTTTAAACAAACAAGTTTGGAATGATTATGTCTTTAACCAACATAACTATTGGAAAGAAATTACCCAGGATGAAAAAAAAATATTTGGAGAATTAAGAGCTAAATCATTTGAAGAAATAAATGCTTTATTTATAAATACAATTAAAGGAAGTCCTAAACCAAGAGCTGTATTAAAAAAGGAGTTTGAGGCGGCAATTATAGATAGGTTATCAAAAGAACCTTTTCAAAAAACAACTTCTGATTTTATGGGAGGACTTTTAACAAAGGACCTGAATATTTTAGCTGCTGTAATTGGTAAATTAGATTTTATTAAAGCAATAAAGCTTCCTAAAGAAAAGAAATTTTCAGTGCATTTAAAGGCTTTATTATATTGGTTAGAATTAAAGGCTTATGGAAAAGAACCGCCAAAGGACTTTGAAGGAAATTTCATAAAATTTGAAATTGAAAAAATAGGTGCTTCAAAATGTAACAATAAGGGTCAGTACTTTTATAAAATTTTTAAAGATATTGATATTAATAATCAAAAATTTTTAACAAATACGTTTGGCAAAGATTGGAAAGAAGACATTAAAAAATTATCAAATTACAATATTAAAATTATAGAATATATTGAAAAAAATTATTCTTAAAATATTTTAAAAATATATTGAGATATATATCTTAAAAAATATCCCTTAAAAGTTATCCGTTAATTCGCAGCAATCAAATAATTAATCATGTGCGAATTAACATCAATAGCTTATTCGGTCTTTTTACTTCCAAAAAAAGATGCCGCAAGAAAAAAGGAACTATTAGAGCAACCCAAACTTATAAAAGGGAATAATAGTCAACTCCCATTAAATAAATCTTTAAAACCTAGACTATGAGAAAGAAAAAAACTCCTAGTCTTGATGTTAATGGATTAAAACAAGACAAATCTTCAAAAACTGTCTCCAAATCGAATCTAGTTGAGGACCACGCTGACCATCTCTGTGATTCTGAGATAGAACTTCAAGAAAAAAGTTTAGCATTTCTTTTAGATGCTGTTGAAGTTGTGGACTTTTCTCTAGAGAAAGAGCCAAAATTGGTCCAATGGAAAAATGAAATCAATAAGCTCAAAAAGAAAGTACTAGATAAAGAAGGAAACCCAATTGATGAAGAAAGTAAAGACTATATTAAGTACGAAAAAATGCTCAATGGAACATCCTTTCCGAAGTTAAAAAAGCAAGAATATTCGGTGCTTGTCATTAACATTTTTAAGAAGTTAGTCCTTGAAAAAAAATTGGACTTGAAAGTTTACAACAAAGTCATTTTCATATACAACGGCAAATACTGGCAACAAATAACTCATGAAAGGTTCACCAGCTTTTTAAGTAATGTCGCCGAGAAAATGGGTTTAACCGGACTTTTGTACAAACACCACACCTTTGGTACCGATTTAATAAAACAATTTACTCATAACAATTTTGTCCAAAGTACAACTGACAACAACCTCACTAGTATTAATTTACAGAATGGTACTTTCGAATTCCGCAAAGGAATTGGAAAACTCAACCCACACAATAAAAATGATAATTTGCATTATGTGTTGCCTTTTGAATATTTGCCAGGGGCAACTTGTCCTATTTTCGATTCGTATTTAAACTATTGCCTACCAGATGAAGAAAAGAGAATGGTCTTACAAGAGTTTTTGGGTTATATTTTTACACCAAATGACATTTGTAACCTCGAAAAATGCCTTCTATT
>Ga0102879_1000040_pt1 | contig 55502 bp, 40 predicted proteins | sample Colrivmet1548B02_FD_78187 | JGI IMG/M metagenome (GOLD analysis project Ga0102879, IMG submission 78187) | Estuarine microbial communities from the Columbia River estuary - metaG 1548B-02 | ecosystem: Environmental > Aquatic > Marine > Intertidal zone > Estuary | place: USA: Columbia River... | reverse complement strand
TTCGATTGTTAGTGTTGCTCCGTTTACTACAAAAATTTGACCTGCTAAACTATACACGTTAGCTGCTGTCCAAGTTGTGTTTACTGAAATATCAGCACTTACTGTTACAGTTGGCGCTGAATAATTGGCATTTTTTGGATCGAAATTAGTCCAAGAATCGGTCCACATTGTTGCAGGTGCTGGTTCAAACGCACCTCTGTAAGTTGTTACAGCTATCTGAGCAGTTAGAGATAAACTGCAAAGCAAGATAATTGATAATACGTAAAAATTTTTCATTTTTATTAATTTTTAGATTTTAAACAAAAGTAAAATGACAATGTTAACATGCTATAACTTAATTGTTATAAAAACGCTATCTTTATGTTACTTAATCATTAAGAACTAGTTTAAAAAGGTCTTTTATAAAAGAGGATTATCTTTAAATTTAAAAATTGTAGGTTACATTAAATGAAAATGTAGGAGCAAATTTTGTACTCCAAAGTAAATCATCCGTTTTACTGTTATACCCATTCACGTTTTGTGAGTCCCCTGTAAGAATATTATTAATAAAAGAATTTAAACCTTCGATTTTATCTACAGTCCCTTTTACATTTTGATAATAATCTAAATCTTGTGCTAATGCATTTTGCAAGTTAAGTTTCAATTCCATCTTATTTTTAAATAATAATTTTGACACTTGAAAATCTAAAAATGTTCGCGCTTTTTCCCATATAGCAGGAACATCAACGCCATTTGCTTGATTTGCTTGGATAAAAATTCTATCTCCAACTCTATTAAAATTCCCAGTAAAAGACCAGCCCTTTTCGATATTGCTATACTGCAAACCTACGTTTAGGACATAAGGAGACTGACCTTGTAGTGGGGTTTCGGTAGCAATACTTACTAAATTTGAAGTGTCTACTGATGAACGAATTATAGATAGGTTAGTAAAAAAAGTCAAATCACTAAGTAATTTGTTGTCTTCTGTTCCAAAAATAGAACTAGCCAAGGTTCTATATTCTAGCTCAATACCTTTATTTTTTGCGGACCTAGCATTATTATATTGATTCGTATTATTAGCTAAAGCTTGTAGTTCGATAGGATTTTTAAAATCCTTATAAAATATAGAAAATGAAAATAATTGTCCTTTTCCAGGAAAAATTTCATACCGCAAATCATAGTTATTAATACTTGCTATTTTCAAATCTGTTAAACCTGATGTGTTTTGTCTGGTATCATTATCAAAAAAAATGAATGGCGCTAATTCTCTAAATTCCGGTCTGTTCACTGTTTTAGAAGCACTTAATCTTATGTTTTGCTTTTTATTGACGCTAAAAATTAAATTGGCTGAAGGTAAAAAGTCTAATTGTGAATTATTGACAACGATATCTTGATTAGAATCAGATTTAGAAAATAAATTTTGATTAAAATCTTCCATCCGAACTCCCCAAACAAATCTAAATTTTTCGATAGAATTGTCAATCATAATGTAAGCTGAATTTAATTTAGAATCTGCTTTGTATTTATCATTTCCTAAAGAACCATCATAAAGTACAAGACCACTAGAATTTGTTCCAAGAATACCTATATTTGAGGCATTAAAAACAGTAGAATTTGGCTGAGACTCTATTTGGGGATTAAAAGTAAGATTACCATAATTTACACCACCAACAGTCCCAATAAATCGTGTATACCCAAGTTGTCTTGCTTCAAAAACTCTATCTCTAGTTTGCATAAGTCCTCCAATTTTAAATTCAGTACTAAAGTTTTCAAAAAATTGTACTTTTTTACTTAAATCAAATTTTGTGCTGTATAAAAATTCATTATTAAGAGATGTAAAAACAGAACCAGGTAAATTTCTACCTACAGTATTTGTTGAAAAGCTTGTAACTAGTGGACTTTGAGTTCCATCAGCAAATCTCGTTTGAGTGTAATAATGTCTTCTTTCATTAGGAATATCTCTTATTACATTACTAATAGAACCAACCCAATTCAATTTAATTTTGCTGGCACTAAAAAAATGCTCACCTCCCAATTGCCCTGTATAAAGTTTATTTTCTGTAAAAGTTCTAGCAGTGGCTTTAGTAAATAATGGGTCATCTTCTTGTGTAAGTTGACCGCTTCTGTCTAATATTCTATCTTCAGAATTAATGCTGTACAAGTTTTTAAAACTTAATTTATTATTTGCATTTAAATTTAACGATACATTCAAGATAGCTCCCGATAAAGTTTGAACAGTATAATTTTTATCAACCAAATTCGAAAGCAAAGTATTTGGACCGTCAAATTCTTTTCTTAATGTTTCATTAAAATTATTAGAAGTGCTGTTTGATAAAGAAAATAGAATTCCTATGCTTTCTTTTCCCTCTAAAGTAAAATTACGTCCAATTGTATATTGAAAACTAGTATTAGCTCCAAAAGTCTTATTATATAAGTTCCAATCTGTTTCATTATTTTTAGAAATCGAGACCAGCTGTGATAAATTTCCTTCAGTTCTGTTATTTTGCAAAGCTTTGAAATCTTTTACACTAGGGATTTCTAATTTTGATTTAATATCTTTGGAGTACAACTGATCCTTCCCAGTAGTAATTGAATTATAACCAGTTCCTATGCTAACAGATTGAAAGTTATTCGTTGGTGTAGCTTTAGTACTAATTTCAACAACACCACCTGTAAATTCCCCTGATAAATCCGGTGACGCAGTTTTGTAAATAACTAGATTATCAAGCATGTTTGCAGGAAAAATATCAAATGAAAATGCTTTCCTATCTGGCTCAGAACTAGGCATTGGAGCACCATTCAAATAGGTAGTATTGTAACGGTCATTTAAACCTCGAATAATTACAAATTTATTATTTTGAACACTCGCTCCACTAATTCTTTTTAAAACATCCGACGCAGTTTTATCTGGAGTTCTTTTAATAGTTTCTGCAGAAATACCATCAGAAACTCTCGCACTGTTTTTTTGAACTGATAACAATGAAGCCACAGATTCTGCTTTCATCTTGGTTTTTTTAATTACCACCTCATTCAAGGTGTTATTTTTTTCAGACATTGAAACGGTAAGTGAAGTAGTTTCATCTTTAATAGCATCTACATCTGAAATAATTTTAGTTTCTAGTGTAAAATCAGAAAATTGAACTTCTTGTTTTCCTACAGGTACATTTCGGATGATAAATTCTCCAGAAGCATCTGTTTGAGTTGCTAGTTTTGTGTTTAGTACTTTAACCAAAACACCTGGTATGGATTTTCCAGTCCCTTGTTCAATTACTGAACCTTTAATAATTGCTGTTTGAGAATAAATTGCGCTTGAAACAAGTGCGATTAATAAAGAATAAAAATACTTCATTATTATTTTTTTAATTTGGATTATTACCCTGCAAAATTAATATCCAAATCCTAGTCTAATGTTACCTATTTATTATGAAAAGAAGAGTTTTAAAACTCAATGTAAAATAATTGTTAAGATTTAGCGGTAAATTTTCTGCTTTATTAATGTTAAATTTACATTTTTGCTTATAATAAAATTTCAAACGTAATCTTCTTAGAACTCTTTGCGCCAATTTGTCACTTTCAATGAATTGGTATTCTATTTGAATAATGATTTTTAAATCTTAAAATTTTAATTTATGACAACTGGAAAAATCAATGTTTCGGTGGAGAATATCTTCCCTTTAATTAAGAAATTTTTATACAGCGATCACGAGATCTTTTTGCGTGAGCTAATTTCTAATGGAACTGATGCTACTTTAAAATTAAAGCACTTAACCAGTATTGGTGAGGCTAAAGTAGAATATGGAAATCCTATTATCGAGGTTAAAATCGATAAAGAAGGAAAAAAATTACACCTTATTGACCAAGGTATTGGTATGACTTCTGATGAAGTTGAAAAATACATTAACCAATTGGCCTTTTCGGGAGCTGAGGAGTTTCTTGATAAATATAAAGATTCTGCCAAAGATTCAGGAATTATAGGACATTTTGGCCTTGGATTTTATTCTGCTTTTATGGTGGCTTCCAAAGTAGAAATAATTACTAAATCTTATAAAGACGAGCCAGCTGCACATTGGACCTGTGACGGAAGCCCAGAATTTACTCTAGATCCAAGTGATAAAACAACTCGTGGAACTGAAATTATCTTACATATCGCTGAAGATTCTTTGGAGTTTTTAGAAGATTTCAAAATCAGCGAATTGTTGAATAAATACAATAAGTTCATGCCTATTCCAATTAAGTTTGGAACCAAAACAGAAAAAATCGAGCAGAAAAAAGGAGAATCTGTTGCTGAAGAAGACAAAGACAACATTTTTACAGAAGTAGAAGTGGATAACATTATCAATAATCCAAATCCAGCTTGGACCAAACAGCCAACCGAATTATCTGATGAAGATTACAACAACTTCTATCGCGAGGTGTACCCAATGCAATTTGAAGAACCTTTATTCCACATTCATTTGAATGTAGATTATCCTTTTAATTTAACTGGGATTTTATACTTCCCAAAATTAGGTTCTGATTTACAAATTCAGAAGGACAAAATTCAATTGTATCAAAATCAGGTTTATGTAACCGATAATGTGGAAGGAATTGTACCAGAATTTTTAACGATGCTAAAAGGGGTAATTGACTCTCCAGATATTCCATTAAATGTTTCTCGTTCTAGCCTTCAAGCTGATGGCGCGGTAAAGAAAATATCAAATTATATTACTAGAAAAGTAGCCGACAAGTTGAAATCTTTGTTTACAGAAAATAGAGAAGATTTCGAGAAAAAATGGAACGATATTAAAATCGTTTTAGAATACGGAATGCTTTCTGAAGATAAATTTTATGAAAAAGCAGGTGCATTTACTTTGTATCCAACTGTTGATGATACTTATTTTACTTTAGAAGAATTAAAAGAAAAATTAGCTCTAAATCAAACTGATAAAGACGGGAAATTAGTGGTTTTATATGCTTCCAATAAAGAAGCGCAACACAGTTACATCCAAATTGCAAAAAATAAAGGTTACGAAGTTTTACTGCTTGACTCCCCAATTATCTCGCATTTGATTCAAAAAATTGAAAGCGATAATAATACGATAACTTTTGTTCGTGTGGATTCTGATCCAATAGATAAATTAATCAAAAAGGAAGAAACTTCAATTTCTAAATTATCTGATGATGAAAAAGAGAAGCTAAAAACGGTCTTAGAAGGGTTTGTTCCAAAACAAAAATATTCTGTTCAAATGGAAGCTTTAGATAGTAATGAAGCGCCATTTATCATCACACAACCTGAGTTTATGCGTAGAATGAAAGAAATGAGTCAGACTGGTGGTGGCGGAATGTTTGGAATGGGAAATATGCCAGAAATGTACAATTTGGTAGTCAACACCAATTCTGAATTGGCTTCCAATATTCTGAATTCTAGCGATACTGCAAATCAAGAAAACTTGGTGAAACAAGCTTTAGATTTGGCAAAATTATCTCAGAATTTATTAAAAGGAGAAGAACTTACGGCTTTTGTAAAACGTAGCTTCGAATTGATTAAATAAGACTTTCTAAATTAAAAAAAGACCTGTAATTGCTTACAAGTCTTTTTTATTTTATTGCAATCCGTTTTGATCAATTAGATACATTAAAGCAGCCATTGTTGCGGCTCCTAATTCTAATTCACGCTTATTTACGCCATCAAAATTATCGTTTGCGGCATGGTGATAATCAAAATATCGTTGTGAATCTGGGTGTAAACCAGCCTTAATTATTTTAGACGAAGTAAGTGGCTCGATGTCGGCACCAGAATGTCCTTTAGTGAAACTATGAATTAAGTAGGGTTCAAAAAGACCTTTCCATGTTTGAATTTTAGTCAAATTTGCTTGATCGGTGTCAAATGAAAATCCTCTAGGCGTAAATCCTCCAGAATCACTTTCTAATGCGAAAATATGGTTTTCATTATTGGCTTTTGAGAGTTCTTCGTATTTCTTTCCACCACGACCACCATTTTCCTCATTCATGAATAGTACCGCGCGTAAAGTATTTTTAGGTTTGTAACCTATATTCTTAAAAATATTTAAAACCTCCATACTTTGCACTACTCCTGCTCCATCATCCTGAGAACCATCGGCTAAATCCCAAGAATCTAAATGACCTCCAACAACCATAATTCTATCAGGGTACACACTTCCTTTGATTTCGCCTATAACATTATAGGATAAAACATCCTCGAATTGCTCACAAGATTGCTTCAAATAGAATTTCAAATTAGGATTTGCTTTAAGCGATTTACTTAATAATTCCGCCGCGTTAGTACTAATTGCAGCTGCAGGTATGTATTGGTCTTTTGGAAGATCACCATAACTTTGCGCTCCAGTGTGAGGAAAATCATCCAATCTCATATTCATGGAGCGAACGATAGTGGCAACAGCACCAAACTTTGAAGCTTCTTTTGCGCCGCCAAATCTTTGATCAACACAACCCCCATAAGAAGTAAATGTTTCTATATTATCGGGCTGCATCGGACGATTGAACAATACGATTTTACCTTTAATTTTATCTTCGCCTAATTCAGCTATTTCTTTGATGGAATGCACTTCAATAACGGCAGCAGTAAGTCCATTTTTAGGGGTTGCCACCGAACCTCCTAAAGCACAAACAGGAATAGAAATTTTGGATTTGTTATCTAGGATATAAGCGACTTCCTTTTCGCCGCGAACCCACTTTGGAACCATTACCTCTTGAAGATAAACTCGGTCTAAACCCAGCGTCTCTAGTTGTGCTTTGGTATATTCGACGCCTTTTTGAGCTCCTAATGAACCCGATAAACGAGCCCCAACTTTATTTGACAAATCGTCTAGCCATGAGTAACATTTGGAATTGGTTAAAGCTGATTTATAGATTTCTTTGAACTTAATTTCATCGGCATTTTGCGCAAAGGAAACTATCGAAAAAAGCAAAAAGAAGTGACGTATATTTTTCATATTTGAACTTGTTGTAAATTTAAAAGGATTTGTAAAAATACAAATCCTTTTAATATAAATTAGGGCTATTTATTAATGACCGCCTGAAACTGGTTTATCAAAATCAATGCCTTGGTTTTTCAATATTCCACTTACTTTCCATGCATAAAATGCCAAATAAGCAAAACATAAAACCCCAATAATATAGCTGCTTTGTATACCAATACTTTCAGAAATAATACCTTGAATCCAGCTTACAATTCCACCACCCATAATCATCATAATCAAGAAACTACTTCCTTGACTGGTATTTTTTCCTAATCCACTAATTGCTAATGTAAAGATACATGGCCATAAAGTACTACAGAATAAACCTACACTTGTAAACGCGTAAACACTTGTCATTCCTGATGTTGTCATTCCAATTCCTAAAGCTACAATTCCCAATACAGAAAATAAAAGTAACATCCTAGCAGGATTTCCTTTACTTAATATATCGGCAGCTATCAATACTAAAATGATTAAACCGTAAACGTAAAATGGCGTTAAGTCGTGTTTTGCAATGGCATTTACTAATAAAAATACTCCAAAAGCCAAATACGGTGCTAAGAATTTGAATACCTTTTGTAAGTTCATATCATTGGTAAAAGCACCAACTGCTCCTGTCCAACGACCAATCATTAAACTCGCCCAATACAATGAAATGTAAGGTGCTACATCTTGTGTAAGAAACCCTAATTTAGACTCCATATAGGCTGGAAGGTTACTTGCGGTAGAAACTTCAACTCCTACATAAACGAAAATTGCGATCATCCCCATGATTAATTGAGGGTATTTTAAAGCGGAGCTTCGAGAGGTATTTACCTCATTTTCCACTTCAACTACGGCCTCTGGTTTATCTGGAATAGAAGAGAACTTCAATAAAATAGCAACTAGTAAAAATGCCAATCCTAAAACTAAGTAAGGAATTTTTACACTCTCTATACTCATTTCAGTATCCGCTCCGGCAGCACTTGATCCAAAAATGGCAAAACTAACTACCAATGGTCCAATGGTGGTTCCAAAATTATTAATCCCCCCCGCCAATGTTAATCTTTGAGAACCAGTTGTAATTGGCCCCATGGCAATTGCTAGTGGATTTGCGACGGTTTGCTGAAGCGAAAATCCTAATGCCACAATGAATAAACCAGACAACATTAATGTAAATGAACCCGTATTTGCAGCAGGATAAAACAATAAAGTCCCTAAGGCTGATATTCCTAATCCTAGTGCAAGACCATTTTTATATCCTATTTTGTTTACAATATCTTCCTTCATTAAAAGTGAAATTCCCATGTAGATAAGGGATCCTACAGTGTATGCAATATAAAATGCCAATGAAACTAACTGGCTTTGTCCTTGAGTTAAATCAAAGGCTTTTTTAAACACTGGAATAAGGATGTCGTTACTGGCAGCAACAAAACCCCAAAAGAAAAAAACGGTTACTAAGGGAATAAACTGTCCCCATTTGGTTTGAACATTTTCTGAATTCATAAAATTGGTTTAAAGTTGGTTAAATAATTGGTTTTAGTATTTCATGTATCACAATTCTAATAATAAAAAATTACTTTCATGATAAAATAAATACTAATATTCGATAAATATACATTTATAAAAAAATAACTCACAATAATTGTTCAATTAATTTATTAACGAAATCAAATTCTGATCTTTTGAGAATTTAATTCGGACTATTTCCCGTCAACAAAATCCTGTAAATATTGGAATCTTTCAGTTAGTTTTCCGTTTTCGGTCATTTTAGCTCTTTTTAGAATTCCGTCTTTATCGCCATTAAAAAAAGCGGGGATTACATGCTTCATGAACATTTCGCCAAAACCTTCGCTAGCATCTTTTGGCAATTCGCATGGTAAATTATCAACCGACATTACCACAATCGCGGCAGGATGAAATACATCTACTTCCTTGTGTTCACTAGGCAAATAACCAAATAGAGGTTCTGCAATTGTTGAAGCTTTAATAGTGCAAGCAATTGGTCCATTAACATCACAGGAAATATCGGCAACAACCTTAATGTTACAATCATTTGCTTTAAGCATATCTTGAGTTAAAATATAAGGAGCATCATTTCCATAAAAATGGCCAGCGATAAATATATCTGATACTTTAGTAAATCGTTCAAAATCGGAAGTGTATTCGGTAGGATTGGAATAAAAATCATTTTTTTCTAAATTCTGACCATCCTTTCTTTTGTTATAATCTAGAACATCAATTTGAACATAAACAGGTTCCGAATATTTTTTGGTTAAGAAATTATCAACAGAAACTTCCTTCATTTTCATTGCGTCCAATATTTCTTTTGCACCATTTCCAACTTTTCCACAACCAGTTAAAACTACTTTTATTGGAGGTAAAACTTGTCTTTTTAATTTGGCTACTAAATCTTCTTTTCCTGAAAGTGTTTCAGCTTTTGGTATAGTAAATAAACCAAATTTAATTCCAAATGCTCTAAAAGCATTGTAACTCCCCACAATTCCTGCATATCTTCCAAAACCAATTAGTCGATTATAATTAGCATCAACGATAGTTTCATGGTCATAGAAATCTATATTTTTTTCAAGAAGGGCTTTTAATAATTTTCTATTGTAAGGTTGTTTTTTAATTGTGTGAGAAAAAAAGAAGTACTTTTTATTGGGAATTAAAGCGTCAATGGGAACTTCTTTAACTCCAAATAAAACATCACAAGAATTCATACCATTAGTAACATTAATTCCTAAATTGGCATATTGTTCATCTGAAAAAATTCTAATATCGGAACTTTCTACTTCAATTTCGGCAGTTGGGAATTCACTTTTTAATTGCTTCAATTCTTCAGGAGAAAAAACAACTCTTCTATCTGGCGGATTCTTTCTTTCTTTTATAATTCCGAATTTCATTCTTTGTCTTCTTTAATTTTCATTCAAAAGTAAGCTTAAGTGAATGGATGTCAAAATTTATTTTAATAAAAAAACTCGTTTGTAATTGAAAAACAACGCCTTATATTATGGTATAAATTAATTAAGCAAGTATATCCAAAGTTGGGTTTGAAAATAAGTTTCTTTCTTATATATTTGTTCTTTCCCTTAAAAGATGACACACAAAACGCCAATAATTTACATCAACCTTTTTTTTATCTTCTTTCTTTGTCTATCATGTAAAGGCAATGATAAAAATACTGAATCTTTAATTTCTTCAATAGAAATGATCCCTTCCGATTCTATTTTTCCAAAATTGACAGAATCTTATATCAATTCTAAAAAGTATAAAATTGATCATTTTTTTAATAAAAATTGGCCTTCAAAAAACAACAATATAAGCTTTTTAGTGGCAAAAGATGGACAGATAATTTATGAGAACTACTCGGGATTTGGAGATGTAAGAAAGAAAACTCCTATAACAAGCGAAACTCCTATTCACATTGCATCAGTTAGTAAAGTCCTAACTGCAACCGCAATTTTAAAATTAATAAATGCTGGAGAAATTGAATTAGATCAAAAAGTGACTTCGTTATTGAAAGGGTTTCCTTATCCTGAAGTTACCATTAAAAATTTACTAAGTCATAGAAGTGGGATGCGCAATTATGCCTATTTCACTGATGATAGAAAAATTTGGGACAATCATAAAATCATGAGTAATCAAGACATTTTGAATGTTATGATTACTAAGAAAATAGGTTTAGAAAGTAAAACCAACACTAGATTTCAATATTGTAACACCAATTATGCAATGTTGGCCTTAATTATTGAAAAAGTAACTGGAAAAAGTTATCCTGAAGCCATGAAATCGATGATTTTTGATCCTTTAGGAATGAAGCATACTTTTGTTTTTGATTATAAAAAAGACAAAACAGTAATTACTCCTTCCTATAGAGTTGGCGGAATGCAAATCGCTTTTGATTATTTAGATGCTATTTATGGTGATAAGAATATTTTTTCTACACCCCAGGACTTATTACTTTTTGATACGGCTAGAAATTCAAAATATTTTTTAACTCCTGAATTGCACAGCCAAATCTACCAAGGTTATAGCAATGAGCATAAAGGTCAAAAAAATTATGGTTTGGGAATTAGAATGATAAACTTTGAAACGGGACAAAATTTTTATTTTCACAATGGATGGTGGCATGGAAATATGTCGTCTTATGTAACTTTGATAAAAGAAAACGTAACTATAATTGCTCTTACCAATAAATCTATGAAAAGCGTTTATAACGTTCGAAAATTGGCTCCGCTATTTGGAGATTACCCTTTTAAAGTAGAAGATTTGGAGGAATAAAGCAAATAGACTTGAAAATAATAGAGTTAAAATTCGCTCGAATTGAAAAGTCTATCATCTATTTGTCTATTATCTTTTCTCATAAATCTTAAATCTAAATTCTTAAATCAATAAGTCGTATATTTGCGTCACTAATTGGGGTCGACTGGTTTTGACAGCAAGTCGAATTGAAAAGTAAGCACGTCGAGAACTGGGACAATTCTCGTTAATAAAAGGTTTCAAAACACTTACACGGCGAAGGAAACTACGCTCTTGCTGCATAATCTGAATTATAGTAAGATTAGCCTCGTCCTACAAGGTAGGAAAGCAGGATTCACCACGAAAGCTTTGGTTTATGGCGGTCGATAAAGGTGAATCGTAAATTTAAACCTAGATTTTCATGAGCTTCGGGTGGATTTCGAAAATAAAGAAGATAAGTGTTGTGCGACTGTTTCTGGTCAAACACAATATCGAAAACTCAATCAGGAAATAAGCGTGTAGAAAGCTCTTTAGTTGCTTGTTTGGACCCGGGTTCGATTCCCGGCGATTCCACAAAAAAAAGACAAACTTATTAGTTTGTCTTTTTTTATGGTTTATTTTTAAAAATAATCAAATTACATTGAGCGGGGAATTTAAAATATTTTATTGGTATTTAACCAATTCAGGTTTTGATATTTCAAAATTTTCTAAGCCAAAATCAGAAGTATTAATAGCATTTGTTTTATAAATTGGTCCTCCATCAATGGGTAAATTAGGGTAATAGGAAAAGGAAAATTGAAACGATTTAAAAACCAAGTAATCATTACTAATAATAACACCCAACCCTATTTGTGAATACAATTTACTTGAAAATAAACCATGAATGTCATCACCAATTAATCCAACTGTATACCTAAAATAGGGATTTAATCTAAACCCCGTAATTTTCCATGGAGAATATCCTTGTGTTTGAAAATTAAACAACAATTTTTTAGTTCCAAATATAGATTGACTGTTGAATCCATTAATTCCGGTATCTCCATTAAGTGTAATTTTATCAGAAATTGCGTTGGGTCTATTCATGCCAATAACGAATTCGGGATTAAAAAATTGTCGGAATTTCCAGGTACCAATTTCTTCTAAATTTGTAAAATAAATGGCTTTCAATACGGCAGCACTTTCTTCAAAATTTCCATTATTATAGAAAGTACCATATTCAAAATGGGTTCCTAAATAGCCAAAATTAAATAAATTACCAAGCGCAGCTTTTCCTCCAAAATAAGCCCGATTTACTTTGTTTTTATTTTGACTTCCCCCAGTCAAAGAGTAGGAAAATCCAGTGGCTATATCTTCAACAATATTAAAGTTAAAAATATATTTATCTTGAATGTAACTTCTAGAAGAGATGCCAATTCCAATCAAATACAAATTTTCGTTGGAATAAATTCCAAGATTATTTAACTCAATAAATGGATTTTCTACAAAATTTTTATTGTAAAATCTTGCGGTAGTGAAAAAATTTGTACTTCTTTGATATTCCGAATTTCCTTTAAAAATTTGAATCGAATGCCCAGCCCAATAATCATTAAAATTAGCTTTGTACTTTTTAAATTCGAAGGTTTCCATGGGTGTTATAGTGATTTGACTTCCATAAACTTGACTCATTGAAAATCCCCCAGCCCATTTTGTAAATGTTGAATAAAAAGGCCGTTCAGCACTAAATAATTTCGTGTAGTTTTGGTCAAAATCAATACCATACGCAAGTGTAGTTTTGACAAAGGTGTTTTTTATGTTTGGAATAGTATAACTGGTACTGTAACCGTCATGAATTCCTGTAAAATTTTTGGAATACGAATTAAAAAATTCGTGCCCTAGTCCAAAAAAGTTTTTTTCTTTTAATGAGAAAGTTGAATTTGTATTTGATAAATTAAATTGAGGGACGGCACTCCAGGAATCTAATATTCGTATGGAAATATCCACTGAGTCTTTAGAAACTAATTTTGTATTTAATAACAATTCGCTTATGTACCCTTGACTTCTAATTAAACGTGCCGATTCTTTAACTAGCAATGAATCTAAGGGTTGGTTTTCCTTTATTAAAAGTAAATTTTTAATGGCTAATTTTTTCGTTTTTATATGAAGGGAATTTCCTGCTCTAAGAAAGATATTCTTTGGCGTTTCAGTACTGTCGTTAACCGAATAACCAAATGGATCAAAGGAATTTATGGTTATATTTCGAATTATTTTACCTTCAAAATTAACAAAATTCAATTTTTTAACTCTTTTGAAGGTATTCTTTTTTACTGCTGGTTTATAAATGGGTTCGAATATGAGTTTGTATATAAATTTGGTGAACTTATGTTTGTTAGAATATATTTGAATTTTAGTATATTCTTTGGTTTCTTCTTTCGTTTTCGTAGTGTCCTGCGCCATAGATATATTACAGCTTAACAACACTAAAAAAATAAATAGATATCTAAAAAACATGGTTGGCTTAATTAAATTTCGAGTATGAAAAAAGCTCTCAAAAATTACTATACTACAAAGTTTCACTAAATTATTCTATATAACTGAATTTCCATTTAATATTATGTTAAATTAATGTTTGAAAAAAAATATTATTAAAAAAAGACCCGATTAAATCGGGTCTTAAAAACAAAAATATAAAAATAAAAAATGATTCGTTAGAAAACATAAACCACTGCAAGACAAACTTGTGAGGCAGATTTTACTGAAGCTGAACTTGTATCAACAAATTTCATTTGAGAAGCATTATCAAGTCTAATTTCAGGAATAAAAGTCAATCCTCCTGATTTAATATTACTAGTTAATGTAAGTCCAGTGTAAGAAGTATTATCTTCAGAATTATTAAATTTAAAAGATTCAGCACGTAATCCTAAGCTAAAATTGTCTTTAACAGAATAAGAAGGATACAAAGCAAATCCTGAATACCCTTTTTTGGGATCATTGCTTGTAAAATCTGCTGCATTTAAACCTAATTTAAACTTATCAGTAATTTGATAATTTGCTGTAATATCTACTATTTTGCCGCTTGCCGATCCATTTAAATAATTAACATAGGCAGTAAAATCTTTAGAAGGAGTTAATGACAACTGAGTACCAATGGCATTTAATCCAAGAGAAGAATTGGCTTGATAAGTATTCCACTGGTCGTTAAATAAACCAATCATTAAACTTACTTTTTTGGAAAAAGTATAATTTCCTTTCACCCCACCGTTTTGAAAAGGACCATTCGTAAATAAATAAGAAGTTGAATAATGAAAATTTCCAGATGGAGAAATCACTTCATATCCAATAAAAGTGCTCATATATCCTGCTGTTAAAATTAATTTATCAGAAGCTTCATAAGTTGCATATAAATTTTGAATATGATACGATTGACCATTTACATCTGGAATTGACTGCCCTGCTCCTCTTGGCCCAAAAGAAACTTCTGCAACAAATGATGATTTTCCAGTTTTTTTCTTAAGTATTAAGTCAATCATTCCAAGTGAAACTGAATTTTGATCGGAAGCAAAGCTAGTTGGAATGTTGGGTGTTTTAGAAAAATCATATTTATAATACAAATCTGCTGATCCTGAAATTTCTAGTGGTTTGTCTTGACCAAATGTAATTGTAGCGCTTAACGCCAATGCTAAAATAAGGGTAATTTTCTTCATGTTATGTTTGATTTAGTAGTTAAAAAATGAAAATAGGAATCTATATTCGGAACAAATTCTCAAATTTTTTGAAAATTTGTTCCGAAAAAAAGATCAATAAAATTTAGTTAAATTTATAAGTGTTCGCCGTGCTGAGAGATATCCAAGCCAAGTTCTTCTTTGTCTTCACTTACACGAAGTGGCGTAATTTTATTTACAATATAAAATAAGAAATAAGAAACTACAAAGGCGAAAGCTGAAACAAGAATTAGTGCTTTTAATTGGATTATAAATAAAGTCGAGTCTCCATAGATTATACCTTGGTTGTCGCCCACAATAGCATTTACGGATTTTGAAGCAAATACTCCAGTTAAAAGCATACCTACCATTCCTCCTACACCGTGACAAGCAAATACATCTAAGGCATCGTCAACTTTACCTTTTGGGAATTTAGAAACTACTAAATTACTTACAACACTTGCAATTAAACCAATTGCTATTGCAGATGGAATTGTAACAAAACCAGCAGCAGGAGTAATAGCAACTAAACCAACAACTGCTCCTATACAAGCTCCCATTGCAGATGGTTTGTGTCCTAGAATTTTATCAAAAAACACCCATCCCATAGCAGCAGCAGCAGCAGCAACTGTTGTAGTTCCAAGGGCTTGAGCAGCAAGACCACTAGCGCCAACAGCAGAACCAGCATTAAAACCGAACCAACCGAACCAAAGTAAACCAGTTCCTAATAATACATAGGTAATACGTGCAGGAATTGCTTTTTGAACTTTTCTTTTACCCAAGAATATTGCTCCTGCTAAAGCAGCCCATCCAGCACTCATGTGAACTACTGTTCCTCCAGCAAAATCTAAAACTCCCCATCCAAATAATAAACCATCAGGATGCCAAGTCATATGACATAAAGGTGCATATACAAATATGATAAATAATACCATAAATAATAAGTAAGCCCAAAAACGAACTCTCTCAGCAAAGGCTCCGGTAATTAACGCGGGTGTAATAATTGCAAATTTAGCCTGAAATAAAGCAAAAAGAATAAATGGAATTGTAGGTGCTAGTTCCCATGCAGAATTTGCGCTCACACCATTAAAAAATAAATTTGAAGTTGGATCCCCAATTAAACCGTCAATTGAAGGCCCAAAACACAAGCCAAATCCAACCACAACCCACAAAACAGTAACGATTACCATGGCCATAAAACTTTGTAACACAGTACTAATTACATTCTTTTTTCCAACCATACCACCGTAAAAGAAGCCCAGTCCAGGAGTCATTAATAATACCAACCCTGTAGCAACAAGCATCCAAGCGGTATCTCCTGTATCTAATTTTAGAGGAACAACATGTGCTCCTAAAACGGTAGATTCTGGGAATAAATAAATTGAAAAAACGGATAGTACCAAAATTGTGATTAGAATCACACTTAAAATAATTTTTCTCATTGTTTTTGATTTAAATTCACAATAAAAGTAAAAAAACATTTGTAACCCCCCATAAAAAAATTAAAAAAAGTATAATTTTTATTAAATTTATAAATACACCCCCTAAATTTTAGGGGTATATTAAAAATAAAATTAAAAATTGTAAATTTCATAATGCCATTTTACAAAAAAACCTGCTTGAATTAACAAACAGGTTTTAATATGAAGTTTAACTAGACTATTTTAATATACCTCTTTTTAATATTTGACCAAATTCATACATATCTTCAAAGGAACAATACAAAGGAGCTGGCGCAAATCGGATAACATTTGGTTCTCTCCAATCTACAATTACGCCATTTGCCATTAAATAATCGAATAGTTCTCTACCTTCGCCATGAAGTAAAACTGACAATTGACTTCCTCGCTCACTTGGATCTGCTGGTGTAATTATTTCAAAGGAACCTTTTACTTCTTGAGAAATTTCTAGTAAAATAAATTCTAAATATGAGGTTATTTTGTTTCTTTTCGAAATTATTGCGTCCATTCCAATTTCGTCAAACATTTCTACCGAAGCTAAATAAGGTGCAAGAGAAAGTACTGGTAAACAACTAATTTGCCAACCATTAGCCCCACGAACCGGATCGAATTTAGGCTCCATTTTAAAGCGTCTTTCTTTATTATGTCCCCACCAACCTGCAAATCGGTTGAGATTCATATTGTTGTGGTGCTTTTCATGAATAAAGCAACCTGATGCATTTCCTGGACCTGAATTCATGTATTTATAACTGCACCAACAGGCAAAATCTACATCCCAATCGTGTAATTCTAATTTAATGTTTCCTGCGGCATGCGCTAAATCCCAGCCTACAAAAGCTCCTACTTTATGACCCGCTTCGGTAATCGTTTTCATGTCAAAAACTTGACCGGTATAATAATTTAGTCCACCTATTAATAGTAAAGCTAATTCATCACCAAGCTCTTCAATCTTAGCTAAAATATCTTCTAATCGAAGGTTGTGTTCTCCTTCTCTACGATGTATTTCCACAACCGCTTCCTCAGGATTATAACCATGAAATTGAACTTGACTTTGCATCATATATTGATCGCTTGGAAAAGCTTTGGCTTCACACAGAATTTTAAATTTTTTGGGTTGCGGTTTATAAAAAGACACCATTAGCAAATGAAGATTTACTGTCAAAGTGTTCATAACAGTAACTTCAGATGGCAATGCACCAACAATATTACTCAATGGTGTTGCAAATCGTTCATGATAATCCAACCAAGGTTTTTCGGCATGAAAATATCCTTCAATGGCTAGATTTTGCCAATCGTTCATAATATCATCTACGTAATTTTTAGCTCTTTTAGAAAGTAGTCCAAGTGAATTCCCTGTAAAATAGATTACTTGTTTACCATTAACTTTTGGAAAATAAAACTCTTTCCTATATTCTTTTAAATGGTCTTGGATATCAAGATTTTTGGCAAATTCAAGGGTGTTTTGGAATGTCATAAATTCAGTATTATAATTTGTAAAAATAGGAAAAATATAAATCTTCTAATCTGAAAAAACCGCAATAAATTAATTGTAAATAAAAAATCTCGTCTTGTAAGACGAGATTTTCAAATTATATATTGATTGCCTTAAATAATTAACATGGCATCCCCGTAAGAATAAAATTTATAATTTTCTTTAACTGCAATTTCATAGGCCTCTTTCATTAAATCGTGACCACAAAATGCAGAAATCATCATTAATAAAGTTGATTTTGGAGTATGAAAGTTGGTGATCATGCAATTGGCGATACTAAAATCATGCGGAGGAAAAATAAATTTGTTAGTCCAGCCATCAAATGGATTTAATGTTCTTTGAGAAGAAACAGAGCTCTCAATGGCACGCATTGAAGTAGTTCCAACGGCACAAATACGTTTTTTTGCTACTTTAGCGGCATTCACAATATCACAAGCTTCTTGAGAGATTTTTAATTCTTCCGAATCCATTTTATGTTTCGATAAATCTTCAACTTCTACTGGATTAAAAGTTCCTAAACCTACGTGTAAAGTTACTTCTGCAAAACCAACTCCTTTAATTTCTAATTTTTTCAAAAGGTGTTTTGAAAAATGCAATCCTGCAGTTGGGGCAGCTACAGCACCTTCTTCTTTAGCATAAATAGTTTGATAACGCTCGGCATCTTCTGGAGTTACTTCTCTATTAATGTATTTTGGAATGGGAGTTTCACCTAATTCAGTTAATTTTTTTCTGAATTCATCATAAGGTCCGTCAAAAAGGAAACGCAATGTTCTTCCACGGGAAGTAGTATTGTCAATCACCTCAGCAACTAACAAATCGTCATCACCGAAATACAATTTATTTCCAATTCTGATTTTACGGGCCGGATCAACCAAAACGTCCCAAAGGCGTTGTTCTGCATTCAATTCTCTTAACAAGAAAACTTCAATTCTAGCTCCTGTTTTTTCCTTATTTCCGTATAAACGAGCTGGAAAAACTTTAGTATTATTAAGAATCATTACATCTCCATCGTCAAAATAATCGATAATATCTTTAAACATTTTGTGCTCGATAGTTTTCTTTTCACGGTTAATAACCATTAAGCGAGATTCATCTCGGTTTTCTGCTGGATATTCTGCTAAAAGTTCTTTTGGTAAATTGAATTGAAAATGTGATAATTTCATTTAGAATAAATTATAAGTTATGGATTTTGAGTTTAATTCGAAATCGTGTGCAAATATACGATTGTGAGACAGGCGTTGTCAAGTGTTTTGGGGTTTATTTATCCTCATCTCAACCCTAACCGAAGGAGAGGGAGAAGAAAAGCGTCTTTATGGCCAGTGAATTAAGGGTTTGTTACGAAATCTCAAATCCAACTTTTTTTAAATCATTCCAAAAATTTGGATATGATTTTGATACTACCTCAGCATTTTCAATATTTATATTCTTTTTTAATGCTAAAGGCGCAAATGCCATAGCCATTCTATGATCATTATAGGTAGCAATATTCTGATTTGAATTAATTGATTTTGAAGGTTCTATTTTCAAACTATCATTGGTAACTGAAATTGGAGCACCTAATTTTGAAAGTTCTATTTGCAATGCTTCTAACCGATCGGTTTCCTTTATTTTAAGCGTGTGTAATCCTGTTAATTGACACCCAATTCCCAATCCAAAAGCGGTTACAGCAATAGTTTGAGCGATATCGGGAGCACTATTTAAATCTAAAACAATATTCTGCTTTATCGAATTTTGAGTTTTAACCAAAGTAATTTTTCCATCATTAAAATGGGTTTCAACTCCCATTTGCTCATAAATTGTTGCCAAAATAGCATCGCCTTGTAAACTATTTTCTTTGAAATTGGAAAGTTCAATTTGAGTTCCTGCTTTTGAAAGCGCAATTATCGAATAAAAATAAGAAGCCGAACTCCAATCGGATTCTACAATTAGGGTTTTGGATTTTGGGTCTTGATCTAAAGGTTTTACTACTATTTTATTGTTTACAAAAGTGGTTTCAACGTTAATTTCATTGAGTAGTTTTAATGTCATATTGATATAGGGAATGGAAGTAATTTCTCCAATTAATTCTAATTCTAATCCATTTTGAAGGGATGGCGCTATTAATAATAACGCTGAAATGTACTGGCTACTAACATTTGCTGGAAGCGAAACCCTACAACTGTTGAGTTTTTGACCTGAAATTTTTATTGGAGGAAAACCGTCGTTTTCAAGATATTCAATTTTCGCGCCTAATTGAATTAAAGCATCAACTAAAATTTTAATTGGGCGTTCTTTCATTCTTGAAGAACCGGTTAATGTTACTGTTTTGTTTTCTTGCGATGCAAAATAGGCCGTTAAAAAACGCATTGCAGTTCCTGCGTGGTGAACATCTATTATATGATTGGCGGTCAATGCCGAGTTCATTACTTCTGAATCGTCAGAATTGGATGCGTTTTCTATAACAATATTTGGATACAGGGCTTTGAGCAATAATAATCGATTCGTTTCCGATTTGGAACCCGTAATTTCGATTTTCGAATTTAAATTTATCTCTTTTGCGTTAAGCCTTACATTCATTATTTCAATTTTTCATTGTCATGATGGCGGTCTTTATCACGAATAGATTTTAGATCCATTTTTTTATCAAATGCTGCTTGCAAGTCAATTCCTGTTTGATTTGCAAGACAAAGAACTACAAAAACTACATCGGCTAATTCTTCACCAAGATCTTTGTTTTTATCGGATTCTTTTTCAGACTGTTCTCCATAACGGCGAGCTATAATTCGAGCTACTTCGCCAACTTCTTCAGTTAGTTGAGCCATATTAGTAAGTTCGTTAAAGTAACGAACTCCGTGTTCTTTGATCCAATTGTCAACTTCTAGTTGGGAGTTTTTTAGGTTCATCATGATTTGTTTTTACTATCAATAATTATGGTTACCGGTCCGTCGTTTACCAATTCCACTTTCATATCTGCCCCAAATTTACCCGTTTGAATTTTCATTCCAAATTCTAATTCCATTTGTTGAATGAATTTTTCGTACAAAGGAATTGCTATTTCTGGTTTTGAAGCTTTGATATAAGATGGGCGATTTCCCTTTTTAGTGCTTGCGTGTAATGTAAATTGACTTACAATAATTATATCACCATTAACGTCTTTCACAGACAAATTCATGACATCATTTTCGTCGCCAAAAATTCGAAGGTTAATTATTTTTTGGCTAAGCCAATTGATATCTTCTTGAGAATCTTCGTCTTCAATACCAACCAAAACCAATAAACCACTTTGGATTTTAGCTACAATTTCGGCTTCAATAGTTACCGATGCGGAAGTTACTCTTTGAATTATTACTTTCAAATTATTTTACTTATTTCTCGTTTCATCACTTGCTTTTCGATCTTCATCGTAAATGTCTGTTCGATAATGTTCTTCATCACCTTCCAAAATTTTGAGGTAACTTTTGTAGCGTGACCAAGAAATTTGATCGTTTTCAAGGGCTTTTTTTATGGCGCAATGTGGTTCGTCTTTGTGTAAACAATTATTGAATTTACATTGATCTTTTAACTTGAAAAACTCAGGAAAATAACCACTTATTTCTTCTTTTTCCATATCTACAATCCCAAACCCTTTGATCCCTGGTGTGTCAATAATTCTAGCATCAAAACTTAAATCATACATTTCTGCAAATGTCGTGGTGTGTTGCCCTTGCATACTTTGTTCAGAAATAACCTTTGTTTTTAATTGTAAATTTGGCTCCATAGCATTAACCAACGTAGATTTTCCAACACCAGAATGCCCAGAAAACATGCTTACTTTCCCGATCATGAGTTCTTTTAACGTCTCGATTCCTTTCATTTCTGTTGAGGAAACTCGCAAACATTGATAACCAATTTCTTGATAGATATGTTGCAGGTACAATTGTTCCTCTAATGTAGCTTCGTCAAATGTATCGATTTTGTTAAAAACCAAAACTGTTTCAATTCCGTAGGCTTCTGCAGTAACCAAAAAACGATCGATAAAATTAGTGGTAGTTGGTGGGTTATTAATCGTAATTAAAAGAAAAACACGATCAATATTGGAGGCGATAATATGCATTTGATGCGATAAATTCACCGATTTTCGAACGATATAGTTCTTTCTTTCATGAATATGGTGAATCGTTCCTGTAACCGAATCGGAGGTTTCTTCGAGTTCATAATCTACCCAATCACCTACTGCAATTGGATTGGTGCTTTTGATACCTTTAATTCGGAATTTGCCTTTCATGCGGCATTCTATAAAATCACCTTGTTCTGATTTTACAGTGTACCAACTTCCAGTAGATTTATAAACAATTCCTGTCATTTGGCAAATTTACGATTTTAGATTTTCACTTAACAAAAAAGACGATCTAATTTAATAATTGGTCTTGTTTCAAATGTGCTTTTCAAACAAATTTTAACTTAACTATTCATTATTTTTTCTTGGTGACTAATACTCTCTTGGTGAATTGCCTTAAATAATCTCAAGATGAATTCCTCGCTTAATCCTTTTTCTTCTCCATCAAGCACCATTTTTCCTAAAATTTCGTTCCACCTTTTATTTTGTAAAACAGCCACATTTTTAGATTTTTTCAAGGCACCAATTTGTTCGGCGACTTTCATTCTATTCCCCAAGATTTCTAATAATTTAGCATCAGCAATGTCAATATTTGCTCTTAACTTTATCATTTCAGTATTGTAATCGTCTTCTTCTGTAGTAACTTTTCTGATTCTTAAATCATTAAAAATTTGTTTCAAAGTTGAAGGAGTAACTTGTTGTGCTGCATCGCTCCATGCATTATCCGGATCGTTGTGAGTTTCAATAATCAATCCGTCATAGTTTAAATCTAATGCTTGTTGAGACACTTCTTGAATCAAATCACGTCGTCCGGTGATGTGGGAAGGGTCGCAAATTAAAGGTAAATCTGGGAAACGACTTTGTAATTCAATTGCAATTTGCCACTCGGGTATGTTTCTATATTTAGTTTTTTCATAGGTTGAAAAACCCCTATGAATTACACCTAATTTTTTGATGCCTGCATTATACAAACGTTCTACACCACCAATCCACAAAGCCAAATCTGGGTTTACAGGGTTTTTTACCAATACAATTTTATCAGTGTTATGTAATGCATCCGCAATTTCTTGAACGGCAAACGGATTTACGGTAGTTCTTGCACCAATCCACAAAACATCAATATCGTGCTCTAAAGCCAATTTTACGTGAGCGGCATTGGCAACTTCAATTGCCATAAGCAAACCTGTTTCGGCTTTCGCCTTTTGAAGCCATTTCAATCCAATTGCCCCAACACCCTCAAAACCTCCCGGACGGGTTCTTGGTTTCCAAATTCCTGCTCTAAAAATTGAAACGTCTGAATTTTTTAATTCGTGAGCAATTTTTAACACCTGGTCTTCTGTTTCAGCACTACATGGGCCCGCAATCACTAATGGATGTGACAAGTTGAAATTTTCTAACCAGTTCCTCATTCCTTTATTGTTCTCCATGATAATTTATTTTTATTATATTATTATTAATTTTTACTTGTTGAAATTATTCAAAATTTCTTTTATTTTATTGACACTTTGCATTTCATCATAAACGGCGTCAAAATTATCACTTTCTAATAATTTTTTAAATTTCGATAAATTGGAAATGTATTCTTCCAATGTTTTTACTACATGTTTTTTATTTTGCCTGAAAATCGGCGTCCACATTGCAGGTGAACTTTTAGCTAATCTAACCGTACTTTCAAATCCACTGCCTGCCATGTCAAAAATATCTCGCTCGCCTTTTTCCTTTTCTATTACAGTTTTTCCAAGCATAAACGAACTTATATGCGATAAATGAGATACGTAAGCGATGTGTTTATCATGTGATTTTGCATCCATATAACGAATTCGCATTCCCAATTTTTCAAATAAACCCAATGCCTTTTGTTGCAATTTAAATGTGGTTTTTTCTACCTCGCAAATAATATTTGTTTTACCTTCGAACAATCCTAAAGTTGCTGCAGTTGGACCAGAAAATTCTGTTCCTGCGATTGGATGCGTTGCCAAAAAATTCCTTCTTCTTGAATGATTCGCAATCGCATTACAAATTGGAAATTTTGTAGAACCTACGTCAAAAACCAATGTGCCATCATTAATTTTATCTAAAACATTTGGCAAAAGGACTAAAGCAATATCAACAGGCACAGCAAGAATCACAAAATCGGCATCTGCCAAGTCGGAAATTAAAGCTTTATTATCAATAATTTTCAATTTTAATGCTATATCTAAATACTTTTCATTGGAATCAATCCCGAAAACTGTAACATTCTCATAGTTTGATTTTATATCTAAAGCCATCGATCCACCAATTAAACCAACTCCAATAACATATACATTCATTATTTCTAACTAAATTTAATTATCCGTAATTCTAAAATCTCAAAATTGCCTCTTTTATTTTTTCCTCTTTCACACAAAGAGAAAACCGAATAAATCCTTCCCCATTACTGCCAAAAACGGTTCCCGGTGTAATAAAAATATCTTTTTTATATAATATTTTATCCACAAAATCCTCTGCTGATAAAATTTCTTGAGGAAGTTTTGCCCAAACAAATAAGCCAACTGAATTTTCATCATAGGTACAACCTAATTTTTTTGCCAATTCAAAAGTGAGTTTTCTTCGTTTTTGATAAATCACATTTTGTTCCTTAAACCACGTTTTTTCAAGTTTTAAAGCTTCAATTGCTCCTTTCTGAATACCATAAAACATCCCGCTATCCATATTGCTTTTCACTCTTAAAATAGCCTCAATGTAATCTGATTTTCCCGAGACCATTCCTACTCTCCAACCAGCCATATTATATGTTTTAGATAACGAATTCAATTCTAAAGCTACTTCTTTTGCACCGTCAACCTGCAGAATTGAAATAGGATTTTCATTTAAAACAAAACTATACGGATTATCATTTATTACTAAAATATGATGTTTTTTTGCAAAAGCCACGATTCTTTTAAACAAGTTCAAACTTCCTGTTGCACCCGTTGGCATGTGAGGATAACTAACCCACATCATTTTTACTTTCGACAAATCCTGCTGATCTAATTTTTCAAAATCAGGTTCCCAATTATTATCTTCAATTAGATCGTAAAAAACAGGTGTTGCTCCTACTAATTTTGTAACAGAAGTATACGTTGGATAACCGGGATTTGGAATTAATACCTCATCACCTTCATTCAAAAAAGCTAAAGAAATGTGCATAATTCCTTCTTTTGAACCCATTAAAGGTAATGTTTCAGTATTGAAATCCAATGCAACTTGGAAATTGTTATTATAAAAATCGGATATCCCCTTTCTCAATTCTGGAAGACCTTGATAACTTTGATATTGGTGTGCGTTTTCATCAGTAACGGCATTTTGAATTGCTTCAATAACACTTTTTGAAGGCGCCATATCAGGGCTTCCAATTCCCATATTGATAATTGGTTTCCCTTGAGATATTAAGTTACGTACCTCTCTCAATTTTGATGAAAAATAATATTCTTCAACTATGGCGATACGTTTTGCTGTAGTAATCATTTTTATACTTTTAAAATCAATTTTAACTTGCTTAATTTGTACTTAAATTAAGGCTTTGTGTTTTTATATTCCCCTAAAACTTTAAAATACTGAGCCATTATGGCTACTAAAGATTTTGCTTTAGAGTAATCTTTATAATCATCAAAAGTAACATCCACAAAAAAGGAATATTTCCATGGAGTTTCAATTTTTGGTAACGACTGAATTTTTGTCAAACTCAATTTACAGTCACTCATTACATTCAGTACAGCCGCCAAACTTCCTCTTTTATGATCCAATTCAAATTTTAATGACGCTTTGTTAATTTCTTGTTTTGGAACAATTGAATTTTCCTTATTTAGTATTACAAAGCGGGTCATGTTATTATTAATAGTTTGAATTTCTGGCGCAACTATTTCCAAATCATACATTTTTGAAGCTGTTTTACTCGCTATTGCTGCAATTCCTTTAAGTTGCTGCTGATTAATCCTTCGTGCGGTTTCAGCGGTATCTTTATCTTCAACTACTTTAATATTAGGCATTTTTTTAAGAAATTCCATGCATTGTAATAATGCCATTGGATGCGAATGAACTTCTAATATATCCTCTAATTTTTGACCTTTCAAAGCCATTAAATTTTGATGAATATCCATATAATATTCTCCGATAACATGTAAATTATTCTTGTCAATTAATGCATAGTTGGGTATAATTGAACCAGCAATTGAATTCTCAATAGCCATTACTGCCTGATTCGATTTTCCAGTCAACATACTGTCTACTAATTCTTCAAAAGACATACATTCTACAACATCAACATCTTGATGGAAATATTCCAATGCCACTTGGTGGTGAAAGGATCCTTTTATTCCTTGTATTGCAACTTTTTGTATCATTTATATTCAAAAAAAAATCCTGAATTTCATCAGGATTGTATAGTTTTATTTGTTTTTGTTTTTTTTAAATAACTACATTACAATCCTTACTTCTACTAAAGAAGAAATAATAAGAAATTGTAAAATTGAAAATCGTGCTCATTTTTTATCTGTAATTACATAACAAATCTATATATAAAATTTGTTAAAACACAATAAAAAATAAAATTTCTAAAATAAAAAAGGATTTCTCAAAATGTAGCGCTTAATTTTATAAATTGCTTGAAAAAAAAGATAAAAATAGAGATTTAAACAACTTTTAAAGATTTGTTTTTAATAAAAATTTCAAAATTATCATGATAATTTGAGTTCCCACAACTTTTTTTTAGTTAATAATATAAAGACTTCTATTTTTGTAATCTGCAGTAGGATAAACCTAATTTTTCTGCTTACTTTTGTTCAAAATACATTTTATGTCAATTGAAGTTATTAATATCTCAAAAAGTTATGGCGATCAAAAAGCATTGGACGCCGTTTCATTCTCTGTAAAAAAAGGGGAGATTGTAGGTTTTTTAGGTCCGAATGGTGCTGGAAAATCTACCTTAATGAAAATATTAACTACATATATCACTGCGGATGAAGGAAGTGCAGCCGTAAACGGATTTGATGTAACTTCTAACCAAAAATCGGTTCAATTGTCCGTAGGTTATTTGCCTGAGCACAATCCATTGTATTTGGATTTATATGTTCGAGAATATTTGGCTTTCAATGCCGATGTTTTTAAAGTAGAAAAATCCAGAATAAATGATGTTATTGAATTAACAGGATTGACATCTGAAAGTCATAAAAAAATTAGTCAATTATCAAAAGGATTTCGCCAAAGAGTGGGTTTAGCCAATGCTCTATTACACAATCCTGATGTTTTAATTTTAGACGAACCAACTACGGGTTTAGATCCAAATCAATTAGTTGAGATTAGAAATGTGATTAAAAATGTTGGAAAAGATAAAACTGTTTTCTTGTCAACACACATTATGCAAGAGGTTGAGGCGATTTGCGACCGAGTTATAATTATCAATAATGGTAAAATTGTGACCGATAAAAAATTGGACAAACTGATTTCTTCAGATAAAGAACAAATTATAGAAGTTGAATTTGATTTTAAAATTGAGGAGCAAGCTATTGCAAAAATACCACACTTAAAATCCTATAAAAATGTTCACGATAGGATTTGGGAGTTGACCTTTATTTCTGAAACTGACATGCGCCCAGTTGTTTTTGATTTTTCCAATGAAAATGGTTTAAAAACTCTTCAATTGAACCAAAAAAATAAAAATTTGGAAGCAATTTTTAGGGAAATAACCAAAAAATAACTTTAATTAAAAATAACTCTTCCTTGATAATATTGCTGAACATCAACTATGGGTGGCGTATTTTTTAAGATTAAATTACCTGTGCTATATAATTTCCCGGTTATTAAATCTATTGGTTTAACAATAATATCGTTGGTGCCTCGATGAAAAATTTTGACTTCTTTAGCATTCAGGTTTTCTCCCATAAAACGTCCATTTCCTTCATAAAAATTAACTATAAGATTATTGGTTTGCCCAGACAAATAATATCTTGAAACATTATTGTTTTCTACCACAATTTGATAATTATTGACATTCAAATAGAAATCACTTGTTCCGGCACCATCAGATAAATCAGTTGAAATTAGTTTCAATGTTGGGTAAGTTAAAACTCCATTTGAAGAGATATTTTTTTCAGTTTTAGAATGGATTTCTGAGATATAAGGTGAGGTTACAAATACAGTAGTATTACCATATTCGCGAACCCAATTGCAAGTGGTGTTGTCTTTTACGGATAAAAAACCGTTTTCAACTTTAACCTCAATGTTCTCAATTAAATTCTCACCTGTTTGAACTTCTACACTGGCGAGCGGACCCTGAGTAATTACCAAACTAATCCCCGAATAAATAATGATTTTATCAAATGCATTCACTGGAAAATCTTTTGAAATTATGGTCCCAGTTGCTTCTATGCACTCGGATGGTTTTGAACAGCCAAGTACAACATAAAGGGAGAATAGTAAGATTGTTATTTTTTTCACTGTCTAATTTTTATAGCCGTACACCCACTCCAAATTCTAAAGCCTCAGCTAAAAAACCATGAGTTTTTATGGCTAATTCTGTGTAAAATTTATTACTAATATAATATTTCATTCCCAATCGATCATACAAAGCGGTATCGTATTTAAATGGTTTGTAAACATAATATCCTATTTGTGTTTCTAAAGATATTCTATTAATAAACAACTCGTGACCAATGAAAATTCCCACTCTTTTATAATCTGTGTTTGGATCTAAATTTAGTTCTGGGTAGCCTATTGATTGATATTTGATGAAATCGACAATGCTTTTTGTTAAAAATAATTCCGTTCCAAACTGAAGGGCACTTTTCCGATTCAATCTCTTATCGGCATAAAAACCTATATGATAAAATGGATAAATTCCGCTTCCCACAACTGTACTTTCATTATTTCCAGTCCTAATAACAAAATTGTATTTCACTGGTTCTTTGAATTTCATACTTAAAGTAGTGGTGTCTTTTATTTGATTTGCGTTTTTGTCGAAATCATAAGTCAGCCCTAAATTTACATTAAAAGTATTAATTCCTCTATTTGGTGATTTTATTCTAGCATTTGAAAAATGAGTGAACATAAAACCAGATTGCAACGATAAATGATCAATAATTTTAGTTTTATAATTGAGCCCTAGATTTACATTTCCCAAAAATTTAGACCCAAAAGCAATGTTTTTATTATTGAATTCATTGTCGTGTGGATTGGAAACCATCGCAATTCCATCAGAAATTTTAAAAACTAATTTCCGGTTTAAGAAATAGAAATTATAATGCAATCCAACTGCGTAAGTAGAGCCTAAATATTGATTTTTAAAATCTTGATACAATAAATAAACTCCAAAATCAGGATAATTATACACCCTTTCCCACTCCTCATTTCCATAAGTTTTCTTAGAAAAACTAACCAAAAATCCTTCAGGGTGTCCAGTAATTAATGGCCCAAGGTCGGGCGCATGTTTCAATATATTACCTGTAAAATAATTAGCATCAATAGCAAATGAATTGGGAATATTTTGCCCAAAAACCAATCCAAAATAAAATAGTAAAAGGGCTAAATACCGTTTTTTCATTTGATAAAATTGCAAACAAATATACTATTCTTAAAATACTGCTTTAGCAATTTGTCGAATATTCTCTGATTTTCCCATAGAATAATAATGCAAAACTGGAACACCAGCTTGTTTTAACTCTAATGATTGTTGGATTGCCCATTCAATTCCAACTGCTTTTACTTCTGCAGCAGTAGTACTTTTTTCAATGGCACTTATTAAATCTTCGGGCAAATCTACCCGGAAAACTTGAGGTAAAAGCTGCATGTGTTTTTTTACGGCAATTGGTTTTATACCTGGGATAATTGGTATTGTAATTCCCATTGCTCTTGCTTTTTCAACGAATTCAAAATATTTAGAATTGTCAAAAAACATTTGGGTAACCACATAATCAGCACCAGCATCTACTTTTTCCTTTAATCTTTTTAAATCCGATTGTAGTGATGGAGATTCCAAATGTTTTTCAGGATAACCGGCCACGCCAATACAAAAATCAGATTTATTATCTACGTCTATTAAATCATGTAAATATTTACCGTCATTTAATCGTTTTATTTGTTTTACGAGATCGACTGCATAATTATTTCCTCCGTTTTTGGGCATAAAATATTTCTCCTCTTTCATCGCATCACCACGTAATGCCATCACATTATCGATTCCTAGATAATGACAATCTACTAATAAATACTCCGTTTCTTCTTTGGTAAAACCGCCACAAAGCACATGTGGAATGGTATCAACATTGTATTTATGTTTTATAGACGCGCAAATTCCAAGAGTTCCAGGTCGCATTCTGGTTAATTTTTTATCTAATAATCCGTTTCCTTTATCAATATATACAAACTCTTCTCGTGAAGTCGTTACATCAATAAATGGAGGATTAAATTCCATCAACGGATCGATATTATCATATAATTCTTGAATGCTTTTCCCTTTTTGAGGTGGAATAATTTCAAAAGAAAATAAAGTATTTCCTTCTGCCTTTTCGATATGTTTTGTTACTTTCATTTGTATTATTATTAATCAGCAATATTTGGATTCAGCCATTTTGTTGCCACTTCTGTTGAAATATTTTTACGTTTTGAATAATCGATAACTTGATCTTCTTTTATTTTTCCCAATCCAAAATACTTGCTTTCAGGATTTCCAAAATAGTATCCAGAAACGGAAGAAGCGGGCCACATAGCCATACTTTCGGTAAGTTTTACTCCTATTTCTTGTTCTACATTAAGTAATTTCCAAATAGTTGGTTTTTCCAAATGGTCAGGACAAGCAGGATATCCTGGTGCTGGGCGAATTCCTTTGTACTTTTCATCTATTAAATCATCCGGTGATAAAACCTCATCTGAGGCATAACCCCAAATTTCTTTTCTAACTTTTTCATGTAAATATTCTGCAAAAGCTTCTGCCAATCGATCCGCAAGCGCTTTGACCATAATCGAATTGTAATCGTCGAATTTCGCTTCGAATTCTGCTGCCCATTCATCAACTCCAAAACCCGTTGTAACACAAAAAGCGCCCATATAATCAGTTTTACCACAATCTTTCGGTGCAATAAAATCGGCTAATGCAATATTTGGAGCTCCAGCAGTTTTTTGAGATTGTTGACGCAGTGTTAGAAAAGTTAATGGTTGATGATTGATGGTCTCAATCAAAATATCATCGTCGTTAACTTGATTGGCGGGAAAAATACCATAAATTCCTTTAGCAGCTATTTTCTTTTCTTTCAAAATTACATTTAGCATTTCTTGAGCATCTGCAAAAACTGAAGTTGCTTGTTCCCCTACCACCTCATCTGATAAAATGGCTGGATATTTTCCAAATAATTCCCAAGTTCTAAAAAAAGGAGTCCAGTCAATATATGGAACTAAAACATCCAAATCAACCTCAATGGTTTTTGTTCCAATAAATTTTGGTTTGAAAGGAGTATAATTGTCCCAAACTAATTTTAATTTATTAGTACGAGCTTGTTCGATTGTTAAGAAATTTTTATCGCGACTTCTATTCAAATAACCTTCTCTCAACTCATCGTATTCCGATCTAATGTTACTCGTATAATTTAAATTGGTGTCTTCATTCAACAAATTTCCTGCCACAGTAACCGCTCTTGAAGCATCGTTAACATGAATCACAGTGTTTGAATATTGAGGTGCTATTTTCACAGCGGTATGTGCTCGAGAAGTGGTTGCGCCACCAATCATAATTGGAATTTTAACATTTAACCTTTCTAGTTCTTTAGCCAAATAAACCATTTCGTCCAATGACGGAGTAATTAATCCGCTTAAGCCAATAATATCAACGTTGTGTTCAATTGCTGCAGCGATAATTTTCTCAGGGGCAACCATCACCCCTAAATCTATGATTTCGTAATTATTACAACCTAAAACAACTGATACAATGTTTTTTCCAATGTCGTGAACATCGCCTTTTACAGTTGCCATAAGGATTTTTCCAGCCCCTTGCTTATCGCCAACTTGCTTACTAGCTTCGATATAAGGAAGTAAATAAGCGACTGCTTTTTTCATTACACGTGCTGATTTTACTACTTGGGGTAAGAACATTTTTCCGCTTCCAAATAAATCCCCTACAACATTCATTCCAGCCATTAAATTAATTTCTATGACATTTATTGGTTTGGAAGCCGCGAGTCTTGCTTCTTCAATATCAAGGTCAATAAATTCATCTATTCCCTTAACTAATGAATGCGTTAAACGTTCCTGAATGGTTCCTGATCGCCATTCTTGAACCGCTTTTTCATTATTCTTAGAATCACCTTTTACATTTTCGGCAAAGTCTAATAATCGCTCGGTGGAATCATCTCTCCGATTTAAAAGAACATCTTCTACATGCTCTAATAAATCTTTTGGGATTTCGTCGTATATGGTTAACATTTCTGGGTTTACAATTCCCATTGTCATTCCGTTTTTTATGGCATGATATAAAAACACAGAATGCATCGCTTCGCGAACGGTATCATTACCTCTAAAAGAAAATGAAACGTTACTTACGCCTCCACTAACATGGGCATGGGGAAGATTTTCTTTAATCCATTTTGTAGCTCTAAAGAAATCTAATGCGTTTAGTTTGTGTTCGTCCATTCCTGTAGCAACAGGAAAAATATTAGGATCAAATATGATGTCTTGAGGTGGAAAACCAACTTCATTAACTAAAATGTCATAGGATCTTTTACAAATTTCGATTCGTCTATCATAATTATCAGCTTGTCCGACTTCGTCGAAGGCCATAATGATAACTGCAGCACCGTATTTTTTAATTAATTTGGCATGATGAATAAATCGTTCTTCACCTTCTTTAAGTGATATTGAATTGACCACGCTTTTTCCTTGGGCTACTTTCAAACCGGCTTCGATAATTTCCCACTTTGAACTATCAATCATCAACGGAACACGAGAAATATCAGGTTCGGAAGCGATTAAATTTAAGAAAGTAGTCATAGCAAAAACGCCATCAAGCATTCCCTCATCCATATTTACATCGATGATTTGCGCTCCTCCTTCTACCTGCTCTTTTGCAATAGAAAGTGCTTCTTCGTATTTCTCTTCTTTAATTAATCGAAGGAATTTTCGAGACCCAGTAACGTTTGTCCTTTCACCAACGTTTACAAAGTTGGTTTCTGGAGTAATTATTAGAGGTTCTAGACCTGATAACTTTAAGAAGTTATTTGTTTCTGACATATTCTTTTTTTTATCCTGCAAGGTTTATGAAATCTTGTAGGTTTAAACTTATTTATATTTATGACTACAAGGTTTTAAAAACCTTGCAATGCAATTTGAAGGTGTTAAACTTTCCTTGGTTTATAATTTTTTGCCACTTCAGCGATTAATCTAATGTGATCTGGATTTGTTCCACAACAACCACCAATAATATTAATTAAATTCTCGTCCAAATACTCTTTAATTTGTTCTTGCATTTCGGCTGGAGTTTCGTCGTATTGTCCGAAAGCATTGGGCAATCCTGCATTGGGATGCGCCGAAATATTAAAAGAGGTATTGTGAGATAATTGTTTCAAATAGGGTTTTAATTGTTTGGCTCCTAGCGCACAATTAAAACCAACGCTCAACAATGGAATATGCGAAATCGAAATTAAAAAAGCTTCCACTGTTTGCCCTGAAAGTGTTCTTCCTGAAGCATCAGTAATTGTTCCTGAAACCATAATTGGAATATCAATATTGCGTTCTTCTTTTACTTCTTCGATTGCAAAAAGTGCCGCTTTCGCATTTAGAGTGTCAAAAATGGTTTCCACCAGAAGTAAATCTACACCGCCGTCAATTAGCGCTTTTACTTGTTGCTTATATGCAATTCTTAATTCATCGAAGGTTACGGCTCTAAAACCAGGATCGTTTACATCGGGAGACATGCTAGCGGTTCTGTTAGTTGGTCCTATTGAACCTGCAACGAAACGAGGTTGTTCTGGATTTTTAGCGGTGAATTCATCGGCGACTTGACGTGCTATTTTTGCAGATTCAAAATTGAGTTCGTAAACTAAATCTTCCAAATGGTAATCTGCCATTCCGATGGTTGTTCCAGAGAAAGTATTGGTTTCTACGATGTCGGCACCTGCTTCAAAATATTGCGCGTGAATGGAGGCAATCGCTTCGGGTTGTGTGAGTGATAACAAATCGTTATTGCCTTTTAGAGAATGTGGAAAATTTGCAAAACGCTCGCCTCGGAAATCTTCTTCGGAAAAATTATAACGTTGCAGCATGGTTCCCATTGCTCCGTCGAGAATAAGGATTCGTTTATTTATTTCTTGTAAAATTGAACTCATTTATTTTTTTACTGACATTATTAGAAAGGCCTAAAAAATAAATTTATACCCCCGGTTGTAGTGGAAATCCTGCGGTTTTTTCCGCAGATTGCAACGAAAAACGGGAATACGAATTATTTAAATGCCGAAAAATTCGGTTCAAAAAAAATAAAAAATGTTATGGAAAGGGAGAGAAATTCTCGGGTTATCTGTTCACGCATGGCGTGATAGAATGTAGCACCTTCTTTAGAATAAAGGGTTGCTAAGCTTTCAATGGGTCTAATCCCTCGGGCTTTCGTGATAACAATCAGTATAATTAAGAACGGTGCAAAGTAAGTGAATTGTGCTTTATTTTGCAAGTTTATTGGTTTATTAATTAAAAATAAAATTGCAAACTCCATAAAATCAAAAAAGCTATCCTTAGATTCTGAAATAAATCAGAATAAATGGAAAGCTTTTCATTGGTCTAACTACTAAACCGAGCTACGGGTTACAAAGCCGAAGCAAAACAACACAACAATCTTAATCCCGATCCCGAGGCTTCGGGACGGTACTTTTTTTGGGCAAAAAAGTCACGCTTTTATACGTGACTTACCAAAATTTAAGCGGTCTGGACGGGACTCGAACCCGCGACCCCATGCGTGACAGGCATGTATTCTAACCAACTGAACTACCAAACCAGCGCTTACTGTTTCACTAAACTTAAATTTGTATTCGAGAATAGCTAACTTTGATTACGAGGGCAAATATACAACCTATTTCGACTCTAGCAAGTGTTTTTTTACAAAAATTTTTATTATTGCGATCGATTTTACCCAAAAGATTGTTTTTCAACTAGGTAGGTAGTGAGGATTTTCTCGAAATTAGCACCCACAGAAACAGGAACATACTTTATTTTATTCTGGGCACAAGTGATTGCAACCTTTTTGAAGTAATTTGAAACCTGATTTTCATAAGTTTCCTTGATATTATCTGCAAAAATATTAATTTCTTCGCCTGATTCCAGGTCGATGAATTTTCTTGGAGCTGCATCAAAATCAAAATTTAATTCGGTTTTTTCATCAATTACGTGAAACAAAACGATTTTGTGTTTGTTGTGTTTCAAATGTTGTAATGCAGTAAATAATGCTTCTTCATTGCCTGACTGAAACATATCGGTAAACAAAATAATCATGGATCGGCGGTGAATTTTCTCGGCAATTTGATGTAAAAAGGAAATGGTATCGGTGCTTTTTGGTGTTTTGCTGTTTTCTAATAATGATTCTAATTTATTTAAAATCATTCGGTGGTGGCGATCACTTCCTTTTTCGGGTGCATAATATTCGTAATTATCAGAATAGACACTTAACCCAACTGCATCACGCTGTTTCTTTAATAAATTCATCAATACAGCAGAGGCTAAAACGGAAAATCCAATTTTATTTTCATAAAATAACTGACTGTCTTTTAACTTTGGGTAATGCATTGACGAGGAATTGTCAATAATTAAATGGCATCGCAAATTGGTTTCTTCTTCATATCGTTTGGTATAAAGCCGGTCGGTTTTTGCAAATAGTTTCCAATCGATGTGCTTGGTACTTTCACCTGGATTGTAAACTTTATGTTCTGCAAACTCGGCTGAAAACCCATGAAACGGACTTTTATGCATTCCCGAAATAAACCCTTCAACCACTTGATTGGCTAATAATTCAAGGTGCTGAAAGCTAGAAATTTTCTCTATTTGCGATTCAATTTTCATCCTTCAAATGTATTAAAAGATTAAACGATTTAAAAATTAAAAGATTGAAAATATAGGAACTGAAATGAATTTAGTATAAATAAAAAAGGTTTGACTTTCGCCAAACCTAAATTGCTTTATGCCTTGCAATGACAATTTATTATTTACAATAAAGTAGTCAAGCTGTCAGCGTAAGTTTGCTTTGGCGCAACACCCACTTGTCTTGCAACCACTTCCCCGTTTTTAAAAACCAAAACGGTAGGAATGTTTCGTACTCCATATTTTGCTGCAAATTCTTGGTTTGCATCTACATCTACTTTTCCAACTACTGCTTTCCCTGCAAATTCTTCACTTATTTCGTCGATGATTGGTCCAACCATTCTACAAGGCCCACACCATGCTGCCCAAAAATCAACCATTACTGGTTTGTCTGATTTCAAAACTACTTCGTCAAAAGTAGCGTCTGTTATTGCTAATGCCATATTTTCTATGTGTTTATTTATTTTCTATTGCAAATTTAATAATTAAATACCATTTGAACACTATTGTAAAATTACTTTTGATTATGAATGTATTGGTATAATTTATTTGAAGCTTTTTCCTGCTGTACGCTATATCCACGCAAAAAAGCGTGGGATGCCGCTCCCATCAGGGCTAGGGTTTTGTGGAATTAATTCAATTTAAAGTTCACTTGCATTTTCTCCAATTCCGAAAGCAACTCATTTGAAATATTAATTTTCAATTTTCGGCTTGGCATTTCTAATTTAGTAATAACTTTTATTTCTTCAATTTCAGTTACTAATTCAACTTGTGGATTTTCATCATCATAAACTACATCACTTTCTAAATCTTCATCTGTTGCAACAATTTGAGGTGCTATTTCAATTTGCTTTTTAATTTTCTCCAATTCCATTACTTCAAAAACCACTGTTTTGTCGCCTTTATTTTGTTGGAAAACAGTACTCAATTGATGAATAAATTCCGATTGCAGATCGTTTATATTAATATGAATTACGAGTTTTTTAGCAAACAATCCCAATATATCTTGAAGAATTTTAAACTCAACAAATTGTATTCTTGGCTCGCCTTTTTTACCCGTTTCTTTATCTGGCCAACCTTCTTTTACCATTAACTTGATAAAAGTAAAACTGTTTGGAGTTAGATAATGTCGGTATTTCATATACTCTTCGCCAAAGATTCTAAATTCATGACTTTCATCATATCCTTCTAAAAAAAAGGAACCCCACCCTTTTCCAGATTTATTTACTAAATGTTTTACATTAGAAATAATTCCCCCAAAAGATAAATTTTTATTCAAGTGGTTATTCAAATCTTTCAATGATTCCAACTTTGAATTGCAATAGTATTTCATTTCATATTTAAAATCGTCCAAAGGATGCCCTGAGAGATAAATTCCCACAACCTCTTTTTCTTTGGCCAATTTTTCCATGGTAGACCAATCTTCACAAGGAGGAACCACGGGTTCAGCAATTTGAACTTCACTTGCCTCACCGAATAAACTCACTTGTGATGAATTTTCATTTTCTTGGAATTTCAAACCGTAACGAATTGCTTTTTCATAAAAAGTAATATTGTCACCATCATCATGAAAATACTGCGCTCTTGAAACCCCTTTAAAGGAATCAAAACCACCGGCTAAAATCAAGTTTTCTAGGGCTTTTTTATTGGCTGCTCTCAAGTCAATTCGCTTGGTTAAATCAAATATAGATTTGTATTTACTTTCTTTTCTGTTTTCTACAATAGTCTGAACGGCCCCCATTCCAACGCCTTTTACAGCACCAATTCCAAAACGTACCGCGTAATTTTCATTTACTGTGAATTTATAAAAAGACTCGTTTACATCTGGACCTAAAACCTGCAATCCCATTCGCTTGCATTCTTCCATAAAAAAGGAAACTTGCTTAATATCGCTCATGTTATTTGATAAAACTGCCGCCATATATTCGGCTGGATAATTCGCTTTTAAATAGGCCGTTTGATAAGCAATCCAAGCATAACAGGTAGAGTGTGATTTATTAAATGCATACTCTGCAAATGATTCCCAGTCCTTCCAAATTTTTTCCAATTTTTCTTCGTCATGACCTTTTGCAGCAGCTTGGCTTATGAATTTTGGCTTCATTTTATCCAACACTTCTTTTTGTTTTTTTCCCATTGCTTTTCGCAAAACATCGGCATCCCCTTTAGAAAAGTCGGCTAATTTTTGTGATAAAAGCATTACTTGCTCCTGATAAACGGTAATTCCATAGGTGTCTTTAAGCAATTCTTCACAGGCATCAAGATCGTACTCTATGGTTTCTTCTCCGTTTTTTCGTCTGACAAAACTTGGAATATAAGCAATCGGTCCTGGCCGGTAAAGTGCATTCATAGCAATTAAATCTCCGAAAACAGTGGGTTTTAATTCCTTTAAATACTTTTGCATACCAGGTGATTCATATTGGAATATTCCAATGGTTTCGCCACGTTGAAAAAGCTCAAAAGTTTTTACATCATCGATAGGAAAAGTATCGGGATCGAGAACAATTCCAGATCGGTATTTTACTAATTTAACGGTGTCTTTAATTAAGGTTAGGGTTTTTAATCCCAAGAAATCCATTTTTAATAAACCGGCACTTTCTACAACCGAGTTGTCAAATTGAGTGACATATAAATCGGAATCTTTTGCAGTAGCGATAGGAACAAAATTAGTAATATCACTTGGCGTAATAATAACTCCGCAGGCATGAATTCCGGTGTTTCTTAAATTTCCTTCTAATATTTGCGCCTGCTGAATGGTTTCGCCAGACAAATCGTTTTCTTTAGATATAGAAATTAAATCTTTAATTTTTTCAAAATCTTCTGGTCGAAGGATCTTTTTAATTTCAGGTTCGGCTTCTTTTAAGAAACGAGCTAAACTCCATTTTGATGGAATTAAATTCGGAATTAATTTTGCTATTTTATCGGCTTCAAAAAGTGGTAAATCCAACACGCGAGCGGTATCTCGAATTGCTGATTTTGCGGCCATTGTTCCATAGGTAATAATTTGAGCTACTTGCTTAGAGCCGTATTTTTTTATTACATAATCCATTACTTTGCTTCGCCCTTCATCATCAAAATCGATATCAATATCGGGTAGTGACACACGATCCGGGTTTAGGAAACGCTCAAAAAGAAGATTGTATAATAAAGGGTCAATATTGGTTATTCCTAAGCAATACGCTACAACAGAACCAGCAGCAGATCCTCTTCCTGGTCCAACAGACACGTCCATTTTTCTTGCTTCGGCGATGAAATCTTGAACAATCAAGAAATATCCTGGATATCCTGAATTTTGAATGGTAAGCAATTCAAAATCGATGCGTTCCTGAATTTCCGGAGTTATTTCAGTATATCTTCTTTTTGCACCTAAATAAGTTAGGTGTTTTAAGAAGGAATTCTCCCCTCTTTTTCCTCCGTCATTATCATCCTCAGCAACTAAAAATTCTTGTGGAATTTCAAATTTCGGTAATAGGACTTCACGAGCTAAATCATAGATTTCGATTTTAGAAACAACTTCAGAAAGGTTAGAAATTGCCTCAGGTAAGTCCGTGAATAGCATTTTCATATCCTCGCCAGATTTAAAATAATATTCCTGATTAGGCATTCCGTATCGATAACCACGACCTCTTCCTATTGGTGTAGATTGTTTTTCACCATCTCGAACACAAAGCAAAATATCATGAGCATTGGCATCTTCTTTGTTTATATAGAATGTATTATTTGTGGCAACAATTTTAATATCATTCTTTTTGGCCAACGAAATCAAACTTGCGTTAACGCGGTTTTCATCCTCTTGATTGTGACGCATTACTTCAATGTACAAATCAGAACCAAATTGTTGCTTCCACCAAATTAACGCTTCTTCAGCTTGGTTTTCACCGATATTTAAAATTTTACTTGGGATTTCTCCGTATAAATTTCCAGTTAATACGATTAAATCTTCTTTGTACTTTTCAATTAGATTCCTGTCAATTCTAGGAACGTAATAGAAACCATCGGTATTTGCAATTGAGGTTAATTTGGTTAAATTTTGATATCCATTTTTGTTTTTTGCAAGGAATACAATTTGGTAACCATTGTCTTTTCTAGTTTTATCAAGGTGATCTTCACAAACATAAAATTCACAGCCCACAATAGGCTTGATTATCACTTCACTTGGCGAATCTCCATTGGCCACAGCCTCATCATTTTTAACCTGAGCTGCTTTATTATGATATAAAATATCTCTAACAAAATGGAATGCTCCCATTAAATTAGCATGATCGGTTATAGCTACGGCTAGCATTTTATTATCCGATGCCGCTTTAACCAATTTGGCCACACTAATAGTGGATTGTAAAACCGAAAACTGAGTATGATTATGCAAATGCACGAAATCAGCATCTATTAAAACCTGTTTGTTTTCAGCAATTTCTTCCTTAGAAACTAACTTCGCTTGTCGCTCTCCAAATTGCTGTTTTATTTTTTGGGAAGCCTCTTTTAAGTTAATATGTTTTAAACCGATAAGCTGAATTGTGTTTGGATTTTGCGTTTTGAATTTATCAAAATAATCTCCATCAACTTGAAGTTCTTTTTCAGTGAAAATTTCTGTTCGAATCAGTTCAAAAAAACAGCGTGTGGTTGCTTCTACATCGGCAGTTGCATTATGCGCTTCTGCAAATGGCGTATTGAATAAATAACTGTGAAGTTCTGTTAGTGTTGGTAATTTAAATTTGCCTCCACGGCCACCTGGTAATTGTAATAATGAGGCGGTAACTTCTGTGCAGGTATCTAAAACAGGCATTGAACTCATCGGGCTTTCAATTCCAAAACGATGGAATTCGCAACCCATAATATTAATGTCAAATTTTAAATTTTGACCAACGATGAATTTGGATTTGCTTAAAGCGATATTGAATTTTTCGAGAACCTCAGCCATTAATAAACCATCGGCTTCAGCTAATTCGGTAGAAATTCCGTGTACACTTTCTGCATCATACGGAATATTAAATCCTTCTGGTTTGATCAAATAATCTTGATGTTCGATAAGTTTACCCATGTCATCGTGCAACTGCCAGGCAATTTGAACACAACGCGGCCAATTTCCTGTATCGGTAATTGGGGCGTCCCAACGCTTTGGCAATCCAGTGGTTTCGGTATCGAATATTAGGTACATAGGTAAAAAAAGGTCAAATAAAGCAATACTAAATCAGTTAATTATTGTCTGAAGTCGCATTTTATTATTTGAAATTGGAAATTATTTGAACTTCAAATTTAAGTTTTTTTGAAGTACAAATTTTGATAAGTTATCAACAAAAGGGATTTTTAAATGTACTAGAAAATATTAGTATTTGTAAAAAAAATGCCCCGCAAATTGCGAGGCATTAATCAGCATTTGATGCTTATATTATTTCATTTTTTCAACTTTTGCTTTTACTTCTTCAAGAGACCCTTCAAAAACTTGTACGTTTTTGTTTCCGTTATCAGTTGTAATTACAGTTGCTTTTGCTTTTCCATTTTCATCACTAATTTGAACGTTTACTGTTTTCATTTCTGATTTTTTAGAACAGCACTCCATTTCTACTTTTGGTGCAACAAATTTACCGTCTTTATCGTAGTGAGACAAACACATTTCTTTTTCTTCAGGAGAACATTTAAGGCTATCGCACATTGCAGCACATTCGTCTTTAGTCATAGTTGCACATTTGCTCATGTCGCATTTCACCATCATTTTTCCTTCAGCAGATTCTATTTTAATAATTACTGCTTTAGAAGAATCATTAGTAGAACCATTTCCTAAAATAGGAGCGATTACTAAACCAATTAAGCAAGTTAATTTAATTAAAATATTCATTGAAGGTCCAGAAGTATCTTTAAATGGATCACCAACAGTATCTCCAGTAACTGCTGCTTTGTGAGCTTCAGAACCTTTGTAAGTCATCTCGCCATTAATCTCAACACCTGCTTCAAATGATTTTTTAGCATTGTCCCAAGCACCACCAGCATTGTTTTGGAAAACTGCCCAAAGAACACCAGAAACGGTAACTCCAGCCATATATCCACCTAACATTTCAGCGATTAATTGGTTGTTATCTGAATAAACTAATTTACCTAATATTACAATTGCAATTGGAAAACCAATAGTTAAAACTCCTGGTAACATCATTTCGCGTAAAGCGGCTTTGGTAGAAATTTCAACACATTTTCCGTATTCAGGTTTGCCCGTTCCTTCCATAATTCCAGGAATTTCTTTAAACTGACGACGTACTTCATATACCATATCCATTGCAGCTTTTCCAACAGAGTTCATTGCTAATGCCGAGAAAACTACAGGAATCATACCACCTACGAATAACATTGCTAATACGGGCGCTTTGAAGATATTGATACCGTCAATTCCTGTAAAAGTTACATAGGCAGCAAATAAAGCTAATGAAGTTAATGCTGCAGAAGCGATTGCGAAACCTTTTCCAGTTGCAGCAGTGGTGTTACCTACAGAATCTAAAATATCAGTTCTTGTACGAACTTCTTTTGGTAATTCACTCATTTCAGCAATTCCACCTGCGTTATCAGATATTGGTCCGAACGCGTCAATTGCTAATTGCATTGCTGTTGTAGCCATCATTGCAGAAGCTGCTAAGGCTACACCGTAGAAACCTGCTAATGCATAAGTTGACCATATTGCTCCAGCAAATAATAAAACGGTTGGGAAGGTAGAAATCATACCTGTTGCTAAACCAGCGATTACGTTAGTTCCTGCTCCAGTTGATGATTTTTGTACAATTTTCAAAACTGGACTTGTACCTAATCCTGTGTAATATTCAGTCACTGATGAAATAGCTCCACCAACAAATAATCCAATTAATGTAGCGTAGAATACACGCATTGCAGAAATATCTTTTAATCCTTCACCGAAGAAAGACATATTCATAGTTTCTGGCAACATGAATTTTACTAAGAAGAAACAAGCCACTGCAGTTAATCCAATAGAAACCCAGTTTCCAATGTTTAACGCTTTTTGAACTTGCGCTTCTTTAGCATCATCACTTGATATTTTAACTAACATTGTTCCAATGATAGAGAATAATATTCCAAAACCTGCGATTGCCATTGGTAATAAAATTGGTCCAATTCCACCGAATGCATCTTCGATTTTACCACCCATATCTTTAATCACATAGTTTCCAAGAACCATAGCAGCAAGAACTGTAGCTACATAAGAACCAAATAAATCGGCACCCATTCCGGCAACATCACCTACGTTATCACCTACGTTATCAGCAATTGTAGCTGGATTACGAGGATCATCTTCTGGAATTCCAGCTTCCACTTTTCCTACTAAGTCAGCACCTACATCGGCAGCTTTGGTATAAATACCACCACCAACACGAGCGAATAATGCGATTGACTCAGCACCAAGAGAGAAACCTGCAAGAGTTTCAAGAACAATTGTCATCTTTTCAGTTCCGTCAATTCCCCATACTCCATCCATAAATACATGGAAAAAAATAATAAAGAAAGTAGTTAAACCTAATACTGCTAAACCAGCAACTCCAAGACCCATTACAGTTCCACCTCCAAAAGATACTTTTAAAGCTTGAGGCAAACTAGTACGAGCGGCTTGTGTTGTTCTAACGTTAGTTTTAGTTGCAATTTTCATCCCCATATTCCCAGCTAACGCCGAAAAGAAAGCTCCAAAAATAAATGCTACTACTATTAATATATTTGTAGTAGGTACTACAAATGAAATTCCAGCTAAAACTAAACTTGCAATTACTACAAAAATAGCCAATAATCGGTATTCTGCTTTTAGGAAAGCCAATGCGCCTTCATAGATATAATCTGAAATTTCTTTCATTTTACCATCCCCAGCATCTTGTTTTAATACCCAAGATCTTTTGATTGCCATAAAAGCCAATCCTATTAAAGCCATAACTATTGGCACATAAATCATTAATGATTCCATATTCTATATTATTCGTTATTTAATAATCGGATGCAAATGTATGAAAACGATGACAAATAAAAAAACACAATTCACATTTGAAGAGTGCTTTTTTGAATATTTGCCATTTATTTTAAATTATTCTGTGTAGAGTGTAAATATTAAAAGTATTTTTTGGGAATTTTTCAAACAAATCCCTTATTACAGAATTTATAATTACATTAATGAATTAGAAAAAGATACCAAATGAGCCTTTTATACCAAAATTATTGGTTTGTGGTGTAATATAAGAACCTCTCCAACTGAATTCTATTTTGAAAACCTTGTATATATTTCCGATTCCGGCATTGTATTCCCAATACACATTTTCGGGAGCTCTATAAATTAATCCTGAGGCATTTATTTCTTTACTTCCTTCTGATATTGTTCCGTAGGCACCTCTAAAACCAATTGTTTCTCTCCAATTTAATTTTCTAAAGTAGGGTATTCTGGCAAAAATTCGGCCACCAAAATTATGTTCTAATTGTAACGTTGCATATTGATCGGCCTCAAATTCATAGAAATTTAAAAGGTTGAAGGTGTTTCTGATGGTAAAATAGGTTTGATTTCCAGGAATAATACTCATTAATCCCAAAGGAACAGCGCCAAAGGTTTTTCCTAATTCAATCGTAGAATTTAAAACTCCTAACGGTCCAATAATAATTGGTTGCTTATAATAAAGTTGTAGTTTTTTATAATCGAAATCGCTGTCTAAAAACCCTTTTATACCTTGGCTAAAGTTGATAAAAAATCTAGGGTACGGACTACTAACTATTTGTCGTTCTACTGCATATCCTATCGGTTTTCTTCCTGGAGTATAATCAATCTGGAAATTCACTTCCGATTGTTTTACGTCGGCTCTTTTAACTCCTCCGTTACCCAATGCGTCGGGAAGAGTGGTATAATAATCTAATTTAAATAAGGGTGATGCTGAAACTAAGGTCCTGTATGAAAAACCAGTTTGGAAAGTCAAGTTTTTAACTGGTTCTATGTAGATGCCAAATGATGAAAAATTCACGTTGGTCAATTTACCATTATTACCTCCTGCAAATAATGATGAAGATGCAAAACTTCGTCCTAGGACATCATTAGAAGTGGTTAAACTTGCACCAATTTGTTCAACGTCTCTTCTGGTTCCTCCTTCAATCATTAATCGGTTGTTTCTATTTAAGAGCCATTTACCTGAGATTCCATATTTAAATTTGTTATCCTTAAATCCATAGGCAGTATAAGCTTGAATTCGCCACATATCATTAGTTCCAAAATAGGTTCGACCACCCACTCGCAATCGAAATCCTTCAACATTGTTAAAACCTACAGTTGATAAAACTGGTCCATAATCAATAATTCCATCATTATAATAGCCACTTCCTAAAATAGTAACAATACTATATAGTTGTTTGAATTTTCTATTGGTTTGCAAAGTATCGAGCATTTTATAAATGCCTTTTTCATCTTTATTTAAATTTTCAAATCGATTTTGTTCCCAAAATTCATCTGATTTAGTGAATAAAGTTTCTTCCTTATCGAAAGTTTCTTCTTTATAAAAATCAGCAGGTTTACTAATATTAAATTGATGATTTCTGTAAAGCGTGGTTCTTTTTCCATACATTCCTCGAGAAGTTTCTTTTTTGCTTAAAGCAAAATCGGTCATCATATAATCTCGAGTTAACAAGAAAACGGAGTCGTTCATTACTTGAAATTCTTGTTCTAAATAAATGTCTTTTACCCAGTTTATATTAGCACTTTTGGTTGATGCCATATTAATATTCTTGATGGCGTAGGTCGAATCGGTAACCCAAAAATCTCCTTTAAAAGTCAATTCGTTTTTTCGTCTTGGATAAAAAACAATATTATAACACCACTTTTTATCAATAAATGAACTGTCTCTTAATACATAATTATATACATCAATTCCAGTTTTTGAAAGCGGACTGGTAAAACTTTTATCAAAAAAATTAAGATAATTATTATAAATATCATTCTCATTATAAAGGTCTTTCACAAATTCAATTATTTGCTGATTGGTATTAAAACCTGAATTTTTGTTGGCTTTCAATATTTCTTTGACTTTTCCCCGCACATTATCGCCATAAACATTTGAAAGCGCTTCATTAATAAAAATTGGTAAATAGGTTTTTCCTGTAACTTTTGAAGTGTCAACCTGTTTAAAAATGAACTCCATTCCCTTGAAAATCTTACTTTTCATAAAAGCGCTGTCAATGGTGTTCATGTCAAATTCCAATTTCTCGTACTTTTCCATTTGATATTGGTTGAACTGACTCAAACCATTTTTACGTCTGTGCTCCCATATTTTTCTTAGGATATCTATAGCAGGGTTATTTTTTTTGGAGGTTTTTCCTGAATAAATTACCACTTCATTCAATTTTACACCATCAGTAATTTTAATTTTAAAATCATAATTTACCAGTTTTGGAAGGGTAACTTCTTTGGTTTGAAATCCAGAAAAGGAAACTACAATTACTTTATGAGCAATTTGAGATTCTAAATAGAACCGACCGTCTTCATTTGAAACTACACCATCATTTGTCCCTTTAAACATAATATTGGCATAAGGAACAGGCTGATTTTTATCGTCAACGACAATACCGCTTACTTTAGTTTGGGCATAGGTATAAAAAGATAAAATCAGTAAGAGGGTTATAAATAGTTTGGATTTCATAAATAAAAAAAACTTCACCATTTTTTTGATGAAGTTTCAAATATAGTAAATTTTATTATTCTTTAGATGTTAAAAATTTATATAGAAAACACCCTACAATTTAATAATAAATTATTTTTTATACATTACTTTTTTAACAGCAGCTACCACGTCAGAAGCGTTTGGCAACCATTCTTTCAACAATGTTGGAGAATACGGAGCAGGAGTATCTGCAGTTGTGATTCTTTGAATTGGAGCGTCTAGAAAATCGAAGGCGCGTTCTTGAACTATATACGTTATTTCAGAAGCAACACTAGCAAAAGGCCAAGCCTCTTCCAAAACTACTAACCTATTTGTTTTTCTAACCGAGGTTAAAATGGCTTCGTAATCCATTGGACGAACCGTTCTTAAATCGATAATTTCACAAGAAATTCCTTCTTTAGCCAATTCATCGGCAGCAATATGAGCCTCTTTAATAATTTTCCCAAAAGTTACAATAGTTACATCAGTACCTTCTCTTTTAATATCGGCAACACCAATTGGAATAATATAATCTCCATCAGGCACTTCTCCTTTATCACCATACATTTGTTCTGATTCCATAAAAATTACAGGATCATTATCACGAATAGCAGCTTTCAATAAACCTTTAGCGTCGTATACAGTTGAAGGAACCACCACTTTTAAACCTGGAGTATTGGCAAACCAGTTTTCAAAAGCCTGTGAGTGAGTTGCACCAAGTTGACCCGCAGAAGCTGTTGGACCTCTAAATACCATTGGCATTGGGAATTGTCCAGCAGACATTTGACGCATCTTAGCAGCATTATTAATAATTTGATCAATACCAACTAAAGAGAAATTGAAGGTCATATACTCCACAATTGGACGACAACCATTCATAGCAGAACCAACTGCTATTCCAGCGAATCCTAATTCAGCAATTGGAGTATCAATTACCCGTTTTGGACCAAATTCGTCTAACATTCCTTTTGAGGCTTTGTAAGCTCCGTTGTATTCGGCAACCTCTTCACCCATTAAATATACGGCTTCATCGCGACGCATTTCTTCACTCATTGCTTCTGCAATCGCTTCTCTAAATTGTATAGTTCTCATATTATGAATATGTGTTTCTTAAATTTTGAGCAAAAATAAATATTTTATACCATTTTAAGCATAAAAATCTTTAAAATTATTTGGAGCTTTTTCCTGCTTTCCTCTTTATCCTCGCCCAAAAGCGAGGGATATCGCTTCAATCAGGGCTACGAAATCGATATAGTATTACTATTTTGTTGAAAAAATAATATGCACGCATAGTAAATTGAATCAAATTATTTACTAATTTAGTACCCGAAAATAGCACACTTAAAATTTAAATAAATGAACATATTAGTTTGCATCAGTCACGTTCCTGATACTACTTCAAAAATTAATTTTACTGATAACGATACTCTTTTTGATACCAATGGAGTACAATTTGTAATCAACCCAAATGATGAATTTGGTTTAACACGTGCCATTTGGTTTCAAGAACAACAAGGAGCAAATGTAACTGTAGTAAACGTTGGAGGCCCAGAAACAGAACCTACGTTAAGAAAAGCATTAGCAATTGGTGCTAACGAAGCTATTCGAGTAAATGCTAACCCAACAGATGGTTTTTTTGTTGCAAAACAATTAGCTGAAGTTATAAAAAACGGAAACTACGACTTGGTAATCGCTGGTAAAGAATCATTAGATTATAATGGTGGAATGGTTCCAGGAATGATAGCAGGATTGTTAGGGTTTAACTTTATTAACTCTTGTGTTGCTTTAACAATTGAAGGAAATTCAGTTACAGCATCAAGAGAAATTGATGGAGGAAAAGAAATTGTAAACTCTCAATTGCCATTAATTATTGGTGGTCAAAAAGGTTTAGTTGAAGAAAAAGACCTACGAATTCCAAACATGAGAGGAATTATGACGGCAAGAACAAAAGTTTTAACAATTATAGAACCTGTTGGAGGCGAATCAAAAACAGCTACGGTAAAATTTGAAAAACCAGCTCCAAAATCGGCAGTAAAATTAGTTAGCGCCGATAATTTGGACGAATTAATCAGTTTATTACACAACGAAGCCAAGGTGATTTAAGATTTAAATGCTTAACAAATCTGAAATTAATCTTCTATTAAAATCATAATTCAAAAATCTAAAATCTAAAATTATTATGTCAATATTAATATACGCAGAATCTGCAGAAGGAAAATTTAAAAAAGTTGCATTTGAATTGGCTTCCTACGCAAAAAATGTGGCAGAAACTTTAGGAACTTCTGTAACAGCAATCACCATAAATACAAATGATGTTTCTGAATTATCCAATTACGGTGTGGATAAAGTGCTAAAAGTAAATAACCCAAAATTAGCTGGATTTACTGCTAAAGCATATGCTGATGCAATAAAACAAGCAGCTCAAAAGGAAAATTCACAAGTAATCATTTTATCGTCAACTACAGATAGTTTGTATTTAGCACCTCTAGTTTCTATTTCTCTAGAAGCTGGATTTGCATCTAATGTTGTAGGGCTTCCCCAAAAATTATCTCCGTTTCAGGTGAAAAGAAATGGATTTTCCAATAAAGCATTTGTAACAACAGAAATTACAACACCAATTAAAGTGCTTAGTATTTCTAAAAATTCTTACGGAATATTTGAAAATAAATCTAGTTTAGCGGAAGAAGATTTTAACCCTTCAATTGAAGAAACCGACTTCGGGGTTAAAGTAGTTTCAGTTGAAAAAGCTTCTGGAAAAGTAACCATTGCTGATGCAGACATTGTTGTTTCTGCAGGTCGTGGATTAAAAGGTCCGGAAAACTGGGGAATGATTGAAGAATTGGCAACAGTTTTAGGAGCAGCAACAGCTTGTTCTAAACCTGTTTCCGATTTAGGATGGCGTCCTCACGGGGAACACGTAGGACAAACAGGAAAACCAGTAGCCGCTAATTTATACATAGCCATCGGAGTTTCTGGAGCTATTCAACACATTGCCGGAATCAATTCTTCAAAAGTAAAAGTAGTAATCAATACAGATCCTGAAGCTCCGTTTTTCAAAGTTGCAGATTATGGCGTAGTTGGAGATGCTTTTGAAATTGTACCTAAATTAATCGAAAAATTGAAATCTTTTAAAGCAAATAATTAAAATTTAGCATTCAATCAAAGAGAAGGTTGCCAGAGTTTATATAATTCAGGCAGCCTTTTTTATTTTAGATAAATTTCTTTGTAACTTTATTCAATACATTGTACTTTTGCAACTATGAGCTTAGTTAAACTTACAATTCAGGGGATTTCATATAGTCAAACTCAAAATGGAGCTTACGCTTTAATCTTGAATGAGGTTGATGGTGATCGAAAACTACCAATTGTTATTGGAGCATTCGAAGCTCAATCTATTGCAATCGCATTAGAAAAAGAAATTAAACCCCCTCGCCCACTTACCCACGACTTGTTTAAAAATTTTGCTGAACGTTTTGATATTGTAGTAAAACAAGTCATTATCCATAAATTAGTAGACGGCGTTTTTTATTCAAGTATTATTTGTGAAAGAGACAAAATTGAAGAGATAATTGATGCTCGTACTTCTGATGCTATAGCATTAGCATTGCGTTTCAACTCGCCTATTTTCACTTATAAAAATATACTTGACAAAGCGGGAATTTATATGAAAACTAATTTAATGGATGATGAAAAAAGTCCCAAAGAAATGGATGAAAGTTTATCAAACGTAAATACCTTCGGAGTAGAAGAAAATGCGGTTACCGGGAGCACTTATTCAAAAAATAGTTTAGCTGAATTGGCTGAATTATTGGAAAATGCAGTTGAAAAAGAAGATTACAGGGAAGCAGCTAAAATTCGTGACGAAATATCAAAAAGAGAATAGTAAAATTGTTTAATCGTTAATTTGTTTAAATGTAATTTTAAAACCAATTAAACGATTATTTCGACCAACCAAATAAACCAATAATGAAACAATATTTAGACTTAGTAAAACACGTTTTAGAAAACGGAACTCAAAAAGGAGATCGAACGGGAACAGGAACAAAGAGTGTTTTTGGATACCAAATGCGTTTTGACTTAAGTGAAGGTTTTCCAATGGTTACTACCAAAAAATTGCATCTTAAATCTATAATTTATGAATTGCTTTGGTTTTTAAAAGGAGAAACTAATATTGCATATTTAAAAGAAAATGGAGTTAAAATTTGGGATGAATGGGCAAATGAAAATGGCGATTTAGGACCCGTTTATGGTCACCAATGGCGCAATTGGAACAGTGAAGAAATAGATCAAATTTCAGAAATTATTGAGGCTCTGAAAACCAATCCAAATAGCCGTAGAATGCTAGTTTCAGCTTGGAATCCTAGTGTTTTACCAGATACCACAAAATCTTTTGCTGAAAATGTAGCTAATGGAAAAGTCGCTTTGCCTCCATGTCATGCCTTTTTCCAATTTTATGTTTCTGAAGGAAAATTATCTTGTCAATTGTATCAAAGAAGTGCCGATATTTTTTTAGGCGTGCCCTTTAATATTGCATCTTATGCCTTATTGACGATGATGATCGCTCAAGTTTGCGATTTAAAAGTTGGAGAATTTATTCACACTTTTGGAGATGCACATATTTACAATAACCATTTTGAACAAGTAGAACTCCAACTTTCAAGAGACACACGTCCACTACCAAAAATGATTATCAATCCTGAAATAAAAAATATTTTCGACTTCAAATTTGAGGATTTCACCCTTGAAGGCTATGATCCCCATCCAGGAATACGGGGAGAAGTTGCGGTTTAAAATCAAAAACTTTTGATAATAATAAATTGAAATTTCTTTCAATAATTCCTACAAAATGAAAATATTAATTGCAGCGACTTCTTTAAATAATGCTCTTGGAAAAGAAAATAAGATTATTTGGCATTTGCCGGATGATTTCAAGCGTTTCAAAGAACTTACTTCGGGACACTATATTATAATGGGTAGAAAAACCTTCGAAAGTTTCCCAAAACCATTACCAAATAGAACTCATGTAGTAATTACGAGACAAAAAAATTACAATCCCGATGGTTGTATTGTAGTTAATAGTATCGAAGAGGCCTTTGCAATTTGCCCAAAAAACGAAGATTCCTTCTTAATTGGTGGTGCAGAAATTTACAATTTAGGACTTCCTTATGTCGATAAAATTGAGCTTACATTGATTAATGACACCTTTGAAGCAGATGCGTTTTTACCTAAAATTGATTTTTCAAAATGGGAATTAGTTCAAGAAGAATTTCATGCAAAAGACGAGAAACACGCACACGAATTTAGCTTTCAAACCTACCTTAAAAGATAATTAAATACTTACCTTTGCCCCAAAATTATTACTAATGTCTAAGAATATTACCCCGTATAAAGATTCAGTATTAGGGAAAAAAGAGCAAGTTGCACAAATGTTTGATACTATTTCTGAAAATTATGATGGCTTGAACCGTGTAATTTCTTTTGGTATCGACGTAAAATGGCGTAAAAAAGTACTGCAATTGGTTTCTGATAAAAATCCAAAAACTGTTTTAGATATAGCAACAGGAACTGGAGATTTAGCCATTTTGATGACTAATACAACCGCTGAAAAAATTATTGGTTTGGATATTTCTGCAGGAATGTTAGAAGTAGGAAGAAATAAAATAAAGTCAAAAAATCTTTCCGATAAAATAGAAATGATTTTAGCCGATTCTGAAAATATGCCTTTTGAAGACAATACTTTCGATGCAATTACCGTAGCTTTTGGAGTTAGAAATTTTGAAAATCTTGAAAAAGGATTAGCAGAAATACTTCGGGTTTTAAAGCCTAACGGGATATTTGTAATTTTAGAAACTTCGGTTCCTGATAAAACTCCTTTCAAACAAGGATATACTTTTTATTCAAAAAATATTCTTCCATTAATTGGGAAATTATTCTCCAAAGACGATTCTGCTTATCAATATTTATCTGAATCCGCTTCTGTTTTTCCGTATGGTGAAGTTTTAAACAATATTTTGAGAAAAATTGGGTTTATAGAAGTGAAAGCAATGCCACAAACATTTGGCGTAGCAACAATATATTCAGCTTCAAAAAAATAAAGTGCATTTTGAATCATAATAATGAAAAAAATAATAATCTTATTTTTACTACTATTTTCAAGTTTTGGGTTTACCCAAACTAAGGGAATGTTCAGTTATGATCCATTGGTTAACCTTGAAAATTTTGACAAAGTCAAAGTATATTGGGGTTATTTTTTAGGATTTAATTCTTATGGATTCAAAATTGATTATAAAAGTTTACAACCTACAGACGTTCAAGTAGAAAGCACCTCGGGATTTAATGTTGGCCTTGTAGGTGATTTTAGGCTTCAGGAATATTTTAATTTGCGCTTTGAGCCTGGTTTGTATTACACCCAAAGAAACCTTATGTTTCCTAATTTTACCAAACAATTAGACGCTTACCGTGAAGTAAAATCAACTTATATTCACTTTCCTTTATTGCTTAAATTCTCTGCATTAAGAACAGGAAATGTTCGCCCTTACTTGGAAGCAGGGATTTCACGTACTTTAAATTTAGGTAGTAATTCAAATTCAACAGAAGACAATTTGCAACAGCGATTTAGAATGAAAACATGGACTTCAAATTACGAATTGGGCTTTGGAATTGATTTGTATTTAGAGTATTTTAAGTTTTCACCTTCAATAAGAGGTGTTTTCGGAATGGAAGATGAACTGATTCGAGATAACGACCCAAATAGTCCATGGACTTCCAATATAGAATCTATAAAAACTAGGGCAATTCTAATTAATTTTACTTTTCATTAAAAGAAAATTATCTTCTAAATTCACTTAAAATTATTGCAGTTGCTGAAGCTACATTTAAACTTTCGGTAAGTTGCAAATCACCAAAACGAGGAATTGTTAATCTGTTTTTGATTGTTTTTTCAATTTCTTGAGATATTCCATTGGCTTCATTTCCCATAATTACAATTGCATTACTCGGTAGATTTTCATTATAAACATTTGTCCCATCCATAAAAGTTCCGAAAATTGGTAATGAGGAATTTTCTAGAAATGACTTTAAATTTACATAACTTACATTTACTCTTGAAATAGAACCCATTGTTGCTTGAACCACTTTTGGATTGTATAAATCTACCGTTTGTTCGGAGCAAATTACCTGAGAAATTCCAAACCAATCGCAAAGTCGTAAAATAGTTCCAAGATTTCCTGGGTCGCGAATATCATCTAAAGCTAAGATTAAACCCTTTTCAATTATTGGCATTGAAGCCGGAATTTTAAAAACTGCTAAACAATTATTTGGAGTTGCTAAAGCACTTATTTTTTTAAAATCAGATTCAGAGAGAATTGATTTTAATGATGGGATAACCTCGTCAAATATAGGTTCAGTGCAATACAAATGTTCTAATATAAAGTTGGATTTCAATAATTCCTGAATTACTTTTACACCTTCAGCAATGAATAATTGATTTGCAATTCTATTTTTTTTTAGATGCAAACTTGAGATAAACTTTAATTGGTTTTTACTAACCATAGAAATAATGTACTTTTGAATTAAAATATTTCACATCCTTTGAGAAACCAGACTACAAAAATATCATTATTTATTCTAATTGCGGTAATTATCTCTGCTTGTAATTCTCTACGAAGAGTTCCAAATGGGAAAATGCTACTTACAAAGAATGAAATAATAGTAGATGGGAAAAAAGAAAATAATGAAGATGTAACCAATCAGCTATATCAAAAACCAAATAGTTCATTATTTGGCTATCGTTTGCGTTTAAATATTTTTAATTTAGCTTCTCCTAATCCTGATTCTATTTATAAGGAAAAATTTATAAAAAATCCTAAAAAATATGCTGAGATGGCTAAATGGTTATCCAAAAAGCAGGTAGATCGTTTAGGAAATTCTTTTTATTATTCAGGAATTCATAATTTTCTTAAAAAAACAGGTCAAGCACCCGTAATTTTAGATCAAAAAAGCACAGATATTTCCATATCAAGATTGCAATCGTATTATTTTGATAAAGGTTATTTTAATCTAAAAGGGAAATTTAAAATTGACACCATTAACATTAAAAAAGCAATTGTAAAATATAATATTTCTAAAGGAACTCCTTTTATTTTGGATACCATTAATGTAAATATTAAAACTCCAATATTGGATTCACTTTATAAGACCAATATAGATTTGGCATTTCTTAAATCAGGAAAACAATATAATAAAATTGATTTTGATGCAGAGAGAAATAGAATTACTTCCCAATTTAGAAATAATGGAGCCTATTATTTTCAACAAAATTATATCAATTATTCTATTGATACTTTAAATTCTAACAGCAAAGCTAATATTGATCTTAATATAGAAAATCAAGCAGTTAGAGTTGGAGATTCAACAAAAATAGTGCCTTTTAAATTGTATAAAATCAGTAACGTAAATATTTATGCTGACAATCTGACTTCAAAAACAAATTCAACTATTTTAGACAGTGTATCTTTTAATAATTTTAATTTATATAGTATTTCCAAATTAAAATACCGACCAAAAGCAATCACTGACGCTATTTTTATATCAAAGGGGAGTACTTTTTCAGATACAAAAACTACACTAACTTCACGATCTTTAGGTGGATTACGTGTTTTCAACTATCCATTAATTCAATATATAGTTGACCCAAAAGATGAAAATTCGTTAATCACAAATATCTATTTATCGCCAAGACCTAAATTAAGTTTTGGTTACAACTTTGACTTTACGCATTCGGCAATTCAAGATATCGGTATAACTGCAAGTACCGCTGTTTCAATTAGAAATATATTTCAAGGCGCGGAAACGTTAGAAATTTCTGCCAGAGGAAATATAGGTTCCTCAAAAGAAGTGGCAAAAATTAACAATA
>Ga0102879_1000032_pt1 | contig 61262 bp, 40 predicted proteins | sample Colrivmet1548B02_FD_78187 | JGI IMG/M metagenome (GOLD analysis project Ga0102879, IMG submission 78187) | Estuarine microbial communities from the Columbia River estuary - metaG 1548B-02 | ecosystem: Environmental > Aquatic > Marine > Intertidal zone > Estuary | place: USA: Columbia River... | reverse complement strand
TTTGTAAAAGTAATAAAATATTCGACATAAAAAAAGCGGTTTAGTGTACACTAAACCGCAGTTTCATTGAATTTTCTTTTGTAGCGAGAGAGAGATTTGAACTCTCGACCTCAGGGTTATGAATCCTGCGCTCTAACCGACTGAGCTACCTCGCCATCTCGGTTATTTGCATCTATCAATGCGGGTGCAAATATAAAACTTAAATCAGACGTTGCAAATATATATTGAAGAAAATAAAATATATTTTAATTTGCTTTTTTATTCGTTATTTAATCTATATATTTCACAAAAATTTTTTAGCAAGTCATGAATACAAAAGTAAAATACGAATTAGAATTTCAAATAAATTCTTCACCTCAATTATTGTATCAATATATTTCAACTCCTTCAGGACTTTCGGAATGGTTTGCCGATAATGTAAATTCGCGAGGTGAGTTTTTTACTTTTATTTGGGATGGATCCGAAGAAAAAGCCAGATTATCTGCTAGAAAATCTGATGAAAAAGTAAAGTTTCGTTGGATAGATGAAGACAATAAAGACACCGATTACTTCTTTGAACTACGAATTCTAGAAGATGAAATCACCAAAGACGTTTCGCTAATGGTTACTGATTTTGCTTTTGAAGAAGATTTTGCCGAAGTAAAACTTCTTTGGGAAAGTCAAATCTCGGATTTAAAACATGTTATAGGTTCTGTTTAGATTTTTACCTATTTTAACTTATATTTGTCACGCTTAAAGCGTGACTTTTTTTATGATAAATTTTAACGGTACAATTACTCCTGCAGAAACCAATTTATTGGTCAATAATCGCGCCTTTCTTTATGGAGATGGTGTTTTTGAATCCATAAAAATCGTAGATCAAAAAATCTTATTTCTAGAGGATCATTATTTTAGATTAATGGCTTCGATGAGGATTGTGAGAATGGAAATTCCAATGAATTTTACGATGGAGTTTTTTGAAGAACAAATTCTAAATTTGGCCATAGCCAATAATTGTAGTGATTCTGCTCGAGTTAGAATTACAGTTTACAGAAATGAAGGCGGCAATTATTTGCCACAGCAAAGGTCTGTTTCCTATATAATTAATTGTACTCCTCTTGAAAATAAATTATATTCAATTGATACCAAAACGTATGAGGTTGATTTATATAAAGATTTCTATATTACTAAGCAATTACTTTCAACTCTAAAAACTACCAACAAAATTTTAAATGTAACCGCAAGTATTTATGCTGATGAAAATGGCCTAGATAATTGCCTACTTTTAAATGACAGTAAAAATGTTGCAGAAGCTTTACAAGGGAATATTTTTATGGTTTTACATGGGAAATTAATTACACCAGCTTTATCGGAAGGATGTTTGAACGGAGTTTTGCGTAAGCAAATTATAAATCTTGCTTCAAAAATCGAAAATTTAGAAGTGGTTGAAGGCGAAATTTCACCATTTGACCTTCAAAAAGCGGATGAATTATTCATTTCAAATGTCATTAAAGGGATTCAACCTATCACCAAATACCGAAAAAAAGAATTTGGAAACACCTTGTCGTCTAAGTTAGTTTCCTTATTAAACGCCCAAATTAGATTAACTTAATTCCAAAAAGGATTTTCAGGTGCGTTTGCCCAAAGTAAATAGTCACCACCCAATTCTTGGATTTTCTCTTTCCAAAAATCACTTGCTTCTATGTTTAGTATATTCTTTTTATATTGATTTTCAACAACAATCCAATATTTAGAACTGATTTCATCTTCTAATTGATCTATTTCCCAACCTGAATAACCCAAGAAAAATCGAATATTGTCTTTTTTAATTGTCCCATTATTGATTTCAGTTATTGTATTTTCAAAATTACCTCCCCAATAAATCCCACTTGAAATTTCAATACCATCACTAATAATTTCAGGAACATTATGAATAAAATAAACATTATCGGGACTTACAGGTCCGCCATAAAATACTGAAAACTCTGCAATTATTGTTGGAATTAAATCGTTAATTGAATAATCAAGAGGTTTGTTTATAATAAATCCTACAGTTCCATCGTCATTGTATTCGGTTAATAAAACAATTGATCTATTAAATGGTTGATCATATTCCGAAGAAGGTTCGGCGATGAGTAAATTTCCTTTATTGATTTTAGTTGAGGACATCTTTGAATTATTATTATTACAAATTTATTCAAAAAAAAAGCCACGCAATGCGTGGCTTTAATTTATTTTGGTAAATTATTAGTTTACAGCTGATTCTAATTCAGCTCCAGCTTTAAATTTAACAACTTTTTTAGCAGCAATTTTGATAGTTGCTCCAGTTTGTGGGTTTCTTCCGTCTCTAGCTGCTCTTGCAGATACTGACCAAGATCCGAATCCTACTAAAGATACTCTACCACCTTTTTTTAAAGTACCACTTACGTTTCCTAAAAATGATTCTAAAGCTGATTTTGCAGCTGCTTTAGTAATTCCTGCGTCTGCAGCGATTGCGTCAATTAATTCTGATTTGTTCATAATAATAGATATTAAATGTTGGTTAAAATTTCATTACAGTAACAAAATTAGTAGGATTACGTTACCGTGCAAGCGTTTTTTTAAAAATCTATCACTTTTGTTGATAACTTCCCGTTTTTGTTGATAAAGAGACTGAATTTCGCCTTTTTTTTAATATATGTAACTCTTAAACACCCTATAAAACCAAGGCTTTGTCTGAAAATGTCATTCCGTTTAGAAGTTCCGAAGTCGTCATTTTTTTCTTTCCAGGGAATTGCAAACTTAAAATTTCTATAAATCCATTTGAAACTGCAATTTTAATTTCTTTTTTAGTACTAAGAACTGTTCCAATAGGTAATGCATGTTCTTCAAAACTAATTTTTGATTCATAAATTTTCACATTCCATTCTTGATTATTATCATTGAAATAACACCAAGCTACTGGATATGGCGAAAGTCCTCGTATTTGATTGTGAATTTCTGCACTGGATTTTCTCCAATCGATTTTGCAATTGTCTTTATCTAATTTATAGGCTGTTTTAATTTCTGAATTGTCTTCTTGAATTGTAGGAGAAACTTGTTCTTTCTCAATCAATTTCAGGGTGTCAATAACTGTTTCGCTTCCTAAAACCATTAATCGATCATGAAGTTGGCCAGCATTTTCATCTGAATCAATTGGTATTTCAGCGCTCAAAATCATTGCTCCTGTATCAATTTTGTCATCTATATAAAAGGTAGTAACGCCAGTTTTAGATTCTCCATTTATTATTGCCCAATTGATTGGTGCTGCACCACGATAATTTGGAAGCAACGACGCATGTAAATTAAAGGTTCCATATTTCGGCATTTCCCAAACTACTTTTGGCAACATTCTAAAAGCAACAATTATCTGTAAATTGGCATTTAAAGCCTTTAATTCTTCTAGAAATTCGGAGTCTTTTAAATTGGTTGGTTGTAAAAGAGAGAGATTGTTATCTAATGCATATTCTTTTACCGCCGAGTATTTTATCTTTTGGCCACGACCCGCAGGTTTGTCGGCTGCTGTAATAACTCCTACAACCTCAAAGTTGTTCTTTATTATAGTATCTAAAATGCCAACAGCAAATTCTGGAGTTCCCATGAAAACGATTCTCAATTTTTCCATATTATTTTAAAGTATATCTGTTGTTGGGTGTAATTTTAATTTCGCCACTTTCTAATAAGCTTTGTAATGCAAAGATAATTGCATTGGATGACTTATCGATATGAATTTGAATTTCTCTTGAATTTAGCGCTTTTATTTTTAATAATGTTAGAATTTCTATTCTCAAATCTTCAATACCAACATCTTTATTATTTTCAGAAATACAGTAGGAGCAAATTCCGCAATTCTCATTTGATTGTTCTTCAAAATATTTCAATATCAATTTGCTTTTACAATTTGCATCATCATTTACATATTTAATAACTGAATTTAATTGCTCTCTTTTTAACTTATTCTGAATTTCTAAATATTTTGAAACACTATTAATTGTGCGTTCATCTTCCCGAATTACATTAAAAATTATTCTTGTATCATTACTTTTAGCGTGATAATCGACAATCCCTTTTTCTTTTAATTGTAATAATAACGAACTCACATTATTTTCTGTAGTTTCTACTTTTTTAGCTATTAATGTAAAATTTATAGCTGCAGGAACATCATGAATTCCAGGATAAGTGCGAAGTAATGCTAATAATATTGGTTCTTCTCTTGTATTTAGACTCATGTATCGAATAACTTCTTTCGATGGAATTACAAATTGAACCGTGATTTTCTCTGAAAATTCTTGTGATAAAGTAACTATACCTTGTCGGTCTAAAAACTGTAATGCATTGTAGGTTTTAATTATTGGAAAATTATATTTGCTACAAAACTGATTTAAATTGAATGTAAATTGCTCTTCAATTCCTTCACCATAAGCGATTTGAAAATAATTACATAGTTTAATAAACATATTATTTAAGAACTCTTTATCTGGTAAAACAGAAATAAACTGATTTTCAGCATTCAATTTATCATAAGAACTTGTTAATAGTATAGCATAAGCTTTTTCTTCATTTCTGCCAGCTCGCCCAGCTTCTTGATAATAATTTTCTATATTCTCAGGAAGTTGAATGTGGATTACGGTTTTAACATTTGATTTGTCAATTCCCATTCCAAATGCATTTGTGGCAACAATAACTTGTGCTTCTTCTGACATCCAAAGTTGCATATTTTTTTCTTTTTCCTTAGCAGATAAGCCTCCGTGGTAATAGGTTGCTCGAAATCCCAAGGATTGCAATTGGGATGAAATGTCCAAGCATGATTTTCTGTTGCGAACATATATTATAGAAGGTTCAGGATTTTTTTTCAAAATTTGTTCCATCTTGAAAAGTTTATCTTCAGCTTCGGTAACAAAATAGGCAATATTTTCCCTTTTAAATGATTTCTGGAAAGTTGCTGTATCTGTTAAACCTAATTGTAAAATGACATCTTGTTGTACTCTTTTTGTTGCAGATGCTGTTAAGGCAATGAATGGTATTTTTGAAAAATGCGGTTTTAAATTTGATATTTTTAAATAAGAAGGTCGAAAATCATGTCCCCACTGAGATACACAATGTGCCTCATCTATTACAATCATCGAAATGGGTAATTGTTTTATTCGATCAAGAATCCATTCTGTTTGTAAACGCTCAGGTGAAAGGTAGATGAATTTGTAATTTCCAAATTGACAATTGTCTAAAAGTACAGAAATCTCTTCCGATTTTAATCCGCCAGTCAATGCGATTGCTTTAATATCGCGACTTTGTAAATTTTGAACTTGATCTTTAATTAAGGCTACCAATGGAGAAATTACCAAGCAAATCCCATCTTTCATCAAAGCTGGAACCTGAAAGCAAATTGATTTTCCACCACCTGTTGGCAATAAAGCAAACGTATCTTGACCACTCAAAACAGAATCAATTATTTCCTTTTGAAGCGATCTAAACTGATCGTGTTTCCAATATTTTTGAAGAATTTCTAACGCTTGTGGCATTTAATTTGGCTTAAATATTTCAGGTAATTACAAAGCTCCTGACTTAAATTTTATCTAAGATAAAAAGAATTCTGTTATCCAAGCTATCTTTTGGTACTTCAATTAAATTGTAACCATATTTTGTGTAAGTTTCAACAAGATGATTGTGAATTAATTCCGATTGTTCATAATTTTCATAGCGAGCTTCATCGCTAACATAAATTTCTTTCCAGGGTGGAAGAATATAAACTTCAGAATAGATATTTTCGCGACAAGCAGCATCAAAAAAAGAAGGGTAGGAGTCTCCAATATAATGCATATAAGCCAAAACATCAGGAATTCCGCGATCGATAAAAACTACTTCGTGAGGTTCATTTAGTGCTTTTAAATATTGGTTTTTTCTGCCTTCTAATAATAGTTCGCTGAAAAGCAAAGGTTGTTCAAGGAATAATTGGTCAATTCCTTGCTTCTTAGCTTCCATAGTTACTTCACGAGAAATCTCAGGATAACAACAATATCCTCGGGCTTTTAGCTCGTCGATTATTGATGTTTTTCCAGTACCAGGTCCGCCAATAATTACTTTAATTTTCTTTTGCACTATTAAAAAATTGGTTACAAACTTACTTAAAGAAATTGGCATTTGAAAAGATATTTTTCAAACTAAGATTAATTATTTTTAACCACTTTATATTTCATAATATTTACCTTATATTTGCTATATTTTATTTTAGATGGACAAAAAGACTACTGAATTTTATGAAAGATTGCGTTTGGAATTGAATAACAACACTTCCTGGCCTACTAAATACTTGTTTAAATTCATAGTTCCTAATGAACAAATAAAAATAGATGAAGTTGAAAATGCATTCAATAACATGGGTGCAGTAATTGATACTAAGCATTCAAAAACGGGAAAATACACCAGTATTTCCATTCACGTTCAAATGCAAGATGCTCAAAATATAATAGATAAATACCTCGAAGTTTCAACTGTTGAAGGTATAATTTCCCTATAATTATGGAACCAAAATATCAAAAAGAAGTCGCTAATGACGTTGTATTTAATTTAGAATACAATTCAGAAAGACCCCATCTAATTATTCCCGAATACGGTCGTCATTTGCAAAAATTGATTGATCAAGCCACTTCAATAGAAGATCCTATCGAAAGAAATAAAGCAGCAAAATATATTATCCAAGTAATGGGAAGTTTGAATCCCCATTTACGTGATGTTTTGGATTTCCAACATAAATTATGGGATCAATTATTTATCATGTCCGATTTTAAATTGAATGTTGATTCGCCATATCCTATTCCAACACGTGAGGTCTTACAACTTAAACCAGACGTTTTAAATTATCCTCAAAACTTTCCAAAGTATCGTTTTTATGGTAATAATATCAAATACATGATTGATGTTGCTAATAAATGGGAAGAAGGAGAAATGAAATCGGCGTTGATTAAAGTGATTGCCAATCACATGAAAAAATGTTATTTGAGTTGGAATAAAGATACCGTTAAGGATGATGTTATTTTTGAACATTTATACGAGCTTTCAGGAGGTAAAATCAATATGCTTCAAAGTACAGAAGTACTTTTAAACACTTCAGATTTGATGAGAACGAATAAGAAAATCTCAAATAAAACAAATCCTGCGGGACCAATTATTAAGCCTAAAATTACCAAAACAGGCAAACCAAACAATCTAAATCATAAAAATAAAATCAGAAAGCCCTTATAAATTTAATTTAAAGGGATATAACTATTTCAAAATTTATTAAAATAAAATATGGGAACATTTAAAATTGAAGGTGGCATTCGACTAAAAGGAGAAATCACTCCACAAGGAGCAAAAAACGAAGCATTACAAATATTATGTGCTGTACTTTTAACTCCAGATAAAGTCACTATCAACAATATTCCGGACATAATTGATGTCAATAAATTAATAACTTTACTTGGAAATTTAGGGGTTAAAATTCAAAGAAATTCCTCGAGTTCAATCACATTTCAAGCTGATGAGGTAAATGTAGGTTATCTTGAAACCGAAGCTTTCAAAAAAGAAGGGGGTTCATTAAGAGGCTCAATTATGATAGTTGGACCACTGTTAGCTCGTTTCGGAAAAGGATATATTCCAAAGCCAGGAGGTGATAAAATTGGAAGAAGAAGATTAGATACCCACTTTGAAGGTTTTATTAATTTAGGAGCTAAATTCCGATATAATAGGGAAGATCATTTTTATGGAGTAGAAGCTCCAGACGGATTGAAAGGTACCAATATGTTATTAGACGAGGCATCTGTAACTGGAACAGCAAATATTTTGATGGCTGCAGTTTTAGCTAAAGGAAAAACTACCATTTACAATGCAGCTTGCGAACCTTATTTGCAACAGTTAAGCAAAATGTTGAATTCAATGGGAGCGAATATCACCGGTGTTGGGTCTAATTTATTGACTATTGAAGGTGTTGAAAGTCTTGGTGGTTGTGAACATACTATTCTTCCTGACATGATTGAAATTGGTTCTTGGATTGGACTTGCTGCAATGACAAGAAGTGAAATTACAATTAAAAATGTAAGCTGGGATAATCTTGGAATAATTCCAAATACCTTCAGAAAACTAGGAATTACTCTCGAAAAAAGAGGTGATGATATTTATATTCCTGCTCATAATGACGGTTACGAAATAAAAACTGATATTGACGGATCAATTCTTACAATTGCTGATGCACCGTGGCCAGGATTCACTCCTGATCTATTGAGTATCGTTTTAGTAGTAGCTACGCAAGCTAAAGGCGACGTGTTAATTCATCAAAAAATGTTTGAAAGCCGATTGTTTTTCGTTGATAAATTGATCGATATGGGTGCTAAAATTATGCTTTGTGATCCACACAGAGCAGTGGTTATGGGACATAATTTTCAATCTCAATTGAAAGCTACAACCATGTCATCGCCAGATATTCGTGCTGGAATTTCATTATTAATTGCCGCACTTTCTGCAAAAGGAACTAGTACCATTCAAAATATTGAACAAATTGACAGAGGTTACGAAAGAATAGATGAAAGATTGAGAGCAATTGGGGCAAATATTGTTAGAGCCTAAAAATTAATTTGGCTTAACACCTTAAAAAATAAATGAAAACGAGTGAACAAACAGCTGTAAAAGCAACTTACTTTAGCATAGTTGGAAACACTTGTTTAGCAATCATAAAAGGAATTGCTGGTGTTTTTGGGAATTCTTATGCTTTGATAGCTGATGCCATTGAATCAACAACTGATATTTTTTCCTCCTTTTTAGTATTATTTGGTATAAAATATTCAAATCGTCCTGCAGATGCTAATCACCCTTATGGTCACGGTCGTGTTGAACCTTTAATTACTTTTTTAGTTGTTGGGTTTTTAATTACTTCTGCAACAATTATAGCTTATGAAAGTATAGCGAATATTGGAACTCCTCATGAATTACCAAAACCCTGGACTTTAATCGTTTTAGGCGCAATTATTATTTGGAAAGAATACTCTTACCGTTTAGTAATGAAAAGTGGAATTCAAACCAATAGCTCTTCACTCAAAGCAGATGCATGGCACCATCGAAGCGATGCAATAACTTCTGTGGCTGCATTCGCAGGAATTTCAATTGCGTTGTTTTTAGGGAAAGGGTACGAATCTGCTGATGATTGGGCAGCTCTTTTTGCGTCGGTATTTATTTTATATAATAGTTACCTTATTTTCAGACCTGCTTTAGGCGAAATCATGGACGAACATTTATACGATGATTTAGAAGCTCAAATTAGAAAAATAGCTATAAGTGTTGATGGTGTTATTGATACTGAAAAATGTTTCATTCGAAAATCAGGTATGAAATTTCACATCGATTTACACGCAGTTGTTGATGGTACCATTTCAGTTACAGAAGGACACGATATTGCTCATTTATTGAAAGATACTTTGAGAGAAAATATTGTTGAATTAGGGCACGTATTAATTCATATTGAACCAAATTAACAATAATATATAAATAATAAAAGCGGGTAATATGCCCGCTTTTTTATTGCTGTATAATTATTTAGTCAATAGCATTTAGGATTTTTAATCCAAAAATAACACCATCACCAATATAACCATTTTGATACGATCTAATGTAGTCCAATCTAAATAATTTGAATTTTCCAAAACCTAAATTATCCAGTCCAACAGTATATTCTGTATAAGGTTTTCTATTTGGAACTGCCAATTCGTGAAATCCAATTACTAACGTTGATTTCAATTTGTTTAACAAAGGAATTTTATTAGTAATAAAACCTTGATCATTGTGTTCTATGTGTGCTTCAAAATAGCTATCGTTGGTGCTATTTGAATAATAAGGCATAAAATTAAAGACATTTAAATAACGATCGGTTCCGCCAATATGAGTTTGATTTCCATTGAAATGCTTGTAATCCATAAAAGCAATATTGCTTGCATTAAATAATTTCCCCCCTTTCAAATTGATTGCTAAATTTCCTTTATTTTCCAAATTTAAATCGTAGAAAATCCTGGAGCTTAAATGTTCGAATTCGTATTTTTTATCACTTCCAGCAACTGCTTTTTCAAAACCTAAGAATAGGGTAGGGTATTTTTCATTTCTAAAATTGAATTTCCCGTCAGGACGTGAAAAATATTTATTCCCAAAATTTATTTGCGCATTTAATCCTAATTTAATTAAATGATGTTCTTCAAAACCTGGTTTTATAAAATCATTCTCATCCAAAGGATTATTTGAAGTGTATGGAACTTCACTTTTCAAAATCGTAAAATCGGTAGTATTAAAGAGCGGTTTTCTTTGTAAGTATTCCACTTTACCATTAATATTAATTCCATTGGCAACATCTTGACCGTAACTTATTCGAGCAAATTCTAAATTGTAAAGCTTCATGTAATTGCTCTTAAAAAATAGTGTACTTGAAGAATTGATGAATGTGCTAATAGGTTCATTACTATTAAATTGTTCTACTTTCGTACCTCCATTGATGGTTAAATTAGCATAATTTTTATTATTAAATCGATGGTAGAATCGACCAGTAACTCGCAATCTTTCTTCGGAAAATCCGTAGTTGAAGTCGGTGTTAATTTGAATTCTTTTTCCTTTTTCATCCTTTCCTGTGAAGTAACTAAATCCCGACGCCAAATTGTAGCCCTGAACGGTATTGAAACTAAGTGAACTTAAATCAAGCAAACCCGCATAATTGAAGTTTGTTTTTTTAAATGAGTTTTTGAAGGTATATCCAAAAACAAGATTGCTGATTTTGAATTTGTTATTTTTTTTATCAATCGAATCCAAATAGGTTTTGGAACTTCTAATCAAATAAATGCTATCTTTTTTTTGATAATCAGTCGATTCTTCAACGGTTAAAGGAATTGGCCTATTTTTATTCCAATAAATGGTGTCTTTTTTATTGGCGTTTTCTTCAAAACTCAGCACTTCATTTCCAAATGTTTTCTTCTCAAATGAATTTAGAAATTCGTAATTACTAAATACATAATTAAATTTTCCATTGAATTTAATACCAAATATTCCTGCGTTGAACGACAAACTTTGAGAATTTTTAGACCAAATTTTGTTTTTAGAATTGTAGCTGTAGTTTTGTTTTAAATTCATCAATTCCAAAAATTCATTCTTCATTCTGTAACCTTTAATGTCCAAATCTACAGCATAGATTGCCCAACTGTCATCAACAATATAAATATAACCTTCAAAAACAGGTTCTTTATCTCTTTTTGGAATTACTTTTATTTTGCAAATTTGTTGTCTGTTTTCATCAAAGAAAGTACCTTCTAATTTAAATTTATAATAATTGAAAGCATTATTTGCAATTGGCGAAATCATGTTATTATTGAATTCAATAGTATTGTTATAAAAGTCATACATCGAAGATTGAGCGGTGTTGTAACTGAAACCGTTATTGTTTCCGCTAATTTTTGATGCGACAATTTTCTCTTTTAGGTTGTTGGGTTTTTCATATGAAATTTTTGATACAGTTTCCGATAAATAAATGATTCCACTTCCTGTTGAATCAATATTAGCTCCCATTTGTTCTCCAAGATCAATTTTTTGTCCAAATATCTTCTTTGGAAGATCTTTCACTTTAAAAATACCTCTGGAGTAAAAATCAGCCTTAAACTTTCCAGTTTTGTCAGAGTTTTCTTTTTTACTGGCAATTGCACTTCTAATAATAGCATTGGCCGGATTTTCCTTTTGATTAATTACCACTTCATTTAAGGTGTAATTTTCTTCAAACAATTTTACATTTAATTGATAGGGTAATTGATCTATATCTATTGCGATTTTTTGAGTTTTGAAACCTAGGTATTGGAATACTATAGTATGTTTGCCAATAGTTTTAATATTTAATTCATATTTACCATTGTCATTTGAAGTAGTTCCGTTATAGGTATTTGACGAAAAAATAGTAACAAAAGGCAGTGGATTTCCTTTTTCATCGGTTACTGTTCCTTTAATTTGAGCAAAATTCGAAATACAAGTTAACAATAACAAGTAAGTTATTTTTTTCATGTTTTATGGTTTTATCTATTTTAACGACGAATTCTAGTTATAATTGTTACAGTAGGTTTATTATTATAAAAATGACTGTAAAGCCAAATCGTAACTCTTCAAACCAAAACCAATTATTACCCCCTTAGAATTTGCTGAGATAAAGGATTGATGACGAAATGTTTCTCGGGAGAAAGTATTAGAAATATGAACCTCAATAACAGGTGTTGAAATTGCTTTTACGGCATCGCCAATTCCTATAGAAGTGTGGGTGTAGGCTGCCGCGTTTAAAAGTATACCGTCAAATGAAAAACCAACTTCCTGAATTTTAGATATTATTTCACCTTCTATATTGCTTTGAAAATAGTCCAACTCAAAATTTGGATATTTAGTTTTCAATACCGCTAAATAGTCTTCAAAAGTCTCATGACCATAAACATCAGGTTCTCTTTTACCTAAAAGATTTAAATTCGGCCCATTAATAATTATGATTTTCATTTTTTTTAGTAAAAATAAGAATAATTTATTTAACTGTTAATAGGTAGAATCGTAAACATGCATAAAACTAATCCTTTGTAAAATAAAATTGCAATTTATATTTAATCTTTAAGAACAAGTTAAATAAATACACTTCAACGATAACTCAGATATTAATAAGTTATTCACATTTTAATATTTAAAATAACGGCTACAACGTTTGAAATAAAGGATTGTTAATAAACTTGTTAATAACTATAAAAATATTTTTCAGAAACCAATATGTTAAAACATCTAATTTTACCATTATTAATTTTTAACTAAAAAACAAAAAAATGAAAAAAATTATTTTAACTGCTGCTGCAGTATTTGCATTTAGTTTTGCTAATGCACAAGATTTGAAATCTTCTAAAGGAGAAAATTATTTACCAGAAGCTGGAGATTGGTCTATTAGCTTCAACGCTGACAACTTGTTTAAATATGCAGGTAATGCATTTAGTAATGCAGGTAACAATGTTATTGGACAAGTTCAAAACAGTAACGCAAGTGGATCTTTCACAGGAAAAAAATTCGTTACTGCTACCCAAGCTGACAGATACACAGCTGGTTTTGAATTAGGTAACAGTTCTGTAACTGCTGGAAATGGAACTGAAACTACTGCTACTAGAATTAATGTTTCAGCAGGTTTAGGTAAAGAATGGAGAAAAGGTAAAACTCGTCTTCAAGGTTTTTACGGTTATGATTTGTTAGCAAACATTACTTTGGTTGACAATACAAAAACATCTTCTGCTACTGCAGGAACTAATGAGGTAAAAGGTGGATTTGGATTTGGTGTAGGAGCTAAAGGTTTTTTAGGAGCTGAATATTTCTTATTCCCTAAAATTGCTATTGGCGCTCAGTATACTTATGGTGTTAGTCTTAACATTGCTGGTGCAAGTACTTCTACAAACACTCCAGTTACTGGGCCTGCTACTGAAACAAAAGGAGCTAAATCTACAAGCTTTGGAGTTGGTAATGTAGGTGTTGCATCTATGTCATTGTCATTGTATTTCTAATATTTTAAATATAGAAATTTTAAAACCACGCTATTTAGCGTGGTTTTTTTTTGTAAAAATTGTTTCTAAATTGTTATTTTATTAACTAATTTCCTATTAATTACCGTTGCAAACGCTAATAAAGTAAGGTAATGTTTGCAAAATTGTTAATAACATGCTTGGGTTTTATTTTTTTTTATTAGTTTTGTAAAAATTTTAAATGCAATAATTGTATTTAATTAATCTACTAAATATTAATTTTAAGCATCAACAAAAATGAAAAAAATTATTTTAACAACAGCTGCACTTTTTTTATTCGCATTTTCTAATGCTCAAGATAAAAAAGAAGCTGCACAAGGTTTCTCTAAAGGGAATTTATTATTTTCGGGCGAAGTTAGCTTCGTTTCAAGAAGTTGGGGTGGTAATTCTACTGCAGTAATTTCTCCTAGTTTTGTTTATTTTACTACTGATAATATTTCAGTATCTGCAAGATACACAAATGAAAAAACAGGACCATTAACAAGCAAAGGTTATGGTTTTGGTACAGCTTATCATTTTAATGCTGGTAAACAATTATCTTCACAATTAGGTCTTACTTTGGACTTTGGATCAATGAAAAACGGAGTGGAAGATTATACCACTACCAATATTGATGTTGTTTACGGTTTAAATTATTTTGTTTCTAATCATTTGTTTTTGGGTGCAAAAATTTCTGGATTAACTCATCATATAGTTTCTCCTAAAGTTGGTACTGAGGTAGAAACAACTACTCTAGGATTTAATACCAACAATATTTCATTTAATTTTGGTTATAAATTCTAATTAGAATTTTTAATATAAAAAAAACCACGCTATTCTTAGCGTGGTTTTTTTATACAACATTTTTAGTATATACTATTAGTACTATTTAAGTTAAATATTGTCAATAAATTTGTTAATAACCCTCAAAAGTATTGTATTAATTGGGAGTGATTTTTCATACATTTGATCATTATTAACAATTAAACAATTATTAAAATGAAAAAAATTCTTTTAACTGCAGTTGCAGTATTCGCATTTGGCTTTGCTAATGCACAAGACACAAAATTTGGAGTAAAAGGTGGTTTGAATATGTCAAACAATTCAGCTCAAGGTTCTAGTAGCATAACTTCTTTCCACTTAGGCGGTTTTGCACAATTTGCAATTAATGATAAATTTACTGTACAACCTGAATTGTTATATTCTGCTCAAGGAGCAAAAGTTGGTTCAAGCACTTTAAATTTGAATTATATTAACATTCCAGTTATGGCTAAATATAAAGTAGCCGATGCTTTCAGTATTGAAGCAGGACCACAGATTGGATTTTTAATGTCAGCTAAAGTAGAATCAGTAGATTATAAAGAATTTTGTAATTCAACTGATTTTGGTTTTAATTTAGGAGCGGGTTATGACTTAAATGAAACAATGTCATTAGGACTTCGTTACACTATGGGATTAACTGATGTTAATAAAGAGGTTGCTGGTCGTACAGTTGATTCAAAAAATTCAAACATACAATTATCTTTTGGATATAAATTCTAATTAGAATTTAAATTATAATTAAACCACGCTTTAAGCGTGGTTTTTTTATGGAAATAGTTTTCCTTTGTACTAATGAATTGGACTACATACATTAAAAGTTATCAATCTTATTTGAGAATTGAACGAGGAATGTCAAAGAACACGATTGACAATTATTCTTTCGACATTGAACGTTTGTGTCTTTTTCTTAATGAAAATTCTATTGCTGTTTCCCCATTAACTATATGCGAGGAAACTATTCAACAATTCATTTATCACATTGCTAAGCAGTTAAACGCTAGATCTCAAGCTAGGATAATTTCAGGTTTGAAGAGTTTTTTTTCTTATTTGATATTTGAAGATTATCGACAAGACAATCCATTGGAATTAATTGAAACCCCTCGAATAGGTCGAAAACTTCCCGATACATTATCAATAATAGATATAGATCGACTTATAGCCGCAATAGATTTAAGTTCTAATGAAGGGGAACGAAATAGAGCAATGCTTGAAACACTTTATGGTTGTGGATTGCGTGTTTCGGAATTAGTTACCTTAAAAATTTCCGATCTTTTTTTTGAGGAAGGATTTATTAAAATTACGGGTAAGGGAAATAAGCAACGCTTTGTTCCTATTGGTTCTTATACACAGAAATATATTGAAATATATAAAGACATTGTTAGATCGCATTTAAATATCCAAAAAGGGCACGAAGATACTTTGTTTTTAAATAGGAGAGGGCGTCAATTAACAAGAGCTATGATTTTTACTATTATTAAAGATCTGGCAATCAAAATCGATCTTAATAAAACAATTAGTCCACATACTTTTCGTCATTCTTTTGCAACTCATTTACTTGAAAATGGGGCTGATTTACGCTCTATTCAATTGATGTTAGGACATGAATCAATTACTACAACTGAAATTTATGTGCATTTAGATAGAAAACACCTGTCGGAAATCATGAATACGTTTCATCCGAGAAAGTAATTTGGTTAGCGTTTATTTGGGTATTCGTAAATTCGCTTAATATGATGAATTGGGTATTCTAAAATTTGTGTTTTGTCAATCTGAATTTATTTCAGATTCTATTTTTACATTTTTTTAGATGCTGAAACGAGTTCAGCAAGACAAAAATTTCTTTGTATAATAAGCATAAAAAAAGGCTTACTAATAAAATTAATAAGCCTTTGAATTATTTAAAAAGAGATCTATTTAGCAATATTTACCGCTCTGGTTTCTCTAATTACTGTTACTTTCACTTGACCTGGATAAGTCATTTCAGTTTGTATTTTTTGTGATATTTCAAAAGATAAAGTAGCAGCATTATCGTCAGATACTTTTTCGCTTTCTACGATAACACGAAGTTCTCTACCTGCTTGAATTGCATAAGCGTTTTTAACGCCATTGAATCCAAATGCAACTTCTTCAAGATCTTTTAAACGTTGAATGTAAGAATCTAAAACTTGTCTTCTAGCTCCAGGACGTGCTCCAGAAATAGCATCACAAACTTGGATAATTGGAGAAAGTAAAGATTTCATTTCAATTTCATCGTGGTGTGCTCCAATTGCGTTACAAACTTCTTCTTTCTCACCATATTTCTCTGCCCATTGCATTCCTAATAATGCGTGTGGTAAATCACTTTCAGCATCTGGCACTTTTCCAATATCGTGTAATAACCCGGCTCTTTTTGCTAGTTTTACATTCAATCCTAATTCTGCAGCCATTATTCCGCATAGCTTAGAAACTTCTCTGGAGTGTTGTAATAAGTTTTGACCATAAGAAGAACGGTATTTCATTCTACCAACTACTTTAATCAATTCTGGGTGCAATCCGTGAATTCCTAAATCGATTACGGTTCTTTTACCCACTTCAATAATCTCATCGTCAATTTGTTTAGCCGTTTTGGCTACAACTTCTTCAATTCTTGCAGGGTGAATTCTACCGTCGGTAACTAATTTGTGAAGTGCTAAACGAGCAATTTCTCTTCTCACTGGATCGAAACAAGATAGTATAATTGCTTCAGGAGTATCATCAACAATAATCTCAACACCTGTAGCGGCTTCTAAAGCTCTAATATTTCGACCTTCACGACCTATGATTCTTCCTTTTACATCGTCAGATTCTATATTGAAAACAGAAACGCAATTTTCAACTGCTTCTTCAGTACCCACTCTTTGGATGGTGTTGATGATGATTTTTTTAGCTTCTTGTTGCGCAGTTAGCTTAGCTTCTTCAATCGTGTCTTGAATTTGAGCCATCGCTTTGGTTTTAGCCTCTGCTTTTAAGCCTTCAATCAACTGATTACTCGCTTCTTCAGCTGATAAACCGGATATTACTTCCAATTGATTTAACTGGCTTTTATGCATTTTTTCGACTTCCACTTGCTTCTTGTCTAGAATTTCAATTTTTGAAGTGTATTCTGCAGTTTTTGCTTCAAAATCGTCATTGATTTTCTTAGCTTTAGCCAATTCATTTGAAATTTGAGATTCTTTATCTCGAACTCTTTTTTCAACTTCGGCAACTTTTCTTTCTCTTCCTAGAATTACTTCTTCGTGTTCCGATTTTAATTCGATAAATCGCTCTTTTGCTTGAAGAATTTTATCTTTTTTGACGTTTTCTCCTTCTAAATTTGCGTCTTTTAAAATTGAAGCGGCTTCCTTTTTAGCATTTTGAACTAAGCTAGAAACATTGCTTTTCTCCATTACTTTTGCAAGGATAAAACCTCCTGCAACGCCCACTATTCCCGAAATAATTATGATTAATGTACTGTCCATGTTTGTGTAAAATTTATATATAAAAAAAGCCTACATTAGATATCTTGAATAAACTCGGAAATACAAGTTTTGAGCTAACTCATTGTTCAAGCTTTCACGCAGTGGTGACATGCTATAGTAATGAAGATTTGCTCATTCTAAATTGTTAGTGTTGAGTTTACCAAATAGGAACTAATGTAGGCAGTATCTTAGTTATTGTTAAGAACGTATTTATTTATCGAGATAATTGGCTAATAATTCATTGATTTTCTTAAGTCTTTCGTTAGTTTCTACATTATCGACTGACTTATCAATTTGCTTTTGTTCTAATTGAGAGGCAAATTGTAGGGCGCACATTGCCAATACATCTTGTTTGTCTCGAACAGCATAATTTTCTTCAAATTGCTTAATCATTGTATCAATCTTTTTGGAAGCACTTCTAAGTCCTTCCTCCTGAGACATATCTACCGTCAACGGATAAACTCTGTCTGCAATTGATAATTTAATTTTAAGCTTCTCATCCATAGTTTTCTAATCAGATAACTGTGCTATACAGTAGTCAATTTCACGGATTAATGAATTTATTTTTAGCTTCGTATCTCTTTTGTTTTCTTCACTGCCAAGTAACGAATTTGCCATTTTGATTGAATTGTACTGCGATTTTAAAAGATCAATCTCTGTAGATTGTTTTTTAATAGTAAGTGCAGAATCGGTCAATTCTCTATTTAAAATAGTATTGTTTTTCTCTAAAGTGTCTATTTTACTAAAGAGTTTATCAATATTACTTTCTAGAGTTTTAATTATTTCTGCAAATTCACTCATTCTGAAACTAAATCATTACTTAATCCACAAAGTTAGTATTCCTATTTAATTAATCTGCTATTTTTGCCAATTTTTTTTAACAATTTTTGTATTATTTTTTAATAATTTGAAATTTAATAGTTTATCTCTCTTTTTCTTTTTTTCATGTGAAACTTTTTTTATTTTAGCAGAAACCTTTTCAATGAAATATATACTCTTATTTTCGCTATTATCCGCCGTAGTTTTTTCTCAAAATAACTTCCCTAAAGATTATTTTTCCTCTCCTTTAGAAATCCCAACCCAATTATCTGGAAACTTTGGAGAATTGAGACCCAATCATTTTCATGCAGGATTTGATTATAAGACTCAAAAAAAAGAAGGATTAAATGTTCATACTGCAGCCGAAGGTTATATTTCTAGAATAAAAATATCCACTTTTGGATATGGAAAAGCTATCTATATCACTCATCCTAATGGCTTTACAACAGTTTATGGTCATTTGAGTTCGTTAAGCCCTAAAATTGATTCTTATTTGAAAGCGGAACAATATAAATTGAAATCATATGAAGTTGATTTGTATTTAAAACCTACGGATATTACTATTTCTAAAAACGAAATTGTTGCTTTGTCAGGAAATACAGGAGGTTCTGATGGGCCTCATTTGCATTTTGAAATACGAGATTCTCAAACCGAAAAAATTATTAATCCAATTTTTTTTGGTTTTGACACCGTTATATTTGATACTCAAAAACCTGTAATTACGAATTTGTTTGTTTACCCATTGGATGAAATTTCTGTTGTAAATAAATCAAAAAATCCTTTTATGATTAATTTGTCTTTGCAAAAAGATGGAAACTATAATTGTGATAAAATTATTGCAAAAGGTCCCATTGGCTTTGGTATTAATACCTATGATTTGTCTGATTTATCCTGGGATAGAAATGGCGTTTATAAAGTAGAAACTTTTCTAAACGGTAAAATTATTTATGGATATCAATTTGACACCTATGCATTTGATCAAATGCGATATGTAAACGCATTAATTGACTATGAAAGATACAAAAAAACGGGTCAAAGAGTTCAAAAATTATTTATGAAAACTCCATTTCCTCTAAGTATTATAAATAAATACGATGAAAATGGCAAGATAGCTGTTTCTCAAAGTACTAATATGAATTACAGAATTGAAGTATCTGATTTTCATTCCAATAAAACGACCATTTCAATTCCTATTGAATTCTCTAATGATGAAGCAACCGATACTTTAAAAGTTAAAAAAACCAAGTATATTATTAAATCAGATAAAGAGTACAATTTTGAAAAAGGGAATTGGTCATTTTATGTTCCAAAAGGTACTTTTTATGATGATTTTTATTTGAATTTTGAAGAAAAAGAAAATTCATTGTACTTAGATAATCAGAATATTCCTGTTCATTCTAATTTTTTGGTTTCAGTTGTTGATTCAATTTCTCCTAAAGAGGACAAAGAAAAAATGTTTATTGGATCAATCGAGGATAAAAAAATTAATTTCAATTATACCAAATTAAAAGACAATACGTTTTCTACCTACACCAAGAATTGGGGAAAATTTTCATTGATAAAAGATATTGTTCCTCCAACAATTAAAATAGCTAAAAGCGTTGAAGGCAAATGGATTAGCGATAAAAAATCAATTGAGTTTACTATATCAGATGCTTTATCAGGAATTAAAACATATGATGGATATTTAAACGGAAATTGGATTTTATTCGAATATGATTATAAAACAAAAAAAATAGTTCACTATTTTGATGATGGAATTGTTGCTGAAGGGCAAAACAATTTAAAAGTAGTTGTTACCGATAATGTTGGAAATTCTGCTATCTTTGAAACACAATTTTTTAGAAGTCAAATAAAAAAATAAATTTACTTGAAAATCAAAAATCTACTTTTTACAATAGCGTTATTATTCATTGGAAATTTTGTTTTTGCACAATTTGCTAGGGTAAAAGGAATTATTTTAGATGAAAATAATAACCCCGTTGAAAATGTAAATATATCCTATCAAACAAAATCTACCATTACCAATTCCAACGGTTTTTATTCTTTTACGGTTCCAGCCAATAAAAAAATTACCCTCATTTTTACCCATATTTCCTTAAAAAAAACCACCGCAACTTTAGAATTGAAGGCCAATGAGGACTTTGAATTTAATGTTACTATGAATGACAATGCAGAGCAAATGGGGGAGGTTATTGTTACTGCAAAAAACAGAAAACGCATTCAAGGAATAACTATTATTGAACCTGAAATGATTCGAAGAATTCCTGGTGCTAATGCTGGAGTAGAAAATATTTTGAAAACACTACCCGGTGTGTATTCCAATAATGAATTGAGTACTCAATATGCTGTTCGTGGTGGTAATTATGATGAAAATTTGGTTTATGTAAATGAAGTTGAAGTTTATCGTCCTTTTTTAGTTCGATCTGGCCAACAGGAAGGATTAAGTTTTACCAATACCGATTTAGTTCAAAATGTGGATTTTTCTGCAGGTGGTTTCCAATCTAAATATGGTGATAAATTATCATCGGTTTTAGATATAACTTATCGTCGTCCAACAAAATTTGGTATCGCTGCCGAAGCTAGTCTTTTGGGAGGTAGTTTGGCATTAGATGCCGTTTCAAAAAATCAAAAATGGTCAGCAATTACAGGTTTTCGTTATAGAGATAATAGTTTATTGGTAAACAGTCAACAAACAGAAACTAATTTTAAACCAACCTTTGCAGATCTTCAAACAAATATCATTTATAATGCTTCAACCAAGTGGCAATGGAGTTTTTTAGGGAATATTTCTCAAAATAAATACAACTATAAACCAATTTCTAGACAAACTAACTTTGGTACAATAAACGAACCAATTGCTTTACAAGTTTATTATGAAGGTCAAGAAAAAGACAAATACGACACTTATTTTGGAGCTTTTAAAACTACCTTTAAACCTTCAGATAATTTCACACTTAAATTCATAGCTTCCGCCTATCATACATTAGAACAAGAATATTTTGACATATTTGCTGGCTATTTTTTAGGTGAAGTGGATTCCAATATTGGTTCTGAAAATTTCGGTGGTGTAACTTATAGTCGTGCAATTGGAACTCAATTAAATCATGCTAGAAACGATTTAGATGCCTTAATTGTAAATGCTGAGGTTAAAGGGTTTCATGATATTAAAAAAAATCAAGTTGAATGGGGCTTTAAATATACTCGTGAAGATATTCGTGATCGAGTAGTGGAGTGGGAAGTTATCGATTCTGCAGGTTTTTCAATAAATCCGCCACATTTGAATTTACCAATAAATGATCAACCTTATCATCCTTATATTGGGCCATTAGTACCTTTTCAAAACGTTAGAGCTTTAAATTTTGCAACTATAGATAGACTCTCTGGATTTGTTCAATTAAATAGAAAAACCAAGTTAGGAAATCATGATGTTTGGTTTAATATAGGAACTAGAATGCACCAATGGAAAGTAAATGGTGCAAAACAAGTTGGAAAAAGCCAAATAGAATTCAGTCCAAGAGCCCAAATTGCTATAAAACCCGACTGGGAAAAAGACATGGTATTCCGATTTTCAACTGGATTGTATGTTCAGCCACCTTCGTATCGGGAACTCAGAGATTCCTCCGGTACAGTTCTTCCAAACGTAAAAGCTCAAAAATCCATTCATTTTGTATTGAGTAGCGATTACAGTTTTAAAATGTGGAATCGTCCTTTCAAATTGGTTTCTGAAGCCTATTATAAAATATTAAATAATGTTAATCCATATACTTTGGATAATGTCCGAATTCGATATGCTGCCGATAATAATGCAGTTGCATTTGCTCAAGGTTTGGATTTACGATTAAACGGAGAATTTGTTCCTGGTACTGAATCTTGGTTTAGTTTCGGGTATTTAAAAACTCAAGAAAACATTAATAATAAAGGTTATATTTCTAGACCAACCGACCAAACATTAAAATTTGGAATTCTATTTCAAGATTACATGCCGAATCTTCCAAGTGTAAAATTATATTTGAATTTGGTTTACAATACAGGACTTCCCGGAGGTTCTCCATCTTATGCGGATCCTTATTTATACCAAAATAAAATGCGAGATTATCGTCGTGTTGATGTAGGATTTTTTAAGGTATTTACCGATAATAATAAGAAATTAAGAACAGGTCATTGGCTTAAAAAATTCAAAGATTTATCAGCTGGAATGGAAATCTTTAATTTGTTTAATAACATGAACGCAATTACTAATACCTGGGTTCGAGACGTTTATACAAAAAATCAATATGGAATCCCAAATTATATGACTACAAGGGTTTTCAACTTTAAAATAGCGGCAAAATTCTAAATTAGAATATCACTTTCAAGGTCGGATTTTTCAATTTTGAAATCGAATCCCAATCGCTGAACCAATTCAATTACTAAATTTTTATACCAGTTTTCGGATTTTGGATGGATATATATTTTCTCAATTAATTGGTTGATATCAACATCGATTTTCAAACCATTATCAATTTTTAAATCAAAGGAAGTTACGTCAGTAATTATTCGAATTTCACGTTCATATTGAAAACTCTTACGTTTAAATAAAAAAGGGAAAAAGGTATTGTCAAATGGGATATATTCTTTTTTGTAATCAATATAATTTACTTCTCCTATATGTTGATCATAAGTTTTATCCAAATTTAATGCCTCTTGAATTCTTCCTACTGTAGATTGAATTGCCAAACCTTCACTTTTTTGGGTGAAAATTTGCCACATGGCAAATGATTCATATTCATTAATATGCCAGCTGCTAATCACTACATTTTCACGATGTGATTTATAATAATCTAAAAATGCAGGGTTGTTTATGGATAATTTTCGAATTTCTTCAAATGTAGGTTCGCTAAATGTCCCTTCATATTGGTCTTCAAATTTATCTGAACGAGAAAGAAATAATTTTCTATAAAGTAGTAAATCAACAAATTTTGACAAATCCAAATACTTCCAAACAATGGTGTCCGGATCTTCAGGTAGCTTGATGTTTTTGTCGTTGATAAACAATTTACAGAATTTAATAGGTTTATTATTTTACTCAAAACTTTGCATTGAGACCAGCTTGTTGTAGGTTCCATTTAAAGCAATTAGTTCGTCGTGTGTTCCTTGTTCTACTATTTTTCCTTTATGTAAAACCACTATTTTATCTGCTTTTTGAATCGTAGAAAGTCGGTGCGCAATTACAATTGACGTTCTATTTTGCATCATATTTTCCAATGCAACTTGAACAAATTTTTCACTCTCTGTGTCCAATGCTGACGTTGCTTCGTCTAAAATCATAATAGGTGGATTTTTCAAAACCGCACGTGCAATTGATAATCTTTGTTTTTGACCGCCTGAAAGTTTGTTTCCGCTGTCGCCAATATTGGTGTAAATGCCGTTTGGTAAATCTTTTACAAATTCGTAGGCATTAGCTATTTTCAAAGCTTCAATTATTTCTTCATCGGTAGCATCTAATTTACCAAGTGAAATATTTGCTTTTATGGTATCGTTAAATAAAATGCTGTCCTGAGTAACTAATCCCATTAAACCACGTAAAGATTGTAAATTCATGTCTTTAATTGCAACAGAATCTATTTCAATTTCACCATCATTTACATCATAAAAGCGAGTCAATAAATTGGCAATGGTACTTTTTCCACTTCCTGATTGACCAACTAAAGCAACAGTTTGTCCTTTTTTTACTTCCAATGAAAAGTCTTTCAGAACGTATTCATTATTGTATTTAAAATTGATGTTTTTGATACTTAAAACAGATTCAAATGTGTTTTTTTCAATTGCGTCAATTTTACTTTCAATTGGGTTTTCTTGTTCTAAAATTTCAAAAACTCGTTCAGCAGCTGCTAATCCATTTTTTACCGCATAAGAAGCTTTCGAGATTGATTTTGCTGGCGTTAATATGTTATAGGCCAAAAGCATATAAACTAAAAATAAAGATCCTTCGAGCGTTTTATCTACAAGTACTAAATTACCACCATACCAGAGTAAAATGGCTATAGTAACAATTCCCATAAATTCACTCATAGGTGAGGCTAAATTGTTTTTATTTCCAATACTATTAGTTAATTTTAATAGTCGATTTATTGAATCATTAAATCTAGATTTGAAATGATTTTCGGCATTATAACTTTTAACTACTTTTAATCCACCCAAACTTTCTTCAACTAATGAAATAAAAAAGCCGCTTTCTTGTTGCGCTTTAGTTGATTTTGCCTTTAAACTTTTTCCAATTCTTGAAATTACAAATCCAGATATAGGAATAAAAACAAAAACAAACAAAGTAAGTTTTATACTTATATTTAGCATTGCTATTATTGCAAAAATAATTGTTAATGGTTCTTTAACAATAAGCTCTAAAATGGAAAAAAATGAATTTTGAACTTCATTAACATCACCTAAAATTCTTGCCATAACATCCCCTTTTCTCTTCTCAGAGTAATAGGAGATAGGAAGGTCAATAATAACGTCAAATAATTTTTTTCTTAGATCTCGTAGCACTCCATTTTTTAAGTGCATGATGTGATATGATGCTAAATAATTAAATAAGTTTTTGAATAAAAAGGTTATTATTACCAAAGCAACCGCTAATAATAAAGCATATTGATTTCCATGTTGTTGATTTAAATTGGAGATAGTATAATAGAGTAGATCTTTACCATAACTACCTATATTTTGAATTCCTGAATAAACAGGTTCTTGAATTATGTCTGTATTTTTTTTAAATAATACTTCTAACAATGGAAACATGGTAACCATAGATAGTGTGCTAAATAATGCGTACAAAATATTGTAAATCACATTCCAAATAATGTGAGATTTATAAGGTTTTGTATAGGGTATTAATTTTAAAAGGTTTGTATCCATTAGGTTAATTTCATTTCAAGAATGATGTTTTTAATTTTAGTATCTAATTGTGAATTCACTTTATCAAAATCGTCAACCGATTCTAAAGGAGCGTTTACACTCACATAAAACTTAATTTTAGGCTCTGTTCCACTTGGTCTTGCAGCAATTTTTGCCCCTTCTTCAGTATAATAAATTAAAACATCTGATTTTGGAATTGACATAATTTCTTTTTCACCGGTCAATAAATTCGTGGCAACTGATGTTTGATAATCTTCCATCATGATAATTCGTTCACCATTAATTTCCTTCAACGGATTGGTTCGCATGTCAACCATCATTTGCTTAATTTCTTCTAAACCTTCAATTCCTTTTTTGGTAATTGAAACCAAAAATTCTTTATAAAATCCGAAATCTACGTATAAATTTAATAATTCTTGATATACCGAACTTCCATTTGCTTTAGCTTGAGCTGCAATTTCACAGATTAACAAGGTAGAAGCCACAGCATCTTTATCGCGAACGGCATCACCAACCATAAACCCAAAACTTTCTTCACCACCACCGATGAACTCCAATTCAGGGAAATCTTTGATCATTTTTGCAATCCATTTAACACCTGTTAATCCAACTTTACATTCTACATCGTAAGCTGTTGCTAATTCCATCATCATTGGAGTTGAAACGATCGTAGTTCCTACAAATTGATTTCCAGTTATTTTATCTGCTTTTTGCCATTTTTCTAATAAAAAAGCGGTCATCAAAACCATCGTTTGATTTCCGTTTAAAAGCATCATTTTACCCTCGTTGTTTCTTACTGCAACTCCCAATCTATCGCAGTCTGGATCTGTTCCAATAACAATATCAGCTTGAATTTTGTCTGCTAGTTCCAATGCCATTTTCAAAGCTTCAGGCTCTTCAGGATTTGGAGACTTCACAGTTGGAAAATCACCATTTGGCACTGATTGTTCGGGAACCAAATTCACATTGGTATATCCAGCTTGTGCTAAAGTTTCAGGAACCGACATTATTGAAGTCCCGTGCAATGAAGTGAAAACAATATTCAAATCACTTTTTGCAGCTGCAGGAGTATTGAAACTTGCGTTTTCAATGGATGATTTTATAAATGCAGCATCAATTTCTGAATCGATATATTCTATTAAATCCTCGTTTGCATTAAACTTAATTTCGTCGTATTTTAAATCTTCAATTACATTAATTATTTCGGCATCTTGCGGTGGGACTAGTTGGCCACCATCTTCCCAATACACTTTGTAGCCGTTGTATTCCGGCGGATTATGTGATGCTGTTAATACAATTCCAGCTTGACATCCTAGATATTTTAAGGCAAAACTCAATTCGGGTGTTGGTCGTAAGTCGGAGAACAAATATACTTTTATTCTATTTGCAGAGAAAACATCAGCAACTACTTTTGCCAAGGATTTGCTATTATGACGGCAGTCGAATGCAATTGCCACTTTTAAATTTTTGTTTGGAAACACTTTACGCATGTAATTTGAAAGTCCTTGCGTGTTTTTTCCCAAAGTATATTTGTTGATTCTGTTGGTTCCAACGCCCATAATTCCGCGCATTCCTCCAGTTCCAAATTCTAAATTTTTATAAAAACTCTCTTCTAAATTTTTAGGAGATGAGGTCATCATTTCCTTGATTTCATCGTGTGTTTCTTTATCGAAAATAGGGGTTAACCATTCGTTTACGGCAGTTAGTATTTTTGTGGGTATTTCCATTTAATCTTGATATTATTTTTTGTAACCTATTTTATTTCTTTTATTGTTAGTTTCTTTAACATTATCTTTTTCTACCAAATAATTTAAAGCCTTATAAATATCTGGAAATTGATTTTCTATTAATGAAATTCTTTCTTTTAATTCACTGTAAGTTAAAGAAAATTGTCTAAAAGTTACAAATGCTCTAATTATTGATATGTTTACCTCGATTGCTTTTTCACTGTTTAGTACACTTGAGAGCATTGCGATCCCTTGTTCAGTAAAAGCAAAAGGCATGTATCTCAAACCTCCACGGTTTGAGGTCGCAATTTGCGTCCTCAAATTATTAAATTCAATTTCGACCAACTCAAACATAAAATCTTCAGGAAAACGATTTATATTTCTTCTGACAGCTTCTTTAAGTCTTTTATTTTCAATGTTATAAAGCAATGCCAGGTCAAAATCAAGCATTACTTTAAATCCCCGAATCTCAAATATTTTATTTTGAATTACGTCTAATTCCATAATGATTTGGCTTTTATAAATTCGATTTTATCTGCGTATAATTAATTAACTCAATTCTTTTGAAATTTTATATCGTTCTTCGTTGTTCTTTGTTCTTAAAATAATTTCACCTAAAAATCCTGCTAAAAATAATTGGGTTCCAATAATCATAGTAGTTAATGAAATATAAAACCAAGGATTATTAGTTACCAATTCATAAGGCATTCCGTGGTAAAGCTTGTATAATTTTAAGAAACCAATAAAACCTGCTGATAAGAAACCAATTAGAAACATGATTGAACCTAAAGCGCCAAATAAGTGCATGGGTCTTTTTCCAAAACGGGAAAGAAACCAAATGGTTATTAAGTCTAAAAAGCCATTGATAAATCTTTCCATTCCAAATTTAGTTTCACCGTATTTTCTAGCTTGGTGCAAAACCACTTTTTCGCCAATTTTCCCAAAACCAGCATTTTTAGCTAAAACGGGAATATATCGGTGCATTTCACCTGAAACTTCGATGTTTTTTACCACCACATTTTTATAGGCTTTCAATCCGCAATTAAAATCATTAAGTTTTACCCCCGATGTTTTTCTTGCTGCCCAATTGAATAATTTTGAAGGTAAATTTTTGGCAAAAACCGAATCGTATCTTTTCTTTTTCCACCCAGAAACCAAATCAAATTGTTGATTGGTAATCATATTGATTAACCCAGGAATTTCTTCTGGACTGTCTTGTAAATCGGCGTCCATAGTAATTACGATATCACCTTGTGCTTTTGCAAAACCAGCATGAAGCGCTTGCGATTTTCCGTAATTTCTTAAAAAACGAATCCCTTTTATATTCGGATTTTCAGATGATAATTGCTCGATAATATCCCATGATTTATCAGTGCTACCATCGTCTATGAAAATAACTTCGTAGGAATAATTATTAGATTTCATTACAGAAACAATCCAATTATGGAGTTCTTGCAATGATTCTTCTTCGTTGAGAAGTGGAATAATAATGGATAGATTCATTATTTATTATACTTGGTTTGTTTGCTTAGTTTTGAAAAATGCCGCCATTATTAATCCAAAAATTGAATTAATTACGATGTATGTTAAAGAACCTTTTAATAAACCTACTATTGAAAATTGGTCATTTTCTTGAAGATTTTTAACAGCTTCATTAATTGCTTCTGCAGGAGTGTTAAATTTTTGCAAAGTACTAATCATATATTTTATAGTCAACTCTTTAATAGTTTCTTTAGCAGATGGATCAATAAAATTAAATAATATTATATTAAAGCCTACAGATATTGCAATTCCAACAAGCCCGCAAATAAAATAGGTTGTAAAGGCATCTTTGAAGCTAAAAATTCCGTTCAATTCTTTTTTTGTTTTTGAAAGAAGTATAATTGCAACTGTAATATAAAAAGCGGCGCTAACTAAACCAGTCCACCACGCTGTAAATAATTCTAAGTCTATTGCATAAATTAAAGTTGTAATTAATGCAGAACCAATTCCCATGAAAACACCAAAAGTGATGGCATTTTTCTTAATAATCTCGTTTATCATAATACTATTGTTTTAAATTAATTTACAAATATAACAATTCCCAATTTACCTATGTTACTATTTTCAATTTCCTTGATAAATAAAAAAAAGAAGCATTAGGTTTGTTTATTGAAAAATAAGTGTAAATTTGCAAACTCAAAATAATAAAGTTATAACAAAAAGTTATAATGAGTTGATACCTTTTCGGGAAATGAAAAGCTTCGCAACTAATTATAATTGAAACAAATAAAAAAAGATTTAAGATGAAAAAAGGTGTACACCCAGAAAATTACAGATTAGTTGCTTTTAAAGACATGTCAAATGAAGACGTTTTTATAACTAAATCTACTGCTGAAACAAAAGATACAATAATTCACGAAGGTGTTGAATATCCAGTTGTTAAAATGGAGATTTCTAGAACTTCGCACCCTTTTTATACTGGTAAATCTAAACTTATTGATACTGCAGGACGTATCGATAAATTCAAAACGAAATACGCTAAACACGGTAAATAATTATTATCGCTGTTCAAATTATACAAAACCTCGCAATTCGCGGGGTTTTTTTATGTCTAAAACTTTTCTATTTTCTTATTAATCTTTGTAACTTTGATGTCAATAAAATTTTATATTGGATATTTTCTTAGTTTATTTTTGATTAAACAAATAACCAAATCAACAAATAACCAATTTTATGAATTACATTCTTTTTGACGGACCAGCTAGAACTGCACTTTTGCCATTTACCTATACTCGACCAGTTGCCGATATTAGAATCGGAATTTTGACTATTCGTGAAAAATGGGAAAAATATTTGGGTTCAACTACTACCACTTTAACTGAAGAATATTTATCGGATAAATATCCAATGGTGGAATTGGAGGAGAATGTGATGATTAATGCTTCCTATTTGCCAAATGAAAATTTAGTAGCGATTATATCCAATTTAAAGTCCAATCAAGCGGTTTTTAAAGGCGATGCGGTGGTTGCTTTTTTTACCAATGATTCTCAGGAAGAAGTAGATTTTGATCAATATGAAATTATAGAGTTTCATAATGATTGCTTAACTGTGGAACACACCTGGGATATTTTTGCTAAAAATGACGCTGCAATTCGAGAGGATTTTGCACTTGTAACTGAAGATAGAATTTCGCAACGCATTTCTAAAACGGTAAATGTAATTTCACCTGAAAATATATTTGTTGAAGAAGGAGTGAAAATGGAATTTGTGACATTAAACGCTTCTACAGGGCCTATTTATATCGGTAAAAATGCCGAAATTATGGAAGGTTCAGTTATTCGTGGTCCTTTTGCATTGTGTGAAGAAGCACAAGTAAAATTAGCTTCCAAAGTTTATGGTGCAACCACTGTTGGCCCGCATTGTAGAATAGGAGGCGAGATAAACAATTCTGTTTTATTTGGTTATTCCAATAAAGGACACGACGGATTTTTAGGTAATTCGGTATTGGGAGAATGGTGTAATATTGGTGCCGATTCTAATAATTCCAATTTGAAGAACAATTACGAAGAGGTGAAATTATGGAGTTTTGAAACCGAGAGTTTTGCCAAAACGGGATTACAATTTTGCGGTTTAATGATGGGTGATCACAGTAAATGTGGAATCAATACGATGTTTAATACAGGAACAGTGGTAGGTGTGAATGCTAATATTTTTGGTAGTGGTTTTCCTAGAAATTTTGTTCCTAGTTTTTCTTGGGGTGGAGCATCTGGATTTGTAACTTATCAAACTCACAAAGCCTTTGAGGTTGCCAAAATTGCAATGAACAGAAGACACGTTGAATTTACAGATCAAGATAAATCTATTTTAGAACATGTTTTTGAAGTGTCGAAAAAGTGGAGAAATGAATAGTTGTAATTAAAGATATTTCAAAGCCACAATTGATTTTTTCGGTTGTGGCTTTTTTGATTCCAATAAGAATTTCATAATAACGAATATTGTGTGTAAATTTGCACTTTGCTCGCGAAAGGGATAGTAGCGGCATTCCACGCTTTTTAGCGAGGATACAGCGGATAGCCCGACCCGGAGGGATTCGCCCAAATAAAACAAATATGACGGATAGAAAAAAAGTTGCTTTTTACACCTTGGGTTGCAAGCTGAATTTTTCGGAGACTTCTACTATTGCTAGAAATTTTACGGAGGAGGGTTTTGACCGTGTCGATTTTGAAGAAGTTGCCGATATTTATGTGATAAATACGTGTTCAGTGACTGAAAATGCCGACAAGCAATTCAAGCAGGTGGTGCGAAAAGCGATGAAATTGAATGATAAAGCCTTTGTTGCTGCGGTAGGTTGTTATGCACAATTGAAGCCCGAAGAATTGGCAGATGTAGATGGTGTGGACTTGGTTTTGGGCGCTACAGAAAAATTTAAAATCACCGATTATATTAATGATTTGTCCAAAAATGACATGGGTGAAGTGCATTCGTGTGAGATTTCGGAGGCCGATTTTTACGTTGGAAGTTACTCGATTGGAGATAGAACGAGAGCATTTTTGAAGGTGCAAGACGGTTGCGATTATAAATGCACGTATTGTACAATTCCTTTGGCACGTGGGATTTCTAGAAGTGATGTTTTGGAAAATGTATTGAAAAATGCTAAGGAAATTTCAGAGCAAAACATCAAAGAAATCGTTTTGACTGGAGTTAATATTGGGGATTATGGAAAAGGGGAGTTTGGTAATAAGAAACACGAACACACCTTTTTGGAATTGGTTCAAGAATTGGATAAAGTAGAAGGAATTGAGCGTTTGCGAATTTCGTCGATTGAACCGAACTTATTGAAAAATGAAACGATAGAATTTGTCTCAAAAAGTCGCACATTTGTTCCGCATTTTCATATTCCTTTGCAATCGGGGAGTAATGAAATTTTGAAATTAATGAAGCGTCGTTACTTGAGAGAAGTTTATACAGAGCGTGTAAATAAAATTCGAGAAGTGATGCCTCACGCATGCATCGGAGTGGATGTTATTGTTGGTTTTCCTGGTGAAACTGATGAACATTTTCTTGAAACCTATCATTTTTTAAACGATTTAGACATTTCCTATTTACATGTATTTACCTATTCTGAGCGTGACAATACCGAAGCTGCAACTATGCCAGGTGTTGTTCCTGCTGCTGTTCGAGCGAAAAGAAGTAAGATGTTACGTGGATTATCAGTTAAAAAACGCAGGGCTTTTTATGAAAGCCAACTAGGAACTGATCGTACTGTATTGTTTGAAAGTGAAAATAAAGAAGGTTACATTCACGGGTTTACTGAGAATTATGTGAAGGTGAAAACACCTTGGAATCCAGAATTAGTGAATACTTTGCATCCAATAAATCTATCCAAAATAGATGAAGACGGAAGCGTTAGAATGGCGTTTTTGAACGCTACAGTTACAACTTAATTCCCGGAGGAAGCAAATCTTTATAAATAGTATTTTTTCTAAAAAAAGCTGCTATTTTTGGCAATATAGGAACTACTTTTAGTTTTCTTTGGTAGGCAATTTCCATGATATTTTTTAGGAAATCATTTATAAAATCTTCATTATCAAAATGATCAGGAGTGTGAATTTTGGTTAGAAATATCTTTTTCTCTTGAAAAGAATATTCTAAGGAAATCAATTTACCGTCTAAAATAGTTTCAAATTGTCTTGAAAAGGTATTGTCTTTAATTTCCATTTAATGTTTAAGCTCTTTTACTTATTTGATTTATTTAGTTGGTATTTCGATGATTAGAATCTTTGCTTTTTCTAAAATTTCAATTTCAAATTCGTTTAAATTTGAAATTCCCATCGCGTCTTTTGAAGATAATATTTGATTGTCTATCAGTATTTTACCTTCAATAAGAAACAAATATACGCTATTATCGGTAATGTTATTTTTATAGTTTGTTTTGCCAGTTTCGAATACTCCTAAATTAAAAAATGTTTTTTGGTGAACCCAAAGTGCATTGCCATCATTGGAATCTTTTGGGGAAACGATATTTACAAATGAATTTAAATTCATTTCTAAATCAAAGGCTTTTTGGTCGTATCTCGGAGTCACATTTTCGGTATTTGGGAAAATCCAAATTTGTAATAATTTTAGTTGTTCGGTTGTGCTTGCATTAACTTCTGAATGTTGAACACCAGTTCCAGCGCTCATTACTTGCACTTCACCATAGGTTATTGTACCTTCATTTCCCATGCTATCTACATGTTTTAAAGCGCCTTCAAGCGGAATTGTAATTATTTCCATATTTGCGTGAGGATGCATTCCGAAACCCATTGCCGGTGCAATTGTATCATCGTTTAAAACTCGAAGCATTCCAAATTGAATTCTTTCAGCATTAAAATAATTAGCAAATGAGAAAGAATAATTGGCATTTAACCAACCAAAATTAGCAGTTCCACGTTCAGATGCTTTAAATAATTGAGTGCTCATAACTTTGTAAAATTTATTATTGGGAAAAGAATATTATTTCCAATTAAAAGGTATAATTTTATGCAAATTTCGTGATAATTTTCTTTTAATTCTTATAATATCTATAAAACATTCATCATGGAAAAAATCTCGGTTTATTTTATGCCAGGTTTAGCTGCAAATGCTTCTATTTTTGAAAGAATTTCACTTCCTAAGGATCAGTTTGATACTCATTTTATGGAATGGGAAATCCCTTTTGATAATGAATCTTTGAGTGAATATGCACATAGAATTTCCAAGAAAGTAACTCATAAAAATCCAGTATTAGTTGGAGTTTCTTTTGGTGGTATTTTAGTTCAAGAAATGGCTCAATTTTTAAATCCTAGTAAAATTATTATCATTTCGAGTGTTAAGAGTAATTTGGAATTCCCAACCGCTTTTAAATTGGCTAAACAAACCAAAGCCTACAAATTAATACCTACAAGTTTAATTGATAACGCATATAATTTAGCTAAATTTACTTTTGGTGAAAAAGTAATAAAACGCTTAAAATTGTACCAGATGTTTCTAACTGTTCGAGATAAAAAATACCTTGATTGGTCAATTGAAAAAATAATTTTGTGGGATAGAATAAAAGCTAATCCAAATGTAATCCATATTCATGGAGATGCAGATGAGGTTTTCCCAATTAAATATATTAAAAATTGTATTGTTGTAAAAGGAGGTACACACATTATGATTTTAACAAAATACAAATGGATTAATGTTAATTTACCAAAAATTATTATTGATAAATAGAAGCCGAATAGGTAAGTTTAAAACTAAAAAAAACAAATAAAATGAAAATGAATTGGATTAATAAAGGAGTTGCACTAATAATCATTGTTTCAATAAGTGGCCTATTAATTTTTGCCATTTCAAATGAAGATAAAAACAAAATTACCCATGAAGGAACGGCTTATTATTTTCCTTCAAATGTTGATTTTGCTGGCGAAAAAATGCCATTGGATTTACCAGACGTGAAAGAGCGATTTGACAGAGAATTATTAGTAAATGCCAACTTACATGCGTCAACAATATTGATAATTAAAAGAGCGAATAGAGCATTTAAAATCATCGAACCAATATTAGAAAAGAATGGAGTTCCTAATGATTTTAAGTATTTAGCAGTAATTGAAAGTTCTTTAATTAACGCGGTTTCTCCGTCTGGAGCTAAAGGAGTTTGGCAATTTATGCCTACAACTGCTAAGGAAATTGGTATGGAAGTAAATGAATGTGTCGATGAAAGATACCATTTGGAAAAATCAACAGAAGCTGCTTGTAAGTTTTTGTTGGCTGCTAAAGAAAAATTTGGTTCTTGGACTTTGGCTGCCGCTTCTTATAATGGAGGAATTACTGGTGTAAATAAGCAAATTGACCTGCAAAAAGTATCTAATTATTATGATTTATTATTGAATGATGAAACTTCTAGATATGTATTTCGAATTTTAGCTTTAAAAGAAATTATGAAAGCGCCAGAGAAATTTGGTTTTGAAATCCCTAAAGAAGATTTATATGAATTGTATCCAACTCATAAAATAGAAATTGACAGTTCCGTTAATAACCTTGCTGATTTTGCAATTAGCCAAGGGGTAAATTACAAGATATTAAAATTATACAATCCTTGGTTGAGAGATACCAAATTAGAAAATAAAACTAGAAAAAAATACCTAATTGAACTGCCAAATTAAAAAAAGAGTAGCATTTTCTATTTTAATAAAGGTTTAAATTCCTTTTGAGAATTTAATATCTACTAAAATTTCCAAAAAAATAGTAATTACTACTCTTTAATAAGTTATAAATAACTTTATAAAAAGCGAAATTAACTAGTACCAAGTAATAACTGGTAGAAATTAGGAATAGATGGTAAATTTTGCCTAGTATTGAAATCTTTATTTAATACAGGTTATTGTTTATTTAGGTTCATTAAATAATTAAATACCTTGTCAGTAGGCATCCCCATTACGTTTGCATAAGAACCTTCAATTTTTGAAACTCCAATAAAACCAATCCATTCTTGAATTCCATAGGCTCCTGCTTTGTCGAATGGTTTGTAATTTTTCAAATAATAATGAATGCTTTCATCACTTAAAATTGAAAAAGTAACTTTCGTAATTTCATGAAAAACGGTACTATTTTTTTTTGTTTTGAAGCATACAGAAGTTATAACTTCATGTGTTTCATTGGATAACGTTTTTAATATTTGAAAGGCATCATCATAATCCTTTGGTTTACCCATTGCTTTGTTTTTATGCCAAACAATTGTATCGCTAGTTATCAAAATTTCACTTTCGCTAAGTTCATCCTCGAATGCATTTGCTTTAAGTGTAGCTAAATAATCGGTTATTTCATGGGCTTTTAAATGGTCTGGAAAAATCTCTTCGATTTCTTTTAATCGTATTTCAAAATCCAAATCTAAATCTTTAAAAAATTGTTGTCTTCTTGGTGATCCAGAGGCTAAAATTATTTTGTGATTTTTCAGTTTTTCCTTAAGCATGATTTTGAATATTTAAACTGATAACAAAAATGGATAGGTAAGCAAAAAACAAGATGCATTTCAAAATTATATTTAAATGTCGAAATTCCTTTGGTTCATTTGCCTTGAATATTTTTATTGAAAAATAGATTAATGGGGTAACTATAAAAATCAATCCGTAGATAAAACTGTACAATAATTTTGCATCAAATAGGTAAACTTTAAGGTAATATACCACACATAATATTGGAATTAAACTTAATGTGAGTACCGTATTTTTTGCTTTAGAAAAACCAATTACAACCGCCAAGGTGCTTAATCCTTGACTTGTATCACCTTTGGTATTTTCAATGTCTGATACCAATTCAATTAAAAAAGCTATAATGAAAGTAAAAACGGCGTAATCAAATAAAATACTAAAATGAATACCCATTACGGTTTGATTCGCTTCAAATGTTGTAGGTAATAAATCAAAAAGTCCAATAAGTAATAGGTAAATTGAAGTGGTAAATGCTACAATAATATTTCCAATCAATATACTATTTTTCATGCTTGATGCATAAAAATATAATGTTGAGGCAATTAGAATAAAAAGAATTGCAAAATTGGATTTTTGAATCACATTAGACAAATAAAAACCAATGGAAACTCCTGTAAATGTGAAGGCTGCATATAAATTATAAGCTGTATTTTCAGAAATAAATTTGCCTACAACTTGACAATCAGGTTTGTTTTCTGAATCTGAATCTTGTTGAAAAATAGCGTTTATTATCGATCCTCCAGCTGCTAAAAATAAAGTTGAAAATACTAATAAAATATATTGCCAATCGGCAAGTGCCAGAGGAATATTTTGAAGTTTCAGAAAACCGTATCTAAAAATTAATTGCATAAAAGCAAGTAATAATAAATGTCGGTAACGTATTAGTTTTAAGTAATTTATCATTGAAATTTATTCAGTTTAATCGTGTTTTCCATTATAGTAAAGATGCCATTTTCCTTGAACTTTCATCACTTGTTCAATCACGTCCCGAACAGCTCCTTTTCCACCATTAAAATGAGAAATATAATTGGAAATCGACTTAATTTCAGGTGCAGCATCTTGAGGACATGTTGGTAATCCAACCAATTTCATAACATGAAAATCGGGAATATCGTCACCCATATAAAGTACTTTTTCCGGAGAAATTGAATACAATTCACAATATTCTTTGAAGGTTTCCACTTTGTCTGGTGACCCCAAATGAATATCTGTAATTCCAAGATTTTTCAATCGAATACGCACCCCTTCGTTGCTTCCACCAGAAATAATACACACATTATAGCCACTTTCAATTGCAGCTTTCATTGCATATCCGTCGCGAATATTCATTTTACGTAGCATTTCACCAGTTGCGGAAATATTTACCGATCCGTCAGTAAGTACACCATCTACGTCGAAAACGAATGTAGTAATATCATTCATTATTTCCTTATAACTTTTAGCCATTATTTTGAATAGATTGGGTTAATATTTTATAAATATTTTTTTGATTTTCATTATTTAAAAGTGCCAAATGGGATTCAATAGTTTCTTCGTCATTTCTTTTTGCAGGTCCTGTTTGTGAATCCAAAGGTGATAAACGATTTATTTTTTCTGCAGTTTCCTTAATTAAAGGTAATAAGATTTCAAATGGAATATTATTTTCTTTACAAATGTCATTTCCGATTTTATAAAGATTATTAGTAAAATTATTTACAAATACTGCCGCTACATGTAATGCTTTTCTTTGTTTAGAACTGATTTCATAAACTGAATTGGAAATTGAATTTGCAACACTTTTTAATAGTTCTAAATCAGCTTCGTTTTCACTTTCTATACAAATGGGAATTGTTTTAAAATTGACATCAACATTTTTTGAAAATGTTTGTAATGGATAAAAAACGCCTTTTCTATTATTGGAATGAATTGCTTCAATTGAAACAGCGCCAGAAGTAGGTGCAACTAATTTATTTTTAAAAGGTATTTTCTCAGAAACTTCAGCAATTGCATTGTCTGATACTGCAATTAAGTACAAGTCAGCTTCTTTTAAATTGTTCCAATCAGAACAAATTATGTCGTAATTCAATAGGTTTGAAAGTGCATTTTTTTGTCTTGAAAAAGCAGTTGTGATTTCGATTTCAGCACCTTCGTCAATAGATTTTTGCAGCGCTACAATTAAATGTTGAGCTACATTTCCAGATCCAATTATGCCTATTTTTACCATTTTGCTAAATTATTGATTTTTTTTTAACTACATCGTATTTCATAATTTAAAAAACATCACTTAAAAAATTCTTAAATACCGATTCATAACTCATAATTTAACAAATTTGAATTACTTTTGTACCACTTTTGAAATAGAATCACCTAAATAATGGATAAAAAAATACTTTCTTTTTTGTTTTCTACGCGATTAATGGCATTTTTATTTTTGTCATTTGCAATAGCTATGATTTGTGGGACTTTTATAGAAAGCAAATACAATACAGATACCGCTCGAATTTGGATTTACAATGCCTGGTGGTTTGAAGCTATCATGGGATTTTTCTTAATTAATTTTGCAGGAAATATAAAAAGATACCAACTTTTACGTAAAGAAAAATGGGCAACTTTATTACTTCATATTTCTTTTATTTTCACTCTTTCCGGAGCATTTATTACACGTTACATAAGTTATGAAGGTGTGATGCCAATTCGTGAAGGCGCCGCTGAAAACCAATTTTATTCTGATAAAATGTTTTTAACAGTTTTTGTAGATGGTGATTATGAAGGTCAAATGAGAAGACGCGTTTTTGAAAAATCTTTATTGTTATCTCCTGTTGCTAACAATAATTTCAGCATTTCAAATAATTTTGCCAACACTCCATTTGAGATTTCTTATAAAAATTATTTATTGGGTGCCACCAAAACTATTAAGCCAGATCCAAAAGGAGATTTGTATTTTAAAATGGTTGAGTCTGGTGATGGAACTCGTCACGAGCATTATTTGAAAGAAGACGAAGTTCAGAACATTCACAATATGCTTTTCTCTTTGAATAAATTTGTAAAAGGAGCTACCAATATTACAATTAATGGAAATTCATCAACAATTCAAACTCCATTTGAAGGTCAGTTTATGCGAATGGCAGATAAATTTAAAGGAACGGTTTCTAAAGATTCTGTTCAGCCGTTAATGATGCGTTCTCTATACAATGTAGGTGGAACTCAATTTGTTTTTCCAGATCCAGCAGCCAAAGGTTCTATTGCTTACATTGCAAAAAATGATTATAAAGCTAAAACTCATGAGGATGCTTTGGTATTGAATTTACAAGCCGAGGGTCAAAATAAAGAAGTAACTTTATTGGGTACAAAAGGATCAGTAGGGGAGTCCAAGGTAGTAAAAATTGGAAAAATAGAATATACTTTTTTCTTTGGTAGCAAAGCCTATTCCTTGCCGTTTAATATAAAACTGAACGATTTTAAAGCCTTGAAATATCCTGGAACTGAGAAAAGTTATTCCGCTTTTGAAAGTGATGTAACTGTTCAAGATTCTAAATCAAAATTTGATGCTAAAATTTACATGAATCATATTTTAGATCACCAAGGCTATCGATTTTTCCAATCTTCATTTGATCCAGATGAGAAAGGGACAATTCTTTCTGTAAATCACGATTTTTGGGGAACTTTGATTACCTATATTGGATATTTCATGTTGTTTTTTGGATTGATGGCAATTATGTTCACTAAACATTCTCGTTTTGCTGATTTAAAAAGAAAATTAGAAGTGGTAAAATCGAAAAAATCAAAGTTGATTACAATACTATTATTGCTATTAAGTTTCAATTCGTATTCACAGCATCAAAAAGAGAATTTAACAGTAAAACAAATAGATTCTTTACTTTTAAAGTTCAAAGTTTCAGAAGCTCATGCGGCAAAATTTGGAAGATTGGTGATTCAAGATGCAGGCGGAAGAATGAAACCATTAAATACATTTTCATCTGAATTGTTGCGAAAAGTAAGTCATAAAGATACTTATAACGGAATGAATTCTGATCAGGTATTTCTTTCAATGACACAGTTTCCGACGGCTTGGTATGAAATCCCGTTGATCTATATTAAATCTGGTAATGACAGTATTAGAAAAATAATTGGTATAGAAAAGACAGCTCAATATGCTCCTTTTATTGCTTTTTTTGATAAAACAGGAAATTATAAATTATCACCTTATTTAGATGAAGCGTATAAATCGGCAAATCCAAATAATTTTGAGAAAGATTTTGTTGAAACAGATAAAAAAGTCAATTTATTAAATCAAGCCACATCGGGAAGCATTCTTAAGATTTTTCCAATCCCTAAAGATGAAAATAATAAATGGGTTTCTCACTTAGAGTTAAGTCATGCGGGCTTAAAAGGAATGGATTCTATTTTTGCCTCTCAAATAGTTCCTTTATATATTAATTCTCTTCAAAATGCTGCCCTATCAAATAACTATAAAGATGTAGATTTTTATTTAACTGGGATTAAAAAATACCAACGAAAATTTGGAGTTCAAGTGATGCCTTCTGAAGATAAAATCACTGCTGAAATTATTTACAACAAATACGATATTTTCAAAAAGTTGTTTTATTTATATATGATTGCAGGATTTTTAATGTTGTTATTTACTATTATAAGAATATTTAAAGACAATAAATTTACTCGTATTTCTGTAAATATAATGCATATTATTGTTGGAATTTTATTTGGTTTACACACATTAGGATTAATTGCAAGATGGTATATTTCAGGGCATGCGCCATGGAGTAATGCATACGAATCTATAATTTATGTAGCTTGGGCAACCATGTTTTTCGGATTGGCATTCGATAGAAAATCTAAGTTAACAGTTGCATCATCAGCATTTGTGGCTTCTATGATTTTGATGGCTGCCTATATGAATTGGATTGATCCAGATATTGCAAATTTACAGCCAGTTTTAAATTCATATTGGTTAATGATTCACGTGGCAGTTATTGTTGCTAGTTATGGACCATTTGCACTAGGAATGATTTTAGGATTTATTTCTTTATTGTTAATTTTCTTTACTAATGAAAAGAATAAAGAAGTAATGGCTTTAAATATAAAAGAGATCACTTATATCAATGAAATGGCTTTAACTATTGGTTTAATCATGTTAACCATAGGAAATTTTTTAGGAGGTCAGTGGGCCAATGAAAGTTGGGGTCGATATTGGGGTTGGGACCCAAAAGAAACATGGGCTTTAATAAGTATTATGATTTATGCGTTTGTAATACATTCCCGTTTTGTGCCAATGTTCCGAGGAAAATGGGTTTTTAATTTGATGAGTATGTTTGCCTTCGTATCTATATTATTCACGTATTATGGGGTCAATTTTCACTTGGTAGGATTGCATTCTTACGCAAGTGGTGAGGCAACTTCTTTAGATTGGATTTGGCAATCATTATTAGCAATTTCAATTATTGGATTAATTACTTATCCTAAATACAAAAAGTACTATAAATAAAGAATTTATCACCTTATAAAACAGGAAAGCTCGACTTAGATAGTCGGGCTTTTTTCATGTAACATTAGACCAATATTGATTATTATTTAACATTGAAAAATATAAATTGCTAGTTATTAACAAATATTTATGTATTTTTGTTTTGTAATATATTTGCTAAAATATCATAAATCCCTCATTATGAAGATATTAAATACAATTAAGGTAACATTAGTAGCGACATTTTTGTTAATAACTAGTACTTTTTTTTCAAACAATATTGATTCAAACCATTCAATTTCGATTGAAAAAGTCAAAATAAAATTAGCAACAGTTGATCCAATTACACCTACTACAGGTCATGCTGGAACTGTCGTAACCATTTCTGGAACAGGTTTTACTGCTACTTCAGTTGTGACCTTAGGAACGGTTTCAATTCCTTCTGCAAATATTCAATTTGTTTCATCTACAGAAATAAAAGTAACTGTTCCGTGTGGAGTTACTTCAGGGTATTTTTCAGTCGATGGAGTTGCCTCAGCAATTTTATTTAATTATATTCAACCTACAATTACTACTTCATTATCTAGTTTGACCTATTGTGCTGGATTTACCGTTCCCCAAATCAATCTTGCTGGAACACCTGCAACTCCTACAACTTCAACAGGACTTACTTTTAATTGGACCAATTCAAATACTGCAATTGGATTAATTTCATCTACAAATGGGGATACTAAAATACCAACATTTACTTCTGTAAATTTAACTACGGAGCCTATAACAAGCACTATTAGTGTAACACCTTCTATAAATGGATGTTTAGGAACACCAAAAAGTTATACAATAACTGTAAATCCTAAACCAGTAGCTACTCCAATTTCTAATATTTCAGTTTGTGCTGGTGGTACTGTAAATCAGATAAATCTTACGGCATCATCACCAAATTCGGGTACAGGAACTTCATTTACATGGAGTGGAACTAATAACGTTGCAATTGGATTAAGTACTTCATCAGGTACAACTTCGCCAATTCCATCTTTTACAACTCCAAATACACCTACTTCTACATTAAGTTCTACTATTACAGTAATACCAACGTTTCAGGGATGTACAGGAACTTCTGTTAGTTTTAATATTGATGTAGTGCCAGTTACTTTAAGTGGAACTATATCTAGTAATAGTCCAGTTTGTATTGGTAGTACAAGTGCTGCATTAACATTATCGGGTCATAGAGGAGTTATTTTAAATTGGGAATCTTCAACTACTGGAGGAGCACCATGGACAACAATAACGAATACTTTGGCTACTTATCAACCAGGAGTTTTAACTCAAACTACCTATTACAGAGTAGCGGTTCAAAATACAGGATGCGCTATATCATATACTATCCCTCATGCTATTACTGTAAATAATTTACCAACATTTACTAGTAGTACAGGAAGTTTATCAACGTGTATTGGTGGTACTTTAACTTTAACAGGTACAGGTACACCGCTTGCTTCAGGTGCTTGGGCATCATCAATTGCTGGTATAGTTTCAATTTCTAGTTCTGGTTCGGTAACGGGAGTTGCTACTGGAACTACAAGTATTACTTATACTAATTCTAATGGATGTTCAATATCTCAAAATTTTGTTGTAAATGCACCTCCAACATTAATTACTAGAAATCCAGCTGCCGCATGTGCTCCAAATACTATAGATTTAACTTTACCTGCAGTAACGACTGGATCAACTTCTGGATTAACTTATTTGTATTTTACAAATGCAGGCGCAACAACCCCATTAGCTAATCCTAATGCAGTTACAAGTTCTGGCACCTATTATATTAAAGGAACCGATCCAACTACAGGTTGTTCTAATGTAAGTTCAGTTACCACGGTGATTAATAGTTTACCGGCAATTTCAATCTCAGCTACTAATAATCCTGTTTGTGCGAATCAACCCACTACTTTAACAGCAAATGGAGGAAACACGTACACTTGGGCTTCAGGACTAGGTACTTCAGCCACTATTAATGTATCGCCTTCATTTACCACTACTTATACTGTAACTGGTGTTGATAGTAACGGTTGTTCCAATCTTTTCAATTTAACAGTTAATGTTAATAGTTTACCAACAATTACTAGTAACACTGGTAATTTTTCAACGTGTATTAATGGAAATGTAACTTTAACAGGTTCAGGAACACCAGCTTCTTTAAATGCTTGGCAATCCACTAATAATGGTATAGCAACAGTTTCAAATACTGGTTTGGTAACAGGTATTACACCTGGAACAGTAAGTATTACCTATACCAATTCAATTGGTTGTTCTTTTTCTAAAAATTTTACTGTAAATGCTTTACCAACATTAATCACCAGAAATCCAGCTGCTGCTTGTACTCCAAACACTATAGATTTAACTTTACCTGCAGTAACAACCGGGTCAACTTCAGGATTAACTTATACTTATTTTACAAATGCTGCTGCAACAACTATATTAGTTAGTCCAAATGCAGTAGCAAGTTCTGGTACCTATTATATTAAAGGAACCGATCCAGCTACAGGTTGTTCTAATGTAAGTTCAGTTACAACAGTTATCAATAGTTTACCTCCAATTTCAATATCAGCTACTAATAATCCTGTTTGTGCTAATCAACCTACTACGTTAACAGCTACTGGAGGAAACACGTACACTTGGGGTTCAGGACTTGGTACTTCATCTACTATTAATGTATCGCCAGCAGTTACCACTACTTATACTGTAACGGGTGTTGATAGTAACAGTTGTTCCAATGTTTTTAATTTAATAGTTACGGTTAATAGTTTACCAACAATTACTGTTACTGGAAGTTCATCTGTTTGTATTGGTGGTAATTTAACTTTAACGGGTTCAGGAACACCAGCTTCTTTAAGTGCATGGCAATCCTCTAATAATGGTATAGCAACAGTTTCAAATACTGGTTTGGTAACAGGTATTTCTTCAGGAACAGCAAGTATTACATATACCAATTCTATTGGTTGTTCTAATGTTAAAAATATTGTTGTTAATGCGTTACCAACAGTAATTACTAGAAATCCAGCAGCCGTATGTTTTCCAAATGCTGTAGATTTAACTTTACCTGCGGTTACAACTGGATCAACTCCAGGATTAACTTATTCATATTTTACAAATGCTGCTGCAACAACAATATTATCTAATCCAAATTCAGTTGCAAGTTCTAATACCTATTATATAAAAGGAACCGATTCATCAACAGGTTGTTCTAATGTTAGTTCAGTTACAACAGTTATCAATAGTTTACCTCCAATTTCAATATCAGCTACTAATAATCCTGTTTGTGCGAATCAACCTACTTCATTAACAGCTACTGGAGGAACTACTTATGCTTGGACTTCAGGACCTACTACGGCTACTATTAATGTTTCACCAGCGGTAACAACTACTTATACTGTAACTGGTTTTGATGGTAATGGTTGTTCGTTAATTGCTAGTTTAACGGTTAATGTTAATAGTTTACCAACAATTACTGTTACTGGAAGTTCATCTGTTTGTATAGGTGGAAATAAAACTTTGACAGGTTCTGGTACACCGGCCACCTTGAATCCATGGGTCTCAGCTAATACTGGTATAGCATCTGTTTCAAATACAGGTTTAGTAACAGGTATTTCTCCCGGAACGACAACAATTACCTATACCAATTCTAATGGATGTACAATTACTTCCAATTTTACTGTAAATGCGTTACCAACAGTAATCACTAGAAATCCAGCTGCTGCTTGTACCCCAAATACTATAGATTTAACTTTACCTGCTGTAACAACTGGGTCAACTCCAGGATTAAATTATTCTTATTTTACAAATGCTGCTGCAACAACAATATTAGTTAGTCCAAATGCTATTGCAAGTTCTGGGACCTATTATATTAAAGGAACCGATTCATCAACAGGTTGTTCTAATGTGAGTTCAGTTACTACTGTGATCAATAGTTTACCTACAATTTCAGTGTCAGCTACTAATAGTACTGTTTGTGCGAATCAACCCACTACTTTAACAGCTTTTGGTGGAACTACTTATTCTTGGACTTCAGGACCTACTACAGCTACTATTAATGTTTCTCCAGCGGTAACCACAACTTATACTGTAAATGCAGTTGATAGTAATGGTTGTACAGGAACAGGAAGTGCAACAGTTACCGTTAAACCTTTACCAACTGTAAGTGCGGGTTCAAATCGTTCAATATGTTCTGGATCATCATTAACATTAGCAGGAACAGGAACTGCAGGAAATACCTATACTTGGGATAATGCAGTAACCGATAATATTTCATTTATTCCATCTGCAACTACAACTTACACAGTAACTGCAACTAATAATGGTTGTTTTAATACAAGTTCTGTAACAATTACGGTAAATCCATTGCCATCACCTCCAGTTGCTAATATTACACAAACAAATTGCTCATCAAATGTTGGAACAATTCAATTTTCTGGATTGCCATCAACATCATCAGGAAACTGGACAATTAATCCTGGTTCTTATAATGGAACAACAAGTACTTATACCTTAAACGGTCAAGCTCCTGGAACTTACAATTTTTCAGTTAGAGATAACAATTCTTGTACTTCAACGACAACAGCTGTAACAATTAATGCAGCACCTACAGTTCCTTCAACTCCAACAATTGCTGTTGGAGCTATAACTCCACCAACTTGTGCTAATGTAACAGGAAGTGTTGTGCTTGGAGGCTTACCTTCTGGAGTTTGGACTATAACAAAATTACCAGGCGGTCAAACTTACACTGGTAATACGACCTCATACCCAGTAACAAATCTTACTACAGGGACTTATACTTTTTCAGTTTCTAATGGATCATGTAGTTCTTTAGCGACTTCAAATGTAGTTATTGATCCAATACCAACTCAAGCTGCTCCAATTGTAGGAGTTATAAATCAACCTACTTGTACAGTTGCTACCGGAAGTGTTATTTTGAGTGGTTTGCCTTCGACGACTTGGACTTTAACTAACGTAACAACGGGTGTAACATTTTCAAGCAATACAACATCTACAACTATTACTGGATTACCTTCTGGTACTTATAATTATACAGTTACCAATCAAGCAGGTTGCGTGTCTCCGCTTTCAATCGCTGTTGTTATAGGTAGCCAACCAGCTTCTCCAGCCGCTCCAATTGCAAATGCACAATCGTTTTTAGCCTCAGCAAATGCAACTGTATCCAATTTAGTAATATTAAGTTCAGGAACTCCAGTTTGGTATGCAAATGCAGTAGGAGGGACCCCAATTTCTGGTACAGCTCTTTTAGCAACCGGACCTTATTATGCATCTCAAATTGTAAATGGATGTGAAAGTACTACAAGAACATTAGTTAATGTATCGGTGTTTGCCAATTCAACTGGCGGAATAGTAACAGGTACAATTTCGGTTTGTTCTGGAACTAATTCAGCTACTTTAACTTTATCTGGTAATACAGGTAGTATTTTATATTGGCAATCTTCAACAGTAAGTGATTTTTCTGCAAATGTTACTCAAATTAACGTTGTAAGCGCAACCTACACAGTTGTAAATACAAGTACTCCTTTATATTATAGAGTTGCGGTACAAAATGGAATTTCTCCAATAGCATTTTCTACACCGGCATTTATTGATATAGTTCTTCCAAGTATAGGTGGTACTTTATCGTCTACTTCTTCCTCAATTTGTTCTGGGCAAAATAGTGGAATTTTATCATTAACGGGAAATAGAGGTACCATTATTAGATGGGAACAATCTACCGATAATGGTTTAACATGGCCAACTATTACAAATGTTAACCCAACTTATACTTCTGGACCATTAACAGCTACAACTCAATATAGAGTATTGGTTCAAAATGGAATTTGTTCTTCACAATATTCAACTGTGGTTACAATTACTGTAAAAGCTACTCCTTTAGTAAATAGTATCCCGAATCAACAGATTTGTTTTGGTACAACTAAAACTTTTGGAGATCCTTATGTTGCAACCAATTCTTATCAATGGAGTTCAGATACAAGTTTTACAAGTGTTTTACCTCAAGTTAGCATTTTATTCAATCAACTTGTAACTCAAAATTATACTTATACAGTTACTAATAACGCAACTGGTTGTGCTTCACAAGTTCAATTTCAAGTAGTTGTAAATCCACTTCCAAGTGCAGCTGTTATACCAAACACCACTATTTGTGCGGGTAATTCTATTAATATCGGAGCTAATTCGGTTATTGGTTCAACCTATTCTTGGACTAGTTCTCCTTTAGGATATACATCTAATAGTTCAAATCCATTAGTTTCACCTTCAGCTACTACAACTTATACATTAGAAGAAACAGTTACTGCTTCAGGGTGTAAAAAAACAAATCAAGTGATTGTTACTGTAAAAGCTGACCCTACGTCAACTATAACAACTACTAGTCCAACGACTATTTGTGAAACACAAACTAATGTAGCTATTGAAGCTGTTATATCTAATAGTTATTCAGCGATTAATTGGGAAGTTGTTCCATCTACTGCTGGAAATCTAATTCAAATTTCAGATACACAGGTACAATTTACACCTTCTGCATCAGGGATTTCAGCTGCTACAGCTACAATTCGTCACACACTTACAAATACTTGTGGGGTTGCGTTAGCTCCTGTAAATCACGTTATTGCTATTCAGCGTCAAGCTGTTGCAAATGCTGGGTTAAGTTTAGTTACTTGTGATACTAATCCAATTACATTAAATGGAACGGGTTCTACAAATGCCATTACTTATGCTTGGACAAAACCAACTAATATTACAGGTACACTTACACCTGCCAACTCACCTACACCAACCTACACGCCAAGTACAGCAGACGTAGCGGGTTATACAGCACCTTTAGTTTTTAGACTAACAGTAAGTACAGGAACCGCTTGTCCTAATTCTCAAAGTCAAGTTAACGTTTCCATTGTAAAAAAACCAGTTATTAGTGCGGGACCTGCTACAACTACAATTTGCGAAGATGCTAATTACGTGGTTTCAGGAGCAACTGTTGATTCTAATACTGCTTCCTATACTTGGAGTACTTCTGGAGATGGAACTTTTACCAATGCAGGAACACTAAGTCCTACTTATCAACCGGGTATTACTGATATTTCTAATACTAGTGTAACTCTTACTTTAACAGCAAATGGATATGCTCCTTGTTTAACTGTTCCATCGCAAACGGTTGTCAATATTACCAAAAAACCAATTTTAAATTATAGTGATCAAGTAGTGTGTGGATCAGTAAACACTCCTATTACTATTGTTGGAAGTATTCAAAATGCAGGAATAATTGAATGGGCAACAAATGGTACAGGAACATTTAACGCTACTAATATTCAAAATCCAAATTATACTCCTTCTGTTGCTGATATGAACAGAACAATAATTTTGCATGTTAGAGTTTATAATCTAAATGGTTGTAATACCTCTCTATATGTAGAAAAATATATTAATTATACCATTAATGCTAAACCAATTGTATCAGCTGGTTTAGATAAAACAATTTGTGAAGGACAATCCTATACATTAACTACTGCCTCAAGTTCAAATGCTACCATTTTATGGTCTGCAACTTCAGGCTCATTTAATGATGCGACGCAGTTGAACCCAACTTTTACTCCAAGCCCTTCAGCTACTTCGGTAACTTTAACAATTACAGGTACACAACCTGGTTGTACTTCTGTGACTGATAATATGGTATTAACCATTCAGAAAAAGCCTACTGCAATAGCAGATAATGGTTTGCCTCAAATAATTTGTCAAGGAGATACCTTTTATTTTAATGCTTCCGCACCAAATTCTAGTTCAGTTGCTTGGAATATTGTGAGTAGTGGGACTTTAGGAGTACTAAATAATGCAAATAGTATTTCGGCAAGTTATATTTCTAGTCCAAATGATTCAGGACCTATAACATTTAGCTTAACAGCAAATCCGGTAACTCCTGCTTGTACGAATCCAGCTATAACCACTACTCAAATTGTTGTTGTTCCAAAACCAACTGCCTCTTTTAGTCCTATTCCTGCTTCATCAAAAATTATTTGTGAATCTGGAAGTTATTTTGTGAATTCTGCTCAAGCTAGCAATTATAGTTCTCTTATATGGACTGGTGGAGATGGTTATTTTACAGGTGGAAACACATTAAATCCAACCTACTATCCAGGTCCATTAGACATAAATGCAACTTTTGTAATACTTAAATTAACAGCTAAAACGAATGCACCATGTATTGCAGATGCAACTGCACAAATGACTTTGACAATTGTTAAAGATCCAGTAGTTAGTGTTGTAAATACTAGTTTAGATGTTTGTACTGGTGCTGGAACACCAGTAATAATATCTGGTCCAGGTGCAACTTTTGGTATTGGCGCACTTAATAATACATATGATGTTTTAACTTGGGATTCTTCATCTGGAAACAATGCAGGGTTCTTAGATTTAAATCCTTTAGATACCAATAGTGTAAATTCATACACTCCTTCACCAGCAGATATTGCTAATAATTCGGTGAGTTTAACATTAAGAGCTTCTAGAAATTCTACCAATTGTAATACTTCAGATTCAGAAACGATTGTACTTAATTTTATAAAAGCCCCACAAGTTGATGCAGGTCCAGCATCAGTAACTATTTGTGAAAACTTAACATATACTTCAACTTCAGCAACTCAAGCAAATACAACAAGAGTGACTTGGTCTTCTAATGGAACTGCGGGTACTATAGCTAATCCAACTTCCTTGAATGGAATGGTATATACTCCTTCATCACAGGATATTTTAAATGGCTCGGTTACCTTAACATTAACTGGCGTTGGAAATTCTTGTCAAGGTTCTATTACGGATAACATTATAATACGTTTTGAAAAATTACCGGTAGTTACTACAATGGCTAGTGCTTCTATTTGTAAAAGCAGCCCAACTTTTAATATTACAGGTACAAGTATAACCAATAGTTATCAACCAATTACCTTGGCAAATTGGACTACAACAGGAACTGGAACATTTGCCTCTTCTGGAAATATATTAAATCCAATTTATACACCATCAATTGCTGATACAAATTCTAGTTCAGTAATATTAACATTAACTGTATACCCAGTTACGCCTTGTAGTACTTTAAAAACTGGAACAATAACCTTAACTTTTATTCCGGAACCAGTAGCAAGTGCGAGTGTAAATTCACCTATAAATCAATGTGAAACACAATTTACACTAGCAGGAACTGCCACACCAGGAACATATAGTAGTTTAAATTGGACTACTAGTGGTAATGGTACTTTTGTAGGAGGTGTAATTAATACTTTAAATCCAACTTATATCCCTTCTGCATTAGATGCACTAAATTCGCCTATAACTTTAACACTTACAGCTAATCCAATAGCACCTTGCGCTATTCCTTTAGCAACTTCTGTTGTAGTTAACATAGTGAAATCGCCAACAGTTACGGTTACCAATCAATTGCCTATTTGTGAAGACGCAACTAATGTTACGGTAATTGGAACTACTATTTCTAATTATTCAAGCTATGTTTGGACTTCAACAACAGGAACAACTATTTCAAATACTACCATTCCAAATCCTATAGTAACACCAAGTGCTCTAGATATTTTTAGAAATCAAATAGTATTAACCATAACTGCTCAACCTATTACCCCTTGTGGTGTTCCGGATATAAAAACAGTAGTTATTCCAGTTCAGAAAAAACCAAGTGTTTTTGCTGGACCATCAATTACTATTTGCGAAAATTCTGTGATTTTAACTTCAGGTGCAACTTCAAGTAATGTGACTAATTTGCATTGGGTTAATAATGGGGGAGATGGATCATTCACCACTTCAAACCTAAATGTAATTACAGAATACACACCAGGACCACGTGAAATTGGTAGTGGACAAGTATTGTTAACATTAATTGGAGATCCAATTGCTCCATGTGCCACTGGAACTGTTTCAAATACGGTAACTTATACAATAGTTAAAAATCCGGTAGTTACTATCAATCCTAACCAGGTTACTATTTGTGAAACACAAACTTCTTATACAATACCTCCAAGCTATGTAACGATACAGAACCCAAGTTCAGTTTTATCATACCAATGGACAACTCCAAATATGGCAGGTTTAATAGGTGCAACAACATTGACACCAACTTACACTCCAACAGCAGCTGATATAGGGAATACTTTTGTCAATTTAACTTTAACAGTTAATCCAATTGCACCTTGTACAGCTCCTATAGTTAAAACTTTTAGAATCAATATTGTAAAACAAGCTACAATTTCTTTCACCAATAGCGGTTTCTTCTGTGAGGGAGTAAATAAATTGCTAACAGCTAGTTTTACAGATCATATTCCAAGCACAATTTCTTGGACAATAGTAAGCGGAACAGGAACTTTAACCGGTGCAAATACCGCTTCTCCAACCTATATCCCAGCTCCGGATAGTGGAACTGTAACTTTTAGTATTAGTGTTGCAAGTTTGGCACCATGTTCAAATGTTGTGACTCAAACGTATACAATGAACGTTGTGAAAAAACCAATTGTTACATTGCCAACTGTTTTAGATACAGTTTGTAGTTCACAATTAACCTATAATTTAACTGGTAATACTGCTCTAAATGCATTTACAACCCTATGGACAAGAGTAGATCCAATTGGAACAGGTAATTTTAGTAATTCTACGATTTTAAATCCTGTTTATACTTTCAATTCCGCAGATATTGCAAATAGTTATGTTGTTTTAAGATTAACAGGATCAAGTACGTCTAGTTGTAATTTATCTGATTATAAAGAAATTAGAATTAATATTACCAAAGCACCTACAGTGGTGACTTCTACAACAGACACTGTTTGTGAAGGATCAGTGTATTCAGCTTCTGCAACTACAACAAATAGTACTTCAGTGCTTTGGAGTACTGTTGGAACTTCAAATGGTTTATTTTTGAATGCAAATCAGCCAGTAACTCAATATACACCTGGATCTAATGATACTAGTTCATTTGGAATTCAAATTACCGCTAATGGAACTGCTCCTTGTTTACCATTTACAGTTCAAAAAACAGTAACAATTCAAAAGAAACCTATACTTGATGCTGGAATTGAAAATAGATACAGTTGTACTTCGTTACCTTATCAAATCACAGGAGTAACCGGTTTATATCACGCACCAGGTTCGGTTTTATGGACTTCTAATAGTGCTGTTCCGGGAACATTTAGTAACCCTACAGCATTGAATCCTACTTATACTCCAAGTGCTTCAGAATTAAGTAATCCTACAACACCAATAAGATTAACTGTTACATCTCAAGCCGCTGCTCCATGTACAGATCCAGTTTCAGATTTCATTATCTTAAACTTAACACCTAACCAAGTAGTTAATGCAGGGACTTATCCAACAATTTGTGAGGGAGCAGTTGTAAATCTTACAGGAAGTGTTACCAATTCAAGTAGTTATTATTGGACTACTTCTGGTACGGGAACTTTTGGTTCTAGTACTTCATTAATTACAACTTACACTCCTAGTGCTGCTGATATTATTAATCCTAATTTAAGATTAACTTTAAATGCAGTTAGTAATTCTAATTGTCCTTTAGTTTCTGATTCGACTTTAATTACCATTGTTAAAAAGCCAACTGCAAATGCGGGTGTTAATGCATCAATTTGTCAAGGTTCAAATTATACACTGACTTCAGGAGAAGCAACAGCACAAAATTATACGTCTTTATCATGGACAGCAACGGGTCCAGGAGCATTGAGTTTAGGAACTATTAATACCTTAACTCCAACTTATGTTCCTGCGCCAGGGCAAACAGGTCCAGTTACATTAACATTAACAGTTAATGGAAATTCAGCTTGTGGAAGCCCAGTTGTTTCTACAAAAACATTAACGATAGTTGCTCAGCCAACAGTTACAGTTACAGGAACTAAAACCATTTGTGAAGGAAGTACATTAGTAATTTCATCTACAGACGCTTCTGCATCTGATTATAGCTCATTGCTTTGGACTTCATCAAGTGGATTGGGTACATTTAGTTCTACGTCTACTGCGGCAACAATTTACACACCAGCAACTGGTCAAACAGGTTCAGTTAGACTTACTTTAACAGCAACATCGACTAATGGAGTTTGTACTCCAGCTGCAGGACAATTGGTTTTAAATATTATCCCTAATCCAATAGTACAAGCAGGAAACGGAGGTACAATTTGTCAAAATGCAACTTTCACAGTTTCTGGTGCAAGTGTTCAAAATTATTCAATTTATTCATGGAGTGTTAGTGGACCAGCAACAATTCAGGCAGGTACAGAAAATACATTAACACCAGTTATAGTTCCTACTGCAGGTGCTTCAGGAATTGTAACTGCTACCTTATCAGCAACAGGAATAGGAATTTGTTCAATTGTAAAACAAGATTTTATTCAAATACAAATTAATCCAGCTCCAGTTGTAAATGCAGGGGTAGATGCATCTATTTGTGAAGGTACTTCATCGTTTCAATTAAATGGAACAGGTTCCAATGCAACAAATTATTCATGGACAACAGATGGAGGTGGTACAATTCAGCCAACTACAAATCCTTTAGCACCAATATATTTCCCTAGTGCGAGTGATTATAATACTTCAACAGGAATTAAGGTGATAACTTTTAATTTGGTGGCAACTACTACTAATGGATGCGGTAGTGCAACAGATCCAATGCAATTAACTTTGAATGCAAAACCAAAAGTTACTGCAGGACCAGATGTATTAGCATGTCAGGATAACATTTCAATTCAATTGAATGGGGCAAGAATTACTAATTATAACCCAGGTTATACCGTTTCTTGGTCATCTTCAGGTAATGGTACTTGGAATTATACAGGTTCAAATTCAGGAATTAATCCAGTTTATTTCTTTGGTTCTAACGATTCTCCAATTGTAACCCTGACAATGTCAGCGTATCCAGTTGCTTCTTGTCCGCAAGTACCAGTGCCAAGTTCAATGAGAATTACAATAAACCAAAATCCTACCATTACAGCAAGTTCAAGTACATTATCGATGTGTGGAGGAACATTTACTTTACCAAATATTGTAACGGTTACTAATGGAAATACTTTATTGTGGACAAATACCTCAGGAGCTTCAGGAGTTCCAGGAGTATTGACAAATGCCTCAACATTAACTCCAACATTTACTCCTTCTACAAATGAAATTGCCAATGGATTTGCCTTATTAACTTTAACAGTAACTCCATTAACTGGATGTTCAGTCCCAGCAGTTAAGGTTATAAGAGTTAATTTACAGCCAATTGCAGATGTTTCTGCTGGAACGAATATTACTGCTTGTCAAGGGCAAACTGTTACTTTGAATAGTGTTAATAATGGAGCTTATGTTCAAAATTATTCGTCATTTACTTGGACAGAAAATGGAACAGGATCAATAGATCCATCTACAGTTAACACAATTAATCCTAAGTATATTCCTGGTGTAAACGAAACAGGTGTAGTCACATTAACATTACAAGCTAATAATATTGCCCCTTGTATTGGTAGTGTTACAAAAACTATGACGATCACTTATTCGCCTCAACCAACCGCTTATGCTGGTCAGGATTCGGTAATTTGTCAAAATTCAAATTTTAGCTTAGCAACAGCTACTGCTACAAATTATACAACAATCCTTTGGTCAAGTTCTCAAAACAGTGATGGAACTTCAAACCCTTCCTATGTAGGAGGTAGTTTTACTAATACAAGTGTAATTAGACCAATCTATACGCCAAGTCAGGATGATATTAATTTAGGATATGTATTTTTAACTATCAAAGCAAGTAACGTACCGTGTAGTTCAATAGTTACTGATGTAATTAAACTAACAATTACTAAAGGCCCTATTGTCGCTGCTGGTTCAGACGCTACAATTTGTGAAGGATCAACTTTTACTTTAGCCACAGCAACTTCAGTAAATGCAACAACTTTAGCTTGGACAAGTTCTCAAAATAGTAATTTGACTTCAGTTTCAACTTATGTTCCTGGTTCATTTAGTAGTGCAACAAGTATAAACCCTGTTTATACACCAAGTATTGATGATATCAATTTAGGTCATGTTTATTTGAATTTATCTGGCGTTGGAAATACGAGTTGCCCACCTGTGAACAGTCAAATTTTATTGAATATTGTAAAAAAACCTACAGTAAGTACTACGAATGCAGCAATGTGTATGAATAATCCGAGTATTCCAATAGTTGGACTTGCATCAAATTATTCTTCATTGAACTGGAGTGTATATAGTGGTCCTGGAACCATATCTCCAAATAGTTTAAATCAATTAAACCCTACATTTACATCAGGTATTTCAGGTGTCAATACGGTAACTACATCGGTAGTACGTTTATTAGTATATCCAAATGCTGGTTGTCCGTCATCAACGGCAGTTTATAGTGATTTAATAGTAACTATTCAACCTATACCAACTGTAGTAGCCGGTGTGAGTGGTGCAGTTTGTTATACTGCAGGAACACCAATAGCTCCTTTTACAATAAATGGTACTTCTGTATTGAATGGAAGTTCTCCAAGTTGGACTTCAAATGGAGCAGGTACTTTCTCATTAGGAACGAACACGATTTACCAATCTTTAGCTAGTATTTGTAGAACAGATATTTTAACATTATCGGTTAATGGAGTAGGTGCTTGTAGCACAATGACACCTGTTCGAGATAATGTAACTCTTTCAATTAATTGTTCAGTTGCCTCTTTAGGTTCTATTTCACCTAATACTTCAACAATTTGTCAAGGAGCAACAGCTACTTTTAGTGTTCCTTTAAATTCAAATATTCTAACTTATAATTGGGTTCCTCCATTCGGATCATCAATTGTATCAGGTCAAGGAACCAATACAGTTCAAATATTATTTTCAGGTTCTACTTCTGGGAACATTACAGTTAGCGGAATTAATGGTTGTGGAAGCGCTCCAGCATCAATGCCTATAAATATTAACGTTTTACCATCAGGAACTTCAATTGTAGGGCCTTCAACAGTTTGTGCAGGATCAAGTAGTAATGTTTATACTGCTACTGTTATTCCAAATGCTACAAGCTATATTTGGACATTGCCAAATGGAACAATTAGAAACACTGTAACAAATACGATCACAATTCCATTTTCAAATAGTGATGTTTCAGGTAATTTAATTGTTAAAGGTAGCAATGGATGTGGATCCGGAGCGGCTTCTAGTGCATTCCCTATAACAGTTATTCCGGTACCAACATTATCTAATACAACGCCACCTTCGGCAACATGTTCAGGTGTGTTATTTAATTATATCCCAACTACGGCATCCACAGGAACAATTACGTGGACCAGAGCAGTCCAAACAGGTATTTCAAATCCTGCAGCAGGACCTTCAGGTGGAGCTATTAGTGAGGTATTGTTTAATACAACTTCAAATCCTATTTCAGTAGTTTATCAAGTTACTATTACTACTCCTGACGCATGTACAAATACTCAAAATGTAAATGTATTAGTGAATCCTTCTCCGAGTCTTACTTCTACAACAACTCCGAGTTCAATTTGTACAGGAACACCATTTAATTATACACCAACTTCAGCATCAATCGGAACTATAACTTGGACTAGAGCTTTACAAACAGGTATTTCAAACCCTGCAGTTGGTCCTTTAAGCGGTTCAATTAATGAAGTGTTAACCAATACTACCAACCTACCAATTAGGGTAGTTTATAATCTTACTATTCCAGCTACTGCAAATGGATGTACTAATTCTTCTCCAGTTGCATTGAATGTGGATGTAAATCCTAATAATACTGTTACGGCAGCATCAAGTTCGTCACCAACATGTATTTTTACTCCTTTAACAGCTATTACACATACAACCACTGGAGCTACTGGAATTGGAACTGCAACAGGTTTACCAGCAGGGGTTTCAGCTTCTTGGGCTGCGAACATAATAACAATAAGCGGTACTCCATCAGTTTCAGGAACATTTATTTATAGCATTCCATTAACTGGAGGTTGTAGTACAGTAAATGCTACAGGAACTATTATTGTAGATCCAAACAATACCGTTTCAACAGCTTCTAGTTCGTTACCAGTATGTATTAATACAGCTATAACAGCAATTACACATACTACTACTGGAGCAACAGGAATTGGAGCAGCAACTGGTTTACCAACGGGTGTATCAGCTTCATGGTCAGGAAGTACAATTACCATTAGTGGAACTCCAACAGTTTCAGGTACATTTAATTATAACATTCCATTAACTGGAGGTTGTGGTTTAGTAAGTGCTACAGGAACTATTACAGTAAATCCTAATAATACGGTAACAGCAGCGCCGACTTCGTTACCAACATGTATTAATACGGTTTTAACACCTATTACATTTACAACAACTGGAGCTACAGGAATTGGAACAATAACAGGTTTGCCAGCAGGAGTAACTGCTTCATGGGCAGCCAATACTATTACTATTAGTGGTGCTCCATCAGCATCAGGAACATTCAGTTATAGTATTCTGTTAACTGGAGGATGTGGTACCGTAAATGCAACAGGAACTATTGTTGTTAATCCAAATAATACAGTAACTGCAGCATCAGGTTCGCCATCGACGTGTATCAATACCGCTTTGCCAGCTATTACACATACGACTACTGGAGCAACGGGAATTGGAGTAGCATCGGGATTACCATCAGGCGTTGCAGCTACATGGTCTGCAAATACAATTACAATTAGTGGAACTCCATCAGTTTCAGGAACATTTAATTATAGCATCCCGTTAACCGGGGGATGTGGTTTAGTAAATGCTACTGGAAGTTTTATTGTTAATGCTAATAATACTGTAACTGCAGCATCAAGCTCAACACCTATATGTATTAATACCGCTTTAACAGCTATTACTCATACTACCACTGGAGCTTCAGGAATTGGAGCACCAACAGGTTTACCATTAGGTTTAATTGCTACATGGTCAGCAAATACTATTACCATTAGTGGTACCCCAACGGTTTCAGGAACATTTAATTATAGTATTCCATTAACTGGAGGATGTAGTACAGTAAATGCTATAGGAAGTATTATAGTAAATCCGAATAATACAGTAACAGCTGCACCAAGTGCTTCACCTATATGTATAAATACGGTTTTAACACCTATTACTTTTACAACAACTGGAGCTACTGGAATTGGAGCTGCTACAAATTTACCAGCAGGATTAACAGCTTCTTGGTCAGCCAATATAATTACAATTAGTGGCATCCCTACTTCTTCAGGAATTTTTAATTATATTATTCCTTTAACAGGAGGTTGTAGTGCAGTAAATGCAACAGGAAGTATTATTGTAGACCCTATTAATACTGTATCCGCAGCATCAGGTTCCGCACCATTGTGTATTAATACCGCTTTAACATCGATTACTCATACTACCACTGGAGCTACTGGAATTGGAACAGCTACAGGATTGCCAACAGGTGTAACAGCTACATGGGCATCAAATACCATTACCATTAGTGGAACTCCATCGGTTTCAGGAACATTTAATTATAACATTCCATTAACTGGAGGATGTGGTTTAATAAATGCTACAGGAACTATTGTTGTAAATGCAAATAATACAGTAACAGCATCACCAAGTTCTCCATTATGTATAAATACAGTTTTAACACCTATTGTACATACTACCACCGGAGCTACTGGAATTGGAACTGTATCAGGTTTACCATTGGGAGTTTCAGCTTCGTTTGCAGGTAACACTATCACAATTAGCGGCGCACCAACTGTTTCAGGAATATTTAATTACAGCATTCCATTAACTGGAGGATGTAGTGCGGTTAATGCTACAGGAACTATTACTGTAAACGCTAATAATACTGTAACAGCAGCTTCAAGTTCTACATTATGTATAAATACAGTTTTAACTCCTATTATTCATACTACCACTGGAGTTACAGGTATTGGAACACCAACAAATTTACCTTCAGGTGTAACAGCATCTTTGGCAGGAAATACTATTACCATTAGTGGTACACCAACGGTTTCAGGAATATTTAATTATAGCATTCCTTTAACTGGAGGATGTAGTTCAATTTTTGCTACAGGAAACATTACTGTTAATCCAAGTAACACAATAATACCAGCAACAAGTACTTCAACTTTATGTATTAATACGGCTTTAACACCTATTAATCATACTACAACTGGAGCTACAGGAATTGGAACAGTAACAAATTTACCAACAGGTTTAACAGCTTCATGGGCAGGGAATGTAATTACCATTAGTGGTACACCAACAGTTTCTGGAATATTTAATTATAATATTCCATTAGTAGGAGGATGTGGAGGTTCAGCAGTAGGATTAATAACGGTTAATCCAAATAACACCGTAACACCAGGATCAAGTTCTCCACCAATATGTGTTAATACGGTTTTAACCCCTATTACACATACTACAACCGGGGCTACAGGAATTGGAACAATAGTAAATTTACCATCAGGGGTAACAGCTTCATGGGCAGGAAATATCATAACTATTAGTGGAGCACCTACCGTTTCAGGAACATTTAATTACAGCATTCAATTAACAGGAGGATGTGGTTTAGTAAATGCTACAGGAACTATTATTGTAAATCCAAATAATACGGTAACACTAGCATCTATTAATCCAACTGAATTATGTATTAATACAGTTTTAACTCCTATAGTACTTACTACGACTGGAGCTACAGGAATAGGACCAGTAACAGGTTTGCCAACAGGTGTAACAGCTACATGGGCCGGAAATGTTATTACCATTAGTGGTACCCCAACAGTTTCAGGAACATTTAATTATAGCATGCTATTAACTGGGGGTTGTAATACTGTATATGCTACAGGAACTATTATCGTAAATGCAAATAATACGGTATCAGTAGCGTCAAGTTCACCACTTTGTATAAATACAGCTTTAACTGCAATTACTCACACTACTACTGTCGCAACAGGAATTGGACCGGCAACTGGTTTACCAAATGGGGTAATAGCTTCATGGGCAGGAAATACTATTACTATTAGTGGTACTCCAACGGTTTCAGGAATATTTAATTATAGCATTCCATTAACTGGAGGATGTAGCACAGTAAATGCAACTGGAACAATTACTGTAAATCCGGATAATACTGTAACAGCAGGAACAAGTTCTTTACCGCTGTGTATTAATACAGTTTTAACTCCTATTACACATACTACTACTGGGGCTACTGGTATTGGATCAGCTACAGGATTGCCAGCGGGTGTAACTGCTTCATTCTCAAGCAACACTATTACCATTAGTGGGGCACCGACAGCTTCAGGAATATTTAATTATAGTATTCCGTTAACTGGTGGATGTAATTCATTAAATGCAACAGGAACTATTATTGTAAATCCTAATAATACGGTAACCCCTGCACCAATTAATCCACCTGTATTGTGTATTAATACAGTTTTAACTCCAATTACCTTTACTACCACAGGGGCAACAGGAATAGGAACTGCGACAGGTTTACCGACAGGTGTAAC
>Ga0102879_1000019_pt1 | contig 78416 bp, 83 predicted proteins | sample Colrivmet1548B02_FD_78187 | JGI IMG/M metagenome (GOLD analysis project Ga0102879, IMG submission 78187) | Estuarine microbial communities from the Columbia River estuary - metaG 1548B-02 | ecosystem: Environmental > Aquatic > Marine > Intertidal zone > Estuary | place: USA: Columbia River... | reverse complement strand
GCAGGAGGAAAAGAGCGACGCCCGACCCTTCGGGAGAAGCTCCTTTTACAACTAGCAAAACTCGTTTTTTTATCAAGGGCTTGGAGGGGAAAGCCGGAAAAAGCTCCTGATTAATTAGTGCATCGTAATGACAAGAGAGAAACTATTTGTTGATTGTACTGGCTTTTGAATACCAATAATTGGTAACTTTTTCAAGATCAATTGGGGTTGCAGGTGCTTGTCTTACTAGCCTTCCGCTATCGAATGCTCGGTCTAAAATGGTTTCGATTAGGAAGTCTTCGTTGACTTCGGATGGTGAATATCCTTCTTTTAAACTGATATCGAATATTTTTGCGGTTGTGTTTGACCAAAAGGCTTTCCAGCCGCTTTTATGTTCGCGAATTAGGTCGTAGGCGGTTTGTCCGGTTTGACGACAAATCAATTTTACAAGTATTTGGCCTTGTTTACGAGATAATTTTTTAAGTTTATCAGTAAATTCGTTTTCGATGTAATTTTCGACGATTTTGAAATATTTACGTTTTTCTTTGTTGCTATTTAGTGCGGCCATATTTTTGTTAAGACCTGAAAGTCTTTCGGCAGCAATTTTAGCATAAGGATAGACTTTATAAACTCGGTTTTGTAAAATTAGAAATTGATTTTTGCTTTCGGGATCGAGTTTGTATTTATGGATAACAACTTCTTCAAGGAGAATAGGATCTTTGAGAATAGTATCATTTTCTTCGCTAAATTCTTGGGTTTTAAGCGTGTCTAATTTTGCTATTTGAGCTGAAGCTGTGAAAGAAATTAGAATGGCAAAAACTAATAATTGGACTATTTTCATGTTAAAAGTTATTTATTTGACAAAATTATACTTTATATATAACAAGTGTGATGCCAAATTTATAAATTAGCAAAAAAATATTTTTATGAGTTCAAAATCGATATTAAAAGACACTTCACTTGCCTTTTTAGAACAGTATTTAAATAACGCTTCACCGACAGGATTTGAGGCAGAGGGGCAAAAAATTTGGATGAATTACTTGAAGCCTTACGTTGACACTTTTATTACAGATACCTACGGAACTGCTGTAGGGGTTATCAATCCTGATGCTGCTTACAAAGTAGTTATTGAAGGGCATTCTGATGAGATTTCTTGGTATGTGAATTACATTACCGAAGACGGATTAATCTATGTAATTCGAAATGGAGGTTCTGACCATCAAATTGCACCTTCAAAAGTGGTAAATATTCACACCAAAAATGGAATTGTAAAAGGGGTTTTTGGTTGGCCAGCTATTCACACTAGAAACAGAGACAAAGAAGAAAATCCAAAAATTAGCAACCTATTTATCGATACTGGTTGCGAGAATAAAGAAGCGGTTGAAAAAATGGGTATTCATGTGGGCTGCGTGATCACTTATCCTGATGAGTTTATGGTAATGAACGAAAATAAATTCGTTTGTCGCGCGATTGACAATAGAATGGGTGGATTTATGATTGCGGAAGTTGCCAGATTATTGCATGAAAACAAGGTAAAATTGCCTTTTGGATTGTACATTACTAACTCCGTTCAAGAGGAAGTAGGCCTTAGAGGTGCAGAAATGATTACTAAAACTATCCAACCTAACGTTGCCATTGTTACAGATGTTTGCCATGATACCACAACTCCAATGATTGATATGAAAATTGAGGGTGAGATAAAAATGGGTAAAGGCCCTGTGATAACTTATGCGCCTGCGGTTCAAAATAAATTACGTGAATTAATCTTGGATGCTGCTACTGCAAATGAGATTCCGTTTCAAAGACTGGCGTCATCAAGAGTTACTGGAACTGATACTGATGCGTTTGCTTACAGTAATGGCGGTGTAGCTTCGGCTTTGATTTCTTTACCATTGAGATACATGCATACCACGGTAGAAATGGTTCACCGTGAAGATGTTGAAAATGTGATTAAATTGATTTATGAGAGTTTGTTGAAAATAGAAAACAACGAATCGTTTTCTTATTTCAAATAATTGTACCTTATAGTATAAAAAAAGCCATTCGATTTGAATGGCTTTTTTTTAAATAATAAACAGATTAGATTTTGAATCTTTTTCTATCTGTTTCTGTTAAATAGATTTTTCTCAAACGAATAGATTTTGGCGTAACCTCAACATATTCATCTTTTTGAATGTATTCCAATGCTTCTTCTAACGAGAAAATAATTGGAGGAATAATTCTTGCTTTTTCATCATTTCCAGAAGAACGAACGTTAGATTGTTTTTTCTCTTTTGTTACGTTCACACACATATCATCTCCACGAGAGTTTTCGCCAATAACTTGACCTTCGTATATTTCAGCGTTTGGTTCAACAAAAAACTTACCACGATCTTGTAATTTATCGATAGAATAAGGAATAGCTTTTCCTTTTTCCATAGAAATTAAAGAACCTTTATTACGTCCAGAAATTTCCCCTTTGAAAGGTTCGTATCCTATAAAACGGTGCGCCATAATAGCCTCACCAGCTGTAGCGGTTAACAATTGGTTACGTAATCCAATAATTCCACGAGATGGAATATTGAATTTAATTACCATACGCTCCCCTTTTGTTTCCATACTCAACATTTCACCCTTACGTAAAGTAACAAACTCTACCGCTCTTCCTGAAAGTGATTCTGGTAAATCGATAGTCAATTCTTCAATAGGTTCACATTTTTTACCATCAATTTCTTTGATGATAACTTGTGGTTGCCCAATTTGAAGTTCATAACCTTCTCTTCTCATTGTTTCAATAAGAACAGATAAATGCAATACACCACGACCAAAAACCATGAACTTATCTGCAGAATCAGTTTCACCTAACTTCATCGCTAAGTTTTTCTCTAATTCTTTAGTCAAACGGTCTCTAATGTGACGTGAAGTTACAAATTTACCTTCTTTACCAAAGAAAGGAGAGTCGTTAATTGTAAACAACATACTCATTGTAGGTTCGTCGATGGCAATTGTTTGTAAGGCTTCTGGATTTTCAAAATCGGCGATAGTATCTCCAATTTCAAAGCCTTCCACACCAATGATTGCGCAGATATCACCTGCTATAACTTCAGTTACTTTTTTACGTCCAAGACCTTCAAAAGTATGTAATTCTTTAATTCTAGATTTCAAGATAGAACCGTCTCTTTTACACAAAGAAATTGGCATTCCTTCTTTTAATACTCCTCTTTCCAAACGCCCGATTGCGATACGACCTGTAAATGATGAGAAATCTAATGATGTAATTAACATTTGTGGTGTTCCTTCTGATACTTTTGGAGCTGGAACATTATTGATAACCATATCTAAAAGTGGCTCAATATTATCTGTTTGGTTTTCCCAATGGTCAGACATCCAGTTGTTTTTAGCAGAACCGTAAACCGTTGGAAAGTCCAATTGCCATTCTTCAGCACCCAATTCAAACATCAAATCGAAAACTTTTTCGTGCACTTCTTCAGGAGTACAATTTTCTTTATCTACTTTATTAATAACCACACAAGGCTTAAGACCTAAGTCGATTGCTTTTTGCAAAACAAAACGCGTTTGTGGCATTGGACCTTCAAAAGCATCTACTAAAAGACAAACTCCATCGGCCATATTCAATACACGCTCTACTTCTCCACCGAAATCGGCGTGACCAGGAGTGTCGATAATATTGATTTTTGTTCCTTTATAAACTACAGAAACATTTTTAGAAGTAATAGTAATACCTCTTTCACGCTCCAAGTCGTTGTTGTCAAGAATTAGATCACCGGTATTTTCGTTGTCACGAAATAATTGGCAGTGATACATTATTTTGTCTACCAAAGTTGTTTTACCGTGATCGACGTGGGCAATAATTGCAATGTTTCTAATAGATTCCATCTGTGATTTTTAATGGGTGCAAAGGTACACTTTATTTTTACAAATACTACTATAATTAATAAGAGGTGAAATAGTAACTTGAGAATGCAGCAATTACATAGAAAAACTTAACAATTAATTAATTGTAGAAACAAAAAAAGCTCCCTTAAAAGGAAGCTTTTTTGTATAAAATGAACTTAACTAATTACAGTTTTGCAACGTGCTTAGTTAGCTTAGATTTAAGGTTTGATGCTTTATTATCATGAATGATATTTTTCTTAGCTAACTTATCAATCATTGATATTACAGCAGATAATTTTGAAGCAGCATCAGATTTATCAGTAGCAATTCTTAACGCTTTTATAGCATTACGAGTTGTTTTGTGTTGGTATCTGTTTAATACTCTTCTTTTTTCGTTACTTCTAATTCTTTTTAAAGCTGACTTGTGATTTGCCATTTTGTTTTTTTTTCTAATTTTTTATTGTAGTCCGTGGGGGAATCGAACCCCCCTTACCAGGATGAAAACCTGGCGTCCTAACCGATAGACGAACGGACCGTGCTTCTCTAACGCGGATGCAAAAATACAACTATTTTTTATTTGCACAATAGCTGATGTATATTTTTTTGCTTTTTTTTAATACGCCTTCGCAAATAGGACTCTTCCTGTAGATGGTTTACCAGTAAATACACAGGCTCCGGCCTCTTCTAACCTATCAAGTGGCAGACATCTTATGGTTGCTTTAGTTAAATCTTTTATTTTTTCTTCGGTTTCAGCAGTTCCATCCCAATGGGCAGATACAAACCCTCCTTTACTATCCAAAATTGATTTAAATTCTTCAAAATCATTTACTTCAGTAATATGATTATCTCTGTAATTCAAAGCTCTTCCAAACATTTCTTCTTGAATTTGAGCTAATAAGTTTTTGATATAAATTTCAATTCCTTCTTTAGAAACAATTTCTTTGGTTAAAGTATCTCTTCTAGCAACTTCAAAAGTTCCGTTTTCTAAATCTTTAGGACCTACGGCAATTCGCACAGGGACTCCTTTCAATTCGTATTCATTGAATTTAAATCCAGGTTTTTGATTGGTTCTATTATCATATTTAACAGAAATATTTAGTTTTCTCAAAGCTGCAACCACTTCATTAACTTTAGCAGATATCTCGTCTAATTGTTCGTCAGATTTATAAATAGGAACAATAACTACTTGTATTGGAGCTAAATTTGGAGGTAAAACCAAACCATGATCATCGGAATGTGTCATTACTAACGCCCCCATTAATCGTGTAGAAACACCCCAAGAAGTTCCCCAAACATATTCTTGTTTTCCTTCTGCTGTAGCAAATTTAACGTCGAAAGCTTTAGCAAAATTTTGACCTAAGAAATGTGATGTTCCTGCTTGTAACGCTTTTCCATCTTGCATTAATGCTTCAATACAATAGGTTTCATCCGCACCCGCAAAACGCTCGGTTTCTGTTTTTAAACCTTTAATAACAGGAATCGCCAAAAAATTCTCGGCAAATTCAGCATATACATGCATCATTTTTTCAGATTCTTCAATTGCTTCTTCTCTCGTAGCATGAGCCGTATGTCCTTCTTGCCATAAAAATTCTGCTGTTCTAAGAAACAATCTGGTTCTCATTTCCCAACGCACCACATTTGCCCATTGATTAATTAGTAAAGGTAAATCTCTGTAGGATTGAACCCATCCTTTGTAAGTAGACCATATAATTGCTTCACTTGTAGGGCGAACAATAAGTTCTTCTTCCAGTTTAGCATTTGGGTCAACCATTAATTTTCCTGGCTTATCAGGATCGTTTTTCAATCTATAGTGGGTTACAATTGCACATTCTTTCGCAAAGCCCTCAGCATTTTTTTCTTCTGCTTCAAACATGCTTTTTGGAACAAATAGAGGGAAATAGGCGTTTTGATGACCCGTTTCTTTAAACATTCTGTCTAATTCGGCTTGCATTTTTTCCCAAATTGCATAACCATAGGGTTTAATAACCATACAGCCTCTAACCCCTGAATTTTCAGCAAGGTCGGCCTTGACAACTAACTCATTATACCATTTTGAATAATCCTCGGATCTTGTTGTTAAGTTCTTGCTCATGATATTATAATTTGGCACTAAAATTGTTTAACAAATTTTAACTAAATAGTTCGGCAAAACTAACTATTTTTGTAATGAACAACAATATAAAATGCATAGATATGAAAACTAATTATTTTTCTTCGGCAAAATCGACCTCAATTTATTATCTAATTTTAGGTTTTAGTATGGTAATGGTTTCATGTGGTTCCTATAAAAGCAGTACTTACTATGATCGTGACGGCATCTACGGATCAGACGAAAATGAAAGTAAAAATTCTAATAAAAATGTAGATAAATATAAGGAATACTTCAGTTCATTGAGAGAAAATAAGGAGCAGGAGCAGGTTTTTACAGATGTTGAAAATTATTCTAGTGTTCAAGATTCTGTAAATAATAAGTCTGAAAAAGCTATTACAAGTTATTCTGGTTGGGGTAATAACCAACAACCTGTAAATATTACTATTTATGAAAATAATTGGGGTTGGCGCAACCAAGGCTATAATACTTATTGGAATTATGGTTGGAATTGGAATTTTGGTTGGAATTCATGGTATGGACCAAGCATAGGTTATGGATGGGGATGGGATAATTGGTACGGACCGAATTACGGATATTATGGTTGGGGTTACAACAATTATTACAATCCTTATTACGGATATTATGGATATAATGGATACTACGGATACAACAATAATAATTATGGAAATCCATATCATTACTCTTATAGTAATGGAATAAGAGGAGGTCGTACAAGCGGTCGCATTTCTAATCGATATGATTTTGGAAGAGATGGAATTGCAAATACCCGTGACAATACTTCGGTGGTGAGAAGAAACATTATTTCAAACGGAGTTAGAAATTCAGATCAAATTTCACCAAGGAGTTACGATGGAGTTAGATCAAATGATGTAAATCCAAGATCAGCTACTAATAATCCTAGAAATTATTCCCCTACAAGAGTTGAAACTGAATCGCCTAGAAATTATACTACTCCAGTTAGAATAGAATCAGCTTATCCTAGTGAAAGTTCCTCCCCAAGAAATACAACACCAGTTAGAGTTGAATCTTCTCCTAGAAGTGAAATTTCTTCTCCTAGAAGTTATTCAAGTCCAAGTTATGGTGGTGGAAATTATGGTGGCGGACGATCAGGTGGTTCTGGTGGTGGCGGAAGACGTTAAAGGCTACTTATTTAAATTTCAATATTAAATAATTCTAATTAAAATGAAAAAAAACATAATATTAATCATTTTAGGTTTATATAGCTCATTTACGTATTCGCAAGATATTTCAGATGGGCTTCGGTTTTCTCAAGATAATTTACTCGGAACTGCAAGATTTAGCGCTATGAGTGGAGCTTTTGGAGCATTAGGAGGAGATTTTTCTTCAATTAATGTAAATCCAGCTGGATCAGCAATATTTTTGAATAATCAAGTAGCTTTAACTTTGAGTACTTATGGCGTCAAAAATAAATCGAATTATTTCGGTACCAACGATATAGAAAATTCAACTACCTCAGATATTAATCAATTTGGGGCTGTTTTTGTATTGAAAAACACAGATAAAAGAAGTGATTGGAGTAAATTTAGTTTTGCTATAAATTATGAAAATTCTAATAATTATGACAATGAAATTTTTTCTTCAGGTACCAATCCAACGAATTCTATCGGTAATTATTTTTTATATTATGCCAATAGAAATAATGGGGTTTCATTGTCAAATCTTCAAACTCAATCTGGAGAGTCTATCAGCAGCCTATACGATTACTTAGGCTCTAATTATGGGTTTGGTACTCAACAAGCATTTTTAGGTTATCAAGCTTATATTATTGACCCGGATCCAAATTATAACGATGTTTCAAATAGAACTTATATTTCATTAATACCTTCTACTGGAGGAAATTACAAACAAGAAAACTATTTTAAATCAAATGGTTATAACGGCAAACTCTCTTTTAATGTTTCCGGACAATACAAAGATAAATTCTACTTTGGGATAAATATCAATTCCCGATTTATTGATTACACTCAAAAAACCAGTTTTTATGAATCCAATTCAAATAATTTATTGACAGGTGTTCAACGACTTCAATTCAACAATGAATTAACCACATATGGAAATGGAATTTCAATACAATTAGGAGCCATTGCTAAATTAAACAAGCAAGTTCGTGTTGGTTTAGCATATGAATCTCCAACATGGTATGAAATTACTGACAAATTATCTCAGGGAATTTCATCAAAAAGTGCCAATATAATTAGAGAAGTTATAGTAAACCCAACGGTTATAAATGTTTACGAACCATATCAGTTAAGTACACCTGGAAAATGGACAAGTAGTTTTGGTTACATTTACAAAAAATCAGGATTATTAAGTATTGATTACTCTATAAAAGATTATGGAAACCTATCATTTTCACCAAATAATGATTATAAAGAGGTGAATTCTGAAATAAAAAATAAGCTTGGCGTAGCCACTGAATTAAGAATTGGAGGTGAATATAGAATTAAGGCTTTTAGTTTGAGAGGAGGCTACCGCACCGAGAAAAGTCCGTATGTTAATCAAACTACAATTGGAAATCTAAAAGGATATTCTGCTGGTTTAGGATATAATTTTGGGGGAACAAAATTAGATTTAACCTATTCTCATTCTCAACGAGATTACCAATATCAGTTTTTTAATGTTGGTATGACGGATCATTCCAATATTAATTCGGTAATGAATAACATTATTATTTCAATGACATTTGAATTATAAAAAATCACATCATAAAAAAGGCTGCCAAAATGGGCAGCCTTTTTTATAAGAGCTATTCTTTTAAATTTATAAATCGATTAAAAGCTTCTAGTCTTCGCTTAGAAATTGGAATAATAGTACCATTTTCCATCTCACAACTATTTCCATCGGTTTTGATTATTCTTTTTAAATAGCGCATATTAATAACATACGAATTATGGATTCTAAAAAAAATATTCTTATCTAAAATTCTATTTTCATAATCACCAATATTCTTACTTGAAATAGAAATTTTTCCATTTTGAAGATAAAAATTGGTATATCTCCCTTCCGATTTACAGAAAATAATATCATTCATTTTAATAAAATAAATCTCTTTAACTGTAGCTATTGCTACATAATCTCGAATTAACTTTTCTTGGCTTTCAATAATCATTTTAATTATTTTATTTGTAAATAGAAATCGATAATTAGTATTAAAACTTCAATTTAATAATACAGTTAACAGCAGAACAATATACAAAAACAGTAGTCATTACAACGATTGAAAAAAATCTTTTTTTGATATAAAAAAAGCACCTGATTTCTCAAGTGCTTAATAAAATAATATAAGATTTAATTATTTTTTTTCTGACATTTTAGCGCAACATCCACCTTTTTTTTCTTTATCACAAGATTTCATTTCTTTAGCACTTTCTTTTTTATCAGAAGCTTTTGGTTTTTTTTCTTGAGCATTGATAGTCATTGAAGCTGTACAAAGTGATAAAGCTAACACCGCAATTAAATTTTTCATATTTGTTTATTTTTTAAATTAATAATCTTAATGTAAATCTAAGAATATTATTTTAAAATCTAAAATATTTATATTTTTTTTATCATTTTGAATTTACAAAAGAAAAAACCGAGAATAAAAAAATAATTGTGATATTTGTAAAAAGTAAACCTATGAAAAATAATAGACTATCATTATTGCTGGCAATTTTTACTGCAATCACTTTTGCCCAAGTTTCACCTACAAAATATATCAAATCAATTTCCAAAGAGTCATTAAAAACGAATCTATACATCATTGCATCAAATGAAATGCAAGGTCGAGATACTGGTTCAAAAGGTCAAAAGAAAGCAGGTGAATATTTAATTTCACAATATTTAAAAGCGGAGATTTCATTTCCTGATGGGGCTTCAGATTATTATCAAAGAATTCCGGCTTCTTATTTGAATGCTAGAAGAAATGAAAATTTACCAGATTCAGAAAATATTTGGGCATTCATAAAAGGTACAGAAAAACCTGAGGAAGTTCTTGTAATTTCAGCTCATTACGATCATATTGGTATTAAATATGGAGAGATTAATTATGGTGCAGATGATGATGGTTCAGGAACTGTTGCGGTATTAGAAATTGCAAAAGCCTTTCAAAAAGCTAAAGTAGAAGGCCATGGACCAAAGCGTTCCATCCTTTTTTTACATGTAACCGGTGAAGAACATGGTCTTCATGGTTCAAGATTTTACTCAGAAAATCCATTATTCCCAATTGCTAACACAATTACCGACGTGAATATAGACATGATTGGACGCCGCGATGAATTACATAAAGACTCAAATGATTATGTTTATATAATTGGTTCCGACTATTTATCATCAGATTTATATACAATTTGTGAAGAAGCAAATAAGAATTATATCAAAACTAATTTAGATTATACTTTTAATGATAGAAATGATCCAAACCGATTTTATTATCGTTCAGATCACTATAATTTTGCAAAAAAGGGAATTCCATCAGTGTTTTTATTCAATGGTGTTCATGCCGATTACCACAAACCTACAGATACTCCTGACAAAATAGAATACGATGCTTTGGAAAAAAGAGCACAATTAGCATTTGCAATAGCGTGGGAATTAGCCAATAGAGAGAATCGCCCTGTAGTTGACAAATCTGGAAAATAAAAGTTGAAAAATCAACAGATTACTTTAAACAAAAAACCATTTTACTTTCGTAAAATGGTTTTTTTAAAAAGAGCCGGCGGAGGGACTCGAACCCACGACCTGCTGATTACAAATCAGCTGCTCTAGCCAACTGAGCTACGCTGGCGACTAATTTCGTGTGCAAATATAGAATTGAATTTGTAAAATCCAAAATATATTTTACCTTTTTTTATAGTTTTATTTATTGTAAAGCGTTGATTTTAGTAATCAATTGATTAGCAACTTGTTCCAATTCAACATTAATTTGTTTGAAATGTGTTTTTTTATTCTCAACATTTTTTGCGTTTACTTTTCCTATTAAAGAATCAAAACTTACAATTGCTTCATCAATTAATGCATTTGTTTCGTCTGTTGGTTTTCCTGTTGTTGCAATTTCAAATAAATAAACTGCTTCAATAATATCACCTAAAACGTAGTTGATGTCTTTTTTTAAATTTCTAACGTTTGCCATTTTATATTTAATTTAAATTTTCGTCTGCAAAAGTACATATAAACTTTCTATTACGGACTATGAAATATAAATTTCTAGTAAAGTTGCATTCCCAGTTAATGAAAAATCATTCATCGCTGCAGGAATTAAAATCGTATCTCCTTTCGAATATTGGTATTGAATGTGGTTGTATTCTATTTGAAAGTCCCCGTCTGTACACATATATACAGTGAATGAAGTAGCTGATTTTGAAACTTTCAATTCGCCAGATAAATTCAAATAATTAGTTGTGAAATAAGGACAATTAACCATTTCATTAGAAACATTAACTTCCTTACTGTAACCTTTTTGGGTTTCTACTTTATTGTAATTAATTGCATCTAAAGCTAATTCAACGTGTAATTCTCTCTTATTTCCTTCAGAATCTACTCGGTCGAAATCGTACAAACGGTAGGTAATATCAGAAGTTTGTTGAATTTCAGCAACTAATAATCCTGCGCCAATAGCGTGAACTGTTCCTGTTTCAAGAAAAAATACATCTCCTGCTTTAACTTTTACCTCATCTAAAATATCAAGTAATGTGTTGTTTTCCAAATGCAAAATATATTCCTCAGCATTTGAATTGTCTTTGAAACCAACAATAATTCTAGAACCTTCATCGGCTTGCATGATATACCACATTTCAGTTTTACCAAAAGAATTGTGTCGCTTTTTTGCCAATTCATCATTTGGATGAACCTGAATTGACAAATCCGTTTTAGCGTCTAAATATTTAAATAATAAAGGAAATTGTTTTCCAAATTGATGAAAAACTATAGTTCCTAATACTTCCTTTGGAAAATTATCAATTACTTCATTTAGAGAAATTCCCTTTAAAGTTCCTTTTGAAATAACACTTACATCACCTTCAACTGTTGAAATTTCCCAACTTTCACCAGTTATATTTGAAGTAATCGGTTTATTTAATTCCGTTTTTAATTTATCGCCTCCCCAAATTCTATCTTTCAGAATTGGATCAAATTGTAACGGGTAAATATCAAATTTCATGGCTTTCATTTTTTAAGGATTTTAATGCTATTGAGATGTGTTTTGTCGCCATAACACTGTCAAATATCATTGTGATTATTCCTTCTTTATTTATAATATAGGTAACTCTTCCTGGCAATAACCCGAATAATTTATCAGGAACACCAAATAGTTTTCTGAGTTTTTTATCAGAATCAGATAGTAAAATAAATGGAAGCTGGTATTGATTTGTAAATTTTTTATGAGAACTTGCTGTGTCACTACTTATGCCAATAACCTCAGCACCTAAATCGATAAAATCTTCATAGGAATCTCTAAATCCACAAGCTTGCATAGTGCAACCTGGCGTATTGTCTTTTGGATAAAAATAAATTACAACTGGTTTTTTACCAATAATATCTTTGCTGTCAAATGAAGATCCATTGGCATCAATTGCAACAAAAGACGGTGCTTTATCACCAATTTTTAAATTCATTATTCGCCTTTATAGGTTACAAAATTACGAGGAGTTTCATATAATACAACTTCTAAATCGAATTTTGAGTCGATTCTATTTCGAATTTTATTCCAAATCACAACTGCAATATTCTCAGCGGTCGGATTTAAATCTAGAAATTCAGGAACATCCAAATTCAAATTTTTGTGATCAAATTTATCTTCAATTTCTGCTTTAATTAAATCGGAAAGAATTTTTACATCCATAACATATCCTGTTTCTGGATCAATTGGACCTGTAACACTAACAATCATTTCATAATTGTGCCCATGGAAATTTGGATTGTTGCATTTACCAAAAACGGCATCATTTTTTTCAAATGTCCAGTCTTTTCTATACAAACGGTGGGCTGCATTAAAATGAGCTTTTCTACTAATAGTTACTTTCATCGTGCTACTTTATATTTTATGATCTTCAATGTAATGGTAAAATTCATCGAATATTATTTTGAACCAAATGGTATAAATTTCTGGATTTTGAATCATATCTTCTTTAATATCTTCAATTTTCATCCACTTCCAACTTTCAACTTCCTCAATATTTATTTCAGGTTCATTTTCGAAATAACCAATCATTACATGATCTAATTCATGTTCTGTTAATCCATTATCAAATGGAGCTTTGTATATAAAATGAAATAATTCTTTCAAATCTGCTTCAAATCCCATTTCTTCTCGCAACCTTCTAGTTCCAGCTTCGATATTGGTTTCACCTACACGTTGATGACTACAGCAAGTATTGGTCCATAATAAAGGAGAATGGTATTTATGATGCGCCCTTTGCTGAAGCATGATTTCATTATTTTTATTTAAAATAAAAACAGAAAAAGCACGATGCAAAACCGCTTTTTTATGCGCTTCCATTTTTTCCATTGTTCCAATTGGCTCATCCAATTCATTTACCAATATTACTCTTTCTTCTACCATAGATTATTTATTGCCAGTCAAAAATACAAAAAAAGAAATGGTAATTCATTAGAAATAGAAATTGTAGAATATTTTTAACGACTGTTGAATGTTCAAAAAAAACTGCAAATTAATAATAAATTAAAATTGCAGTTTATTAAGTTTTGTAAGAATGTTATTATAGAATGTAATCAGTATTGATGAAATTAGATTCTTTACTATTCAATAATTTTTGTAAAATTTCATTGTTATATTCATTGTCTTTTGAAGCAACAAATGTTCGAATAGAAAAAGAACGAAGAGCATCGTGAATACTTAATGTTCCTACAGCTGAATCTTTTCTTCCGGTAAATGGATAAACATCGGGACCACGCTGACAAGAACTATTAAGATTTACTCTGGTAACCAAATTCACTAATGTGTCAATTAGCGGCGCAATTGTTTTTATATCTTTTCCAAACAAACTCACCTGCTGACCATAGTTTGATTCTGCCATATCGTTAAGTGGTTCTTGTATGTCTTTAAAAGTAATTATAGGAACTACTGGTCCAAATTGTTCTTCATGGTAAACCCTCATTTGCTTATTTATAGGATATAAAATAGCTGGAAAAATATAATTATCAGAATGTTGTCCTCCTTTAGCATTGATGACTTTTGCACCTTTGCTTGTGGCGTCATCAATTAATTCTTGAATGTAGGCCGGTTTATCTTTTTCTGGCAATGGAGTTAAAAAAACTGATTTGTCCCAAGGATTTCCATAATTAAGTGCATCAACTTTCTCTGCAAATCTTCGATTGAACTCATCTACAATAGATTCATGAACGTACAATATTTTTAATGCCGTACAACGTTGTCCGTTGAAAGACAAACTTCCAGAAACACATTCTTGAATTGCCAAATCTAAATCGGCATCAGCCAAAACAATTGCAGGATTTTTAGCTTCTAATCCTAAAATAAGTCGTAATCTATTTTTATTTGGGTGTTGATCTTGTAACGCGATTGCCGATTTACTATTTCCAATTAAAGCTAATATGGAAATTTTTCCAGATTGCATTATTGGAGAAGCCACATCGCGACCACGACCATAAACGATATTGATAACTCCTTTAGGAAAACTACTTCTAAAGGCTTCCAATAATGGAGAAATTAATAAAACGCCGTGTTTTGCAGGTTTAAAAATGACCGTATTTCCCATAATAATTGCGGGAATTAAAAGTGAAAACGTTTCATTTAAAGGGTAATTATATGGTCCCAGACACAAAACAACCCCTAAAGGTCCCCGACGAACCATTGCATTAATGCCTTGGCTTTTAGTAAAACGTGCGCTATTTCTATCTAATTTTTTATAATCCTCAATTGTATCCACTATGTATTCTACAGTACGATCGAATTCTTTTTCCGAATCCGGAAGTGATTTTCCTATCTCCCACATCAAATATTTAACTACTTCATTGCGCGTTAATTTCATTTGATTAACAAAATTTTCCATGCATTTAATTCGATCCGCCACTTTCATTGTTGGCCAATTTCCCTGACCGTTATCATAGGCATCTACCGCGGCTTGAACCACTTCATGAGCTTCATTATTTCCCATGGTTGGAATAGTTCCCAAAAAAGTAGGTTCGTAATTTTCAGTAGATGAAATAGTAGAATAAACATTGGTAGTAGGTCCCTTCCATTCTTTTAATTCTCCATTAACTAGATAGGTGTTTTGCAATAAAGGTGCGACAATCTTAAATTCTTCAGGTATAAAACTCATGAGATCTTTTTTTTGCAAATTTACAAATAATTCTTATTGTAAGTTGCTAATTATAAATAAATTAAGTTAAAAGATAATCGAATTATCATTATCATAATTATATTATAATAAGTACAAAAAAAATGCATTATTGAAAGTAAAATGGAGTTTTTAGAGAAAATAATTTTAAATCAAACGTTTTCGTCCTAGTGAGGTGCTTTATTTATGAATTAAGCGCTTCAAATATCTGAATTGCACATTTTTCACCATCAATTGCTGCAGAAATTATTCCACCAGCATAACCAGCTCCCTCTCCACAAGGATATAATCCTTTTATTTGAATATGCTCCAATGAAATAGGATCTCGCGGTATTCTAACTGGCGATGAAGTTCTCGATTCCGGCGCATGTAAAATAGCTTCATTGGTCAAATAACCTTTCATCGATTTTCCAAATTCCGAAAACCCTTCTCTTAATATTTGCGATAAAAACCCTGGAAAAACAGCACCCATTTCAACAGAAGTGGTACCAGGCACATAAGACGTTTTTGGAATTTCAGAAGAAACTTGATTCTTAGTAAAATCGACCATTCTTTGTGCAGGAACTTTTTGAGATTCCCCTGCTAAATGCCAAGCTTTTTTCTCAATACTCTTTTGAAATTCTAAACCAGCTAAAGCACCAAATTTAGAATAGGGAGCGAAATCTTCTAATTTTAATTCGATAACAATTCCTGAATTTGCTGTAGCTTGATCTCTTTTTGAGGGCGACCAACCATTAGTCACTACTTCACCAGGACTTGTAGCACATGGCGCAATTACCCCACCCGGACACATACAAAAGGAGTACATTCCCCTACCTACTACTTGTTTTACAATAGAATAAGGTGCCGGCGGTAACAATTCCCCACGGTAATCGCAACTATATTGAATGCTGTCAATTAAGCTTTGAGGATGTTCTGCCCTTACGCCCAAGGCAAATGGTTTAGCTTCGATAAAAACCTTTTTTTGGTCTAATAGTTCAAAAATATCCCTAGCGGAATGTCCCGTTGCCAAAATGATTTTATTGGAAAGTATGGTATCACCAGATTGAGTTACAATTCCTTGAACTTCATTATTTTTTATAATTATATCGGTGAGTCGAGTTTCAAAAAGAACCTTCCCTCCCATTTCAATTATTTTCTCTCGAATGTCTTGAATGATTTTGGGTAATTTATTAGTTCCAATATGCGGATGTGCTTCTATTAATATATCATCCGAAGCTCCAAAACCAACTAATAATTCTAATATTCGAGTAACGTCTCCCCTTTTTTTTGACCGAGTATATAATTTTCCGTCGGAATACGTTCCTGCTCCTCCTTCGCCAAAACAGTAATTGCTGTCTTCATTAACAATATGTTCTAAATTAATTGCTTTTAGATCACGACGACGACCACGAACGTCTTTTCCACGTTCAATTACTATTGGCTTTAAGCCCAATTCTATTAATTGCAATGCAGCAAAAAGTCCTGCTGGCCCTGCTCCAACAACTATAACTTCGAGAGAATTAGATACATTTTTGTAGTCTGGTAATTGGATCTTTTCTTCAATAAATTCGTCTTCTTGAAAATAGATTGCAACTTTTAGATTAATTTTAATTGCCTTTTGACGCGCGTCAATGGAGCGCTTCAATATAGAAATGTGTTTAATATCAACTAAAGAAACACGAATTAATTTCGCTACTTGTTCCTTAATAAGCTGATCATTAACTGCAATTTCTGGGGCTACTTGAAGCAGAAGTTCTTGAGACATTATTTATTTTATTAATCTATTTACAAAAGTAGTAATTTGGTATGGATTAATTACGAGATAATAGGTGAAGAGATAATTAGATGATAGACTGAAAGATAATAGACGAAGAGATAATAGATGAAGAGATAATAGATGAAGAGATAATAGATTTTAAATTTCTTAGATAAAAGCTTTGTACCTATTGTTGTAAAAAACATACCTTTGTCACAATAAAAAAATAATGTCAAGACAAATAAAACTTATATGGGATTTTAGAGGTGCGGCGGCTGAAAAAACTGCAGAACATCATGTGATTCACCTTAAACAATATATAGATACTGAAAAATTAGACCTGGATATTACGGGTTTTTCAATAGTAAATGAATTCCATTCTATTGCTTTTATGGTTGTCAATGAAAGTGAAATGATCGCTATTCGTGACCGTTTAAAGCCGCATCGAGGTGAGGTTTATTAATCAAGTCTAATTCGCAACTTCACTAATGAATTTAATTCTCATTAATCGCAATTCATTGATATCGTATTCGCCGTCAAATTCTTTCAAAGCATCTTCAATACTATCAGAATCAGATTCCATAAAATATTCATGAATTTCTTCTTGCTGGTCGTCATCAAGAATCTCATCAATCCAATATTTAATATTCAACTTAGTTCCTGAATAGACAATTTGTTCCATTTCTTTAATCAACATTTCCATATTCAAGCCTTTACCGCTGGCAATATCATCAAGATTTAGTTTTCTATCAATATTTTGAATAATGTACAACTTGTTCAATGAATTGGCTCCCGTTGATTTTACCACTAAATCATCAGGTCGTAGAATATCATTTTCTTCAACGTAATTACTGATTACATCAACGAATTCTTTACCATATTTTTTAGCTTTTCCTTCCCCTACACCATGAATATTACTCATTTCATCCATAGAAACTGGATATTTTAGCGACATATCTTCTAATGAAGGATCTTGAAAAACAACAAATGGAGGAACTCCTAATTTTTTAGCTACTTTTTTACGTAAATCTCTTAAAATTACCATTAAAGTTTCATCGGCAACCCCAGAAGATTTTGCGGCAGTTACAATTGCTTCGTCTTCAGTTTCATTATATTCATGATCTTCCGACATCATAAATGATTTTGGATTTTCAATAAAATCTAGACCTTTATCGGTAATTTTAATGATACCGTAGGTTTCAATATCTTTTGACAACAAACCATCCACGAGTACTTGTCTTAACAAAGCCATCCAATAGCGCTCTTCAAAATCAGATCCGCAGCCAAAGAAAGGCTGAGTATCGGTTTTATGTGCTTTAATCATGGCATTTACTTTACCAGTTAAAGCAAACACAATCTCTTTAGATTTATATAAATGCTTGGTATCTCGAACCATTTCAAGCAATTGAATCACTTGATCTTTGGCTTCAATTTTATTTTTTGGATTTCGAACATTATCGTCCATATCGCCGCCTTCGCCTGTTTCGGTATCGAATTCTTCACCAAAATAATGCAACAAAAATTTTCTACGTGACATTGAAGTTTCGGCATAAGCCACCACCTCTTGAAGCAAAGCAAATCCGATTTCTTGCTCAGCAACGGGTTTTCCAGACAAGAATTTCTCTAATTTTTCAACATCTTTATATGAATAGTAAGCCAAACAATGGCCTTCACCGCCATCACGACCTCCACGACCCGTTTCTTGGTAATAGCTTTCTAGTGATTTTGGAATATCATGATGGATTACAAATCGAACATCTGGTTTATCAATTCCCATTCCAAATGCAATTGTTGCCACAACTACTTCAACATCTTCCATAAGGAACATATCTTGGTGTTTGGCTCTAGTTTTTGCATCTAAACCAGCATGATAAGGAACTGCACTAATGTTATTCACTTGTAAAACTTGAGCTATAGATTCTACTTTTTTTCTGCTTAAGCAATAAATTATTCCTGATTTACCTTTATTTTGTTTTATAAATCGGATAATATCCGATTCAATATTTTTAGTTTTCGTACGAACTTCGTAAAATAAATTAGGTCGGTTGAAGGAAGCCTTGAAAGTATTTGCATCAGCCATTTCAAGATTTTTAAGGATATCTTCTTGAACTTTTGGAGTTGCAGTTGCGGTTAAACCAATAACAGGAGCATTCCCCAACAACTTTATACTATTTTTCAAATTTCTATATTCAGGTCGAAAATCGTGTCCCCATTCTGAAATACAATGTGCTTCGTCAATAGCTACAAATGAAATATTTATATTTTTTAAAAATTTTAAATACTCTTCTTTCGCTAAAGATTCAGGGGCTACATAAAGTAATTTTGTTAATCCGGAGGTAATGTCTTTTTTAACTTGATTAATTTCTGTTTTATTTAAAGAAGAGTTTAAAACGTGAGCAATACCATTTTCTGAAGATAAACTACGAATCGCGTCAACTTGGTTTTTCATTAAAGCGATTAATGGAGATACAATAATTGCGGTTCCTTCCTTCATTAATGCTGGCAACTGATAGCAAAGAGATTTACCTCCACCGGTAGGCATAATTACAAATGTGTTTTTACCCGCTATAAGACTTCTAATAACTTGTTCTTGTAAACCTTTGAACTGGTTAAAACCAAAATATTTTTTTAATTCCTTATGAATGTCAATTTCGTTAGATTTCATTCTTAGTTAATAGTATTTTACATAAATTTGTGGTTCATAAAGATACGAATATCTTTATTAAATACAAACTTTATAAAAATCTGTTTTGAAAACAAACAAAAATATTTTAGAGATTGCCAGAAAAACAATCGAATCCGAGAGTAAATCTATTGCGAAACTTGTTGATTTACTTACAGATGACTTTTCTAAAGCGGTAGAAATTATCTATAATTCAAAAGGTAGATTAGTGGTTACAGGCATTGGCAAAAGTGCAATTATTGCTCAAAAAATTGTTGCATCGATGAATTCAACTGGCACACCGTCGCTTTTTTTACATGCTTCAGAGGCAATTCATGGTGATTTAGGTATGGTTCAACCGGATGATGTTGTGATTTGTATATCAAAAAGTGGCAATAGTCCAGAAATTAAAGTTTTAGTTCCTATTTTAAAGCATTTTGGAAATTCCCTAATTGCAATTACTGGAAATACGACTTCATTTTTAGCAAAGGGCGCCGATTATATTCTAGACACAACCGTTGAAAATGAATCTTGTCCTAATAATTTAGCTCCCACTAATAGCACAACTGCCCAATTGGTTATGGGTGATGCGCTGGCAGTTTGTTTAATGGAATTGAGAGAATTTAAAGCTCAAGATTTTGCTAAATACCATCCTGGAGGTGCATTAGGAAAAAAATTATTACTTCGCGTAGGTGATATGCTTGATCAAAGTCACAAACCTGAGGTTACTCCTGAAACGAATATCAAAAAGGTGATTTTTGAGATTTCAGAAAAGCGATTAGGGGTAACAGCGGTAATTGAAAATAATAAAGTGATTGGTATAATTACTGACGGTGATATTCGAAGAATGCTTAATAATAATGATACCTTTGCTCACTTAACTGCAAAAGACATTATGACTAAAAATCCAAAAACAATTCAATTATCATCAATGGTAACTGATGCCTTAAATATTTTGGAAGATTTCTCGATTACACAATTGGTAGTTACCGAACATGGCGAGTACAAGGGTGTATTACATTTGCATGACATACTTAAAGAGGGAATTGTATAATGGCAAAAAAAGCATTGAATGAAATGTCGTTTTTAGATCACCTTGAGGAATTAAGATGGTTACTAGTTAGAAGCACTTCTGCTGTAATAATTATGGCGATTGTCACCTATTTTTTTAGTGATTTTATTTTCGACACCATAATCTTTGCTCCTACAAGCCCTGATTTTTTTACCTACACCTATTTTTGTGAATTATCGCACCAATTAGGATTTGCAGACAGTATTTGTATTACCGAATTGCCTTTTATTATTCAGAATACCGATATGGAAGGACAAGTAAATATGTTTATTTGGACCTGTATAACTGCAGGATTTATACTCGCTTTTCCTTATATTTTATGGGAATTTTGGAAGTTTATAAGTCCAGCTTTATATGAAAAAGAAAGAAAAAATGTGAAGGGTTTTATATTTGTAGCCTCATTATTATTTTTTCTAGGAGTGATTTTCGGATATTACGTTATTATTCCAATGTCCATAAATTTTTGCGCCACATTTTCAGTAAGTAAAATGGTGCAAAACCAATTTACTATTGACTCCTATATTGGAATGATGAAAACGTCTGTTATTGCTAGCGGATTGTTTTTTGAACTGCCAATTATCATTTATTTCCTTACAAAATTGGGCTTGGTAACTCCAACCTTTTTAAGAAAATATAGAAAATATTCCGTTGTAATTGTATTATTAATTGCTGCAATTGTAACTCCTCCAGATGTTGTTAGCCAAATTATTGTTGCCATACCAATGTTATTAATCTATGAGGCAAGTATCTTTATATCCGTATTTGTACATAAAAATAAATTAAAAGAAAATGTCTGATATCCTATCTGAATTCAACGATTATAGATCAAAAATGAACGAAAAGTTATTGGCAGACAATAACAAAATCGTAAAGAGAATATTTAATTTAGATACCAATGCTTATGCTGAAGGTGCTTTAGATGTAAAAACTAAAGAACTTTTAGGACTAGTTGCATCCACAGTTTTAAGATGCGATGATTGTGTAAAATACCATCTTGAAACTAGTTATAACTTGGGTGTAACCAAAGAAGAAATGATGGAAACAATGGGAATTGCTACTTTAGTGGGCGGTACAATTGTAATTCCACATTTGCGAAGAGCCTATGAATTTTGGGAAGCATTAGAAGACCAGAAGAAGTAGCCAAAACTAAATAAATGTTAATGTGGTGAATCGGTAATTTTGTAATTCGTTAATTTGTGATTATAAAGTTACTTAAACTCAAATAACTAAATAAAATGATATTAAGAGCGGAGAATTTAGTAAAAACCTATAAAGGAAGAAGTGTTGTAAAAGGGATTTCTGTAGAAGTAAACCAAGGTGAAATTGTTGGGCTTTTAGGACCTAATGGTGCTGGAAAAACAACTTCATTCTATATGATTGTAGGTTTAGTGAAACCAAATTCTGGAAATATCTACCTTGATGATATGAACATGACTGATTTTCCAATGTATAAAAGAGCGCAACAAGGGATTGGATATTTAGCACAAGAAGCTTCCATTTTTAGAAAGCTTAGTGTTGAGGATAATATTTTGAGTGTTTTGCAATTGACCAATCATACAAAAGCGGAACAAGAGGCAAAAATGGAGAGTTTAATTGAAGAATTTAGCCTTAATCATATTCGAACTAATCGGGGAGATTTACTATCTGGGGGAGAACGTCGAAGAACAGAAATTGCTAGATGTTTGGCAACCGATCCGAAATTTATTTTATTAGATGAGCCATTTGCTGGAGTTGATCCAGTTGCTGTTGAGGACATTCAGAGAATTGTAGCTCAATTAAAAAATAAAAATATTGGGATTTTGATTACCGATCATAATGTACAAGAAACATTGGCCATTACTGACAAAACCTATTTGATGTTTGAGGGTGGAATTTTAAAAGCAGGAACTCCTGAAGAATTAGTTGAAGATGAAATGGTAAGAAGAGTTTACCTTGGTCAGAATTTCGAATTACGAAAAAAGAAATTAGAATTTTAATATAAAAAAAGCCCTTAATTAAGGGCTTTTTTATTAGGATTTATTTACTTTAAATTTATTTGCAATAATAGATAAAAGAACGTAAAAGACAATTATCAAAGCGATTCCAGAAAATTTTAAGAATACCAATAATAGTATTGAAATCAATAAAAAGAATAGTTGTAGCGAATTATCTTTCAAATTGAATTTTTTGATTTTTAATGCAAATAATGGAATTTCAGCATTTAATATTACAGTGCTAATTATTGAAACTAATAGCAAAATCCACTGATTTGTTAACATTTCAAGTAAAACCAAAGAATCTGAATTCTTTAAAATTAGAGGCAAGCTCAAAATAAATATAGCGTTTGCTGGTGTTGGCAAACCAATAAATGAATCTGTTTGACGTGTATCAATATTAAAATTAGCCAATCGATAGCAAGAGCCTAAAGTGATTATAAAACCAAAATAGGGTAAATATGTCAATGAAGGATCTGAATCTACAGCATTTGACAACATTTTAAACATCACAAAACCGGGCACTACTCCACTAGTTACCATATCTGCTAATGAATCCAATTGTAATCCTAATGGACTGGAAACATTGAATAACCGTGCAAAAAAACCATCAAAAAAGTCAAAGAAAATTCCTAGGCAAACAAAAAAGAAAGCCATTTCAAAATTAGATTCACTTGTAAAAACCAAAGCAATGCAACCACATAATAGATTAAGCAGTGTGATTGTATTTGGAGTGTGTTTTTTTATGTTCATTGGTGTCTATTTAAAGTAACAAAGAAAGCAAATTTAATACAATAAGTTATAGTCAAATACGTTTTTAGAATAGAATTTTTAACTAAATTAAAAACAGAGATTGGTAATCGTTAAAAATGTATATTTTTGATGAAAATTTCAACTCCTTTTGTTGTTATAAATAAAGCCCATTTGAAAAATAATTTCATCTTATTATTACTGGTTGCAACCACAATAAATTTTGCTCAAACAGCAAGGAAATACTCCAATGAATTTATGAATATTGGCGTTGACGCTGCCGCTTTAGGAATGTCGAATGCGGTTACTTCAAGCACTAATGATGTGAATTCTGGTTATTGGAACCCAGCAGGATTAATAGGATTAGAGGAAAAACAAGTTTCTTTAATGCATGCAAGTTATTTTGCAAACATTGCCCAATACGATTATGCGGCCTATGCAACTCCAATTGATGAAGAAAGCGCCTGGGGATTTTCGGTTATTCGATTTGGTGTTGATAATATTATGAATACTACTCAATTAATTGATATTCAAGGAAATGTTGATTATAACAGAATCAGTTTGTTTTCAGTTGCAGATTATGGTGTCACTTTTTCCTATGCTCGAAAATTAAAATTATCGGGGCTTCAATATGGCGTAAATTCAAAAGTAATTAGAAGAATTATTGGAAAATTTGCAAATTCTTGGGGATTTGGATTTGATGTTGGATTGCAATTTGAAAGAAACGATTGGAAATTTGGACTAATGCTAAGAGACATTTCGACTACTTATAATGTATGGACAATTAACGAAACGGAGTACAATACAATCAAAGATGCTGTGAGTGGCCAAAATCAAGCGTTACCTGAAAATACTGAAATTACTTTACCAAAAGCCCAATTAGGATTGTCAAAAAAATTTGAATTTCACAATGATACAAGTCTTTTGGCTGCAACCAATTTAAATATGAGTTTTGTAAGAACTAATGATATTTTTTCTACTAATAGTTTGAGTATTGATCCTGCTTTAGGTTTTGAATATGGATACACTGATTTAGTTTTTGTTCGCGCTGGAGTTGGTAATTTTCAAAAAATAGTCCAAATTGATAACACAAAAAAGATAGGATTTCAACCGAATATAGGTCTAGGATTTAAGTATAAAGGTATCCAAATTGACTATGCTTTGACCGATCTAGGAGATCAAAGTGCGGCTTTGTATTCGAACATTTTCTCTGTAAAAGTAGATTTAAGTATTTTTGGACAATAATTATTTTAAAAATGTGCAATAGGAAATTTACTGTAGTATTTATTTTATTATTATCGTTATTTACAAATAGGGTAAATAGTCAGGGAATATCCCTTTCAAATAATGCCGAAGTAAGTATTTTAACCTGTGGTACGGGCTCGGAAATATACTCGTTATTTGGTCATACCGCTATTAGAATAAAAGATACAACTAACTTTATTGACGAAGTATACAATTACGGAACATTTGATTTTAGCACCCCTAATTTCTACTTGAAATTTGTAAAAGGGGATTTACAATATCTTGAAACCAGCTGTACTTTTGAAGAGTTTTTTCAAGAATATTTATACGAAAAAAGGAGTATTGACGAGCAAGTTTTAAACCTCTCTCAAGATAAAAAACAAGCCCTTTTTGATTATTTAAACACTTCTTTACAATCAGAGGAGCGATTTTACACTTATAAATTTATTGATAAAAATTGCACTACAATGGTTATTAATACGTTAAATAAAATTATTGGCAAGAACATTATTGGAGTCAATAACGGTGATGCTTCAACGTGTAGAAAAATACTTTACCCCTATTTTAACAACCATTTTTATGCACAACTTGGCACAAGTATTATTTTTGGATCCAAAGTAGATTTAAAAAGTGAACAACTGTTTTTACCTTCCGAACTTTATGATAATATCAAAAATTTAAAGGTCAGTAATTATCCTATCTGTAAAGAAAATAAAAAAATTATAGATGTGGAAAAACCGGAAATTCCATTTTCGTGGTGGAATAATTTATACGCTTTCTGTTTGATCTTTGTTATTATTATCTTTTTAAACAAATCCTTTATTTACAAATCATATTTCTTGTTTTTGGGAACGTTGGGATTGTTCTTTATTTTTGCTGGATTTTACTCATTGCATAAAGAATTAGTCAATAATTACAATATTTTATTGTTTAATCCAGGATTGTTTGCCATAGTTTTATTTGAAATTAAAAACAATAAAAAATGGATTTTATATTCTAGTATTTTCACCTTAATCTGTTTATTGTTTTATATTCTAATTTTAATAAACAAGCCCTATTTAGGTATTGTAGCTCCATTTATTGTTACCAGTGGAATTAGGCTAGTTCAACTAATATTAATAAATAGAAGATAAAAAAAAAACAGTATTCTATGAATACTGTTTTTTATAATAATTGGCATATTCGCCAGAAGTAACGTTTTTGAGCCAGAGCTCATTATTTAGATACCAATTTACAGTTCGCTCCAAACCTTGTTCGAAAGTAACAGAAGGCTTCCAACCTAATTCTTTATTGATTTTCGAGGCATCAATTGCATATCTTAAATCATGCCCCGGACGGTCTTTTACGTAAGTAATAAGTTCTGCTGAAGTTCCAGGTTTGCGTTGTAATTTACTATCCATTATTTGACAAAGCAATTTTACTAAATCAATGTTTTGCCATTCATTAAATCCTCCAATATTATAGGTTTCATGATTTTTTCCTTCATGGAAAACTAAATCAATTGCCACCGCGTGATCTTCAACAAATAACCAATCACGGGTATATTTACCATCACCATAAACTGGAAGTGGTTTATTATTGATAATATTATTAATAAAAAGTGGAATTAATTTTTCTGGAAAATGATTTGGTCCATAGTTATTTGAGCAATTTGTAATTACATATGGTAATCCATAAGTTTCGCCATAGGCACGTACAAAATGATCCGAACTTGCTTTGGAAGCTGAATAGGGAGAATTGGGATCATAAGAAGTTGTCTCCGTGAATAAACCTTCTGCACCTAAACTTCCATAAACTTCATCAGTACTTATGTGATAAAACCTTTTCCCTTCTTCATTTCCTTTCCACTGTTTTTTGGCTGCATTAAGCAAATTCATAGTTCCTATAACATTGGTTTTCACAAATGATAACGGATCTTCAATAGAACGATCAACATGAGATTCTGCTGCAAGATGCAAAACGCCATCAAATTGATGATTTTCAAATAATGTTGAGATAAATTGTTCATCTACAATGTCTCCTTTTACAAAAGTGTAGTTTTCATTATTTTCAATATCAGCAATATTCTCTAAATTTCCTGCATAGGTTAACGCATCAAGATTATAGATATGATAATTAGGATATTTATTTACAAATCTCCTTACTACATGCGAACCAATAAAACCAGCACCGCCGGTAATTAAAATTTTTTTCATTATTAATTATTTTATTTAACTTCCAATACACTTATATACAAAGCCAATATCAGTCATTTTTTTGGGATCTAGGATATTTCTCCCGTCAAATATAAAAGCTGGTTTTTGCATATTATCGTAAATTTTATGCCAATCGTACGTGTTAAATTCGTCCCACTCTGTTAGAATTGCTATAGCATGAGCATTTTTACAAGCAGAATAAGAATCCTCAAATACTGAAATTCCTTTTCGATTTAATTCAGGCTTTCTAGATTCTAAATAATCTAGATCAGCTAAAATTTTATTTTCAGAAACTTTAGGGTCAAAAACAGCAATATTAGCCTCTTCTTTTAATAAATAATCAGCTACATAAATAGCTGCTGACTCTCTAGTATCGTTGGTGTCTTTTTTAAATGCCCAGCCTAAGAATGCAATTTTCTTACCTGAAATAGTATTATAAAGTGTGGTTATTATACTTTTTGCGAATCTGTTTTTTTGATGATCGTTTAATATGATTACTTGCTCCCAATAGTCCGCAACTTCATTTAATCCAAATGATTTAGCAATGTAAACTAAATTTAAAATGTCTTTTTGAAAGCAAGACCCACCAAAACCTACAGATGCTTTTAAAAATTTTGGTCCAATTCTACTATCCATTCCAATCGCTTTAGCAACTTCATTGACATTGGCACCTGTTTTTTCACACAATTCAGACATTGCATTTATGGATGAGATTCGTTGAGCCAAAAATGCATTTGCAGCTAACTTTGACAATTCAGAAGACCATAAATTGGTTGTTAATATTTGCTGTTTTGGTACCCATTTCGAATATATATCTACTAATTTTTGAATCGCAATTTTACCTTCTACTGAAGGATCACCACCAATTAATACTCTATCTGGATTTAGTAAATCTGCAACTGCAGTTCCTTCGGCTAAAAATTCTGGATTGGATAATATTTGAAATTTTACCCCGTTTCCTGTATTGTCTAAAATACTTTTTATTGCTTCTGCGGTTCTAACTGGGAGTGTCGATTTTTCAACAACTATTTTATCATTTTTAGCTATTTTAGCTATTTGCCTAGCGCAAAGTTCTATATACTTTAAATCTGAAGCCATTCCCTTTCCTGCTCCATAAGTTTTTGTAGGGGTATTAACTGAGATAAAAATCATTTCTGCTTCGTCAATAGCTGTATCAACATCAGTTGAAAAAAACAAATTTCTATTTCTAGCTTCGCCAACAATTGCACTCAGTCCAGGTTCGTAAATTGGAATATTTTCAACATTTGGATCATTCCAAGCTGCAATACGATCTTCATTTAAATCAACAACTGTAACTTTAATATTCGGACATTTTTGTGCAATAATTGCCATGGTTGGGCCTCCAACATATCCAGCACCAATGCAACAAATTTTAGTAATTTCCATTTAATTTATTATAATTTTAATTATTTTTAAAAGTATTTTCAAAGGGAATTCTCTGTAAAATACTTCTACCTAATGTAACCTCATCCGCATATTCTAACTCATCACCTACCGATATTCCTCTTGCGATAGTGGAAGTAACAATATTGCTATCTTTAATTTGTTTGTAAATATAGAAATTAGTCGTATCTCCTTCCATTGTTGAGCTTAACGCAAATATTAATTCTTCTACTTTACCAGAATTTACTTTTTCAATTAAGGAATTGATTTTCAACTGACTTGGGCCAATTCCGTCCATTGGAGATATTTTTCCTCCAAGAACATGATATATTCCTCTATATTGTCCTGTATTTTCAATTGCCATCACATCGCGAACGTCTTCAACAACACAAATTAGCTGGTGGTTTCTTTTGACATTGGAGCATATTTCACATAAAGCAATATCTGAAATGGTGTGACAACTTTCGCAATATTTTATTTCTTCCCTAAAAGTAGTTAGCGCATTTGATAAAAAGACCGTTTGTTCTTTAGGCTGTTTTAACAAATGTAAAACTAATCTCAAAGCCGTTCTCTTACCAATTCCTGGCAATTGAGCCATTTCATTCACTGCTGCTTCTAATAGTTTTGAAGAAAATTCCATTTTACAAATGTACTAAAATTGTTTATTTATTAAAGTAAGTTAGAATGTTTTCATAAATTGAAATTACATTATTAATGAATCTAATTTATGGGTATAAACTGTATATTTGTAAAAAATAATAACGTGTTTTCACTATTTAAATCTAAACCAAAACTATCTGATTTAATTCCTCAAGGATGTATTGATATCCATTCCCATATTTTGCCTGGTATTGATGATGGAGCTACAGATGTTTCTCAAACAACTAAATTATTGGATGGTTTACGAAATATTGGTTTTTCAAAATGTATCGCAACTCCGCATACACTTCCTGAAATTTGGGACAATACTGCAGATGGAATTAAAGATACTTTTCATACCACTAAAATTAATTTAGAAGAGCCGTATCAATCAATGCTGCATCATGCTGCATCAGAATACATGATTAATGAGGCGTTTCTAGATCGATTGCATTCGGAACCTTTATTGACACTAAAGAACAACATAGTTCTAATTGAAATGTCCTACATGAATCCACCATTGGCTTTAAAAGAAATTATTTTTGAAATTCAACTAAAAGGATATCAAGTATTATTAGCGCATCCAGAGCGCTATTTGTTTTATCATCAAAATACTAAAATGTATACCACTTTAAAGGAGCTTGATGTGAAATTTCAAATGAATTTATTGTCGAGCGTTGGCTACTATGGGTCTAAAGTTGCTATTGCCGCAGATTTTTTATTAAAAGAAAATTATATCGATTTTGTAGGCTCCGATGTTCATCACATGAAACATATTGGAGCATTTGAAAATAAAATAATAGTAAAGTCGGAAACTCAACTTCAATCTGCTATAGAGAGAAATTCTTTCTATGAATAACAAATAGAGAATTTTAAATTAAATCAACGTTAGGTAAACTATTTTCTAAACCAACCAATTAGTTTACTAACACCTGATTTATTTTTTTCTTCCATGTCTTCACCATAGCCATAACCGTAACCGTAATTATATCCATAAGTGTATCCATAGCTGTATTTATATCCATAACCATATCCTTTTTCGCCACCCACATTATTAATTACATAGGACATATTTACCAATTTATCTTGTTCTTTAAGTCCTTTAGAATAGGTAAGCAATTTCTTGTCTGTGTGATCTGCTCGAGTAACATAAACTGTAAGGTCTGCAAATTGAGATATTAATAAAGTATCGGTAACTAAAATAGTTGGCGCAGTATCAACTACAATATAATCGTACTCTTTTTTCAAAATATTTAATAACTCTTCAAATCTTCCATTTGATAATAATTCGGCTGGATTAGGGGGAACAACACCTGCGAAAATAATACTCATGAATTCATTATTAAACACTTTTTCGTTAATCAAATTCTTCCAATCGGTGGTAGGGTCATATAAATAATTGGATAAACCAATACGGTTTTTATTTATTTTAAGATACTTATGCAATTGTGGGTTTCTTAAATCAGCACCTACTAAAAGCACCTTTTTATCCAAGGAAGATAGGGTTAATGCTAAATTTAACGAAACAAAAGTTTTACCCTCCCCTTTAATCGAAGAACAAGTATAAATTACTGGACATTCACCTTCTTTTTTATGTGGAATTAAATAATTAATATTGGTACGTAAAATTCTAAATGATTCTGCTAATACTGATCTATCATTTTTAGTAATAATTCTTTGATCTTCATTGATAAAAGGTATTTCGGCTACAACAGGAATATTTGGGGATAATCTATCAAAATCAAGTCGAGTATGTATTTTAGTATCCAACAAAAAGATAACGTAAATTATTCCAAAAGGAATTAAAAATCCAATTACTAAAGCAGAAAAATAAATGGTAGATTTTTTTGGAGCTATAGGAGTAAAATTAGTCATAGCATAATCGACCACTTTTATAGAAGGTGTGGTAATTGCTTTAGCAACAGAAGCTTCTTCCCGTTTTTGTAACAAAAATAAATAAAGAGTTTCTTTAATATTTTGCTGACGTTCAATTGATCTTAATATTTTTTCTTTTGTAGGGATACTACTAAAAGTACTCGAATTTTCTTGTTTTAATGATTTTACGTTTTGTATAGTAACAGCCAATTGTCTTTGAAGAACTTTAATTGAAGCCAATACATTTTGTTTTAGCTCTATTATTTTATCGGAATATTCTAATACTAATGGATTTTTTAAGCCGGCACTTACTAATAATTTACCTCTATCCAGAACTACTTTATTATAATCTGAAATTAAAGAATTAATATTTGCGTTTTCAATACCAATATTTGAAGGTAAAAGTTCAAAAGGCCCGTCTTTTTTCAAAGTATCTTCTAATAGTTTAGCTAAAGCAATTTGTGTTTCTAAGGCATAATAATCTCCTTCTGTAAGGTTTTTTTTAGATACTGCAATTTTAGCGTCTTCTAGTAAGTAGCTTAAGTTATTTTCAGTTTTAAATAATTTTTTTTTATTTTCAATTGAATCTAATTCACCACTTAAATTTACAAATCGTTCATTAACAAAATCAATAGTTCTTTGAGATACTAATTGTCTATCAGTTACACCATCTTGATTAAATTTATCAATTATTTCATTTATTATTGCTTCTGATTTATCTTTATTTTCTCCTGTTAATTCCAATGACAATACTTCACTTTGCTTTGCTGTACTGGCTAATTGAATAGAATTAGATAATCCTTGAACAACTATTGAAAGTGGAGTCCGACTTACTTTAAAATGATCATTTCCATTATTGTAAACTGATATATTTTCTTCTAATTGTAAAATAAACTCTTGACCATTAATTTTATTTTTTTGTCCATATTTATATAATATATCAGAACTTTTAACTTTTGAAATCAATTTATAGCCGTTAGGTTGTAAAGCAATTTCTAAAGAGTTACTTCTTTCATAAATACTGTCTTTAACATCCAACCAAATCACCCTGAATGGTTTGTTTTTCCATAATTCTGATGTTTTAATATTCCCAACAGAATAATAGGAGGTGCCTAAATTTAAATTTCTGGCTACTAATTCTAATAAACGATGTGATTTTATTACTTCAATTTCATTGTCAAGATTTACTTTGGAATTGGAGAAAAGTGCAGCCACATCACTCGGTAATTTCATACCCCCTTTGGAATTGTCTAATATTTTTATCTTGGCTGTAGTTTGAAAAATTTCATTTTTATATCGAATATAGGTGTACGCTACAAATAAAGACAAAATAATACCTACCAAAAACCATTTCCAATAATCAAGATATTTAAATAAAATATCTTTAATATTAATTTCCTCTATTCCTGAATTTTTATTAAAATTTTCCATTATTAATTATCGGGTTAACAAAACAAATGTGGTTAATAAAATTGAGAATACAGATAGTACCGTTGTAGTATTACCAATAAAACCTGCGCTTTTTACTCTCACGTTGTTAGGATATACATAAATAATATCATTTTGTTTTATATTATAATAGTTTGAATTAAACCAATCTGATTTGGTTAAATCCAATTTATGGGATTTTCTTTTTCCCTCTTCTTCTCTAATAAGCCATACTTCTTTTCTATTAGCCTCAATGGTTACATCACCAGCATATCCTATTGCTTGAGGTAAAGTAATAGATTGTTCACTAAAGTTATAAGTTCCAGGCATTTTTACTTCCCCTAATATAGTAACCTTAGCATTCAATATTCTAACACTTACTGATGGGTTTTTTAAATGTCCATTATTTTCAAGAACAGAAATGATATTTTTTTCTAATTCAGAAGTTGTTTTTCCGCTTGCAGCAATTTCACCTAAAATTGGTAACGCAATTTTACCTTCTGTGTTGACTAGATGACCCTGTAATTTCATTAATTCAATTGAAGGAACAGGACCACTAGTTGAAAGAACTGAATTATAAGGGATTGCCGTTTCTGGATTTAAAGTAGAAATCTTTACATCTAAAATATCATTTACTTGAATTTTGGGAAGAGAATAGGCAACATTACTTTCAACTCCTTCTTTCATATCACTAAACATAATTATGTCTTTTTTTGATGCACAAGAAGAAAAAAGCAATGTAAAAGCAACTATTAATAGAAGTAACTTACTTAATTTAAATTTCATTTTATGGTGTTTTATTTTAATTATCTAATTGATTATATTGAGAATTCATACTAACAAATTCGGGAACTATTTCTTTCATTTTGGCAACCAATTGATTGTTATTGTTACCATTAGCAAAGGTAATCAATTCTTCAACTTTAGTAAACAACAAATCATAATCGGTACAGGTATCATTTGCAATCATAATTTTACTATTGTGAGTTGGAACTGTTTTAGAATTGTCATTTAATAATTCTTCATATAACTTTTCACCCGGTCGTAATCCAATAGTTTTTATTTTTATATCTCTTTCAGGCACTAAACCCGCTAAAAGAATCATTTTTCTAGCAAGATCAATTATTTTAACAGGTTCACCCATATCAAAAATAAAAATTTCTCCGCCATTTCCCATTGCGCCGGCCTCTATAACTAATTGACATGCTTCAGGGATTGTCATAAAATAACGAATCACATCAGGATGAGTAATTGTTATAGGCCCGCCATTTTGAATTTGCTCAGTAAATAAAGGCACTACTGAACCATTAGACCCTAATACATTTCCAAAGCGAGTAGTGATAAATCTAACTTGGTTAATACCATTTTTAGCGTTCAAACTTAAACCTTGAATATATCTTTCAGCAATTCTCTTACTAGCACCCATTACATTACTTGGATTAACCGCTTTATCAGTAGAAATAAATACAAAATTCTCTACTCCATATTCAATGGCCAAATCTGCAGTATTCATTGTGCCAAGTACATTAGTAAAAATTGCTTGAGATGGATTTTCTTCCATCATTGGAACATGTTTGTAAGCTGCTGCGTGGTATACCATTTCTGGTTTATTATTCTTGAAAACCGCTCTTAAAGTTTCTTTATTTCTAACATCGGAAATAATTGTACTAATTTTAATTTCTGAACTTAATTTTTCCATTTCTGAACTTAGAAAATGAAGTGGAGTTTCAGCTTGATCTAAAATAATAATTTCGGATGGTTTAAATGCGATAATTTGTTTTGCTAATTCACTCCCTATTGAACCTGCAGCTCCAGTTATTAAAATTGTTTTATTCTGTATTTGATTTGAAATAGGCTCCTGATCTAATGAAATGGTAGTTCTTCCTAATAGGTCCTCAATTTTAAATTCAATAATTTTTTTTGAAATTGCTTCTTGATTTTCCCAATCAGAAATTGCTCCAGAATTGTATACTTTGATATTAGACTCTAAACAATCTTCAACAATTTTTAATTTTTCTATATTTGAAAGTGTATTATCGGATAAAATTAGTACTTGTGCATTAGCTGATCTTAATACAACTGACACTTTCTTTTTTGAATTTAATATTGGAATATTAAGAATCCTTTTTGAAGAGTCTGAATTTCTTTTATCTAAAAATCCAACAATTTTAAACCTTTTTGTTTTTTCGGATTCTAATGCAGTAACTACAGAAATAGCGTTTGCATCTGCACCATAAACAACCGCATTAAGGAGGTCTGTATTTTTTTCATTCGCAGAAATATTTTCAAAAATAATTTTAATAAATACTCTAAATAAAAATAAAGTTGAAAATGTAATTACGAAGTTAATTACCAAGGAAGGTAATAAATATATTTTTTTTCCAATTAAAAAATAGGTGCCATAATTAATTACCACTAATGTAAAAAAGGTACAAATTGAAGAGTATAATAATTTAACACCATCAATAAAAGTGGAATATCGAAGTATCCCAGAATAGGTTTTAAAAATAACAAAGAAAATTACATTTATTAAAACGACAATTCCATACCTGGTTGGAACATCTAAGGTATCGTAAAATCTAACTCTTAAACTTCTAACAATTAAATAGGAAACTTCACTTGAAATAATAGTTAAGAAAACATCCATAAAAAATACCATCCATCTTGGCAAGTAATCCAATGAAAAAAGTAACTTTTTTACTTTGCTTTTAATATTTCTTAAACTGCTTTTCATTTCAATATAAATGGTCATCAATTGTTTATTATGGGAGTCAAAATTAGTATATATTAATGGATTTTTATCCAGTTTTCTTAATTAATATTATAATAAAGGTAAACGTTTGTTAAAATAAAATTATTTTTAATATTAAAATTTACTATTTCTTTTATTTGAAAAATAAATGTTCTAAAAAAAACACTTTAATTATTTAAAAAATTGTTTTCCAAATAATTTTAACATCGATAAAAACTGAATTCGAATAATAATATTGCAAATTCATTTTTACTTTATCTGGAAAAATCACTGTGTCATTATAATTCAAAGGATTCTCTTGTTGTTCTAATAATAATTCTTCTTTTGAATATTTAATACTTGCTAAACTTGTTAAACCAGGTTTTAATTCTAAAATTTTTCTGTTTTCACCCTCTAATACATCATAATAACCAGCAATATCGGGTCTTGGCCCAACAAAACTCATATTTCCTATAACTATATTCCATAATTGTGGCAACTCATCTAATTTGGAATTTCTCAAAAAGGCACCCAATTTTGAAATTGGTTTTTCTTCCGAAAGCCCAAAGGTTCGAATTTTATATATTGTAAATGGCGTACCAAATTGACCAATTCTTTTTTGCGAAAAAATACCATTTTGTTTCGTATCAATTGAAGCAAGAATGTAAAGTATCAAAAGTAATAATCCACCGATTATTATTCCTAGTAAAGCAAAAAAAAGATCAAAAAGACGTTTTGACATTGTTTTTCTTATTTGAAAGTTGATTTTACAACTTTAGCAATTCTCTCGCATTCATTTTCAGTTAAATTGGATCCTGAAGGAAGACAAAGTCCGTTTTCAAATAACATTTCTGCAACAGTAGCTCCATAATACGGATATTCTTCGAACACTGGTTGCAAATGCATTGGTTTCCATAAAGGGCGAGATTCAATATTTTCGGCATCCAAAGCCAATCTTAGGGTTTCTCGGTTAATACCATCAGTTAATATTGGATCAATTAAAATAGTAGTTAACCAATAATTTGAAAAATAATCGGAATTCGGAGTTTTAAAAACGGTAACTCCATTTATTTCTTTGAAAAGACTTTCATAAAAATTATGCATTTTTATTCTCAAGGCAACATGGTTATCTAGAACCTCCATTTGGCCTCTTCCAATTCCTGCACAAATATTACTCATTCTATAGTTATAACCAATTTCTGAATGCTGATAATGCGGAGCTTGATCTCTGGCTTGAGTTGCATAAAATATAGCTTTTTCTTTTAATTTTTTAGAATTGGCTGCCAAAGCTCCTCCTCCAGAAGTGGTAATGATCTTATTCCCATTAAATGATAATACTCCAAAATCTCCAAAAGTTCCACATTTTTGACCTTTGAAAGTGCTTCCCAATGCCTCGGCGCTGTCTTCCAAAATGGGAATTTCATATTTATTAGCAATTGCTCTAATTTCCTCAATTTTGTATGGCATCCCATATAAATGCACAGCAATAATAGCTTTAGGTTTTTTGCTTACTGCAATTCTATGTAAAATAGCTTTTTCTAAATAAACTGGGCATATATTTCCCGTTTCTATTTCACTATCTATAAAAATCGGAGTCGCGCCTTGATATATTATTGGGTTAACCGATGCATTATGAGTGTGAGTTTGCACTAATACCTCATCATTTTTTGTTACTCCTAATAAAATTAATCCAAGATGAATTGCTGCAGTTCCCGAACTTAATACAGCTACATGAATTTCTTTTTCAAGATAGCTTTCTAGATCCATCTCAAAACCATCTACGTTGCTACCTAAAGGGGCAATCCAATTGGTATCAAAAGCTTCTTGAACAAATTTTTGTTCTGATCCTCCTAGGTGTGGCGAAGAAAGCCATATTTTTTTAGTATTCAAAATATAAATTTTAGATAAAAAGATTAATGTTTTACTCCATCACTTTTTAATACACTTGTAAACGTAAGCACTATTATTTTAATATCAAACCAAGTCGATTTTCTTTCTTGATATTCTTTTTCAAATTTAACTTTCTGTTCTAAAGATATTTCATCTCTTCCATTAATTTGTGCCCAACCTGTTATACCCGGTTTTAATTTTTCTACTCCCGCTTTTATTCGGAGTTTCATTAAATCATCTTGATTATATAATGCGGGTCTAGGTCCAACAAAAACCATTTCGCCTTTAATAATATTAAAAAGATTTGGGAGTTCATCAAGACTTAATTTTCTTAATAACCGACCCGTTTTTAATACATATTGGTTTGGATTTTCCAACAAATGAGTCGCTACATTTGGAGTATCCTTTTTCATACTTCTAAACTTATAGATATTGAAAAAGGTATAGTTAATTCCTACTCGCTTTTGTTTAAAAAACACAGGAAAACCATCTTCTAAAACTATAAATAAGGCAATTAACAAATAAATTGGAGACCCTACAACTAATAATACTAGTGCAAAAAATCTATTTAACATTTTGGAAAGAATTAAGCGTTTTTACTAATCCATTTTCTGCTGAAATTGGAAAAGGTTTTCCGATTGATTTTAGTATTTTCTTATTACTTATCACATAATTATCAGTCAATTTTATTAACCGTTCTGTATTTATTGGTAGATGTAAAATACTTCCAACTTTAGCAATTGCATAGATCAATTTTTTTGGCAGAAAAACCGACTTTGTATTTTTATTTTGAGATTTAGAAATTAGAGAAATTAATTGATTAGTTGAAATTGCTTGGTCATCTGCAATATTATAGACACCTGAAGGAATTGAATCATTTTCAACAATTTCCTTAGTCACAAAACATAAATTATCAATACTCAAAAAAGAACGTTTATTTTCAAAAGCTGCCAATGGCCATGGATAACCTTTGTTTACAAATGAATAAAGTAAATTTAAATTGCCTTTATTACCAGGTCCGTGAATCATAGAAGGCCTAAGAATATAAAATCGCTTTCCCTCAGGAAGTTGTTGATTGAGAATGTAATTTTCGGCTTGGAGCTTTGAAATTCCATAAGGTGTTATTGGATTTGGAATGTTATCTTCAGTTAAAACTCCATCTACTTGATCTGCAACGGCTTTGACACTACTCATAAAAATAAAAACTGAAGCATTAGAAAGTAAGAAAGAATCAAATAATTGCTTAGTTAACTCATAATTGGCTTCATAATATTCCTGAGGTTTACTAACATTTTTTAAATCATGTGCTTTACCTGAAAGATGAATAATTACATCGCCTGAGAGTTCAATTTTGTTCTTCGGAATATACCGAATGCTCAATGGTTGTAATTCATGAGTAGACTTAAAAAACTCAAGTAGATTACTTCCTACAAAGCCCGAAGCACCTGTTATTATTATTTTACTCATTTTTTAAAAAACCTGCTATTTTCCAAATAAAACGCATTTTGATTTTAAAAGGTGAAAATGAAATGCCATTCATTTTTAGTGCTTTTTGGATTTCATTTGTTATAAGTTTATAAGAACTTGAACCTGAACTGCTTAATCCTCCAACTAGCATTGAAGTAGTCGTGATTTCAGAATACTTCCAACTTATATTTTCTTTAAGAAAAAAACGGGTAATTAATTCATAATCGGCACCAATAATAAATCCCAATTCGTAATTGCCAAATTTATTAAATAATTCTCTTTTAAAAAAAATAGAAGGGTGAGGTGGCATAAATCCAATTATTAACTTTTGAGGATTCCAATATTTAGAGGAATAAACTCGAACTATTTTCCCATCTTCTTTGTGCTGTATAATATTTCCAACGGAAGCGTCTATAGAATTATTAAGATGAAACTTTGCGATATCGGCTAATATTTCATTTGAAAAGAATGTATCGTCAGAATTTAAAATACCAATAATATCTCCCGTTGCCATACTAATTCCTTTGTTCATTGCATCATAAAGTCCTTTATCTGGTTCAGAAATCCATTTTGTTATTTTATCTTCCTGTTTTTTGATAATATCAACTGTTTCATCTTTTGAATTACCATCAACGATAATGTACTCTATATTAGAATACGTTTGATTGGCTACAGAAAGAATCGTTTTTTCAAGTGTAGCAGCACTATTATAACAAACCGTTATGATTGAAATTTTAATCAACTTTGAGTATATTGTATTTAATTATTGTCTTTCTATGATGCAATTTTCTAATACTAGCATGTCCATTTGAGTTCTTAGAAAACAATCTAAAGCTTCAGCAGGAGTATTAACAATTGGTTCATTTTCATTAAATGAAGTATTTAACAAAATTGGCACCCCCGTTTTTTCCCTAAATCGATCAATAAGAGCATAATATCTTGGACTTACTTCTTTACTTACTGTTTGCAAACGACCAGTTCCGTCTACATGAGTTACAGCTGGTATTTCAGCTTGTTTTTCTGGTTTTATAGGAAATACTTTTTCCATAAATGGCACCTCTTCTACTTTGGTAAAATAGTCTGAAACATATTCTCTCAAAATGCTTGGCGCAAATGGGCGGAAACTTTCTCTTCGTTTAATCTTGGCATTCAATAATTCTTTGGCTTTATTATTTCTGGGATCTGCAATGATACTTCTGCCACCCAAGGCTCGAGGACCAAATTCTGCTCTACCACTAAACCAACCAACAACTCCTGGCTCTATAAGTTTATCGGTAATTCTATCATATAATTCAGCATCTTCAAGTCGTTCATATTTTATTCCACGTTCTTTCAAAAACACTTCAATTTCTTCATTTGAAAATTTACTACCAGTATAGGCATTGTAAATAGCAGGTTGTCTTGGGTTTTTTAAAATGTGATTGTAGGCATATAATGCACAACCCATACTTATTCCAGCGTCATGACCCGCAGAAGGAATGTATAAATTTTCAAATGCTGTTTTTTCTAAAATTATCCCATTGGCTACTGAGTTTTGGGCAACACCACCAGCAATACATACATTTTTTAAACCTGTTCGTTTTTGCAAATGATTTAAAAGGTGAAGTATTAATTCTTCACAAACCCTTTGAACACTCGTTGCAATATCCTTGTGTTTTTGAGTTAATTCTTCCCCTTCTTTTCTAGCTGGACCAAACACTTCGACCATTTTTGTTCCGAAAAGATTTGAGATTAATGGAATATTTGTATCATAATCCAATTTTATTTCGTTGGGATTTACAAAATAATCGGCATCCCAACTGAATAAGCCATCGGAATCAAAATGAAGAATTTTTCTTATTTCTTCTACAAATATAGGTTCGCCATAAGGGGCTAATCCCATTACTTTGTACTCGTCTCCATAATGTGGAAAACCCAAATACTGCGTAAAAGCCGAATAAAACAAACCAGCGCTAACGGGAAAATCTATAGAATCTAAAACTTCAATTTGGTTTCCCTTTCCTACCGCAATCATAGTGGTGGTAAAATCACCTGATCCATCAATTGATAAAATCGCTGCTTCGTCAAATGGGCTAGCAAAAAAAGCTGATGCCAAATGACTTCTGTGGTGCTCAACATAAATTATTTTACTTTTTATATCCACTTCTTTACAATCAAAATGGGAAGCAAATTCACTTTCTAAACTTTTAATCTTATTGCTATTTTTAAGGCGATCCAAGATCAAAGTATTTTTCTTGGTCAAGCTTTTCAGAACGTATTTGGCTTTGTTCCAGACTTTTGCTTTTGGATCACGCCCAATACAAATATGATCTACCTCATTAATCGTAACACCAGCTTCTTTTAAGCAAAATTCAATTGCTTGACTTGGAAACCCAGCCCAATGTTTAATTCGTCGAAAACGCTCTTCTTCAGTAGCGGCAATCATTTTTCCATTTACAAAAATAGCGGCAGAGGAATCTGCGTGGTAGGCGTTAAGTCCGAGAATTATCATAGAATTTATGTGATTTAGTGGAGATAGTTAATTTTAATAGTTTTTATAAATTATTTATTGGCACAAAATACCTTTTTAAATTAAGTATTGGTTTTTCTACTAAATAATATGATAAAGTTGAAATTAAATAGGTAATTCCAAAGCAAACAATAAAACTAACAATTGAATAATTCGTTGAATAATATGTAAAATAAAAATAGAAAACAAACGGATGATACATGTATAAACCATAACTGATTTTACCAGTATATACTAGAATTTTGGATTTTAATAAAAATAAATTGTCATTATTATTTAATGCAACATATCCTACAAGTACAAAAAATAAAAATCCGAAAAAGGAATATTTAAAGCCTTGAATAATAATGTTGCTGGAACCCGAAAATAATGAGAATAAAAAAAGAAAAAAAATGCTAATTAATATAACTGCTGATAGTTTTTTTTTAGAAATTTTTTTATTTTCAATTTCATAAATTGCAATTAAACAACCATAAAGTAACTCGTCTAGACGAGTAAATGTAAAATAATAAATATCTACATCTTGATAAATTAAAATTATTCTGAGTAATGGTTGAAAAATTAATAAAATAAATATTAAAAATTTTATTTTATTAAAATCTAAATAATATATAACTATTGGCCATATTAAATAAAAATGTTCTTCTACCGAAAGAGACCAGAAATGATTTGGACCATAATAAGGAATATGAAATGAAATAAATATGTTTTGAAGATATATTAAATTTGGCCAAAATTCATTGAAATTTACTTTTGGACTATTATTTATAAAATAAGGAAATACAAAAAAAATTAATATACAAATTAAATAATATAGAGGGAAAATTCTTAATGAACGTTTAATATAGAAATTCTTAAAATAATTATCCTCATATTTTGATTTAAGCAGAATTCTTGAAATTAAAAATCCAGATAAAACAAAAAAAATTGGAACTCCAAATTGAAAAAAGGAATGATATTTTTTTAAAAACAACACGAAGACATTATCACTTCTTAAAGCTGGTAAAAAATGAAGCATCATAACACATAAAGCTGCGATTGCCCTTACTGAATCTAATTCACTAATGTATTTATTTTTTGGATTCAAAACCTTGTTTTTTTTTAAAAAATATTGAAAATTAAATTTATAAAAATCATTAAAGAAAATCACTTAAAAAGAAGTTTGTATTGGTAATACGTATCTTTAAAATTAATTGCTTTTTCGGCATATGACCTAATAGCTATTACTTTCTCATTATAATTTAAGCAATCATATGTCGCGCTTCTTTCAATAGCTTTTGAAATAGCTTCAGTATTTAATTCTACATTATAGCCGGCTTGGTAAAAATCTAAATCATTCCAAGGTGTATTGTGACTTGTTATGATTGGCTTTCCAGCTATCATGGCTTCATATAATGAATGTCCAAAATTCTCGCTTTCACTTGGGAGAATAAAAAAATGATAATCCTTTAAAGTATCAAAAACTCGTTTTGGATTTACTTCTCCTTTATAAGTTACTTTAATATTTTCGGGAAGCGCTTCAATAAGTTGGTTGCAATACTCCCAATATTTGTTATCTTTTATTGGTCCGTAAATGTCCCAACTTACATTTGATTTTACTAAAGCTAGGGCTTCTAAAACCAAGGCATGGTTTTTCATAGGCCCAATCAGGGCAATGCTAACTAATTTTAAGTCTCCAACCTCTTTTTGAATTATTTCAGGTTTAGTATCATAAGTAGCAGGAAAATTTTGAGCAATTTTCACTTTTGAATTTTTCCCAAAAATAGCTTTGGTAAAGCTCACTTCTTTTTCATCACTAGCACAAAAAACAATTTTATTGTGAATGCCAAGCCACTTCAACCCTATTAAAAAAAGTTTTTTCTTATAACTTTTTTGTGCCAATGCACCTGGATGTAGCATTCCTCTTACATGCATTATTGTTTTATTAGGAAAAAAGTAGGATGGAACTATTGAAAAAGAAATGGAATAGATACCATTAACCATTATTTTATCAGGATTTATTTCCTTTATAAGTTGTTTAATAAAAAAAGGGCTGGTCTTTTCATTGCTTAAATAAATGACTTTGGCCTTTCCATTTTCAAAATCCTGCCATGTATTTGGAATTACTGCTAAAGGCTCATTGCTACCCAAATCTTTATTGGTAGTAATCACATAAAAGTCAAACTCTTCGTGCAAGTTTCTTATTAGATTTGCCAAAGATTGAATGGGACCACCTGCTTTGAAGGCAGGCAAGAAGTAATTATAACAAATAACAATTTTTAATTTCAATATTATGAATTGAGTTTGTTTTTATTTGCTATTTTAAAATAGCTAGGGTAAAGACTGAAAATTATCCAAATTAACATTATGGTTTTAAATAAATTTCCTAAAGCGGAACCGGTATCAGTATCTGGACGAATAGGATAAATAAAAGCTAAAGTTGAAAATAATATTAGTATAGGATAATTAAATGATTTTACATAAAATTGATTTAAAATATATCCGTATAGTAATCCAAATAAAAAAACACAAAATACTGCGCCAATAGCACCAAAATCAATATATACATCTGAAAATAATCCTAAAGCAACAGAAGTATCCCCACCAATATCATGAGCTGAATATTTATTTACTAAATCATGTCCCCCCGATTTTAATTTGTCTGAATCAAAGAATCTAGGCACTAATGCTGAATATACATAATTTAAAACTAATTCACCATTAGTATGTTTTACTATTCTAGGTACAGTATTCATTGTACTTGCCAATACCCATCCTTGGTTAATTCTGATAATATTTGGACCTAAGTTCTTCATACTTAATAATCCGTCATTAGAGGAAACCACGTCCTTCGTTACATTTTCTACAAGATCAATACTTGTATCTTTTTTTCCAAACCAAGTTTCTTCTCTTAACCCAATTTTTATAGATTGAATAAAAATGGCGAAAATTCCAAAAAGTAACAAACCTATTAATTTTAATTTCCAGTTCGGCTTATAACGATAAACTAATAATAATGCTAATATTATTATCCAAATTAATAAATCATGGAACATCCCATCCTTAAAAGAACTAATCAAAATAAATCCATAAATAAGGGCCATTAAAAAGGGTTTAATACTTCTATAACTCATTAACAAAATAAACAGTCCAATATATTTAAATCCTGAAAGAATATATATAATGAAATTAAAATTACTTGGGAAAACGTCTGTTAAAAAAGAAAAAACAAACCCTGTTATAATAAATATATAGGGAGATTGAGGATGTTTATTTAGCCATAAATCTATATTATCACGATTTATTTTAATAGTGTTTTTTTTTGCAAAAATGTTATAACCCAATGAAAAAGTTAAAAATATTGGAATTACATATAAAAAATAAGTATCACTAGAAACCCTCATTTGATATTCTATGGGATTATATTCATCTAAACCATTATAAGCTAATGCAGCTCCAAATAAATACTGAAACCCATACAAACTCAAAAAAAGTTCTTTTATCGGCAAAGAATCGTTAGCTCTTATTAATAAGGAGCTAATCCAATATGCAAAAATTCCAATTGCTATAGAAGATAATAGGTCATAATTAAATGACAATTTAAAAAATAAAATTGTTGTTAATGCTATTAAATAAATTAATTTTTTTTTCATTTAACTAACTAATTAATTTAATCAAATAATTATTAGAATTATTTAAAAATAATTCTAATGAATCATTCCTATTAAAAAAGTTCAATTTTAAGTCTGAATCTATTTTGAGATTAGTAAGATTATTAAAATCAACGCTCGAACAACCTAGCATCTTGTATTCATCTATAAATTTTCTGTTACTAATTAGATCTTTTGAATACCAAACCTTTAATCCACATGCTAAATATTCTATTACTTTATTAGGCACACTATAAACATGATTGGGTGAAAATCCATTATAAAGTGTTATCCCAATATCATAATTAATTAGTGTTTTTGGCAGCTCAAAATAATTAATACTATTAAATAATTTAATATTATTATTTTGCAAATTTTCTATAAATTTTCTACTATTTTCTGGGCAATTACTAGAATAAAAATCTAAAGTAAACAAACCTTTTTGCGATATCACCCATTCCACAATTTCTTTAACGTACATCGTGTCTAAGCTCAACGCTCCCACATGCACTAATCGGACAATTCCAGTAGTGTTTTCTTTTTTTTTTGATTTTGCAAAATCATACCAATTGCTCGGTGGCAAATTCGGAGCTATAATTCCTTTTGACTTATTAATAAAAGGATAATCCTTTAAAAATAATTGCATTCGATCTTCATTAGTATGCGAAATGGATTCGCAGTTACTGAAAAGTTTTTTTTCTAAAGTATGCAATCCTTTAAAATAAAGAGAACTTTTTTTAATTTCTTGTAGACTCGTATATTCATGGTAATGTATGTGCACTTTAGTTTTGGAAAATAGTTTTTTATATAAAATTATTGGCAACACACTGTAAGTTTCAAAACCTATAACAACGTTGGGGTTTTTAATAAGTAAACTAAAAAAAGTAAATACATTAAATTTAATATAACACCAATATCTTGATATAGAATTATCCTTAAGGGCTCCTCCTATTCTATTAATAAAAATTTTATCTACTGAAAACCAATTCTTATTTCTATAATTGTTTGTGGAATAAATAGTGCAATAAGTATTTTCCAATTCAGAAATATTATTAATTATATTCATTACTGGCGGATATTTTTCTAAAGGCTGAAAATGAACAATTGCTATTTTATCCATAATTATATTTTTTCTAAGACTTTCAAGACTTGTAATGCTCTGTCTTTATAACTGTGTTTGTTCTTCAAGCATATTTCTCTTGTATGCGTTCTATATTGATTGGTTTGTTCGGTGGTTAAGGAAAGTAGAAAATTAATTTTGTCAACACATTCCTCAACGTTATTATACAAAAAAATTTCTTTATCGGCTTCAAAAAATAATCGATGTTCTTTGGTTTCTGGTGCCAACTGAATACCTCCAATTCCAGGTATTTCAAAAGTACGCATGTTGTGAGAATCCAAATTGTGAGGGCGCATTAAGTTCAATTGTACACGGTATTTTCGTAACGTCTTCCATTGGTCATCTCCGTAAACAGGTGAAAATATTGTAATATTATCATGATTTATATAATTATTCCAATCGTTTCCATATACATCAATTTCTATCCCAATTTCTGCTAAGGCTTCAATAAATGATGCCCTTAATTTATCGGGATTACCCAGAAAACAGACCTTTAAAACTTCTTTTTCCTTTTGACAAACTTCAAATAATTCCTGACTAATATCGAATGCAAAAGGAAGTAACTCCGTTTTCACTTTGTGCTGCTCTTTCAGTTTTTTTTGAGTGTCTAAATTGTATGTAAAATGCAAATCATACAATTCAATAGATTTTGTGATGTTTGAGTTACCACTTCCTTTACCCGAAAAAACGAAAGGGTTGTCTGGATTGTAATTGACTAATTTTATTCCTCGTTGTTTTGCCCATAATAAACTTTTGGGGGAAAGTTCCATACCTTTAAAAACTAAAATGTGTGTGGGATTAATTGAAGTGACAGTTTTAATAAAAAGACAATTGATTTTGGATAAAATTTTTGACAAATTAAGCCTAAACATAATTTTATTAATACTACTTGCATAATAATAATCATAAAACATTAATTGAGCAGGAAATAATTTAATATCCACTCCCAATTCAGTTAAATAATTTATGTAATAATTTTCAATTGACCAAGAATAATTGGACCCGACAACTAATAGTTTTAATGGACTTTTTTTTGACAATTGAATCTAATTTAATTCTTTTAATATTCTATCAATTCCTTCACTTAAAGAAATTAATGGTCTATCTAATAATATTGATTTCATTTTAGATATTTCTGGTTGTCTTCTAGTCATGTCCCCTTCCTTAAGTGGTGGTAAATGAACAATTTTAGATTTCGAATTTGTTTTTATTATACATAATTTTGCCAACTCTAAAATTGTATATTCAATATCATTTCCAATATTAATGGTGTCGTTTATACCTTTATTTTTTTCTAAAGCTATTATTGTAGCGTCATTATTATCGTCAACGTAACAAAATGTTCTTGTTTGACTCCCATCTCCATAAATTGTAATATCTAGATTGTTTAATGCTTGTTTAATGAAACGGGTAATTACAAAATCTTCACTTTGTTTTGGTCCATATGTGTTAAAAAATCTAAAAATAGTATAATCCAAATTATATTGAAGACTAAACGTTCTAAAGTAGGCTTCCCCTACATTTTTAACAATAGCATACGGAAGTTTTGAATTTAGAGGAGTGATGTCTTCAAATTGTGGAAGGCTCACTGGCTCCCCATAAACCTCAGATGAAGATGAATAAAAAACTCTTTTTACTCCAGTATTTTTTGAGAGTGAAAGAACGTTCTTAATTCCTGTAATATCATTTAATACTAATATCGGATTATCTAAAGTCCTCTTGACTCCAACTAATGCAGCGTAATGAAATACATAATCAAAATGAAAAGAAGTCATTACTGCAGATATATCATCATAACAATTTACATCCCCATTAATAAATTTCCAATTAGAATAATTTGCAGGCGGTAATTTATGAATTGAACCAGTAGTAAGGTTATCAAGTATTACAACAAAATAATCGGGGTTTTTCACAAGTCTTTCTGCTAAACTACCACCAACATTTCCAGCGCCTCCAGTAATAAGTATAAATATCATCATTAGTTTAATTTATTAAAAATATTTTTAACGTTTATTTTTATTGAAAATTGATTTATAATATCAAAATTAAAATCATTTTTATTAGAATTCAAAGCCATATTCATTTTATATGATAACTCTTCAATATTTCCTGTTTTATAAGTATATCCGTTAATTCCTTCAAATAGCAAATCTTTACTACAGCCACAATTGTCACTTACAACACATGGAATTTGAAAATTAAAAGCTTCATTTACTGCTAATCCCCATGTTTCCATTTCAGAACAAAGAACAAATAAATCAGCAACTGAGTAGTATTTAACAATTTCAGATTGATTTACAAAACCAGTTAAAATCACATTTTCTATATTATAGTCCTTAATATAATTTTCAATAGATTTTCTAAGTTCTCCTTCTCCCACTAATACTAATGTAGCATTTTCAAATGATTTCTTATTAAACGCTTTAACCAAATCAAGTGGTCTTTTTACATCAATATATTTTCCGCAAAATAATATGATTTTTTTATTAGTTGGCAGATGTAATTCTTCTTTAATTAAAGAGCTATTTTTATTTAAATCAGAATTAATTTTTTGAAATTTGTCATTATCTACACAATAAGGTGTATGGATAAGGTCTTTTTCAGATACTCCGAAATAAATATAATTTTTTTTACTCTCACTCCCAATATATAAAAATTTATCAATGAAAAATTTAAATACAAAATGTTTAAGTATTATTTTTTTTAGAATTTGTTTATATTTAGGCTGAACTATTTCTTTATGAAGTGGATTTTCTGATCGAAGCCATACTTTTTTTCCAAAAAGCCAACCGCTAAAAATAATCATTAAATCAGTACCATATGACCAGCTATTTACTAATACAATTTTACTTTTTGACTTTCGTAAAACATTCCAAACACCAAAGTTTAATGCATCACTAAACTTACAATTCATTGAATTGGATTTACTATAATTCTTCAAGAAATTACTATTATATCCTTCTAATAAAGGAGTGTCCCATTGAATTGCTTTTCCAAACCCTTTGTCAATTCCTCCTTTTATACTAACATCGGAATAATAATAAACCTCTAAATCTACCTCTTTTGCCAATTCTTGTAAAAGTGGGGATATATATTGAATTGGATGGGATAGAAAATATACTAATTTTGGTTTCATACTTTTTTAGATTCTACTTTTAATAAATTTAATTGGGCTTCCTGCATATATATTATTAGCTAATAAATGACCCTTAACTATACTATTTGCACCTACCACCACCCCATCTTCAATTATTGTTCCTGGCATTATCATACAACCTCTTCCAATCCAAACATTATTACCAATGTTAATTTCATTTGAAATATCAGGGTTGTATTTCATTGGTACTCCTAATTCGGAATAATCATGTGATGAATCTCTAACCGAAGTATATTCACCTATTTGAACGTCGTTGCCAATCTTAATTTTTTTACTACAAGAAATTAAAACACCATAAGACAAGACAGAATTGTTTCCAATTGTAAAACGTGAATTGATATCAAATTCAAAAATAGTATTCGAATATATTATTACATTTTTACCAAAGTCACCATAAAAAAAAGGAGTGTTAATTAGTACATTTGAACCTATTGTAACATCCGATTTTTTAAAAAAGTAATATGCTTTTAGTTTTAAAAATAATTTAAAATTGAAAGGTCTAACTATAGTAGTTGTTACCTTTATTATTAAATACAATACACCAAATTTCTTTACAAAATTTTTTATTTTTAAATACAAAATGAAAAAAATATTAATTAAACTTATTTTTAAAATGGTTTATTATTATTAAAAGCGGATTGCTCTTAGTGAAAAAATGAAATAGTAAATAGCAAGTTATATAAAATAATACCTCCAATGTGACTTTGAAAATTGTGTTTGAAAATTGAAAATAATTAAAAAATGAATTAACAATTAAAATTGCAATTAAAACTGAAGGTGCTAAATATTTCAATAATATTTTAATGGTTTTTATTAAAGAAATATCTATTTCTTTTTTAACTATTGCAATGTTCAAAATTGTATTTACAAATCCTAAAAAAATAAAACTAATTAAAAATGCTTGTAATCCGTAATAAAAAGCGATAAAATAGGACGGAATTTGAATAATTCTTTTAAATATTTCATATAATAAAACACTTTTACTATTACCTCTTGATTGAATAATTGAAACTCCTAAATTGCATAAAGGGTAAGAAAAACCTGCCAAAATCATTAATTTAAAATATATTGACGATTGGCTCCAATTTAGACCAAATAAAATTACAAACAATTGTTCTGATATAATAAAAAAAATACCAGCAATAAAAAAAAATAATAAACATATTATTTCAAAATATTTATAATAAGATTCTCTAAGTAAAACCAGATTTTCTTTAATTTTTGAAAAAGCAGGGAAAAGTACATTGAGTAAGCTGCTAGAACTTAAATTTCTTATTGTTAATTCCAATCCTTGAGCTCTTGTGTAAAGTCCAAGAGTATTTACATTAAAAATTTTAGCAATAATTAATATATCAAATCTAGAATAAACTGTCTCAAGTAAATTAGATAAGAATATAAATTTTCCAAATTTAAATAATGAGCTAATACTTGAAAATTTAAAATATAATGTTGGAATCCATTTCTTAATAAAAAAGAAGCTAAAAAACAAAATTATAGAGTTTACTAACTGTTGAATTACAATACTCCATACTCCATAATTATGTAATGCCAAATAAATCCCAATAATACCACTTATTAAAGCACTTATTAAATCAACAAAAGCTATTAATTTAAATTTCATTTCTCTATTTAACTGGGCGTATGATATTAAACTCATAGCATTAAATAGAAATGCGATAGCAGAAATCTTCAATATTTTATCTAAATCAACTAATCCATAATATATGCTTATCCATTTTGAAGAAATGAATATTGAAAAATATATAATTAATGCCATGCATAAATTAATATAAAAGGCTGTTGAAAGCATTTTATTATCAATATTCTTTGACTGAATTATTCCATTTACAAATCCTAAATTTAAAAAAATACCACCCATTGCGTTAACAGCCATGGCAATTCCAACTATGCCAAATTCAGAGGGAGTTAATAACCTTGATAGTAAAACACTGGTAATTAGCCCAATTAATGTTGTGCCAAAGCGATTTAAATAGTCCCAGATTAAGTTGGTTTTAAGCGATGCTTCCATTTAAATTTTATTTCTTTCCAACCACTTTTGAAGTAACAAAAAAAAGCTACAAACTATAAAGCCAGTTAAAAATAGATAATGCCAGATGATGTAAAACTTAATAATATACTTTCTTAAACAAATTTCATTTGCTTCTTTTTCACCATAAATAAGGTTCAGTCCTTTTTTTAATAAAGGGGATATTAATGGAATTTTATTCCAATTGGTGTACCTTACATTCTCAAACATATATTTTTTAGGATACCACTTACCGCACTGTTTTGAATAAAATTTGAAGTTTTGCTTTAAATCCTCAAAAGAGGCCAAACTACTGTCCGATTTATAAAAAAACTGATTGAATAACGGATCCAAAACCCGCCACTTACCATTTACCTTCACTTCTACTATCATGTGGCCGGCATAATGATTGTTTACATACATTTGGCCAATTCTTGCCTGGTAACCCATTGTTAAATAGGTTCGCATTAATACTACTGTTGCGCTGCCGCAGCTACCGCTAACATCTAACAAATCTAAATCTGAAGACCGCATGTGTATACCCTTAAAACTTTGTGGCCTATAACTAAACAAGTTTCTTTTGTTTTCAAGTTGCATTTTATAAGTAACATTCATTGTATGAATAATAGTCTCCGTTTCAGTGTAATGTCTACTTACTGCTTCTTCTTTTATATGTCTTGCTAATTGCTTGAAAAGATCTTCTGTGTAATCAGCGTCTAATTTGAATATTATAGCCGAAGCTAGAAAAAAACCTGTACAAAAAATTAAAATAGATTTATGTGGGAGTAAAAAAGAAATAATTCTTAAAATAAATTTTTTCATAGGTAATAAAAATGAGGGAGTTTTTAAAGTTTAATTAAATTATTTATTAATAGCGATTTTATTATAAAGTTTTGAATACTGATTGGCCAATGCAACTGCACTAAATCTAGTTGCATTTTTAAACCCATTAGTAATTAAGCTGTCTCTATATTCTTTATCATCGATTATTTTTTTAAATCCTAAGTGAATATCATGAATGTCAAAAGGGTTTACAATATGTGCCGCATTTCCTGCAATTTCTGGCATTGATGAAGTATTTCCAGTTATGCAAACTCTTCCAACGACATTTGCCTCAATTATTGGCATTCCAAATCCTTCTAAAGTAGAAACTAAACTTAGAATATCACATTTATTATATTCTTCCCATACTTCCTCATCCGACAATCTTCGGTCATGAAGTTCCAGGTTAATATTGTTTTCATATGCTAAATTCTTGATTTCTGAATCAATTTTACCTATTATAACTAAGGTACATTTTATGTCTTTTAGTGCGGGAATCAAATGTTTTAAATTTTTATTGACTGCCGTACCTATTTGCAAAATTCTTGGATTTTCTGAATTAAAAGATTTTTCACTTTGCTTAAATTCTGGAGAGATACAAACATAAATAACTTCGATTTTATTTGGATCACAATCTACCCATTTCAACAAATCAATCTTTGTAGCATTCGATATTGAAGTAATAATTTTAGATTTTTTGATAGGAATATCAAACCAAAATTTTTTAAATATTTTATTTTTTAATCCACTTGTTTCATATAACATCCCACAATCTAGTATGGTAAGGATAGTTTTTGATTTTCTTAATAAAAGTGTAACATAATGTATATCCCCAGTTATGTGATTAACGTCTCCTTGATTTAAAAAACAAAAAATCACATTTAGAATTCGGTTTATTATACCATTACTTTCATAAGGCATCACTTTATTTACAATTTCAAAATCTGCTTGTAAATAATCTTGCATCAATTTAAAATAAATTTCAACACTAAAATTACCTAATGAGCGAGGTTTTCTATTAAAGAAAACAACTTTTATTTTTTTATTTGTCTTGATTCCCATTCAATAAAATGATATTCATCGCTTATTAAAGTTTCAATTAATTGCTCATTACTAATATTATAATCCCAATTTAGTAACTTTTTAGCTTTTGTATTATCACCATAAATTTCTTCTAAATCTACTGGTCTAAAAAGCAACGGGTCCACTTGAATGTATTTTTCAATATCTAATTCCAATTGATTCATTACCATCGAAATTAAATCAGTTAATGACATAACATTTCCCGAACATATTAAAAAATCTTCCGCTTTATGGTGTTGCAATATTTTCCACATAGCCTCTACATATTTTGGAGCATATCCCCAATCTCTTTTAATATTTGTATTTCCTACAAAAATAGGATCGCTATTCATCCCAAGTTTTATTTTTACGGCAGCATTAATTATTTTTTTTACAACATAATTAGGTCCTCTTAAAGCCGATTCATGGTTAAATAATATACCACAAGAACTAAAAATTTGATTGGCCTCACGATAATTAACAGTGAGCCAATGAGCTGCTGCTTTCGAAACTCCATATGGACTGGCAGGATGAAAGATTAAACTTTCTGTAAGTGGTAAATCAGAAGTTCTAACATTGCCAAACATTTCACTACTAGAGGCTTGATAAAATCGTGTATTTGAATTAAGTTTTTTTATTCCTTCCAACCAATGTAAAACACTCATAATGTTATAATTTACTGTATTGATTGGGTCAATAAAGGAGTAACCTACACTACTTTGAGCTCCTAAATTGTATACTTCATCAGGCGTGTATTTTTTTAATATTTTTTCAATTATTTCCGGACCACTTTTTGAAATTTCAATCATTTCAATGTCAGATTCTATACCTAAATAATTTAAATTTAAAAAATTAGGATTTAAAAGATTACGAGTAATTCCAATAACTTTATACCCTTTTTCTAGTAAAAGTTTACACAAATAGGCACTGTCCTGGCCTGAAATTCCAATTATTATTGCTGTTTTCAAAATATTAATTCAAATTTTGACTTAAAACAGTTGCCCAATACCTACTCCATGTATAATTTCCTTTTTTATATTGAAAATTAGCATAATCATTATTAGGTATTTTCGGACTGTTATTTATTTGTTTTGCTAAGTTTGTTTTACCATTATCCAGAAGCCAATCCTGGAAAGGAAATGTAAATCCCATTTTAGGTCTATCCCAAATTTCTTTAGGTAATAGGTCTTTGAAAGCTTGAATTAGCAAGAATTTTTTAGGCTGAGTACTTTTAACTTCTGGAGCTATTTCATAGGCTAACTCAAGTAATTCTCTATCTAAAAAAGGAACTCTAACTTCAATTGCATGCCACATACTCATAAAATCACTATCTTTTAATAGTTGATTTTGCATATATAAATTAATTTCTTGAAATGATGCTTTATTAAAAGGGGCTTGAGAATTAAATTCTTCAAGATTATTGTCTTGATTATTTAGATAATAATTAGTAAGCTCATTTATCAATTCCCAAACTTTTTGTTCTTTTATTCCCAAAATCTTACTGATTTCCCTCGGACAAAGTAATCCCCGATGAAATAGATATTCTCCAATTGGACCCTTTATATATAAAAAAGCAGCTTTTTGATATTTGTCTTTTCCAAAATATTGCGCCAATTTAAAAAAAGATCTAGGTATCCATTTTTTCACTTGTGTGATTTTACTAGAATTAACAAAAGAATTGTAGCCGCCAAATAATTCATCTGCTCCTAATCCACTTAGTACTGCTGTGAGCCCAGCTTCTTTAGCATATTTACAAATAAAATAACTATTAATTCCATCTGTTGTGGGTTGATCCATCGCTAGAAGAACATCGGGCAAAGCTTCATAAAAATGTTCTTCAGAAACTGTAAAAGTACTATGATTAGCTCCCGTTTTTTGGATAATAATCTCTTGAAATTTTCTTTCAGAATAGGCTTCTTCATCAAATACAATTGATAAAGTTTGTAAAGATTCTTTTAAAAGTGGCTGTGCTAATAATGTTAACAAACTACTGTCAATACCACCACTTAAAAATAATCCTATTGGTGCATCTGAAATCAGATGCCTCTCAACTGAAGTCGTTAGAATTTGTTTTACTTTTTCCAAGGCCACTTCTTTATTATTTATAGCTGAAGTAAATTGAAAAGTTGAAAATCTTTCTGTTTTGACTTCCCCACTTTTAGTATTAATATTTAATAGGGTGCCTTTAGGCAAAGATTGAACTCTTTCGATTGTAGTTATCGGTTCTGGCAAATGCCCAAAAGCTAAAAAATAAACTCGCCAATTAGGATTTTCTTCAAAACGGTTTAAGGCTTTAAATGCTTTAATCTCAGACGCAAAATACAATTTTCCTTCCTCAAAAAAATAATATAAAGGTTTGATACCGGCGTGATCTCTTGCAAGGGTCATTTCATTTTTGGCTTTATTGTAAATTGCCAACGCGAACATTCCGTAAAATTTTTCGAAACAGGCATTTCCCCATTTTTCAAATGCTTTTAAAACTACCTCGGAATCTGTTTTTGTTTTAAAAGTAAATCCGTAAGCTTCTAATTCAGTTCGAATTTCTTTGAAATTATAAATTTCACCATTATAACACAATACCAAATTTTCATCTTCACTTATCATGGGTTGGTGCCCTGCTGAAGATAGATCAATTATCGAAAGTCGTCTGTGGCCTAAAGCAATTGTATCATTAAAATAAACTCCTGAATCATCAGGACCACCTCGATGCATTGCGTCGCGCATTTTCAAAATATCTTCTTTTAAAGTAGTTGAAGAAGAATCAATAATTCCTGCTATTCGGCACATGTTTTTTTGTGGTTGATGATAAGTGTTTAATTAAAGTAATAAACTTTTAAGCTTTTTTTGAACGGTTAATCGGTTAGAAGGTTATGGGTTGAGTGATTAAAACAATTACCCTTTTTGCATTAATTCTATATCGCTTGCTACCATTTCTTTTACCAATCCTGCCAAGTCGTATTGTGGCGCCCAACCCAATTGTGTTTTGGATTTTGTAGGATCCCCAATTAACAAGTCGACCTCTGTTGGACGATAATATTGTGAATCTACACGCACAACTACTTTACCAATTTCTAATTGATATTCAGGATTATTACACGCTTTAATTTTAGCAATTTCGTTTTCATTATCACCTTCAAATGTCAATTCTATTCCAATTTCTGCAAATGCTAAACGAACAAAATCGCGAATATAGGTCGACACTCCAGTAGCAATCACATAATCTTCAGCAACATCTTGTTGTAAAATTCGCCACATCGCATCTACATAATCCTTAGCATGTCCCCAATCTCTTTGTGAATTAAGATTCCCTAAATACAAACAATCTTGTTTTCCCAAAGCAATTGCAGCTGTTGCCATTGTTATTTTTCTAGTTACAAATGTTTCCCCTCTTCTTGGAGATTCATGATTGAATAGAATTCCATTACAAGCAAAAATATTATAAGCTTCACGGTAGTTTTTAGTTATCCAAAATCCATATATTTTTGCAACTCCATAAGGTGAGCGTGGATAAAATGGTGAGTTTTCATCATAAAATCCTTTTGCATTTTTATTTACTTCTAATCCACCGTACAACTCAGAGGTTGATGCTTGATATATTTTAGTTTTCTTTTCTAGACCTAATATTCTAACCGCCTCCAAAATCCTCAAAGGTCCTAACGCATCAACATTGGCAACATATTCAGGTGAATCAAAAGAAACTTTTACATGTGACATAGCACCTAAGTTATAAATTTCGTCTGGTTGAATCTCTTGAATAATTCGAATCAAATTTGTAGCGTCTGTTAGATCTCCATAATGTAATTTAAAATGCACATTATTTTCGTGTTGGTCTCTATACAAATGATCAATCCTTTGAGTATTAAAAGAAGATGCTCTTCGCTTAATACCATGAACCATGTACCCTTTTTCTAATAATAATTCTGCTAAATAGGATCCGTCTTGACCTGTTACGCCTGTAATTAATGCTATTTTTTGATTAGTATCCATACTGTTTGTATTGTAAACGTTGATGTGTTTATTTGTTGATTTGGTTATTTGTTGATTTGGTTAATCGGGAAAAGTTAATTTGAAAATTTATTGGTAATTGAAAATACTATTTAGCTATTGTTATTCCTATTGCAATTGAAATTGAAGTTTCTTCGATAAACAATTTTAACTTTCTTAAACGATTAAACTTTCTTACATTTTCAATTCTTTATAATCCTGCAAATTTTCTAAAAACCAATCGTAAGTAATTTGGATTCCATCTTCCAAATTTATTCGATGTTTCCAACCAAGTTCATTCATTTTGGAAACATCCAATAGCTTTCTTGGTGTTCCATCTGGCTTTGAATTATCCCAAATTATTTTGCCCTTGTGACCTACTATTTTTTGAATTAATGATGCCAATTCTTTAATTGTTAAATCTTTACCTGTTCCAATGTTGTATAAGTAATCTGGCAAATTATTTTCTAATGCAAAAACTACTGCTTCCGCCAAGTCGTCAACAAATAAAAACTCTCTCAATGGAGTTCCGCTTCCCCACAAAGTTACAGGACAATTATTGTTTATTTTACCTTCATGAAATTTTCTAATCATTGCTGGTAAAACATGGGAACTATTTAAATCGAAATTGTCATGTGTGCCGTATAAATTAGTTGGCATTAAACTTACATAGTCCTTTCCGAACTGATTTCTTATTGCTTGGCATGATTTTACGCCAGTAATTTTTGCTAAAGCATACCATTCATTTGTGGTTTCTAATGCACCCGTTAATAAATATTCTTCTTTAAGAGGTTGAGGAGCCAATTTTGGGTAAATACAAGAGCTTCCAAGAAAAATGAATTTATCAATTCCAAGTTCAAAAGCGGTGCTAATTAGATTATTTTGAATTTGCATGTTTTCCATTAAAAATTGGTATGGAAAATCTTTATTAGCCAAAATACCTCCTACTTTCGCTGCGGCATCGATAATAATTTCGGGTTTTTGGTTTGTGATAAAATCTCTAACTGCTTCTTGGTTTCTTAAATCTAAAGTTTCACTTCTAGCACCAATTAAATTAGTATAGCCTTTTTTGGATAAAACTCTCCAAATTGCTGATCCTACCATACCTTTATGGCCTGCTATAAATATTTTGGTATTTAAATTCATATATAAAAATAACAATTTATATTCATTATACTATTTTCAAACTTACAATCAATTTAGAAGATATATTTAATAGCTTATAACCTAGCATCGACATCTTTTCTATCCAAAACAGCCTTACTATCGAACACGACTGTATGTTGGCCGTTTTTGAAGTCATTTAAATTTATTTGTAAAAACTCTTTGTGAGCAACTGCCAGAATTATGGCATCGTACTTAGTAGGAGATTGTTGTAATTGTATGTTGTATTCTTTTTGTACTAGACTTGCATCTGCGTGTGGATCAAAAACATCAACTTTCAATCCAAACTGAACCAATTCGTTATAAATATCAACTACTTTAGAATTACGAATGTCAGGACAGTTCTCTTTAAAAGTAACTCCTAATATCAGTGCTTTAGCTCCTTTAACATTAGTCCCTTTTTGAATCATCATTTTCACTACTTTTCCAGCTATGAACATTCCCATAGTATCATTTACCCTTCTTCCAGAAAGAATTACTTGAGGATGATATCCTAAACTCTCTGCTTTGTGAGCTAAATAATAAGGGTCAACCCCAATGCAATGTCCACCTACCAATCCAGGTTTGTATTTAAGAAAATTCCATTTTGTTCCTGCAGCATCCAAAACGTCATTTGTATCAATTCCAATTCTATCGAAAATTAATGCCAATTCATTTACAAATGAGATATTTACATCTCGTTGTGCATTTTCAATAGCTTTACTTGCTTCCGCAACTTTTATACTTGGCGCTTTAAATGTTCCTGCTGTAATTATTGAAGAATATAAATTATCAACAAATGTAGCAATTTCAGGTGTTGAACCCGAAGTAACTTTCTTAATTGTAGTTAACGTATTTACCTTGTCTCCAGGGTTAATTCTTTCCGGACTATAACCGCAAAAAAAGTCTTGATTAAATTTAAGCCCACTATTTTTTTCTAAAATAGGAACGCAATCCTCTTCAGTACAACCGGGGTAAACAGTGCTTTCATAAATTACGACAGCTCCTTTTTTCATAGCTTTTCCAATCATTTCAGATGCTTTGATCAATGGTGCTAAGTCAGGTGCTTTAAATTGATTTATTGGTGTTGGAACTGTAACAATAAAAATATCGCAATTTTTTAAATCTTCGATGTTACTAGAAAAACTCAGTTGTGAAGCCGCTTTAATTTTTTCGAAGTCAGATTCTAAGGTTCTATCAATTCCATTCGATAATTCTAAAACTCTATTAGTATTTATATCAAAGCCTAGCGTTTTGTATTTTGATCCGAAGGCTACTGCCAGAGGAAGTCCAACGTATCCCAAGCCAATGATTGCAATATTATTATTTGAAAAATACATAATTATTTATTTATTCTAGTTAATTAAAAATAACTCTTTTATTCTAAACTTTTATTTTTTTAACGGCTTCGCCACGTCAGTCACAAAAAATGATCAACTAAATTAATAATAAAAATTAATACTTATTCCTCTTTAGAAATAGTGATTAAAACCCCTAGTTCTTTTAAAACTAATCGGATTTTATTTTTTTCAATTTGCGAAACAATTCCCTCTTTTCCTTGAAAGGGACCTTTAGAAATTGTTAATATATCGCCAGGTTGTATACCCTGGACTTCAACATTATTTAATATTCCTTTTAACCCATCTTTTAAAACTTCAATTTCTTGATCTTGAATTACTGCGGGCTTTCCTAACCAAAATAAATACCTCACTACGCCCGGAACATTAAAAACGATATTTCTATTTTTATCGGCTATATTTACAAACACATAAGAATTAATTAGTGGCATTTCCACTTTCTTTTTTCTATCAGACCATTGTTTAACCTGAGTAATCATTGGACAATAAACCTCAACTCCTATTTTTTCAAGTCCTTCAACAACCTTCTTTTCATTTTTCGGCTTTGTATATATAGCAAACCAAGGCATCTCTATTCGGTTTTAACGTTACTAGAGCTTTCAGAATCATAAATTAATAATCCTTTGCCATCGTATTTTTGGGTAATGAAAAACTGAACTTTTCGTTTTATTTCATTTTCTATTTTACCTGATAAATTTTCAATATATTCTGTATTTAATTCATCTCCAATAACTATTACTTCTATTGTTCCACTGTCAATTCCATTAGCATAATCTCCTATTACAATTACCTTTTTTACATCACCCATTCTATCCAAAATCATTTCAACAATAGAGTCCAAACCAATGTGTTGAAATATAATATTTTTAAGTGTTTTATAAAGTGGGTGTTTTGTATTTGCTTTGTAGGAAATTCTGTTTTGAACAGCTTCTTTTTTTAAATAACCTGCTTCTTCAAGGTTATTTAACTCTTTCCTTATAGCATTTGTAGACTCATGCATTTCCTCTGCAAGACCTCGCAAATAACCTTTATTGGCAGCATTTATAAAAAATTTTACCAAAATTCTAAGACGGGTTTTCGATGTAATAAGAGTTTCTAACATTTTTTAATCGATTTTGAGTAACAAAAGTACTCATTTTATTTAAAAAAAACCAAACAATAAAATAATAAATAGAAATCTAATAAACTTGTTAAATAAAAAAACCGCCAATAGGCGGTTTAAAAGTTATATTTAATTATTTACAATTTCAAAACTAATTCTGCGCTATGTTGAATATGATTATTTAAAAGTGTCGTTTGAGTAAATCCATATTTACCTTGTGACTGCATGCGCAAACCAATGTTTGGACTAAACCAAAAATTGAATCCTAATCCAAAATTAGAAGATTGATTTGAATTATCACCAACATAGTTTACCCCAAATCCCGCTACAAGGTATGGGTCAAAGGCAGGGGATTTTATAAACTCTTTACCGAAATAAAACTTACCGTTTAAATCAAATCCTACATAATTTTTATCTTCATTTGTAAATGCTCCATTTTGCATTGTACCTTTTGAAAGTTTATTGATTCCGAATGCTCCTTCAATTGAAAATTGATCACTCATGATTTTTTCTAAACTTACTTTTGAAATTGTTGGTAAATAATTCCACTGTTCTGAAGCGTTAAAATAATTTCCGTTTTTAGTGGCAGTGTTATCAATAATGTTAGCACCAAATCCAATAATCCACTTTGGTTTAACATCAGATTTGTTTTCTTGAGCTACAACAGCAAAAGTTGAAATTAATAAAATTAATACAGCTAGGTTTTTCATAATATTAAAATTTAAATTTTCAACAAATATATTATTTATTTCTTAAGTTGTTTAATTATTGAAAGAAAATTAAGTTATTTGTAAATAAAAATTAAAATCATGACTCCTTTCGCAATTGTACTATTAATGTTAGTTTATTTTGGGATTTTATTTCTAATTTCCCATTTTGTTAGTAAAAACAATACTGGAAATGAAGCTTTTTTCAAGGCAAATAAAAATTCAAAATGGTATTTAGTAGCTTTTGGGATGATTGGTACTGCGCTTTCAGGCGTTACTTTTATTTCAGTACCTGGAGAAGTGGGAAATCCTGAAACTCAATTCAAGTACTTTCAATTTGTTTTAGGAAACGCTATTGGCTTTATTATCATTGCAAAAGTTTTGCTTCCTTTATATTATAGAATGAATTTGACTTCTATATATGGCTATTTTGAACAACGTCTTGGAAAAATAAGCTATAAAACTGCAGCAACAATATTTTTGATTAGTAGAACAATTGGATCTGCATTTAGATTGTATTTAGTGGTGATTGTTTTACAACGCTATGTGTTTGATTATTATGGAATTCCATTTGCAGCAACGGTATTAATTTCTTTATTATTGATATTTGCCTACACGTATAAAGGCGGCTTAAAAACGATAATAATTACGGATACTCTTCAAACTGTTTTCTTAGTTTCTTCGGTTTTTTTAACGATTTACTTCATTTGTAGTAGTTTAAATTTTGGAGTTTTTGAAGCTTTTGAAGCAATAAAAAATAGTAATTATTCTAAGGTATTTTTCTATGAAGATTACATGAAAGGTACTTATTTTCTTAAGCAAATTTTAGGAGGAATATTTGTAACTATTGCAATGGTTGGACTAGATCAGGATTTGATGCAAAAGAATTTGAGTTGTAATAATATCAAAGAAGCTCAGAAAAACATGTTTACTTTTACTGGGATTTTTGTAATAATTAATATTTTCTTTTTAAGCGTTGGCGCTTTACTCTATCTATATGCATCAAAAAATGGTATTGAAGTTCCTGCGGATTTAATTACAGGAAAACCAAGAACGGATTTACTTTTTCCTGAAATAGCCTTTAATCATTTAGCTATGATTCCTGCTATTGTCTTTTTACTAGGACTAACGGCGGCAACTTTTGCAACTACAGATTCCGCTTTAACGGCATTAACAACTTCTTTCTGTGTCGATTTTCTAGGAATGGATAAAGCTGAAAATGCTGCTAAAGCAAATATGGTTAGAACTAGACATTTCGTTCATATTGGTTTTTCAACATTAATGTTTTTGGTAATTTTGCTATTTAATGCAATAAATGACGCTTCGGTTGTAAGTATGATTTTTAAAATTGCATCCTATACTTATGGTCCTCTATTAGGCTTATTTTGCTTTGGAATGTTTATGAAAACTAAAACTGTTCAGGACAATTTGGTTCCTTTAATTTGTGTGCTTTCACCAGCAATATGTTTTTTTATTAATTATAATTCTTCAACTCTATTTGGTAATTATGTAATTGATAGTGAGTTAATTATTATTAATGGTTTGATCACTTTTATAGGATTATTGCTAATCAGTAAACCTGCAACTTCTCAGACGCAATTTTGATTTTTTAGCCCTGATGGAAGTGTAAATCCTTTGCTTTTTTTCTTAAAAAAGCAAAGATTGAAACGTACAGCAGGAAATAGCTCCAAATAAAATTAATATTGATTGGTAGTTAAAAGCACCAATGTACACGCCACTTCCACTTTTATATTATTCAATTTTAGTAATTGGTAGAACTCAGGATTCTCGGTTCCGGGGTTAAAAATCACTCGTTTAGGTTTTGCTTCTACGATATAATTATAGTAATCTCGTTGTCGAGCAGGATTAAGATACAAAGAAACAGTATTGATTTGTGACAAGGGAATGGCTTTAGTGTAAATTTTTACTCCGGCCACATCACCTGTATTTTGACCAATTGCAAGTACGGAATAACCTTTTTCAACTAACATGGTGATTGCTTTAAACGAGTATCTATCTGGCTTTGTTGACGCTCCAAGCACAAGGGTTTTTTTATTTTTCATTTTGCAAAAATACGAATTAAATGGGGTTTAAATTTCCTCTTTTGGCAAGAATATTTCAGCCATCATGCAACGGGCGCTTCCTCCGCCACAAGCTTCAATGGTATCTAAACTTGAACTTAAAATAGTTACATGTTCTTCTAATTGAGCTATTTGTTTTTTAGTAAGACTTTTTTGAGCTGCGGAACTCATTATTAAATACCTTCTATCGTTAGCGCCTTTAACCTCAAGCATATTTCCAGCAAAATTATTGACTTGATCTTCAGTAATGTAAATCACTTCTTTATCATCTCCTTTTAAACTATCGATCACCATTTTGCGTTCTTTTTTATCGTCTATTGAATCGGCGCAAATTACGGCATAGGTTTCCCCAATACACATCATAACATTGGTATGATAAATCAATTTTCGTTCTCCATTTACTGTTTGAAACGCTTCAAAAATAATAGGATTTAAGTCGAAATCTTCACAAAATTCAATAAATAATTCATCATCGGCTCTTGGCGATAATGCGCAATATGCCTTGCCATTTTCACGATCAAGCAGAATACTTCCTGTGCCTTCTAGAAAAAAATTATCTTCCTCAGCAGAAGTATAATCCATGATATTGTCGATAACAAACCCTTTTTCCTCGAGAATATCCAGAATATCTTCGCGGCGTTCTAAGCGTCTATTTTCAGCAAACATTGGAAACAAAGCAATGTCACCATTTTCATGAAATGAGATCCAGTTGTTTGGAAAAATACTATCGGGTGTGTCTGGATTTAAAGTATCTTCTACAACAATAACATCAACACCAACTGCTTTTAACTTTGCTACAAAAGTATCAAATTCTTGCTGGGCTTTTGCGTTAACAGTTGCTGGCAATAACCCATCAATTACTTTTTGGTAATAATTATTTACTGCCGTTTGCTCGTTCATTCGAAAAGCTACCGGGCGAATCATTAATATGGAGTTGGTAGTTTGATTCATATTTTTAATGTCTTAAAGTAAAAGTCTATTTTCTTATTTCTATTTTCTTGCTTCTAATTTCTCAATCTCTAACCAGCGGCAATGTTGAACATCTTAAAAGTCCTTCTTGTTTAGCAATTTCAGCATAGGGAATTTCTTCAACGGTAAATCCTTTTTCTCTAAGCCAAGCGTTTAGTCTTTCGAATTTTTGTTCTGAAACTACTACGTTTGGAGCTATTGAAAAAACATTAGAATTCATATGGTACATTTCATTTCTATTGATGTGAAATAGATTTTCTTTACCAAATAATTTAACTAAATAAAGGTAATCCGATTCCTCACGAAAACCTTGTTTGTAAATAATTCCTTTGTCGTTTCCTACCGGCTGAAAACAGCAATCTAGATGAAGTGCATTGTCTCTGGCTTCAATTTTAGATTTAACCAAATCAAATTCTTTTACAATTTTATTTGGAAATAGATTTCTGATAAACTCCACTCCTTGCCAATTGGTTCTTGCGGTGATATAATCTTTATAATCGCTTCCTTTGTAGGTTCCAATAAAAATATAATTATTCCAAAGCATTACATCGCCACCTTCTATATGCACTTCTTCTGGCGGGCGAATTACTTTCAAAGGATCAATTTGATCAGTTATATATTTGATTGCATCAAGTTCCCTTTCTCTATCAGGTAAAATATTAGCTTTTATAAAGATATCATCAATTACAAATCCTATATCACGAGTAAAAATCTGATTGTAGTTTTCGATCATTTCAGGTCGATAAACGGCTACGTCATATTTTTTAAATACTTCATTAAAGCCATCCATTTCTTTAACCATATCAACTTCAATAGGATAGGTCCCTGCTATAATGTGCTCTAATGATTTTGGATCATAGGCTTCTTCTATAGTTGGCGTGGGCCCATTATTAATTGCCGATCCTAAAACTACTGCTCTTAATCTTGCTGTTTCGTTTTTTACATTTAGTTTTAACATAGATTTTCTTAGAATTGACTCTTTACAAATATAAAAAAAAGCTTCACAATTAGTGAAGCTTTCTCAATTATTAATCAAAAAATCTATCTTTTCTCAATAGATTTAAAATCTCTTAAAGGTTGACCTGTATACACTTGTCTTGGACGACCAATTGGCTCTTTGTTTTCTCGCATTTCTTTCCATTGTGCAATCCAACCTGGTAATCTTCCAATTGCGAATAATACCGTAAACATATCGGTTGGAATTCCTAAGGCACGGTAAATAATTCCTGAGTAGAAATCTACGTTTGGATATAATTTTCTAGAAACAAAATATTCGTCAACTAGAGCCGCTTCTTCTAATCTTTTTGCGATAGCTAAAATTGGGTCATTTACTCCTAAAGTAGCTAAAACTTCATCGGCTGCTTTTTTAATGATTTTCGCTCTTGGGTCAAAATTTTTGTAAACTCGGTGTCCGAATCCCATTAAACGGAAAGGATCGTCTTTATCTTTGGCTTTAGCCATATATTTATCGGCATCGCCTCCATTTTTTTGAATTTCTTCTAGCATTTCAAGAACTGCTTGATTTGCTCCACCGTGAAGTGGCCCCCAAAGTGCAGAAACACCTGCAGATATTGAAGCAAACAATCCGGCGTGTGAAGAACCTACCATTCTAACTGTAGAAGTAGAACAGTTTTGCTCGTGATCAGCATGAAGTATAAATAATTTATTTAAAGCGTCAATAACAACTGGGTTTGAAGCATAAGGACCTGTTGGAATTTCAAACATTAATCGCATAAAATTTTCAACATATCCTTTAGTATTATCGTAATAATTTAATGGATAACCCATGCTTTTTCTATATGTCCAAGTTGCAATAACAAGGAATTTACCCATTGTTTTACAAACCGCTTCATACATTTCTTTTTCATTTTCAACATTTACCGACTTTGGATTGAATGCAGTCAAAGCACTTGTTAATGAAGATAAAACGCCCATTGGGTGTGCCGTTTTAGGAAATCCATCGATGATGTTTTTCATTTCTTCATTTACCAAAGTGTATTTTCTAATACCGTTTTCAAAGTCTTCTAACTGTTGTTTTGAAGGTAGTTCACCAAAAATTAACAAATAGGATACTTCTAAAAAATTAGCTTTGTCGGCCAATTCTTCAATTGCGTAACCTCTGTAACGCAAAATTCCTTCTTCCCCATCTAGGAAAGTAATTTCACTTTTACAAGATCCTGAATTTTTATAACCTGGATCTAACGTAATTGCCCCTGATAAATCACGTAATTTATTTACGTCTATGGCTACTTCATTTTCACTTCCTACAATCACAGGAAATTCATATTTTTTACCTTCTAATTCTAATACGGCTATTTTTGACATAATATGTTGAAAAAAATCTTATTTATAATAGTAAACAAAATTAAGGTATTTCATATTAATTAAAAAAGAAATACGCTAACGATTTCGTTAAATTATATATAAAAATTATAAAAAAGGAAACAATTTTATAAAATCATAAAAAAAGACATAAAAAAACGTCCAACAAGCTATTGACTCAATGGACGTTTGTAATTTTATAAATTAAAAACTAGTTAAATTTGAAGGCTTTTACTCCTGGAAAATAAGCTACATCTCCTAATTCTTCTTCAATTCTTAGTAATTGATTGTATTTTGCCATTCTATCACTTCTAGAAGCTGAACCAGTTTTTATTTGTCCACAGTTCAATGCAACGGCTAAATCAGCGATTGTATTGTCTTCAGTTTCTCCTGAACGGTGAGACATTACAGAAGTATAACCGGCATTTTTAGCCATATTAACCGCTGCAATAGTTTCTGTTAAGGTTCCTATTTGGTTTACTTTTACTAAAATTGAGTTAGCAATTCCTTTTTCAATTCCTGTTGAAAGTCGCTCAACGTTAGTAACAAATAAATCGTCACCAACTAATTGCGTTTTGTGACCAATTTTTTCTGTTAAGTATTTCCAACCCTCCCAATCGTTTTCATCCATACCGTCTTCAATAGAAATAATAGGATATTTAGACGCTAGTTCCGATAAATAATCCGCTTGTTCTTCAGAAGTTCTAATTTTTCCTGTTTCCCCTTCAAATTTTGTGTAATCGTATTTTCCGTTAACAAAGAATTCAGAAGCAGCACAATCTAAAGCAACCATAATTTCGTTCCCAAAAGAGTAACCTGCTGCTTCAACTGCTTTTTTAATGGTATCTAATGCGTCCTCAGTTCCACCAGCTAAATTTGGAGCAAATCCACCTTCATCACCAACTGCAGTACTTAAACCTCTGTCGTGTAATACTTTTTTAAGGTTATGAAAAATCTCAGTTCCCATTTGCATCGCTTGTGTGAATGATGTCGCTTTAACTGGGATAATCATAAACTCTTGAAATGCAATTGGGGCATCAGAGTGAGAACCACCGTTTATAATGTTCATCATAGGAACTGGTAAGGTATTGGCAGAAACTCCACCGATATATCTGTATAATGGTAATCCTAATTCATTTGCGGCTGCTTTGGCTGCTGCCAATGAAACTCCCAGAATTGCGTTGGCACCCAAATTTGATTTATTAGGAGTTCCGTCTAAATCGATCATGATTTGATCAATTAGATTTTGTTCAAATACGGATGTTCCTAATAATTCTTCAGCAATTTTTGTATTTACATTTTCGACTGCTTTTAAAACACCTTTTCCAAGGAAAGCTTTTCCACCATCACGTAATTCCGCTGCTTCATATTTTCCTGTTGATGCTCCAGAAGGAACCGCAGCTCTTCCTAAAACTCCATTTTCAGTTACTACATCTACTTCTATAGTAGGATTTCCTCTTGAATCGAAAATTTGTCTTGCGTGAATTTTGATAATTATGCTCATCTTAAATTTATTATTATTAATATCTTTTTTCTAAATTATTATGCAAATATATTATAAGTATTGTATTTTTTTTTTGAAACTAATTAATGTTATTAACTCAAACGTTTTAGTTATTCGAAAGTTTAATATTATCGATAAACTGGTTAAATAAATAGGCCGCATCGTGAGGTCCTGGACTTGCTTCAGGATGGTATTGTACTGAAAAACAGCTTTTAGAAATCATTTTCATTCCAGCAACCGTTCCATCATTTAAATGCAAGTGAGTGATTTGAAAATCGGGATGATTTTCTAATTCTTCTTTATTTACTGCAAAACCATGGTTTTGAGAAGTAATTTCTCCCTTGTTAGTAATCATATTTTTCACAGGATGATTAATTCCTCTGTGCCCGTTAAACATTTTGTAAGTAGAAATTCCGTTAGCCAAAGCAATCATTTGGTGGCCTAAGCAAATACCAAAAACAGGAGTATTGGTTTTAAGAATTTGACGAGTCACTTCTTGAACTTCCTTTAATGGATCTGGATCACCAGGACCGTTAGAAAGAAAATAACCATCAGGATTAAATGCTTTTAAATCTTCGAAAGAGGTGTTATAAGGAAATACTTTAATGTAACAATCTCTTGCTTCGAGACATCTTAAGATATTGGTTTTTATACCTAAATCTAGTGCTGCAATTTTATAGGTAGCCTTTTCATTACCAAAGAAGTAAGGAGTTTTCGTTGAAACTTTAGAAGCCAGTTCAAGGCCTTTCATATTTGGAACTAATGCTAATTTAGCTTTAAGTTCATCGATTGGGGTTCCATCAGTGCATATTACTGAGTTCATTGCTCCATTATCACGAATGTAACTAACTAGTGCTCTGGTGTCAACATCTGAAATTGCAACTAGATTTACTTTTTCAAAATAATCGTAAAGACTTTCGGATGCGTCTGGTCTCGAATAATTGAAACTAAAATTCTTGCATACTAATCCAGCTATTTTAATTCCGTCAGAATCGACTTCGTTTAAGTGTACACCATAATTTCCTATATGAGGATTGGTGGCTACCATTATTTGACCGAAATACGATGGGTCGGTAAAAATTTCTTGATACCCTGTCATTCCGGTATTAAAACAAACTTCTCCGAATGCAGTACCTTCTATACCTATTGATTTTCCATGAAAAATAGTTCCGTCACTAAGGAGTAAAATTGCAGGTTTTCTGTTTGAGTATTTCATTTTATAGATGTTGTGTTGTGGTTACAAATTTAATTCAAAATATGATGCTATAAAAATTAATTTATCGAGAGGCCTAAAATTTCTTTTACTCCTGATAGCAATGAAAATCCCTCAAAATTGTTAGGTACGAAGCAATTTTGAGGATTGCAATGGATAGCAGGAATAGGATTAGTTGAAGATGCCTGACAAAAAAGTTCAAAAAAAAAGGACAAACTAATTAAAGTATGTCCTTTTCTATTTATTGATAATGAAATCATTATTCTTCAGTTTTATCTTCAGTTTCTGTTTCTGCTGCTGGAGCTTCAACTTCTGCCTCTGCTGCTGGAGCTTCCACTTCTGCTTCAACTTCTGGAGCTTCAACTTCTGCTTCTGCTACTGGAGTTTCAACTTCTGCTTCCACTTCTGGAGCTTCAACTTCTGGAGCTTCAACTTCTGCTACTGGAGCTTCAGCTACTACTTCAGCAACTGGTGCTGCTTCTGTAACGTCTTCTGATTTCTTAGCTTTTCCACCTCTACGGCTTTTTGATTTTTTAACTTCTTTTTTACCACCGTTGTAAAGTTCGTTAAAATCTACTAATTCGATCATTGCCATATCGGCATTATCTCCTAAACGATTTCCAACTTTGATGATACGAGTATATCCACCTGGACGATCTCCAACTTTAGCAGCTACGTCTCTGAATAAGTCAGTTACTGCATATTTGCTACGTAAGTATGAAAAAACGATACGTCTGTTGTGAGTGGTATCTGCTTTTGATTTTGTAATTAAAGGCTCAACGAATTGTTTTAGCGCTTTTGCTTTAGCAACAGTGGTGTTAATACGTTTGTGCTCGATTAGAGAACAAGCCATATTTGCCAACATAGATTTTCTATGTGCGGTCTGTCTGCTTAAATGATTGAATTTTTTTCCGTGTCTCATTGTATGTTAAATTTAACCTCGCCAAAGCGGGATTAGATTACTCTTTATCTAATTTGTATTTTGCTAAGTCCATTCCGAAGGTTAAATTTTTAATAGCAACTAGTTCGTCTAGTTCTGTTAAAGATTTTTTACCGAAGTTACGGAATTTCATTAGGTCATTTTTGTTGAATGATACTAAGTCACCTAGAGTATCAACTTCAGCTGCTTTCAAACAATTTAATGCTCTTACAGATAAATCCATATCAACAAGCTTAGTTTTAAGTAATTGTCTCATGTGTAATGATTCTTCATCATAAGAATCTGTTTGAGCAATTTCATCGGCTTCAAGCGTTATTCTTTCGTCAGAAAACAACATGAAATGGTGAATTAAAACTTTGGCAGCTTCAGTCAAGGCATCTTTAGGATTAATTGATCCGTCAGTTTTAATTTCAAAAACTAATTTTTCATAATCTGTTTTTTGCTCTACACGGAAGTTTTCAATTGCATACTTCACATTTTTAACTGGTGTAAAAATGGAGTCTGTAAAAATGGTTCCAATTGCTGCATTTTGCTTTTTGTTATCTTCTGCAGGAACGTAACCTCTACCTTTTTCAATTGTTAATTCGAAGTTCAAATTAACTTTTTTATCAAGGTTACAGATTACTAGTTCTGGGTTAAGAACTTGGAAACCAGAGATGAATTTTTGAAAATCACCAGCTGTTAACTGTTCTTTACCTGATACTGATATAGTTACAGCTTCATTATCTACATCTTCAATTTGACGTTTAAAACGTACTTGTTTAAGATTTAAGATAATTTCTGTAACGTCTTCAACAACTCCAGGAATTGTAGAAAATTCGTGATCTACACCTTCTATTCGAACAGATGTGATTGCGTAACCTTCTAGCGCAGAAAGTAAAACTCTTCTAAGTGCATTACCAACAGTCAATCCATAACCAGGTTCTAAAGGTCTAAATTCGAATTTACCTTCAAAATCGTTAGAATCGATCATGATAACTTTATCGGGTTTCTGAAAATTAAATATTGCCATAATTTCGACTAAGTCAATTAATTATTTATTGTACAACTCTACGATTAATTGTTCTTTAATATTTTCTGGAATCTGCAATCTTGCAGGAACAGAAACAAAAGTACCTTCTTTAAGATCGTTATTCCAAGTAATCCACTCATATACGTGAGCTGAATTAGAAAGAGAACGCTCAATAGCTTCTAATGATTTAGATTTTTCACGAACTGCTACTTTATCACCAGCTCTTAGGTGGTAAGAAGCGATATCTACTACTTCACCGTTAACGGTAATGTGTCTGTGAGAAACTAATTGTCTTGCACCTCTTCTAGATGGAGCGATACCCATTCTAAAAACAACGTTGTCAAGTCTAGCCTCACACAATTGTAAAAGAACTTCACCTGTTACTCCTTTAGTAGCAGAAGCTTTTTTAAACAAACCTCTAAATTGTTTTTCTAAAATTCCGTAAGAATATTTTGCTTTTTGTTTCTCCATTAACTGGATAGCATATTCAGATTTCTTACCTCTTTTTTTAGCCATCCCGTGTTGTCCAGGAGGATAATTTCTTTTTTCGAAAGATTTGTCATCTCCGAATATTGCTTCGCCAAATTTACGAGCAATTCTAGTTTTTGGACCAGTATATCTTGCCATTTTTTAAAAAATTATTAAGGTAGAGATTATGAATTCAGGTCAAATCCTTCGATAATCGTTACTTCTACCTAGTTATACTTAAATTAATATTATACTCTACGTCTTTTAGGAGGACGACATCCATTGTGAGGCATTGGAGTAACATCGATAATCTCTGTAACTTCAATTCCACCGTTATGTAAAGAACGAATTGCAGACTCACGTCCGTTTCCTGGTCCTTTTACATAAACTTTTACTTTTTTAAGTCCAGCTTCAAGAGCTACTTTACTACAATCTTCTGCTGCCATTTGGGCTGCGTATGGAGTGTTCTTTTTAGAACCTCTAAAACCCATTTTACCAGCTGAAGACCATGAAATAACTTCACCTTTCTTGTTAGTTAAAGAAATGATAATGTTATTGAAAGTTGCACTAATGTGTGCTTCTCCTGTTGACTCAACTATTACTTTACGTTTTTTTGCACTTGCCTTAGCCATACTACTTATTATTTAGTTGCTTTTTTCTTGTTGGCAACAGTTTTTCTCTTACCTTTTCTTGTTCTAGAGTTGTTTTTAGTTCTTTGTCCTCTTAACGGAAGACCAGATCTATGACGAATACCTCTGTAACAACCAATGTCCATAAGACGTTTGATGTTTAAAGAAACTTCTGAACGCAATTCTCCTTCAATTTTAAATGATGAAACGGCTTCACGAATTGCTCCGATTTCGTCATCATTCCAATCTTGAACTTTCTTGTCTTGGCTTACTTGAGCTTTTTCTAAAATCTCAATAGCTCTACTTTTTCCTAATCCGAAGATATAGGTTAGTGCAATTACACCTCTCTTGTTTTTTGGGATATCTACCCCTGCTATTCTTGCCATAACTATCCTTGTCTTTGTTTAAATCTAGGATTCTTTTTGTTAATTACGTACAATCTCCCTTTTCTTCGTACGATTACGCACTCGGGACTTCTCTTTTTAACTGATGCTCTAACTTTCATTGATTAGCCTTTATTAATATCTATAAGTAATTCTTGCTTTTGACAAATCATAAGGACTCATTTCTAGTTTCACTTTATCACCAGGTAATAATTTGATGTAATGCATACGCATTTTTCCAGAAATATGAGCAATTACAACATGTCCATTTTCTAATTCTACACGGAACATTGCATTTGATAATGCTTCAATTATTGATCCGTCTTGTTCTATTGCTGATTGTTTTGCCATAAGTTAAGCTACTGCTTTTCTATTTTTTCCACTTTTCATCAAACCATCGTAATGCTTATTTAGCAAATAAGAGTTGATTTGTTGAATTGTATCAATTGCTACACCAACCATAATTATAAGTGAGGTACCTCCAAAGAACATTGCCCAAGATTGTTGAACATCCAATACACTTACAACAATTGCTGGGAACACAGCTATTAAAGCAAGAAATAAAGAACCTGGGAATGTGATTAAAGACATCACTTTATCTAAAAAGTTAGATGTTTCTTCTCCCGGTTTAAAACCAGGAATAAATCCACCACTTCTTTTTAAGTCATCAGCCATTTTGTTTGTAGGAACAGTAATCGCAGTATAAAAATAAGTGAAAACAACAATTAAAGTTGCAAACAATAAATTATACCAAAAACCGAACATATTACTAAACGCACCTGCAATAGATGATGAAACTTCTGATTTAGACAATCCTGCTAATGCAGCTGGAATGAACATTATTGCTTGAGCAAATATAATTGGCATTACACCAGATGCATTCAACTTTAATGGAATCCATTGTCTATTTCCACCCATCATATCTTGTTCGAAATCTCCCGATACAGTTCTTCTAGCGTACTGTACTGGAATTTTTCTAACTGCCATTACTAACAATACACATGATATAATTACTAATAACCAAACAATTATCTCGATTACCAATAACATTGGACCTCCATTATTATTAGTTACTCTTGTAGTAAATTCTTGAATAAATGCTTGAGGTAATCTTGCTAATATACCTACCATTATTAATAGTGATATACCGTTTCCAATTCCTTTATCAGTAATTTTTTCTCCTAACCACATAGCAAAAATAGTACCTGTAACTAAAATAATAACTGAAGAGAAAAGGAATGCAAAAGAATCAGATCCTAATAAGAAAGCTGCTTTTGGTAAAGTTCTGTAAAGGTTATAGATATAACCAGGACCTTGAACTAAAGTAATTGCAATAGTTAACCAACGTGTAATTTGGTTGATTTTCTTTCTTCCACTTTCGCCATCACTTTGAAGTTTTTGTAAATAAGGAACCGCGATTCCCATTAACTGAACTACAATGGATGCTGAAATGTAAGGCATGATACCTAAGGCAAAGATTGAAGCTTTTGAAAATGCACCACCTGTAAACATGTCAAGAATTGAACCAATACCGTTTTTAGTTTGGCCTGCTAAACTATTTAATTGAGTAGCGTCAATACCTGGAAGAGTAACGTGAGCTCCAAAACGATAAACTAATAATAGGCCTAAAGTAATTAGGATTCTATTTTTAAGTTCCTCGATTTTCCAAACATTAATAAATGATTCAATAAATTTCTTCATCTTATAAAATTATAATGTTACAGCTTCTCCACCTGCAGCTTCAATAGCGGCTTTTGCAGTAGCAGTAAATTTATGAGCAGTTACCTTTAATTTAGCTTTCAATTCACCTCTACCTAAAATCTTAACGATTTCATTTTTGGTAGCCAAACGGTTAGTTACAAAAACTGACATATCAACAGTATCTGTAATTACACCATTATCTACAAGTAATTGAAGTGTATCAAGGTTAACACCTTCGTATTCTTTACGATTGATGTTTGTAAAACCAAACTTAGGAACACGTCTTTGAAGTGGCATTTGACCTCCTTCAAAACCAATCTTTTTTGAATAACCAGAACGAGATTTTGCTCCTTTGTGACCTCTTGCAGAAGTACCACCTTTACCAGAACCTTCTCCTCTACCTAACCTTTTATTTTGATTATGTGTAGCACCTTCAGCAGGTTGTAAGTTACTTAAATTCATAACAGTATTTTGTTATTTAGCTTCTTCTACAGAAACTAAGTGTTTAACTTTATTTATCATTCCAAGGATAGTTGGATTAGAATCATGTTCTACAACTTGACCCATTTTACGAAGTCCCAAAGCCTCTAATCCTCTTTTTTGAGTAAGTGGACAGTTGATTTTGCTTCTTACTTGTTTTACTAATAATTTAGCCATAATTTCCTTGAATTAACCTTTAAAAACTTTTTCTAAAGAAATACCTCTTTGTTTTGCAACAGTGTAAGCACTTCTCATTTGAAGTAAAGCATCAAAAGTTGCTTTAACTACATTGTGAGGATTTGATGATCCTTGTGATTTTGATAATACATCGTGTATACCCACTGATTCAAGAACTGAACGAACAGCTCCACCAGCAATAACTCCTGTACCATGAGAGGCAGGAATTAAGAATACACGTGCTCCACCAAATTTTCCTTTTTGTTCGTGAGGAACAGATTGACCATTCAAAGGAATTTTAACTAAATTTTTCTTAGCATCTTCTACTGCTTTCGCAATTGCTTCAGAAACGTCTTTAGATTTTCCTAATCCGTGACCAACTACTCCATTTTCATCACCTACAACTACAATGGCAGAAAAACCAAATGCTCTACCCCCTTTTGTAACTTTAGTAACACGATTAACACTTACCAAACGATCTTTTAATTCAAGACCACTAGGCTTTACTAACTCTACATTCTTGTATTTACTATTAGACATACTATATTAGAATTTAAGTCCAGCAGCTCTCGCGCCTTCAGCTAATGATTTAATACGACCGTGATATAAATAACCTCCTCTATCGAAAGTTACTGCTTCAATCCCAGCTTTTAACGCTTTTTCTCCAACTAGTTTTCCAACTGCAGTTGCAACTTCTACGTTTGTACCTTTATTTATTTCTTTTTCTCTTGAAGAGGCAGATAATAAAGTAACTCCTGCTACATCGTCAATTAATTGAGCGTAGATTTCTTTGTTACTTCTATATACAGAAAGTCTTGGTTTAGTAGCAGAACCACTAATAGTCTTTCTAATTCTATATCTAATTCTTTGTCTTCTATCAGATTTTGTTAATGACATATCTTTATATTTTTTAAGCTGATTTACCTGCTTTTCTTCTTAATACTTCACCCACAAATTTAACTCCTTTACCTTTATAAGGTTCAGGTTTTCTAAAACCTCTAATTTTTGCAGCTACCTGCCCTAAAAGTTGTTTGTCGAAAGAAGTTAATTTAACGATTGGATTCTTTCCTTTTTCAGATATTGTTTCAACAACTACTTCAGAAGCAACTTCTAAAACAATATTGTGAGAAAAACCTAAAGCTAAATCCAATTTTTGACCTTGATTAGATGCTCTATAACCAACACCTACCAATTCTAATTCTTTTGTAAAACCTTCAGATACACCTACAATCATATTATTGATTAAAGATCTGTATAATCCGTGTTTAGCTCTATGGTCTTTATGATCAGATGATCTGTCAACTTGGACTTGATCACCTTCAACTGTAACAGTTACGTCCGAAAACTCCTGAGTTAGTTGACCTTTTTTTCCTTTTACTGTAATAATACCTTGTGCAACTTCTACAGTTACACCAGCAGGGACTACGATTGGGTTTTTACCTATTCTTGACATCTTACTACAGTTTAAATTAGTATACGTAACAAATTACTTCACCACCAACATTAAGTTGTTTGGCTTGTTTTCCAGTCATCAAACCTTTTGATGTAGAAACAATTGCAATACCTAAACCATTTAAGATTCTTGGTATTTTAGAAGAACCTGCATACTTACGTAAACCTGGTTTACTAATTCTTTGGATGTCTTTGATAACTGATACTTTAGTATCTTTATCATACTTTAAAGCTATTTTGATTGAACCCTGAACGGCGTTGTCTTCAAATTTGTAGCTTAAGATATAACCTTGATCAAATAAGATCTTTGTTATTTCTTTTTTTAGATTAGATGCAGGAATTTCAACTACTTTGTGGTTTGCAGCCACAGCGTTTCTAATTCTTGTCAAATAATCCGCAATAGGATCTGTGTACATGTTTGTTAATTTGCGGAAACGGTTTTCAAAAGAACCATTCTTTTGAACCTGAAACCAATTTATAAAATTTTAATAAACGTAAAAAAATACGTTTTTTACCAAGATGCTTTTTTAACTCCTGGGATTAAACCGTTATTTGCCATTTCACGGAATGTAACACGTGAAATTCCAAATTGACGCATATAACCTCTTGGTCTACCAGTTAATTTACAACGATTGTGCAAACGAACAGGGGAAGCATTTTTTGGTAATTTTTGCAAACCTACGAAATCTCCAGCTTCTAACAAAGCTTTTCTTTTCTCAGCATATTTTGCTACGGTCTTTTCTCTTTTTACCTCACGGGCTTTCATTGATTCTTTTGCCATGTCTTAATTCTTTTTAAAAGGTAATCCTAGTTCAGCTAATAATGACTTTGCTTCTTTATCTGTTTTCGCAGAAGTAACAAAGGTTATATCCATACCAGAAATTTTATTTACTTTATCAATATCAATTTCAGGGAAAATGATTTGTTCTAAAACACCCAAATTGTAGTTACCTCTTCCGTCGAAACCAGTAGCTTTTATACCGCTAAAATCTCTAACACGTGGTAAAGATGAAGTTACAAGTCTATCTAAAAACTCGTACATTCTTTCTCCACGTAGAGTAACTTTTGCACCAATAGGCATTCCTTTTCTTAATTTAAAAGACGCAACGTCTTTCTTAGAAATTGTAGCCAATGCTTTTTGTCCAGTAATCTTTGTCAACTCTTCAACTGCATAGTCAATTAGTTTCTTGTCAGATACTGCTGCACCAACTCCTTTACTCAAAACGATTTTTTCCAATTTTGGAACTTGCATTACGTTTTTGTAACCGAATTCTTCTTTAAGAGCAGAGATTACTCTGTTCTTATATTCATCTTTTAGTCTAGGTATATAAGCCATCACTATAGTACTTGATTAGATTTTTTTGAAAATCTTACTTTTTTATCTCCTTCAACTCTAATTCCAACTCTTGTAGTTTCCTTTGTTTTAGGATCTATCAATGAAATGTTAGAAATTTGAATTGCAGCTTCTTTCTTAACGATTCCTCCTTGAGGGCTTTTTGCACTTGGTTTTGTATGTTTCGAAACCATGTTTACACCTTCAACAATCGCTTTGTTCTTCTCACGATCTACTTTAAGAACTTTACCTTCTGAACCTTTGTGGTCTCCAGCAATAACTCTTACAATATCTCCTGTTTTTATTTTTAGCTTTATCATCTTACAAATAATTAAAGCACTTCAGGTGCTAATGATACAATTTTCATGAATTGTTTTTCACGAAGTTCTCTTGCTACTGGACCAAAAACACGAGTTCCTCTCATTTCACCAGCAGCATTTAACAATACGCAAGCGTTATCGTCAAATCTAATGTATGAACCGTCGGCTCTTCTCACTTCTTTTTTGGTACGTACAACAACTGCAGTTGAAACTGCTCCTTTTTTAACGTTTCCGTTAGGAGTTGCATCTTTGATAGAAACTACAATCTTGTCACCAACAGAGGCATACCTTCTTTTGGTACCTCCTAAAACACGGATAGTTAAAACTTCTTTAGCTCCTGTGTTATCTGCTACTTTTAGTCTTGATTCTTGTTGTACCATAATTATTTAGCTCTTTCAATGATTTCAACTAACCTCCAACATTTAGATTTACTTAAAGGACGCGTTTCGCTAATTCTTACAG